>Ga0172375_10012763_pt1 | contig 10506 bp, 9 predicted proteins | sample LakKiv1m_FD_114537 | JGI IMG/M metagenome (GOLD analysis project Ga0172375, IMG submission 114537) | Freshwater microbial communities from Kabuno Bay, South-Kivu, Congo - kab_092012_11.1m | ecosystem: Environmental > Aquatic > Freshwater > Lake | place: Democratic Republic of the Congo...
AATTCTTATCCAACTTTTAGAGTTCTGCCGGAAACATAAACATAAAGTGCAGGCAGTGTTTGTTTATCGCCTTGATCGTGTCTCTCGTATTACCGCAGATTATTTGGCGATTAGAAAAAAGCTTACAGAAAACGGGGTAACTATTATTTCCGCAACCGAACCAACTGGCGATAGTCCTACTGAAAAGCTTGTAGAAACCATTTTAGCCGGATTTGCACAATTGGATAACGATATTCGCAGTGAAAGATCGCGTAATGGTTTAAAGGCGCGGTTTTTATCTGGCATGATTGTTACTGGTCAAGTTCCTCTGGGTTATTTAGTACAAGCAGGCTACGCGATCAAAGATACCAAAACATGGGATTTGATGAAAAAAGCATGGGACTTAATGGCTACCGGGAGTAAAAGCTTACAAGAAATGGCTGATTTAATGAATACCTGGGGACTACGTGAGTATCATGGAAAGCGAGAATTTAATATTCGTGCTCAACGAGCAAATGTGCTGTTTCGAAATAAATTCTATCTTGGCTTACTTACCTCAAAAACGTATCGTGAGGAAGTCAAAGCTCAACATGTGCCAATGATCACTGAAGAGCAATACTACCGAGTACAGGCTATTCTGGACGGCAGAAATCCCAATAAGGTGGCACTAGCCAAAAGAGTTCACTCAAACCCAGATTTCCCCCTACGAAGAATTATTCGATGCAAGGAATGTGGCATGGGAATGACGGGTGGCTGGAGTCGAGGCAGACACGCTAGATACGCTTATTATCGCTGTGGTGGTATCTGCAAGGGTGTTGCAGCCAAAGCGGAGGTTTTAGAAGGGTCAGTTATAGAGACACTTAAGGAAGTAACGCCTAAGAAAGAATGTCTAGATCTATTTATTGCCTTTCTATACCGCACTTATCACACACGTCTAGCCAGGTTGCAGAAGATCAAAAACCAGGCAGATCAGGAGATAGCGACACTCAAAGCTCTCAGGCAAACCTTAGTAGAGAAGAATCTAGCAGGTGTGTATTCGGATGAAGTATTTAAGGAACAAAATTCTGTTGTTGAAGACAGAATGACAAAGGCTCAGGTTGTGAAAAACGACGCCACAATTGATAGATACAATATTGATGACGTCACGACTTTTATCAGAACATTACTTGCGGATTTGGGAGAAGCGTACAAAAGATCAAGTATCAGCCAGATCAAAGTACTCTTGGGTTCAATCTTCCCGTCAGGACTGGCTTGGAGTCAAAATGGTACATTGAACCGCAAGATTAGCCCGTTATATCAATCAATTTGCACCTTTGATAACGGTGCTATCTCTTCTTGTGCCGAGGAGAGGACTTGAACCTCCACAGGATTGCTCCCGCTACCACCTCAAGGTAGTGCGTCTACCATTTCGCCACCTCGGCATTCAACAATTATTTCCGAAAAATGAGCGGGAAAAGGGATTCGAACCCTCGACCTCCTCCTTGGCAAGGAGGCGCTCTAGCCAACTGAGCTATTCCCGCAATAGTTATATTTTATCAAATATAGTGCCAAGCTGAGGACTCGAACCTCAATTTCGTGTTTTTCAGACACGCGCCGTGACCATCTTGGCTAGCTTGGCAACATGGTGTGCCTGTTTATTATATCAATAGAATCAAAAAAAAGCCGCTGTATTAGCGGCTAGTAACTTACCCAGATGTTGTTCTCTTCACAATATTTGTAATACGCGAAGATTTTTCGGTTTAACGACCTTAGTCCCAGCGGACCTTGTCTGCGACGCCTGATTCTTAGTCGTAATATCTTGATAATTTCTTCATCAGTGGCGAGCTTTAATAGGCGTTTGTCTTTGTATTGATCTGCTTCAAGCGGCATAATAATACACATCGCCTCAACATACTGCTTTCGTAACAAATTGTACCTGCCATCTAATTCTTTCAAAGTATCCTCCTCAAAAAGAGATTTGTGAAATTTTAGCACAATTCAGACTGACATTATTGATATAATCGAAGAGGAATGGGCGGGTGGCGAAATGGTAGACGCACAGTGTTCAGAACGCTGCGAGGCAACTCATGCGGGTTCAAGTCCCGCCTCGCCCACATTAAATCAAATAGCACCCTTGCGGTGCTATTTGTGTTAATGAGACATGTAGTGGAACTTGAATGACGGAGCTGTGACGACAGCGAGTCCGGTCTCGAAGAAATTTCAGGAGAAATTTACTGAGAGAAGTCCCGCCTCGCCCACATTAAATCAAATAGCACCATTGCGGTGCTATTTGTGTTAATTAGACAGGTCACGAGGTGCAAAGCAACAGACACAAATGAATTCACTAGTGCAGGGGTATAATATTTTTAATGGCCCGAGAATTTCTATTAGAAGATGGTTTTGAGCAATTCCTAGTTTCTGAGTACTTTAAGCATGGGTCAATTGATCAGGTGATCAAGGTGCACCACTACAATTTGCCAATTTCTTACGCCGGATATCACAGAGTTCTTAACAAATACGGAGTTGTGAAATCCGCCGGACCAAACAGCAAGCTATCTGAATCCCTATATCTACTTAGCTTGATCGCAAACTACAAGATCCCTCTTGAAAAAATCTACCGAAAATATGCTCCATCATCAATTAAAGTATCAACCAACACACTACATCGAATTCTTCATTACACTCGACTGGGACTCACCAGGAGACAGGGCGTTGCACTCCTCATAGAGAATCAAGACGATCCCGGTAAGTATTTATTGGGCAACGATATTAGTCTTAACAAATCTGTACTTGGCCGCAAAGGGGATCTGTCTTTGCCTATGGGTCACTCCAAAACAGGCGAGACCCCCCAACAGTCAATTTTGCGAGTACTTCAACAAGAGGTATTCACAGAAGATGTAATCCTCCATAAATTTCCCGCTAAAATAATTCCTGAACATCCTAAGCCAGTAATGTACATAAATATTGCTGACATTCGAGTAACCGTTTACCACCTCAAGATTTCTCCCAAATACAAATTTACGAGTTTCAAGCTACAAAACCTATCATTTTTAAAGCATGAATCGTTAAGTGGACTAGTCGTTCGACCAGGGGTGCTAGAAATACTTAATAAATATAAACAAATGGAAACATTGCCTAGTGAATCACCAGCCTTGGAATTCAATTCGAACTTAAACAGAGATATCCTAGCTTACGCCAAGATAGGCTCGAAGTAAAAGGTAAAACAGTGTAAAATACACATGCATTGCTAATTTTTGCCGAGTCGTCTAGTGGTAGGACGCCTCCCTTTGAAGGAGGATATCCTAGGTTCGAATCCTAGCTCGGCAACTAAAGAATTTCCCCCTAGTGGGGAAATTTTTAGTTTTTGTGAGGCTAGGATTCGAGTGACGGAGCTGTGGCGACAGCGAGTCCGGCTCGAGCGAATTTTCAGCAGGAAATTACGCGAGAGAATCCTAGCTCGGCAAGTCAAACACCCTAGAGTATATGCTATAATCATCAAGAACTACTTTTAAAACCTATTTCTAATTCTAAGGAGTAAATCATGCCCGGTAAAGTTATGGTAGAGATCCCACAGAGTTTCAAAATCCAGGATTATCTCAACGCCTTCTCTCATGAAAGTGGATTAAATTTTCTGCTCACCAATCCGGAAGATAAAATGAGAATTTTCAAGAAGCGGCTAAACATCGCCGTAATCGGAATTTCATTCCAATCACCCCAAAATGAACTGCCTCTCGGTTTTCAACTTGGGGAACAACGGGAAACGGATACTCCTGAAAGCGACAAAACGGAGTACGAAGCTGAAGCAATTCTGGCCCTCGATGTGGATCCCAATTCGCTACCTCAAGGTCTCGAGGGCACAACTTGGGTAGTTCAAGTTATTGATTTCGCAAAAATGGAGAGCTTTACTCCGATTGCTACGGCACTTTCTGAGAAATTTGGTGTCAATGTGATCATGACCCCTGCGACTCAGGAAGATCCTGACCCAAAGCACGAAGATGTCGAGCGTTCAAAGTCAGGTGGGCTCGTATGCCCAATCACAATTCGAAAAGTTTCCCCTGCAGAATAACCAACAACCCCTCTCACTCGAGAGGGATTTTTTTTGGCAGTAGCCATCGATTTGTAATATAAATCTCATAATTAAATATTATGTTTGAAAAACAGAATATTTAAGCGTATGCTAAAAACAATGAGCACAGTTTTCCTTGAAAGAGAAAATTTAGAATCACAAGAAAAGTTACGTCTAACACATGAGCCTGCTCCGATAAATTTGCATATTTACCAACCACCAAGACTTCTTAGGGTTGATTATCAAAATCAAACACGAACAGTTTTTGATATTACGGGAGAAGGTGCTGGTCGTGTAGGATTTAATCAAAAAATAACTGAGGAAAGCTATCGACCATTAATAGAGGAAGGTATTTTGGGGAGCGATGAAATAAGTTGGAATCTATATGGTGTAACAGCTGACTGGATGGAAAAATTCCACCCAGAATTAATATCTACACTTCGTTCACAGATAGACCAGGGCGCATCCCCACCGGTAGGGGATACCTATTTGCACATCATTTTTCCCTTTTTGAGTAACGATCACAAAAATATGTTAATGGAAATTAGCAAGCGATCATACAAAGAGAGGTGGGGGGCAGACATGGAAACGGTTTGGCTCCCTGAATCTGCAGTAGATGAAGCAACGGTCACTTGTCTAGTTCAAAACAGAATTAAAGGTGTCCACCTCAGGGAACATCAGGTAAAGACATCAAATCGAAATAACGTTCAATCAATTAGTTCTACTTCTGGGGAAATCTTAGCCATCATCGGACACAACGAGCTAAGTGGAGTTATTGGTTTTGACAAACCATGGGCCGATGCCTTCTTTTATAAATGGCAAAAAGAAAGCCGAGACAGGGGGTACTCGCCAAGGTTATCAATAGACGGAGAAACCCTGGGTCACTGGTGGAAGAAAGACGAGGGAGCCTTTGCCTTCACCAAGTATTTACTCAAATATTTGAATGAGGGAATAAACGGAAGCCATATCGATCACTCTCTAACAAAAAACATTCCTAAGGCAGAAATTGTAAACAACACGAGTTGGAGTTGTATTGACGATGGTGTGGGTAGGTGGAAGGGTAACGAAGCGTGTCATTGTGCCTTACCAAAAGACTATCATGATGCTCAGAGAGTCAGGTCCTCAAAAAAGGATTTATTTAACAAATTGAGCACTGCTTCCGAACGAATTGATGACTCACTTGATAACTATTTGCCAGGCTGGAGAGAGGTATACGTAGAGTGGTTTATGTCCCAACGGTCTAAACTTGCAACTGGTCAAGCAATCTCGGCTAAGATGTTCAAAGACCCGACAATTGAGAAACTGTTCCTCTCGGCCTATACACGCGACCTTGGTTGGACTAGTTGCGGGTGGTTCTTCGGCGATGTTAATGGATTTGAAAGACAGATTCCTGCAAACTCCTTATCTGCGATAGCGAGCATCAACGGCTGGGCCGACATCATTCCAACAAAATAGCCTTGCACAAACTCTAATTATTTATATATATTGAACACATGCATGATACTTCTGAGCAGCAAAAATCATTTCAGTATGAAAGTAGGAAAAAAATTGAAAAATCCAAAGAAAAAAGATCAAAGGTATATCTGGAATGCATATCGTCAGTCAGAACGGAGGATCCTATTTTAAGAGAAAAACAAGAGGCCGTCTTTAAAGAGCTTCCAGATATCAAAAATCTTGCTAAGCTAATGCGTGCGGGGTTTAGAGCAAAACGCAGAGAATTTCCAGAGGACACCAGCTCAGATTACTCAGTTGTTCAAGGGTTAATGTTTGAAGAGATGGTCAATATTGAAAATGATCTTTACAATTTTGCTTCAACGGATGGCAATAACTCCAAAAATGTAGAATCATACAAAATGGTTGCTGAGGGAACGGTCGAAGGAAGTTTGGGTAATCAACTTGTAATGGTATTTCAGAATGCCGATAGATATGGTTACAAGGAGATTTCGAAGTTAAAAAATCCAGACATGTCTTTTGTCGAAACCGATGAAACACTGAAGGGTGAAAAAAAGTTGAAAGTAATCGGCGTTGGAGAAGCAAAGTCTACCTCAAAACTAGATGTAAGATGTCTCAAGCAGTTTGAAGGATTTCATAGAAATCTCAGTAAGGTCGCGGGTTTTCTCAATGGAAGGGATGACACCGATAAACACGGACTAAGCCATTTCGGTGTAGGAGAGGACAAAATTAAAATTACAGTGACTCCTGAAAAAGATTTTAACCAATATCTCATTGTCGCAAGCGACTTCGATATTGATAAAAACAACCCTCGGGAATACTTTAAGATGGATGGGGAGGGAGGTATGAGTGAGGAACAAGCAAGAACTTTTGAAGGATTAATCAAAACTGAAAAAATTAAAATTCTACATTCTGTTTTTAGCCACCAAGAACTGGAACAAATAGTAAACAAACTTGTACATATAATTGCAGAGGAGATAAAAACAGAAATTGAAGAATACAACGCAGAACAAGAATCAATCTAGCCTTTGATTTTTATATCAAATAGTCTACAATCAATTTTTGAACATGGACAATACAGACAACAAACAAACTTCATTACCAGCCGGAACCAACGAAGCAGTCACAAGCCTCTTCGCTATAGAGAACCTCATCAAGACACACATCTCGCATATAGAGACCGTCAAAATTGAGATGCAAAAGCAGGCAGAAATGTTTAATGATGTTTTGAATAACGATCCAAACTACAAAGCCGCAGCAGAAGAAGGCAAAGCAGTAAACAAGAAAAAGGCAGAAGCAAAACAAAACGTCCTCAAATCCCCATCAAACGCATCTTTAAACCAAAAGATCAAAGATATGCGTTTGGAAATAAAAGAACTAAAAAACGCCCTAAGTAACTATCTCCAACAATACCAAAAAATTGCTGATACGGACCAGATCGAAAGCGAAGACGGAGAGGTAAGACAAATCGTCTACAATGCCCATTTGGTCAAGCTCTCTGGGAAGTTCTCCAAATAGACTTCCTGGGGTGTACAGCACGTACTAATTCCTGATACAATGATTGGTCGGCCAAATATGTAGTGGAGGCTAGTGTAAATAACCTATAATACATATTTAGTCGTATATATAAAAACGCTTACCGAGAAGGTATTCCCGTGTATCTTCAGTGCCAAAAAGGTGACGGTTAAGCTTTTATAGGTTATAATATCAAGGGTAATCGCCAGTCGGCGGTTCTTTTTTAACTCTCCAAACACAAAAAATATGTTAAACATCAGAAATATCGCCGTTATCGCTCACGTTGATCATGGCAAAACCACACTAATTGACGCCTTCATCAAGCAGTCACATATCTTCCGTGACAACCAAGATGAGATGAGTCAGACTACACTTCTGGACAGTAATGTTCTGGAACGCGAGCGTGGAATCACCATTTTGGCCAAAAATATTTCTGTAAGTTACAAAGGAACAAAAATAAATATCATTGACACCCCAGGTCACTCAGACTTCTCTGGAGAAGTTGAACGCACTTTGGGCATGGCCGATGGTGCTCTCCTCATTGTAGACGCACAAGAAGGTCCAATGCCTCAAACTAGATTCGTGCTCAAAAGAGCTTTCGAACTAGACCTAAAAGTGATCGTGGTCATCAACAAAATCGATAAACCAAACGCCAATATCAAGGCTACTGAAGCCAAGGTTGGCAATCTATTCTTGGAACTAGCCACCCGCGATGATCAATTGGAGTATCCAATTCTCTATGCAATTGGCAAAAGTGGCAAAGTTTTTGCCACCCCACCAGCTGATCCTAACCAAGATGGCAACGTAATTCCTTTACTCGATGAAATTCTTGAATACATTCCTGCTCCAAACAATGACCAAACAGGTGCGTTTAAGATGCTAATTTCTTCTCTGGACTACAACTCTCACCTTGGTCGAATCATCGTAGGCAAAATCTTCCGCGGATCTGTCAAACCAACTCAAAAGGTAATACTGGTTGGTGAAGGTATCAGCTCACCCAAAGCAGCTCAAATCGACAAGGTATTTTTGTCTGACGGACTTAGTAGAGCAGAAGTCTCTGAAGCTTTTGCCGGTGATATCGTTGCTCTTACTGGTATCAATGACTGCAAAATCGGCCAGACAATTTCTACTCTGGGAGATGCAGAAGCCTTACCATCTGCCAAAATCACCGAGCCAACACTTCATGTGACTGTAGGACCAAACACTTCTCCTCTATCAGGTAGAGAAGGAGAATTCACAACGGCTCGTCAGATTGAAGAAAGACTTGCCCGTGAACTCGAAACAAACCTCTCAATGAAGATTGAAAAACAGGAAAATGGTAAGTACAAAGTTTCTGGAAAAGGTGAACTTCATCTCTCAGTACTACTTGAAACTCTCAGACGCGAAGGCTATGAGGTAGAAGTAGGAAAGCCAGAAGTTATTTACAAAACCATCGACGGGGTTAAGTGCGAACCTTTTGAAGAAGTAAACATCGTTGCTCCTTCTGAACACTTGGGCACTATCACTCAAGAAATGGGTAAGCGCTTTGGCAACTTAATCCGCATGGAGCCAATCAATGAACAAGAAGTCGAATTCGTCTATCGCATGCCAACCCGAGCCATTCTTGGTTTGAGATCGCTCTTGCTCACTGCTACTAAGGGAACAGTGATATTCAACAGTCAATTTATCGATTTCGAGCCAGTCGGTCAGCCTATCCCCAAGATGCGTAGGGGAGTACTAATTGCCACCGACTCGGGTGAAGCCCTTGCTTACGGCCTTCAGGCCGCTCAAGAACGCGGTAAAACATTCGTTGATCCAGGTGAAACCATCTACGAAGGTCAAATTGTCGGTATGAACGCCAAAGAAGAAGATATAGAGATCAACGCTGCCAAAGGTAAGAAGCTTACCAATATGCGCTCCTCCTCCTCAGATGGTACTATCCAGCTTGTTCCATCTACAAAATACTCCCTCGAGCAATGCTTGGACTTCCTAGAGTCAGATGAACTTCTTGAAATCACACCTAAGAGCCTTAGACTTCGTAAGAAGTACCTTACTCAAGTCGAACGCCGCAGGCACAGAGACGAGATCAAAAACGCCTATTAAAAAGAGCCCCGAAAGGGGCTTTTTTGTGCCCATTAAGACCATTCAATTTGACAACATGAGACGTTTGTGATATGCTATAGGTTAGTTTATTCGCTCTGGGGTAACCCAGATTAAAACAGTCAGGAGGAAAAGAAATGTTTTTGACTGGATTTGAGAAAATTACGAAGGTCACACTTGCTGTTGGAATCATTGTCGCACTGCTACTGTGTGTTATAGCAGTGACTTCAATGATTTCACCAACAGGAGTAAGTGCTGCGGGCGAAGGTGTCGCGATAGTAGCGAAGCAAACCCCGACTGCAACTCCCGAAATTGTTTCCCAGGGAATCGTGAGCCTCTTTATGGCTCTCTCAGGGAAATAAACAGGACCCGCTGAAAGGCGGGTTCGTTCTTTATGTCCCCTAATAATTAGATACTCGTCCAGCCGCCATCGACGACAATTGTTTGTCCTGTCGTATATGAAGAAGCGTCTGAGGCCAAATATATTAATGCCCCATTAAGTTCACCTGGTTTGCCAATTCGTTTCATCGGACAACTTACATCTACGTACTTCTTAAAATCATCTGTATTAATGGCGGCAGCAGTCATCTCTGACTCAAAAAATCCTGGCCCGATAGCATTGACAGTAATATTGTACTTTGCCCACTCGGAAGCTAAAGCCCTAGTTATTCCAATTACTCCATGCTTTGCGGCATGATAATTAACTACAGGGAAGGCACTATTTGCAACCGTACCAAACATCGAACTAATATTGACCACTTTTCCATAGTTTTGCTTAATCATCTGCTTTCCAACGTGTTTGGCAACAAGAAAAACACCTTTGAGGTTAGTATCCACAACCTTGTCCCAATCAGCTTCGCTCATGTTCTCCGCAGGAGAAATCGCAGAGATTCCGGCATTGTTAATCAAGATATCAATTCTCCCAAAGTTAGAAACTACTTGATGAACAGCATAAACAATCTCACCTTCTATGGTCACGTCGCACTTAACAGCCACACAACGCCTTCCCATAGATAGAATTTCATTTTTTACTTCCTCCAGCTTATCAACTCTGCGAGCAAGTAAGGCAATATCTGCACCTTGAGCAGCAAGTGCCTTTGCGTACTGTACCCCCAAACCACTTGAAGCACCTGTGACTAAAGCAATTTTCCCTGTCAAATCAAACATATTAAACATATAAAAAATTAACTAATAAATCCTTATTAAATATAACAAAAACAGAAAGACTCTGCGGGAATGATGATGACTCGGGGCGGACTCCTCTCGGTACCCCGCCGTGGCGGGGTCCTCAAGACCGGTCTCACCAGGTTCGTCACGAAACTGGTTCCGACATTCCGAGTCCTGCGGTTTGACAATAAAAAACGCGCACTAGGCTCGCTTTGTTATTGTGACTCGGGGCGGACTCGGACCGCCGACCTACTGCTTAGAAGGCAGTC
>Ga0172375_10012764_pt1 | contig 10505 bp, 8 predicted proteins | sample LakKiv1m_FD_114537 | JGI IMG/M metagenome (GOLD analysis project Ga0172375, IMG submission 114537) | Freshwater microbial communities from Kabuno Bay, South-Kivu, Congo - kab_092012_11.1m | ecosystem: Environmental > Aquatic > Freshwater > Lake | place: Democratic Republic of the Congo...
AACATACAAAAACTCACAAAGTCTATTTCGCTCACGCAGGCGCAAATAGCGCAGAAAGATTCTCAAATAAAAACGCTTTCAGGAAGCATCTCAGTCACGTCGGGGAAGATAGGACAGTCACAAGGCGCGGTCGGTGAGTCTTTGCGGCAGTTGGTCACGCTTGATGATGAGTCGCTCGTCATCGTGCTTATGGGGGGAGAGACGCTGTCGTCGTTCTTTGAGCAGCTTGAGACGCTCGCGGCGGTTCGCAGTGATCTTCGGAACCGCATCGAGGATCTTTCGTCGCTTAAGACAAACCTCCTGTCGAGCAAAACAGTCGCACAGCAAAAACGCGACGAACTCGCGGCGCTCAAACGGAATCTTTCCGAACAGAAGGCCGGACTCGCAATCGCGCGTGACGCGCAGAACCAATTGCTTGCACAGACAAAAAATCAGGAATCAAATTATCAAGCGCTCATCGAACAGAAAAAAATGGAGCAGGCGCAGTTCGAGCAAGACCTCCTCAAATATGAAGGACAGCTCGACCTAACCGTGAGTTCAGGCGCGCTTCCATCCCCAGGACCCGTGCTTGTCTGGCCAGTTGCAAATCCCCGCATAACACAGTATTTCGGCAATACGCCGTTCGCGACGGCCAATCCGCAGATATACAGCGGGCACGGCCATACAGGCGTCGATCTTGCAGCGAGTCCTGGTACGCCTATCAAAGCCGCGCGCGCGGGCGTCGTCGTCGGCACGGGGGATACGGATCTTACCTGCCGATACGCCTCGTTCGGCCGGTGGATATTCATTCAACATGATGACGGGCTTTCAACCATATACGCGCACCTCTCCGTAATGCTTGTCTCTTCGGGGGAACGCGTGGCGACCGGGCAGCTTATCGGGTATTCCGGTACGACCGGCTACGCGACGGGTCCGCATCTCCATTTCGGCGTCTACGCGACATCGGGCACGAAGATAGCGTCATTCCCGAGCGCGGGATGCCGCCCGAGGATGTTTACGATTCCGGTTGGAACCCTCTCCGCGTATCTCAATCCGCTCACCTATCTACCCTCAGCCAAGCGGTAAAAATCAAAAACGACGGCGTTAGGGGAATGTGATCGTGGTTGCCTCGCGCTCGTTGCGGTTGTACTATCGCCTGCAGATGTTTCAACCAAGCTGTTCTGTACAACAATAGGAGAACTACATCATGAGCGAACTTCGTTCGCACCCCGCATTAGAGTTGATGGATCCTGCGCGTCGCACGTTGGTCCGCATCGGGCCGCCGTTCTCATCCGCGCTGAATCCGTTCTTGGACGACGGCGTCACGATCCGTCCGGCGATTCTCTACGCCGACACTTTCAATTCGAAAGCGCATGTCGCGTACGAACTTGTCGCGGAGGGAATACGGTCAGGTCAGATCACGAAGGACACGGTCGTCCTCGCGGCATCAAGCGGTAACACCGGTCTCGGTGTCGCGCAATTCTGCAAGGCGCTCGGCGTCAAATGCACGGTCATCATGCAGAGCGTTACGCCGGCGCCAAAAGTCGGCATCATCGCGGCGCTTGGAAATCCGGTCGACGTTCTGCTCGTCTCTTCGGGGACGGTGGCGACGGCCCGCAGTAGGGGAGCCGAGCCGGGACACTACGATACTGATCAGTACGGGCGTCCCGCGAATCTTGTCGCCCAGTACAAATACCTGATGCCCCAGCTTTTCCAGGCGGACAAAAATCTGATAGACGTGCTTGTCGTTCCCGGAGGAACCTTGGGGACCGCGGGCGGCGCGAAAAAATTCGTCGAAGAGCACGGACTCAAAACGAAGATCGTTCTCGCGCTGTGCGCCGACGGCGACGAAGTGCCGGGCGCGCGCGATGAAGAACGCATCCGCCGCGATGTCAAAATCGCGTCGATTGGCGATTTCCACGACAGGATGTACGGGAACCGGTACCAATCGTTCCTTGCAAGTTACGCGGCGTTTCCCGAGTCCGTCTGGACCCCAGGCGGGCCGACCTCGGGGCTCGCTTTGTCGGCTGCTCTGCGTTTCGTCAAGTACCATAAGGACGCAAAAACGCTCGATGGACTGCGGGGGAACGACGGCAAAATACGCGTCATGTGCCTGTTTCCCGACGATTATCGCCCCTACGCCGATCTGTACCGGAGCACGCTGAAAGCAAAGGATTTTTCTCTTCAGACCGTTCCGATCCGCAGGCTTCTCAACGACGATGGGCGTTGACGTTCGCCGATACCGCCGGCCGCTTTGTGCGGCCGGCGATTTTCTTTACAAAATTACGACAAAGTTACGCGATGGCCTTCCGCACGATGCAAAACGGAGTCATTTCCTCGGACTGACCGAGCGGATTATCACGGAACAGTTCCTGCGCGAATTTTTCCGTGATGCCCTTACCCGCGATACCGAGCGTGCACACGCCGCGGTAGTTTGCATCGATGACGACCGTGTCGTGGCCGGTGCGCGCGCGGATTTCCCTCGCCAATTTTCGGGGTTTCATCGGCGCCAATTTCGCGTAATGCAGATATGGATAGAGCGAGAATGACATCGGGCAATCGATCGACTTCGCCTGTTTGCCGACAAGATAGTAAAACGCGCCATGGATACCTAAGGGGAGCGTGAGCGCGGCAACTCCCGCGGCAAAAATGGCGCGCGGATATCCGGCCTCTTCAATAAGAAGCTGCATCGCGACCGCGGTGCCGTGGCCGAACCCTCTAAAATCTTTTGTGTGAATTTTATTATTTACTTTGCTCGCAAAAAGCCGCGCGAGCCGTCCGACTTTTACGGAGCGGTAGGGAATAATCCTCCCTTGCGTCACGCAGACAAGTTTTTCGCTGATGAAAATAAAATCGCCGGGTTTCGCGTGCGGGTGCACATACGTTTCGAGCGCCTGAAACAAGTCGTCGCTCTCAGTGAGCATCGGTGTTTTTATCGGAAGCCGCAGATAGACGCCCTTCGACGTTTCGATTTCGAGGGTCCGGTTCCCGTTCGGTCTGATGGGCTGAGGCGCGCGCGCGACGACCGGTCGTTTCTTTTTGCTCATGGTGTGGAAATCATACCCGAGGCCGGATATTTTTCAAATTACGCGCCACGTTTGAGGTCTGTTTCATTGTCATACGCGATACGTAGGAAGGCACCGAGCCGCAGTAAACGCAGGAGCCGCAATACTTGCGTCACCGGTGTTGTTATCGGTATTGAAGCGAGCAACTCCCACCAAAATGTTCTGAAAAATAATAGTTTTTTTCGGGCAAGGATAAATCTAACGCCAAATTCACACAAAAAAATGAACGCGATGCTCATATCAGTGCGTTCGATAAGCGTTATCTGCGCAGAATTTAAATCTTGGGTAAGCTCGACGAGTATGAGTATGCCGCTCACAAGCGCAAGTGCGAACATCGCGATGTCGTCAATACGAAGAAATAACCGTCTTTTTCGTGCATTGCGCATATACCAAGTAGTATTGTACTCCGACTCGAGAGGGTGCATATATTCTCACAAAAAGTCGCACGCGCGAGCGTTTTGTCCCACTTTCCAAAGTGAAGCAAAATCAGACTTTTTCCCCTATGATTTTTGACAGCGTTTTTTTATTTGTTCGTAATATGTAATCCACAGTTTTTTTCCGAAAATTCCGGCCTTGTTCGCCTATACTGTATATCTAACAATAATCTCACCTCATAAACCGTATGCCGCAGTCGAAGTCTTCAAAGCTCGTGAACATCGTCAAGAGAGATGGTTCCGTCGTGCCGTTTGACGCGCACAAAATAGCCCTTGCGATAGAAAAAGCAATGAAGGCTGCCGCAGAATTCAAAGACGGCGCGCCGGAGCGCGTCACTGAAGCGGTTGTGAAGAAACTGCAGGGACAAAAAGAAGCCGACACGACTTTCATGCCGACCGTCGAAGGACTTCAGGACTCGGTCGAACGCGAACTGATGCTCCAAAAATTTCCCGCGACGGCAAAAGCATACATTCTGTACCGCGCCGACCGCACTCGCGTGCGCAAAATACAGGGCGTTGTACCCGAGCGCGTGCGCGAGCTCGCGGCGAAGAGCAAAGAATATTTTAAGGACAACCCACTCGGCGAATTCGTGTACCTGCGGACCTACGCGCGTTGGATAGACATCGAGAATCGCCGCGAGACATGGATCGAGACCGTGGACCGCTACATGAATTTCATGAAAGAAAATATCGGCGATAAACTTTCGGAAAAAGAATACGCCGAATTGCGCGAAGCGATTTTAAAACAAGAAGTGATGCCGTCGATGCGGCTTATGCAATTCGCGGGAGACGCGGCGCGCAAGTGCAACACGTGCGGATATAACTGTACCTTCACGGCGCCAGTCAAACTCGCGGACTTCGCGGAAATAATGTATCTCTCGATGCAGGGATGCGGCGTCGGGTTCGCGGTTGAAAGCCAGAACATCGAAAAACTTCCGCAGATAAAAAAACAATCGAAGAAAAAACTGGCGGTACACGTCATCCAGGATTCGAAGGAGGGTTGGTGCGACGCGCTCACGCTCGGTATGAAAACCTGGTACGACGGCAAGGATGTCGAATTCGACTTCTCGCTCATTCGTCCGGCGGGAGCGAGGCTGAAGACGATGGGCGGCAAAGCCTCGGGTCCTGAACCCCTGCGCTCGCTCCTCTCGTTCGCCCGTGAAAAAATCCTGCGCCGCCAGGGGAGGCGTCTGCGTCCCATCGACGCGCACGATATCATCTGCAAGATAGGCGAATGCGTGGTCGCTGGCGGCGTTCGCCGCACCGCGATGATATCGCTCTCCGATCTTGATGATACCGATCTGCGCGACGCAAAGAAAGGGCAGTTCTTCCTCACCGACTCGTATCGCTCAGTCGCGAACAATTCCGCCGTCTATGAAATGAAGCCCACGAACACCGAGCTTATGGAAGAATGGGTCGCGCTTATGAAGAGCGGTTCCGGCGAACGCGGCATTTTCAATCGCGGCGCTATCGTCAATACGATGCCGAAACGCCGCGCTTCATATTTCAAGAAACTGGGCTATATCGGCCCCGATGGCGCGGTACAGGGCTCTATCGGCACGAACCCCTGCGGCGAAATACTCTTGCAATCAAAGCAATTTTGCAATCTTTCTGAAATTATCGCGCGCGCGAGCGACACGCATGAGAGCCTCGTTCGCAAAGCCCGGCTCGCGGCGCTTCTCGGCACCTACCAGTCAACGCTCACGAAATTCCGCTACATTTCGAAGAAATGGGCCGACAATTGCAATAACGAACGTTTGCTCGGCGTATCGGTGACCGGCCAATGGGATAGTCCTGCCGCTCGCGAGCCGGAAACGCTGCGCGCCATACGCGATGTCGCCGTCAAAGAAAACGCAATTTACGCGAAGCGGTTCGGTATTCCGCAGTCGATGTCAGTCACCGCGGTCAAGCCGTCGGGTACCGTTTCTCAGACCTTCAATTGTTCCTCCGGCATTCACCCGCGCCATTCAAAGTACTACATTCGCCGCGTGCGCATCTCCGCGACCGACTCGCTTTTCAAGATGTTGCGCGACCAGGGTGTCAAATATTATCCCGAAGTCGGGCAGACGCTCGAAACCGCGAGCACTTTTGTTCTTGAATTCCCAGTGAAGTCGCCGAGCGGCTCCGTCTTCAAAGATGATCTCTCCGCGCTTCAGCAACTCGAATATTGGAAGAACGTGAAGCTTAATTTCACGGAGCATAATCCGTCAGCGACCATTTCGGTGAGTGAAGATGAGTGGATAAGCGTCGTCGATTGGCTGCAGAAAAATTGGGACATCATTGGCGGACTTTCGTTCCTGCCGCGCCATGATCATGTGTATCGTCTGGCGCCCTACGAAGCAATCGACAAGAAGCGCTATCAAGAGATGGTCGCTGATTTTCCCACGATTGATTATTCAAAGCTCGTGACGTACGAGCATGCCGATGAGACCGAACAGAAACAAGAAATCGCGTGCGCAAGCGGGGTGTGCGATATAGACATGGTCGTCCCCGTTCAGTAGCTAGCTCGCTAAAAATTACGACCTGCTGCGTTATGGGCCGCGATGCTCTTTCACAATACCTATGTATTGCTCAATTCGCTTCTCGCCCATGCCTTGCATCCCATTAATTTTTAGCGAGCTCACTTTTCGTAATAGTTCTAGTACGAAGGTTTTTGCTCTGTCGTGCCTTTGCGCGCCGCCGCGACGCGCGCCAAGACGTAGAGAAGACTTGAAAGACGATTGAGATATTTGCGCGTCGCGGCGGATGTTGCGCGGCTCGCGCGCGCGGCAATGACGCGGCGTTCAGCTCGGCGCGAGATCGCGCGCGCGTAATCAAGGAGTGCGGAAAGTTCGGACGAACCAGCGATGACGAACGAGTGCGGGTTTTCAATATATGTTTCAAAATCGGCAATGGTTTTTTCGAGTGTGTCGACGGTATCTTGGGTCAGTGTTTTATCCGCCCCGGCAAGTTCAGCCTGCACGATGAACAGGTTTTCCTGCACATCACGCAGGGCGGCCGAAAACGACGGCTCGACGCGAGTTTCGGTTTCCTTTGCAAAACAGACGCCAAGGAGGGAATTGAACTCATCAACGGTGCCAAGCGCCTCGAACAAAGGATCATCCTTCGACATTCGGTCGCAGGTTCCAAAAAGCCCGGATGTTCCATCGTCCCCTTTACGAGTGTAGAGCATGCGCCTATTATATGACAGCTGGAACAGTTACAATAATATCTATGAATAAGCGAACAACCATCATCATTCTCGCGCTCATCGCATTCGGCTATATCGTGCGTCTTATGCCACATCTTCCCAACGCGACGCCTGTGACGGCAATAGCGCTCGCGAGCAGTTTGTATCTCGGCCGTCGCGCGGCTCTTTTTCTGCCGGTCGCGATTCTTTTTCTTTCGGATATCCTCATTGGATTTTACGACTGGCGCATTATGGCGAGTGTGTATATTTCGTTCATCCTCGTCGGCGCGCTAAGCTGGCTCGCGGCGAAACGCCCTGGCCTCGCGTCAAACGCGCTTATTATCGTCGGCGCGTCCCTCTTGTTTTTCCTTGTCACCAATTTTGCCGTGTGGGCGTTCTCGCCATTATACGAAAAAAGTATCTCAGGCCTTATCTACTGTTATACGCTCGGCCTTCCGTTTCTGCGCAATATGCTTCTCGGCGACATTCTCTATACGTCCATCATTCTCGGCGTGTTTAAGGTGATGGGACTCAGTAAACAGTTTGCGGAAACAAAAACCGCGTCACGGTCTCACGCGTACCAGACAGCGGCAATCACCAGGGAGAATTTTTGACGAAAGCATCCCCGTGTTTTGGAACATCCTAAAAACTTGCGCCCGCCTACGGCGGGCGTAGAATCGAAGTAAGTCATTCGCCGGTCCGCGCGTTGCGAATCGGGTCCGCCGACAAAAAGGCGGATTGGAAGTCGGGTACGAGCCGAGCTAGGTTCAATTCCCGCACTATGCCGTAACGGTAATGCTCCCCCGGGAGACGAGTCCGGTCGTCGAATGATCAGAGTTCGCGTTGAACTCATTTCCCGAGCAGGACACAACGCCGAATACGGCACCGCATAACCATCTGCTCAGGGCAGATTTTTTTGTGCCCCAAAAAGTATGAAGAAAAAATATCTACTAACAATCGCGGCCGCTCTCATTGTGCTTGCTGGCGTGTTCATTTTTATAACGCGTCTGCGTACGGCAAATGCGCCCGCACCCAGAAATATTCCTGAGTCGGCAGGTGTTACGACATATGGTAACGCCTTGTCTCCCGCCCCTCTTTCAGTGGCCGCTTCATCGACTGTGTCGGGTGCGCGCGACGCACGGGTCGCCGCGTCGAGTTCTCAGCAAACGGTCACTGTTTCCGCGGCAGGGAGCATTTATTCGGTGTCCATGGCATCTGGCGGAACTGTTTTTGACGCGATGACTGCGCTCGAAACGATGTCGCAATTTTCATTTACCTATCACACATATGCGGGGCTTGGCGCGTTTGTCGATTCAATAAACGGGCAGGCAAATGGGGGCGGCTCAACCTGGTTTTTCTATATCAACGGAAAAGAATCATCCGTCGGTATTTCATCCGCGACGCTCAAACCAGGAGATTCAGTAGAGTGGAAGTTCGAAAAAAATGATTCATTATAAAAATAATTTACGCACCATGAACTATTCGCGCCCGGCACGTGCCGTTATCGTAATCGCATTTTTTTCCGCTCTGATGGCCTCGCCCGGCATGACGTTCGCGGCGGACACGAGCGTTCCTTCCGCGAATGATGCTAGTGTCTCGACGCTTATCGCGACGCCGGCGACTTTCACGCTTTCAGGTTCTTCAAACGACGGAGGGGCGGTGACGTTTGCAACGACCACGAACCCGACGCACGGCACGCTCGGTACCATTACTGACGTCGGTAGTGTCATATACATCCCGGACAATGGGTTCACGGGCGCGGACACATTTCAATTTATTACAACGGAAGGCGCGACCAGCTCTTCATTCGCCACCGTGACTATCACCGTGGCGCCACTGCCGGTTTCTATTACGTACGAGGTGTACACCGCGGACGCGACCCTATTCTCGGGACCCTTAAGCGTCGCGGCATGTCCCGAAGCGCCGGGAAGCGCGGTTTCGACCGTCAACGGATTTTGTGCATTTGCCGCGGCCGGTCTCGCGGTCGACGCTCCGTGGAACGCCGCCTATCGCGCCCACTTCGTAAATGGTATTGGCGGCGTCGGGAGCGACACGGTCAATTATTGGTCGTGGTTTTTGAATGGAGATTCGGCGCAGGTCGGTATCGACGGATACTTGCTCGCCCCCAATGATCACATTCTCTGGACCATCGGGCGACAGCCGCTCAAGGTTTCCATCTCAACGACGTCGCCCGCAGTCGGCGCGACGACGACTGTTCATGTGCTCGGCTTCGATACGAATGCATATGATTTCGTGCCGATGGCGGGCGCGAGTCTTGTTGGCGCGACAGGGACGACCGACGCGAGCGGCAATGTCGATATTCTCGCGACCTCGACCAATTCGTTCATTGTTTCGATTTCCGCGAGCGGTTTTATCACGAGCGCATCCATTACGGTTACGCCGACCGCGGCTCCCGCATCACCCGCGCCTGTTTCTACGCCGTCTTCAGGTGGGGGAGGTGGAGGTAGTGGAAGTTATATCATTCATTCGCAGCTGAGCACGCCGCAGGCGCTTGCGTATCTTACGGAGAAACAAAACACCGACGGTTCATTCGGCTCGGCGCTTCTTTCCGACTGGGCGGCCGTGGCCTATGCCTCGGCTGACGTTTCCGCCGCGAAGACATCGTTGCGGAATTATATGCTTTCGGCGGTACCGGACCTTTCATCAGCGACCGATTATGAACGGCACGCGATGGCGCTCGAAGCGTTGAGTATCGACCCCTATTCGGGCGCGAATAAAAATTATATCGCGCCTATTGTCTCGGCGTTTGATGGCGCGCAGATAGGCGACGCGGCGCTCGATAACGATGATATCTTTGCTTTGTTCCCACTGCTTCACGCGGGCTACACACCGGATGACGTTATTATTCGGGCAACAACGGCATTCATTGTTTCTCGGCAACTCCCGAACGGTTCGTGGGACGGAACGGTCGATCTCACTGCGGCGGCGGTTCAAGCTCTCGCGTCGGTTCCTTCGCTTCCTGGCGTTCCGTCCGCTCTCGTGAATGCCCGGGTCTATCTGCACGCGCAGCAAAAAAACGACGGAGGATTCGGCAATAGTTTCTCCACGAGTTGGGCGCTCCAGGCTGTCGCGGCGCTCGGCGAATCGCCATCGAACTGGGCGCCGAGCGGATATACCCCTCTCGATTATCTCGCGGGCTTGCAACAACAGGATGGCGGAATCGATGCCGTATTGGCGAGCGCGGACATGCGTGTGTGGGCAACCGCGTACGCGATTCCCGCGTCGCTCGGCAAAACATGGGACTCGCTCCTTGCTTCTTTCCCCAAACCGTCTTCAGGCGGCGCTGCGGGGGGGTCAAGTAATTCGTCTCTGCTTTCCGCAATCGCAACATCGACACTATCTGTCGCGACCTCGACGCCGCTCGCGCTCACGGCAACCTCGACGCAATTCGCCGCGACCTCAACTACGCCGTCCTTAGTCGCGTCGTCGACACCCGCTCACCTCGTGGCTGATGTTCAAAAACCGCAGCCCCCTTCGGCGTCTGTTCTCGCTACTATTCCTGTGCGCGCTCAAAAAACACAAACCGTTGCTTCAAATCTCGCCGCAGTTGGGCTAAGTCAGCCCGCTCCGCCGGCCGTCCCATCTGCCTCCGACCGCTCCGTACTGACGGGCGGGTTCATTAGTGGTATTTTGGGTTTCTTTGGAAATTTTTTTCGGAGTTTATTCTAGGTTCATGAATAGCGTACCCCCTGTGTGCATAGCGCGGTGGCTGTCCGTATCTCCGGTGCTATAGTTCACGAAGCGGCAAACGCCGCACTCCGAATTATCAGCTCAATATTTTTACATGAGTCGCACTATTGAAGTTTCGAAATGCACGCATTTTTTTATCGCTGACAC
>Ga0172375_10012765_pt1 | contig 10505 bp, 12 predicted proteins | sample LakKiv1m_FD_114537 | JGI IMG/M metagenome (GOLD analysis project Ga0172375, IMG submission 114537) | Freshwater microbial communities from Kabuno Bay, South-Kivu, Congo - kab_092012_11.1m | ecosystem: Environmental > Aquatic > Freshwater > Lake | place: Democratic Republic of the Congo...
TAAATTTATCAACTCTTTCGAATATAATAAGAAAACAATAGAGATTCTGAGAGGAATGTATGGCCCTTACATCAAGTATGGTGGCTACAATTATCGCATTCCCAAGAGCGGAAAAGACGCAACTGATTTGACCTTAGAAGATTGTGTCGCTATCGTGGACAAAAACATAAAATCATCTGTAGAGATGAAGCATGCTGCGTCTCAAAAGAAGCCTGCCAAACTACAGTCCAGCAAAGCTGGAAAAGCGCCAGCTAAAAAATCCAAAAAATAATATGGAGAGTTTTTGTCATCCTGAGCTTGTCGAAGGATATACTCTTCATTGCATTCAGAGTGACAATCCTTTACCTCTTAATCACTGAGGTTTGTTCCACATCCGGTACGAATATCTCTCAGAAAGCTACCCCAGATTTCGTGTGTACAAAATCCGTGATCAGCACCAGATCATGCAATATACGCTCCACGAATCATTTTCCGACATCATAAAACAATCCCTCGAATATCCCAAATACGACCATTATTTCATGCTCGACGAGAGCAGATTTTCTTTTTTCAGATTTGATATTTTCAAAACATATACAGAGACATTTACGCTCAAGGATCTCGATGACGTTATCGCAGAGAAGATGGAATCTATCCATAGCATTGGTGGAGAGAAGATCATGACATACATCGACACCATCTTCATCGACGGTGAAGAGAAGAGGTTCGTGATAGGTGAGAAGTGAGAAATCTTCTTCAGACTCTATGTCATTTTTGTGGACAAGACCACCATCAATCAGTTCAATTCTTCCTACGGCAATGTCTTGCTGGAGAAAAATATCACCATCATGCCGGAGTCGTTTTATACACTCATGTTCTTGCGTAACAATCTCAAGAAAGAGAATTTCGTACTCCTGTATATTACCGAGAATTATTGCAAAGCCATCGTCATCAAGAATGGATTCTATCACAATATCGAGGTGCTTAACCTATGAATCTCCGCCCTCAAACAGATGTACAAAGACAATAGCATCGTCCAATATCGATACAAGGATTACAATTTTATCGAGTCCAATCAGCTCGCCAAGGGGCTGGTCATGGAAACCCTTCACTTTTATTCCCAGCTTTTCTGTAAACGATTTTTCGAAAAAAACTTAATCTGAAACGACGTCGTGGTCATCTCTCCGATCACGAGAAACGTACATTTCATCGAGGCTTTCGACAAAGAGTACAAAAAGATTTCCAACAACTATATCGTGCCTTTCCATTATTCTGACTACCTAGAATATTTTGACACCACGCGAGAACCGGAAGATATGGACTGACTTGTCCTCATCAATAAGGAACCAAAGATCAAGAGATTATTAACAGCGCCTACAGAATAATCCGACCGTCATTGCGAGGAACGTGGCAATCTAGTCGGATTTTTTGTTTAAAAAAATCAGCAAACATTACTTGCTGATTTATAATGATGTGCATAGTTTAACATACCTGTATTGTTCCGCCGATTCGGCGTAATTTTTTCATTTGCTTCCAAAGCCAGATGTAGGGGGCTCTCTGATCTTCTTCAATTAATAACCCAAGAGCATAGATTGAAGTGAAAAGAAAACCGATAGACCACAAGCTGTCCATGTAGATGATAAATTCTCCAGTGAAGATGAGGTGAATAAGATACAGCAGTACAGCTCCACCTGCTATGCTAATGGCAGTAGTGATAAGAAAGAGTGTAACCTCTTTCCAGTGCTCTGAAATTTTCACGATAGCAATCCAGGCGAAAATAGTAAGGAATGTTTGATGCCAAAGCCCCACAATAGTGGCGACTAAGATAACAAGAGCCAGCGCAATTGTAAGCGCAAAAATAATTTTCTTCTTCATAGATTTACGTATTCGTTAATAATTTTTTTGCTGGTAATTTTGTTATACAGCTTTCTCGCTTTATTGTAGGAGCGAAAAGCGCCTTCAATGTATTCCATTTTTTTGCATTCATCATTAGTTTCTTTGATGGATTGTAGATACGTATTGCATCTTTTTTTGTATCCAACGATTCGCTTCCATTGATGTGGGAAGCGGTCTTGAATTGCCTTCGTCTTTAAAGACATGCTTAGTTCAGCATTAGCTTGTTTGATAGTGTTGGTCTGCACAGCCACCAATGAATCGATTGATTGCGCATATAAATTTGATACCGCTATGATGACGAAAGCGATAATCAAAAGGACAATTTTGTTTCTCATGAGAAATTGTTTTTTAATTTTATAAAAAACTTATATACATTAGGAGTAAGAAGTCAAGTTCAAACGTCAAGAGCTAGATTCTTCTTTGAAATTCGTCAGCATTTAAGTATATCCTTACTGTTAGTTTTTAACTGTTAAGTGTTCACTGGAATGAAGCTTCGTGAAGAACGAGAATTGCGCGGTCTGATAAATCAATTCTCGAGTGTTGAACTCTTTGATCTCTGCGACAAGTGAGGACAGAAATTCTACATCGGGTTCGATCCATCCGCTGATTCGCTTCAGCTGGGGAATATGTTTTCCGTGATGGCTGCTGTCCATCTCATGAGATATGGGAACAAATGTTATTTCCTCGTTGGCGGTGCGACCGGTATGATTGGCGATCCTTCACAGAAAGATGCGGAAAGATCATTTCTTTCCGAAGAAAAACTTCGTCACAACGAGCAATGTATCTACGACCAGCTCAAACATTTTCTCGAAAATATCAAAAAAACTTATGACATAAAATTCGACTACGAGATGGTCGACAACTACGATTTCTATAAGGGGATGAACTACCTCAACTTCCTCCGTGAGGTCGGTAAATACATCACCGTCAACACAATGATCGCCAAAGAATCCGTCAAAAAAAGAATCGAAGACCCGGACAAATCTATCACGTATGCAGAGTTTAGCTACATGCTAATACAATGATATGACTTCCTCCACCTCTTCGAAAAGCATGACGTGAAGCTGCAACTTGGAGGTTCAGATCAGCGAGGAAATGTGACGACCGGTATGGAACTCATCCGCAAAAAATTGGACCAAGAAGTTTTCGCATTGACCATTCCACTCATTACCGATGCCTCTGGCAAAAAATTCTGAAAGTCTGAAGGCAATGCCATCCGAGTAGATCAAGACAAGAATTCACCATACTTCGTGTACCAATTCTTCATGAACGTCGAAGATGCTTTGGTAGAAAAATTACTCAAAGTTTTCTCGCTCAAGACTCTCGATGAAATCAATATCATAGTCGCGAAACATAACGAACATCCTCAGCTTCGCTACGGCCAGAAAGAGCTTGCGAGCTGGGTGGTTGAGGTGCTATTTGGCAAAGATTCGGTGCTACAGGCACAGAAGATTTCCGACATCTTCTTCGGGGAAGTGGAAAGATTATCGCTTGTAAAGAGCCTTTCCAAAGCCGATATCAAAGCATTGGAGAAAGAAGTAGGCGGCTGTGAAGCCAAAGGCGACGAATTCAAAATCCTCGATGTATGCGTTTCATCATGACTTGCTTCCTCCAATGGCGAAGCCAAGAAATTGATTCAATCGGGCTCATTATACGTCAACGAAGAGAAGATTTCAGATCCACAAAAATCCTTCAGCAAAGCTGATGCTATTAATGGCATCCTCTTATTGAGGAAGGGGAAGAAAACCTTTAAAGTAGTAAAAATAGCCTAATGAAAATAGCCTTTGTCTGCAAAAACAACATCTGAAGAAGCCAGCTCGCTGAGGAATTTTTCAATAAGGCATCCAAAAAACACCAGGCCATTTCTGCATGATTCAATGAGGTAGCAGAAGACCAGAAAGTCATCTGAAGCATATCTACCGCCACATGAGCCGTCAAAGATGCTGACGTATTCGGTATAGACATCCGCCACAAGGCGAGAAACCAGCTAAGCAAAGATCTCTTAAAAGAAGTAGAGAAGGTATTTGTCCTCGTAGATGACATCCCCGAAGAATATAAGGATAATCCCAAGATAGAGATCCATCCCTTCGTAAACAAAAGAAATCTTCCGCTCGAGGCCAGGAAGCAGATTGTCCAGGACATCAAGAAATTCGCCGAAGACCTAGCAAAATCATTGGACAATCAAGAATAGGTAGTAGATACCTACAAAGACCATTTCACCTTGAATTGCACCCATAAAACACTAAAAGTCTAGCATCAATTTTACCTATTTTTTTGTAAAAAATGAAACTCGATAAGAAACTTATTTTTGGGCTTCTCGTCCTCGTGTCTCTCTTCACGATTTTTTTCGTAGGAAGGGAATTCGACAAGGAGACAGGCCAAAGGCACATGATAGTGACCAGCAAAGGATTGTCCTACTTCAGGAAAGGATTGGACGTATCTGGGTGAACCAAGCTTATCTATAGGATATCGTATGACAAATACGAAAAGATCTATCAAGGTACCGAACTGACAGCAGTCAAGAAGCTGATCGAGGACATCATCCTCAAGAACATCGACGGAAGGATTTCCAAACTCGGAGTCAGCGATTACAAAGCCTATGTCCAGAGCTTAGATAATCAACAATATATCGTGGTCGAAATATGAGGGATTGCCGATCTCAACCAAGCCAAAGAGATCATAGGAAAGACCGTAGAATTGGAATTTAAACTCAAGAATCCTTCTTCCCCTACAGCACAAAGTATCGCAGCGAGAAAGACGATAGCGATTGATCTCATGGCAGAGATCGCTCAAACACCAGAATTGATGAGAAAAATCACCGATGGGAAAATGTCTGAAGATATCTACTACAACGCATTCTCAGGAGCCACCATCAACCAATTGCCAGAGCTGTACAAAAACAACAAGTCAGTATTGGACAAGATGGAGAAGGGCAAACTCTACGGCAAATTACTCGAAGGAACCTACACTACGATATCCAACCAAGGTGTCGCATGAGCATCGTGATCAGCGACCAAATTGAATGGATTTACCATGGTTCGCCTGATAGATAGGACGCAGTGAAAAGACGCATCAGGAAACAACGCGACACTCTATATATTGGAAGATGTCTTCGTAAACAACCACGAGAATCGGATTTCTGCGACTGACAAAGAAAACAATATCCTGAATGGAGCCTACTTCAAGTTCGCTAATACGAGCACCTCACAGATGGGAGAGCCTGTGGTAGCGATCAACTTGGACGACAAAGGAAAGGAGATATTCTGTAATATCTCTGAAGCCAATATCGGCAAACCTATGGCAATCTTCGTAGGTGGCAATCTCCTCACTGCACCAAATATCCAATCCAAGATATGTTGATGAAGCGCACAGATCGATGGATCATTCACCATAGAGAGCGCAAAGCAATTATCAGACGCGCTCAACGATGGAGCATTACCTGCGCCCCTCATCCTCATGCAAGAAGAGAAGATTAGTCCTACACTTTGAGATAGTGCATTTACATGAGCTTTGCGAGCACTATTGGCTGGATTTATAGCGATAGCGATATTGATTTTCTTCATGTATGGATACAAAAACATGATATTGACGAGCATGGTGTTGGCATCATTTTTGGCGCTATTGTTTGCGTTTGTAAAACTCAGCGATTTTGCACTTTCTCTAAGCGGTATCGCAGCCATCATCCTTGCTATCGGAATGGGAGTAGATGCAAATATATTGATGTACGAAAGATTTCGCGAAGAAGTGAAAGATGGCAAAAGTATGGGTTGAGCGATAGATAATGCGAGAAATAGAAGTCGATCTGCAATCAGAGATGGCCAGATAAGTTCATGAATGATTGCCTTACTGCTTTTCACTATGGGTATTAATATCTTCAAGTGATTCGGTGCAATGATGCTGATCTGTCTAGTTCTTACTTTGTTATTCAACGTTCCGCTCACCAAGATGTTGATGTACGTCTTCTACGATAAAAAGCATAACGACCAACAATAATATCTATCTGTCAGCCATGGCTTACGGGATAAGGTACACAGCCCTTTAATTCTCTAATTATAATCGTGATGAAATTAGACGTTTCAGAAATCAAGAAAAATACCATCCTAGAGATCGATGGTCAATTATTCAAAGTAGTGGACTTCGCCTTCATGCAGATGCAGCAAAGACAGGGGAGCTATTCATTCAAATTGAGGAATCTAGTCACCGGTGGCGTGCAGACCTTGGTCTACAAATCCGGCTCAGTCATAGAAAAAGGAGACGTAGCGACCAACAATGCTATCTACCTCTATCATTCATGAGATACCTATTCTTTCATGGAAAACGATAGTGGAGAGATGTATGATTTGGACAAATCAAGTATCGAAGATGTCATCCCATATCTCAAAGAGAATATGGACCTCTTCCTTATGACCCACAAAGGCAAAGTGCTCAGTGTCCTCTTGCCGACTACCATAAGCTATGCGATCAAATCGACAGTGCCAGGCGTCAAATGAGATAGGGCGAAGACAGGAAAAAAGCCTGCGACCCTTGAGACAGGACTCGAGATCATGGTCCCATTACACAAAAACGAGGGCGACACCGTCACACTCAATACGCTCACGGGAGAAGCAAACTAATCTTTCATCATAAAAAAAAGACCTGGGCAAAAATACCTCAGGTTTTTTTTATGATTTTGGTTTTCTAAAGAAGAAAACCCAATAGGTGATGACAAGAAGTAAACCCATCCATACGCCGTGATAAGGAGAGTCATAATGCCAAGCAGCGAACCAGTCGATAGTTTTTCCGCTTACGAACTGGACGATTATTGCGATGCTATCAGCGATTATAAAAGCTATCAGGGCAAATAGAAGAACGAATGGCAATGCTCGCCAATCGTGGGTACTCGGATCGTCGACATTGTTTCTAGCCATAATATATTTGTTTTTATCATGTATAGTGATTTCGTCATGCAACGCTATGTGATTTTTTCTATTTTTTCCTGGCAAGTAGATACCTTATATACACCGAGCAGATAGCAGAGTTTGAAGAGTACGAACGCGATGAAGCTCATAGCCCGGAAAACGATCCTGACGAAAGGATAGAGGAGTAGGAAGAGAAGAAGTACCAAAGAAGCGGCGAATTCAGGCCTGCCGAATTCTGCATTCACCTTACCTAGGAGGTAGTCGCAGATCCCCATGCTGGTAGACACATTTTCCGTCTGTACTTGGCGCACGAGTTCTTTGGAAGCCCAGGCAAGCGGCCCGGTATTTTTTGTAGCGATGAGTTGTTGATCGAGTTTGACGACATCTTTCACTTGTGCTCAAAAAAACAATTCAGCTTGGTCTTTAAATGTTTTCACTTCCTCCAATCAGATCTTGAACGGTTTGGTGATGGTATCGACGACCATATTAGAAGATTGGGAAAGTCATTCGCAGGTATAGGGGAAGGTAGAATAGAGCCCTATCAGAGCGAGACCATAACCGATGGTGATATAGACGGTGAAGATATATCATCCTGAGAGAAAATAGGAGAGTGAGCTGAATTTTATAGTATTGGTCAATTCATCCTGGAGGTAATATCAGAGCATCACGATTCATGCGTGCAGGACCAAGATAGAAGCGATGGTCCGGAATTCCATGTTCCCCAGCCGGAGCGACATCGCGATAGCGAAAACGCTGATACCTACCACGAAGTGCCGGAATTTGACGCGATATGTTTCCATGCACAAAAAATGGAACACCACAAAAAGACACAAAAAATAGAGCATAGAAGTGAGGACATTCAACTGTCCGAAGAGCGTATAGAATGCCATGATATAGAAAAATCCCACCAGGAAAGTGGTGACGATCCATCTCGCAGTCGATACGTGGTGAGCTTTTTTTATCATCGAGGGAATGCGCTATTGATAAAGAATCTTCAGGCATAAAGCAGGATCCGAAAGGCGAATATCATGAAGGGGATAAAAGGAAGAACTTTCAGTTTACAGTTAACAGTTAACAGTTTATAGTTTCATACTCTTAGTTGTAAGTTGTTAGTTGTTAACTTCATTATTCCGTATCGTAGCAATCCCAGCGCGCTGCTCAAGACAAAAAAGAGTATCAGGATCTCCAAGGCACGCATGCCGGAAAAAGGGATATGGTTGAAGAGGAAGACAGACGGCATGAGGGTGCCGAGCAAAAAACCTAGCATCACATCGCCTTGTCCGAACCCCTCCGTTAGTCCATAAGGTTCATCAGGTCATCAGGTCTTAATGTCCTCAGATTCGACTTTATGGACTTTATGACTTTCGACCTTATAGACTTTCTTCACATATCGTTTTGCTCCATAGAAAAGTCCTATGCAGATGCCTCCTAGGATGAGAGAAAGAAAAAAAGCCTGACCATAATTTCCTATCGGGAAGAAAAATTGTCCGAGTAGGGAAGCCGCCAAAGCCACGACTCGCAATGGTACATGGAGCTCCAATTTTTGGAAATCGTAGATGACCAAAAGCAGAAGTAATCGATTGATAATAAGCCAAAATATAAGTAAGCTAGTTCCTAGTTCTAAGTTCCTAGTTAGAAGAAAAGTTAAAACAAAAATTATTCCTGACAATATCTCGAGTGTAGGATAAAATTTGGATATCGGTTTTTGGCAATATTCGCATCTTCCTTTCTGGAGAAAGAAGCTGATGATAGGGATAAGATTCCTAGGCTTCAACTGTTTTTTGCATGTAGGGCAGCGAGAAAATCAGAAACATATACCCTGCAGGATTTTTTTATTCACTCCCTTGCCCAGTCTCGTGACCAGGACAGAACCTAGTGATCAGAAGATGCTTCCGAGGATAAAAAGTCAGATAATGATAAGTGTCAGATCCATTAGTTGTGTTTATCTTGATAGATAAAGAATATGAGTTAACAGTTAAGAGCTAACAACTAACAGTCCGGATGTACATATAAGCACTGTTAACTATTAGTTGTAAGTTGTTAGTTGTCTTTGACATTCTTATAGAGCTTGTATCGATAATACGCGAAGAAAGCCCTGATAAAGCTGCTCATATACGAGCCTGCTATGATCAAGAGAAGGAAGCTGATATAGAGGATAAGCTTGACCGCAAGATACTGGGTAATCTGGAATGTGATAGCGAGATACATCAACAAGAGCGGAACTCATACGATGAGGAGGAGGTTTATAGAAAAATTTAAGAGTAAAACAGTCTGTATCCTCATAAATTTGAAAGAATTTCTGAGGTGCGTACTACACAGATGGAAACTGTGTTTCAAGGATTCTCCCAGACTGAGGTCTTCCAGGGTTATACAATATCTCGTATAAGTTTTGAAAACATTGACGACGACGAGCGCTACTCGCCGGAAGATGAGCAATCCGATAGTCCGCCCTCATGTCCCACCGTCTACGACGACTATTTTGAAGGCCATCAGAAAAAACACGACAGGGGCCGTGATCATAGATATTGCGCTGAATTCAAACATCGGAAAGAAATCTTTGAGTCATTTCCTGAGAGCGTGTCTGATTCATTTCTTCTCGTGCAGGTAATGGATGATCGCCGCTTGCCCCAAAGGATAGATGACGGAATAGAGGACAAAAAGGCATATAGTGATGATGAGAACGATATTTACGAAGTGATTTTTACTGATTTCTTCCACGAAGAATTGAGCCACTTTGCCTACATATAGGCCGTTTTCGTATTGTTTGGCGATGAGGGAATTGAGATTAAGGATGATGATGAGGATGACGATCAGCGAATGGAAAAAAGACGTCAGGAAAGTCAGTCTGATGATTTTCACATCGCTATGCATTTCATATATGGATTCTTTGACGAGGTCTTTGAACATATGGTATAGGGAGGATGGCAAAGTATATAGGTTGTAGGCAAAAATTAGGGACTTTCAAGGGTTTGTTGATTTCACACATTTGCAAAATAAAAAAAAGTAGCTATACTTATCATATGCATTTTATTTCTTACGCAACTATCCATATGACACATCCGAAACATCGTAAAATCCCTCAGTATGTGATGAATCATCCTCTGTACAAGAGATTGAGAAACAATTCAGCTGCCTGGAAATTCGAACACCTGGAAAATTCCATCATCGGCGGCATCCATATCTTCGAATTGATCATTATGCTTATGTTCTTGGCAATCACGACCATGACCTCTGCGGTATTCGTATCCGTAGTACAAGGCACGTCATGAGAGAAGTCCAATGTGTCTGTGTCAGGCGAGATCTGAGGCGGCGGAACCAGATAAGGAGATCACATATATTTTCTACAAAAAACTTCACTTTTCGTGAAGTTTTTTTTATTGCTTTGCAGACAGTTTTCCCTATGGTTCAGGAGAATAAAAACAGAAACAAATAAAACAGAAATATATGAAACAGAAAAGCAGACTATTGCTCATCGTGATAGTGATATGTCACATGGCATGTACGGACAGACAGAAGATTCCACAACACACACCTGCGGATATCCCGAATACCCACATAGACTCGGTAGCGAAAAAATTGTATATGAAGGCAAAATATTATGAATCAGCCTCCCTCTACAAACAGATTTACATCGCCGCCAAATCCTCACAAGATCAACCGAGAGAGGCATATGCTTACGAACAGCTAGGCAATATCGCTACTCGTCAGGGTCAGCTTGAGGATGCGCTGTCA
>Ga0172375_10012766_pt1 | contig 10505 bp, 8 predicted proteins | sample LakKiv1m_FD_114537 | JGI IMG/M metagenome (GOLD analysis project Ga0172375, IMG submission 114537) | Freshwater microbial communities from Kabuno Bay, South-Kivu, Congo - kab_092012_11.1m | ecosystem: Environmental > Aquatic > Freshwater > Lake | place: Democratic Republic of the Congo...
ACAAGACCGATAAGACAAAGTATTGACGCGCGCCTGGCAAGCATTCCGTGCACGAGCCCGGTGTCGCCGTTTTTCAATTCTTTTTCCTCGATTCCCTTTTCCTGCTGTAATTTTAATACTGCCAAATATTCCAATATTTTATCCTTCACCGACTGCATGCCGTAGTGGTTGTGATCCAACATTTCTTTGGCTTTGCTCAACTCTATGGCATCCTGGGTTTTTTCATGCCACGGAAGATTGACGATCCAGTCGATGTAATCGAACAGCTGTTCGATATGCACCTGGGCTGCAATATCTTGCTGGAGGCGGTCTATTTCCTCAAAATAGCTTTTCACCCGAAGATCCAATTCAGGAGGAACGTGCTTTTCGGTAAGCTCTTTCCTAAGTTGTGAGAGTCGATCGGACAGGACAGTCATATATCCATCATACCAATGACCCGTGCTAAATGACAAATGCCAAATTAAAATCTCCGTGGTCCCCGGTTAAACGGACGTCGTGGACGGTCGGTATGTTCCCGCGGAGGTACTTTTTGTGCATCCTCCGGCGAAAGCATGGAAAGATTAATTCTTCCCTGGTCGTCTATTTCGATAACACGGACATGTACTTTCTGACCAATCGTTACGACATCTGCTGGATTTTGTACAAATCCTGTTGCCATCTGTGACACATGAACCATACCCTCTTTTCCGGGAAGTATTTCTACAAATGCGCCAAACGGCAACATGCGTTTTACTTCTCCCTCATATTCTTCCCCTGCTTTGACTTCATGCGTCAATCCCTCTATCCATGCCGTTGCTTGTTTGACTGCTTCATCCTTTGTCGATGAAATAAATACAGACCCGTCATCTTTCACATCAACAACAGCACCTGTCACTGTCTGGATTTGACGGATCATTTTTCCGCCCGGACCGATAACTTCACCTATGCGTTCGACTGGAATTTTCACCATGGCTACTTTGGGTGCATATTGGGACAATTGCGATCTGGATGCAGCAATCAACTCACGCATTTTTGACAAAATGAGTGAACGTGCTACTTTTGCGCGGTCCAAAGCACCGGACACAACAGCATCAGTAATGCCGTCAACTTTCATGTCCAGTTGGATGGCTGTGATACCATTTTTCGTACCCGCTACTTTAAAATCCATATCGCCACCGAAATCTTCTACACCGACGATGTCTGTGAGAAGTTCAAAATGGTCACGATTGGATTTGTCTGTCATGAGTCCTACGGATATACCTGCAACCGGTTCTTTAATCGGGACTCCTGCGTCCATAAGAGCAAGGGTCGATCCGCAAGTCGATGCCATGGATGTGGAACCATTCGATGACATGACTTCCGAAACTAACCGGATGGTATACGGAAATTCTTCTGAGCTGGGAATCACAGAAAGAAGAGCACGTTCAGCTAATGCGCCATGTCCGATTTCCCGTCTGTTAGGTGTTCCGATACGGCCTGTTTCTCCTACAGAATACGGAGGCATGCTGTAGTGGTGAATATAGCGTTTGGATTCCTCACCCATCGGACTTTCGATGAGTTGCTCCATGTCTGGTGATCCAAGCGTGGCAACAGTCAGAACCTGTGTCTGTCCTCTTTTAAACATTGCGCTTCCGTGTGTCCTGGGTAACAATCCTACATCCATCGAAAGGGCGCGGACTTCATCCAGTTTTCTGCCGTCTACACGTTTCCCGTGCTGTAACACATCTTCACGGATACGTGTTTTGAACATGTGGTCAATTGCCGACAAAATGTCGGGGATGGTATATTCCTGTGCATAGGCTTCGGCAATAACAGATGCGAGTTCTGATAGTCCGGTATCCCCGCCTTCTTTTTCTGTTTGTTTTTTGAATTGGTCGTCCAGTTCTTTTTTATAATCTTTTTTCAGTTTTGTTTCGAGTGTTTCCAATGACGGCTTTTCTACAACCGCCACTTTTTTCTTCCCGACAGCATCAACCAATTCCTGAATGCATGCGATTACTTTTTTATTTGCTATTTTTGCTTGTTCTACTGCTCCAAAAACTATGTCTTCCGGCGTTTCACAGAATCCCCCCTCAAGCATCATCACGCGGTCTGTGTTCGATGACACCACAAAATCAAATTCACTGAGTTCCTGTTCTGCTGCTGTCGGATTAATAAGGTAATGCCCTGCTTCCCCGTCATTTTTGGTGTACCCTATACGCACTGCTGACACCGGACCGTTCCAAGGAATAGGAGAAATGGCAATTGCAGCTGATGCGGCAACCAATCCTAAAATATCCGGATCATGCTCTCCGTCAACAGATAGAGTCGTGATAATCACCTGTACATCATGTTTATATGTTTTAGGGAAGAGTGGCCTGATAGACCTGTCGATAAGGCGTCCTGCCAATACCGCTTCGTCTGTCGGTCTTCCTTCCCGTTTGACCCAACGGGATCCTTTGATGCGTCCCCCTGCATACAGACGTTCGACGTACTCTACAGACAACGGAAAATAATCGAGTGTCGTTTCCCGTGCTGAGGCGGTCACTGTAGCTAAAACCATCGTATCACCAAGCCTGGCTACGACAGCGGAACTTGCTTGTTCTGCAAAACGGCCAACTTCAAGTGTGATATTTGATCCGCCAACTTCTACGGATTTCGTGACAATATTCATGCTGAGTTCTCGCCTACCGGAAGAATATTGGAGAGAGAGAAGTGGGACAACTCGAATCTTCGCAACTGTCCGCGGAGTCAAAAATTCAAGACATCACACTTCACACATCTCCTCGCCAGTCCGGCATGCGGAGGAAAAAATTATTACTTTGTTAATCCCAATTTTTTAGAAATTTCTTTGAATCGGGTTTTTTCTTTTGTTTCGAGATAATTTAAAAGCCTTCGGCGCTTGCTGATAATACCCAAAAGTCCGCGTCGGGAATGATTATCCGATGGGTTTGTCTTCAAATGGGATACTAATTTTTCGATGCGGCTCGTTAAAAGCGCTATCTGGACTTCAGGACTTCCGGTGTCTCCCGGTTTGACCTGATATTCAGAGATGATCTGTGCTTTTTCTTCACTTGGCTCTGCCACTGGCTCTTCGATTTTTTTCGAAACTTTTTCTGCTTTTTTTGCAGTCTTTTTTTCAACCTTTTTTACGGCTTTCTCTGTCTTTTTTTCTGTTTTTGCAGCTGTTTTTTCTGCTTTTTTTGCTGTTTTTGGCATATGTTTAAACAAAAATGGAGCAGCTTTCTATCGCTCCGAATGTTCCTATTTTACACTATTTGAGATTCTTTTACAAGAAAGGGAATTGTCTCCTCAGGAAATCGTGGAACTTTTAAATATTTTTGGCTTCAGCCAGTCCTCCGGAGGTGAAACGGGAGAGGAAGAAGCCGACGCAGTAACTGGTGGTGGCGGAGAAACATGTTGGGGGATATTTTCTTCTTTTTTTTCTTCTTTTGGAAGTTCGGGTTGGTCCGGATGCTTCTCTTTATGCGAAAACCGTTTTCCTCCCGCCCTAAGACATGACGCTGCTACTTCAAACGTCCTTGCCGTGACAAAATTCTGGAATGTGTTGGTCTCATGATAAATACTATTGAGTAAATTCGTCGCTATATCCTCAGTAAGCGTTACTCCCAGTTCAGACAACACTTCCGCAACCAATTCTGCTGTTGAACCGGCAACACCGACGGCATTAACCTCACCATACATCGCATTATTGCTGTGGCTGTCAATATTGATAATGGGGATTGTGGCAAACAGTTCCTTTTCCCCTTCGTAAAGAGCGCCAAGACCACCTAAATGGATGGTGTCTACCGTTATGATAACGTCTGCATGTATCCCCTCGTTACCAAAGTGTACGTGGTCCTCCGAAAATCCCTCATACCCCTGACGCGGCTCGATAATAAGGTTAAATTTTTTCCCCTCGATGTTGTAACTGACTTTTTCTATGGAACCGTCTTCGTAGTCGAGTGAGATAACAAAGTTTTTTTTCGCAAATGATGTTTGGATTTTATTGGCGCCGACAAAATCAGAATATTCAACAGTCATAGGAGTCGGACATCCCACAATAACCTGTTTCCCTATGCTTTTCAGCCCTAAAAATAAAGAAAGCGCGCTTCCAAAACTGTCAAAGGTCGGATTGGCATGAGTCACGATGAGGATATCTTTTGCTTTTTCAAGAAGCGGTTTGATGCGTGCTATTTCAGATGAAACATCATCCATACGATATAGGTTTTGGCAGAAGTTATCGGTTGGTGAATGCGATTATAACATCGCCCAGGGCAAACGCAATGTCACGGTCAAATAAAACACCACATTCCGTCCCCGTTTCCACTTTGGTTTCTTCTATCTTGCCGTGTCTTAGTGATTTAATCTTTGCCCTCCCTATCTCTGCTTCTCCGCGGAGAACTTTCACCTGGTCACCTTTTGCGATACGGCCCATGGCTACTTTTGTCCCGGCAATCCTTTTTCCGTCAAAAGGGAATTCCGCTATGACAGTCCCTGAACCCAAATCACGCTCCTTTGTTATCACCTCTGTGGCTCCTTCAATCACGTCTTTGAGCTCATCCAAAAGCTCGTAGATGATCGTATACGTCCGGCAAATCACGCCTTCTAGCTGTGCCAGTTTTTCTATGTCCTGTTTTAATTTGACGTTAAATCCTATCACAAATGCTCCTGTGGATTTTGCCAAAAGCACATCCTGGTCTGCGATATCCCCGACCCCGCTGGCAACCACATCAACTCCATCCCCCAATGCTTCCAAAATTGCCTCCAAAGATCCAAAGGTATCCGCTTTGACGATGATGGCAAGTTTTTTTGCTTTTTGCATCGTAGAAAGAAATGCGGATATGTCTACCTGTTCCGGAGAGGTCTTTTTTTCTTGTATTTCCTGAATCGGCTGCCGTGCGACATCTGTCAGGATTGAACCAATCTGCGGCATGGACGTAAACCCCAACACCTCAACGGGTTTTGACGGTTCTGCCTGACTGACTCCCGCGCCGTTTTCATCAAACATCGCCCGGACTTTTGCTACCTGTTTTGCTCCGTCAAAAACAGGCATCCCAAATTTTATGGTTCCTTTTTTTACGATAACTGTCGCGACCGTCCCTTTCCCTTTATCTACCCGGGTTTCGATAACAGTCGCTTCAAGCGGTACTTCCGGTTCATTTTTCAGTTCTTTGGTGTCCGCAACCAGTTTTATCATCTCCAAAAGATCCGGAATACCGGTACCTGATTTTGCAGAAACAGCTACAAACGGAACTGATCCGCCAAATCCTTCCAATTGAACGCCGTTTCTCGCTAAATCCTGTTTGATTTTATCGATGTTTGCCGATGGAAGATCTATTTTATTGATAACGACAATCATGGGAACTTTTGCTTCCGTAATCATCCGGATGGATTCTTTGGTCTGCGGCATGACTCCGTCATCAGCAGCTACGACAAGAAGCGCGATGTCAGAAGCAGAAGCTCCGCGTGTCCGCATTTTGGCAAACGCTTCATGTCCCGGAGTGTCAATGAACGTGATACCCGGTATCTGGTATGCTCCTATATGTTGAGTAATACCACCGTGTTCCCGTGCTGCTATGCTTGTCTTTCTGATGTAGTCAAGAAGTGATGTTTTTCCGTGATCAACATGGCCCAGCACTGCCACCACGGGTGGCCGGAATACCGATGCTGACTTTTGTTGTTGTTTTGCCATATTGTATTGTGTAAACACACCGTCTCATACTTTTATTCTTTATTTTCTGACGGCACATCTTTTGACTCTTCCGGTGTTTCTTCTGTTTTTTGTTCTTCCTCTTTTGGTTCTTCCTTGTTTTCAGAAACTTCCGCAACAGGAACTTCTTCCTGGGTAGGTGCTGTTCCTGAGACTGCTTTCCCTTTGATATCTATTTTCCAACCGGTCAGTTTAGCTGCCAACCGGACATTTTGTCCGTCACGACCGATAGCAAGTGATAACTGATCCTCAGGGACGGTGACATTTGCGGTCATGGTTTTCTCGTCCAGCACAACATCGATATCTTTAGCAGGAGCAAGAGCTGCAATAATAAATTCTTTTGCGTTATCACTCCATTGGATAATGTCTACTTTTTCATTTCCTCCCAATTCATTGATGACCGCAGTAACGCGCACTCCCTTTTGCCCAACGCAAGACCCGACAGGATCAACGCCGGATTGTCTGGAAAATACTGCAACTTTTGTGCGTCCTCCTGCCTCCCGTGCAACAAGCCGCAGTTCCACCGCACCTTGTGCAACTTCCGGTACTTCTCTCTTAAATAATCCTTCAACCAGCCCTTTGTGTGCGCGGGAAACGATAATCTCATTTCCTCTGGGTGTTTCGCGTATTCCTTCTATATAAAAGGTCATCCGCTGGTTAAGGTGGTACCGTTCCCCCTGATTTTGCTCTGATACCGGCATGACTGCCTGAGTTCTTCCAATATCGACAATAACATTGGGTCCGTCAAACCGAAGCACCATTCCCGGAACAACGTTACCGATTTTTGTCTGATAATCCGAAAGGACGGCTTGTTTTTCTGCTTCCCGTATGCGTTGTAAGATTACCTGTTTTGCTGTTTGGGCTGCAATACGGCCAAATCCCGGAGGAGTGACATCTTTTCCTTCTTTCACCACTTTTGCTTCTCCTGTATCCTGGTCAACTTCAACGATTAATTGTTCCAGTTCTTCAGTGCCGTAATCTTTCCGGTATGCTGCAAGTATCGCAGCCTTTATCGTCTCAAGGACAATCACCGGATCAAGTCCCCGCTCTGTTGCTACCTGGTTTAATGCTAATGAAAATTCACTTCGTACTGTTGCTGGCATACGTATGTTCCTTTTTTATAAAAAAAGGCGGGTTCTCGCCCACCTCAATTCACTACAATATACCTTATTATAGCACCAATTAGCTTCGCGTCAATTGTTACATCGTTTTATCTAGTTTTTCCAAAAGCTCCCGCTGTTCATGTGTCAGATGCGTGGGAATTTTTAATTGGACCTTCACATATTGGTCCCCTTTGCCTGCGCCCCGCACGTGCGGTACTCCATGACCACGAAGCCTGATAAGCGTGCCTGGCTGGGTACCCGGAGGGATTCTGATTTTTACCGGTTTATCTATCGTTTCGACTTCTTCAATCCCGCCCAAAGCAGCCTGGATGAATGAAACTTCATGAATTACCACGATATCATCGCCTTCCCGTTGAAATTTCCTGCTTGGTTTTACCGCAATCACGATATCAAAATCGTCAAAGCGGATACGGGATCCCGAATCCACCCCTGCGGGGATTTTGATGGTTTTATGTATTGATCCTTCTCCCGCTTCTCCGCGGGGCACCATCACTTCCTTTGTGACGCCGTGCACTGCATCCAGAAAATCAATTTCTATCTGATAACTGTTTCTTCGTGTCCGTCCCCGTCCGGTTGCTCCTCCAAATCCGCCGCCAAAAAATTGCTCAAAAATCTCAAACGGATCGACAAAATCATTTCCAAAGGGATTGGCCCCTCCTGAGGAATACGTATAGGAAAAAGGTCCTTGTTGGCCGAATCCGCCGAACGGTCCTTGCCCTGCCCCACCCATGCCGCCACCGGGTGCAAATGCCTGATGTCCGAATTGATCATAGGCTGCGCGTTTTTCTTTGTTGGATAAAACAGCGTACGCTTCATTTATTTCTTTAAATTTGTCGTGCGCTTGCGAGGATTTATTCCGGTCCGGATGCCATTCCAGTGCAAGTTTCCGGTACGCACGCTTGATATCGACGTCATTTGCGCTTTTGGACACCCCCAACACTTCATAAAAATCGCGTTTATTAGCCATAAAATTGTTTCAATTGTACTGTATTTGAACCAGTAAAGCATCCCACGATAGGATGCTTTACTTTCAATACGTTTTTCCAAATTTAGCTGACGACTTCACCTTCTTCGACTTTTTTCCCTTCAGAAGCAGGTCCGTTTTTGGTAGAATCGTCCTGTTTTGGTTCTTCTGTCTGCTGAGGCTGCTCTGATTGGTACATCGAGGCACCAATTTTTTGCATCACTTCGGAAAGCTCATTCGTTTTGGTTTCCAGATCTTCTTTTGATCCGGTCTCCAGGATGTCTTTGAGGGCTTTCACTTTTTCCTCAATTGCCGTCTTGTCCTCTGCTTTTGCTTTTTCTCCGGCATCTTTGACCGTTTTTTCCGCAACATAGATTGCGTTTTCCGCTTTATTTTTTGCCTCGATCTTTTCTTTTTTCTCGGTATCTTCTGTTGCATGTTCCTCTGCTTCTTTTTTCATCTTTTCCACTTCATCTTTGGATAGTCCTGTCGAACCGGTAATTTTGATCGTGCTGACTTTTCCTGTTGCTTTGTCTTTTGCCGTCACGTTTAAAATACCGTTTGCGTCAATGTCAAAGGTGACTTCAATTTGCGGAACACCGCGTGGAGCAGGCGGAATACCCGAAAGGATAAAGCGTCCCAATGACTTGTTGTCCGCTGCCATCGGCCGCTCCCCTTGCAAAACATTGATCTCCACAGAGGTTTGGTTGTCCGCTGCTGTTGAATAAATCTCGGTTTTACTGGTGGGGACCGTCGTGTTTCTTGGGATAAGCGGGGTTGCAACCGCACCTAACGTCTCCAAACCAAGAGTTAACGGAGTGACATCCAAAAGGACGATGTCTTTCACGTCTCCGGACAAAACTCCAGCCTGTACTGCAGCGCCTACTGCCACCACCTCATCAGGATTTACGGATTGGTTTGGTTGTTTCCCGAAAAAGTTTTTCACTATTTCTACCACTTTCGGCATGCGGGTCATTCCTCCCACTAGTACCACTTCATTGATGTCTTTCACAGCGATTTTTGCGTCTGCTAAACATTTTTTGACCGGCTCAATGGATTTTTCAATCAAATCTCCTATCAATGACTCCAGCTTTGCCCGTGTGATTTTCGTGACCAGATGTACCGGACCGTCTTTCCCTTGGGTGATAAACGGAAGATTGATTTCCGCCTCCATGGAACTGGACAGTTCAATTTTTGCTTTTTCTGCGGCATCGCGGAGCCGTTGGAGTGCCTGCGGATCTTTCCGGAGGTCCACACCGTGTTCTTTTTTAAATTCGTCTGCCAAATAATCTACGATGCGCTTGTCAAAGTCGTCTCCGCCAAGATGGGTGTCCCCGTTGGTTGCTTTGACTTCGTATACGCCTTCTCCAAGTTCCAAAATAGAAATATCAAATGTTCCTCCGCCCAGATCATACACAGCAATCGTATGGGCATTTTTCTTGTCTAATCCGTAGGCAAGTGCCGCAGCTGTCGGCTCATTGAGAATGCGCAACACTTCCAGTCCTGCAATCTCCCCTGCTTGTTTCGTCGCCTGCCGTTGGCTGTCATCAAAATATGCAGGTACGGTAATGACTGCCTGTTTTACTGATTCGCCCAGATAATGTTCTGCATCTGCTTTAATTTTGGCTAAAATTTTGGCGGATATTTCCTGTGGAGTAAATTCTTTTCCTTCCACTACCACATCTGCCATATCATTTTTGCCGCCTTTGATGGTGTATGGCAATAATTTTTTGTCTGTTGCGACACTGGGATCTGTGACTTTACGCCCCATCAAACGCTTGATGGAGTAAATCGTCGATTCCGGATGGATGACGACTTGCCGTTTGGCAACGTCTCCCACGATGTTTTTGATAGGATCCACAACAGACGGGATGACATTGCGTCCTTCTGCTGAATAGATCACTTTTGGGCTACCGCCTTCCATGATAGCGACGCAGGAATTGGTAGTTCCTAAATCGATTCCTATAATTTTTGACATATATATACCTCCTACAAGTTAAAAATAAAAAAAACTTTTTACGATATATCTCCTTCATTTTTTGCCGGTGGGGATTTTTCTCCACCCCCGACATTGACTTTGGCCTCGCGGAGCAATTTCCCGTGCATCGTATATCCTGGGATAACAACTGCAATCACTGTATCTTTTTTTCCTTCGACGACCTCTATACATTCCATAGCGTAGGGATCAAATACTTTACCGATGCAGTCAATCTTTTCAACCCCGTGACTTGCCAATACTGCATGTAATTCCTGCAATACCAACGAGAGTCCTTCGTCCTGGATATGCCCCTGTGCACGTTCCAGATTGTCCACTACCGGTAACAGCTTTTCCAAAAATAATCTGGTTGCGTAAAGCCGGACTTCCTGTTTTTCTTCGTTTGTCCGCTTTTCCAAATTCTGGTAGTCTGCCAACGCACGTATATACTTGTTTTTCCAATTTTCGGCTGTTGCCATCGCTTCTTCAAGCGCTTTATTTTGTGTTTCCTCACCTACCGGTTGTTTTTGTTGTTTCATAATATAAAAATTGAAATTTTATCTCATATCTGTATTTACCATGCACTCGTAAACTCATTGATAAGCCCGCCCATATATCGGACTACGGGAAGCAGTTTTGAGTAATTTAACCGCGATGGGCCGACGATCCCGATCGCGCCCGATACGTGTGGGGTAGCAAATTTATGATAGATAAATCCGCACTCGGACAACGGTCCTTTTTCTCCCAGATCTTCCCCGAGAAGAAATTCTA
>Ga0172375_10012767_pt1 | contig 10504 bp, 8 predicted proteins | sample LakKiv1m_FD_114537 | JGI IMG/M metagenome (GOLD analysis project Ga0172375, IMG submission 114537) | Freshwater microbial communities from Kabuno Bay, South-Kivu, Congo - kab_092012_11.1m | ecosystem: Environmental > Aquatic > Freshwater > Lake | place: Democratic Republic of the Congo...
ATAAAAAATGTTTTATCGTGCGAAGCTTTGAAAAGTATAACTTGTCAAAAACGCTAGCTTTTTGTCTGATATTGCACTCCTCTAATATGGCTTTTTACTGGCACAACGCCTCCAATGTTTTGGGTAGACAATTATTTGCACCAACTCTTTGTGTCTGGCAAGCAATTATTGAATGTCAAAAAAGAAAATTAAAAGTATTTGATTTTGAAGGACTGCATGATGAAAGGTTCCCACAAAAAAATATAAATTGGAAAGGATTTAGCCGATTCAAAGAAGGTTTTTATAAGATTTGACTTTTTGCTTCTTTTAACGCATATTAATATTATGCCCCCAACAAAAGTAAAAAGCATACATAGTAATAAAATAAAGAAGGTTAATCCCAAATATAAAATTCCATTTTATGTTTATCTGGCTTAATGGAAAAAACGCGTTGGTGATTTAATCCTATTACTTTTTCTTCTGGGATAATAGGTTACGATTGTAAAAGTAGACAAACCAGTCAATGAAGTTAGTAGTTCTTGTTCTTCTAAGTCCCCGATGAATAAGATGTTTCATTTCCAATACGCCAATTTGTGCCTCAAGTTCATTAGTAGTCTTTGGTAGTAAATGATGACTTAGAAAAGTAAAACAGATATACGGTGCTACTTTGAGGATAGATAATGCCTTACGAGCTCCTTTATGGATATACCACCATTTACCATTAGTATCTCTGCGATATTCCCTTAAATAATTCCAGTTGTGTTGCTCCCAGGCTTTAATTTCTTGTATCCACCATCTAACTGCTTCTTTCGACTCAATTAACCAGATATGATCAACTAGCATTTTCAATTGTTGCACTCTAGGATCTGTAGGCTTTTTCCTAGAGCATTGCTCATGTCCCTATGAATGTGAGCCATACAGACTTGATGAGGTATCTGTCCATAGTGTTTAAGTATGGCTTTCTTAATACCTGTACCGCCATCTGAGACAATGGCAGTAAAGCGGTAGCCCTTGTCGGTCAGACACTGTAGTCCTCTACCAATTGGTCCACTATGTTCCCGCTTCATGTATTGAGTATGCAGAATACACTTGTACCCAGACAGACGATAGATCATGAGACACTCTCGCTTCCCAAACCAGACCCCATCTAAAATGAGATAGGCTTTATCGGCTATTGGTTGGGGGATGGTTAATTGAGGGGGATTGGTATTTAGCAGGTGATGAAAATATGCTTCCAGTGTTCTGATTGATAATTTTGAAAGCCGAGATAAAACTCCATAATTTAAACCATATAGAACATATTGTTCAAACCAGTAAAGCTTAGTACGCTTAGATCCACTTGTTTTTTGATGACTACCACATGTCTTACCACAGTTGGGACAACGATAACGAATCGTACCGGAAAGATTTTTTTCCCCAGCCGATAAGCTTTACATTACAGGATAAACAGAAAGGAAGTTTTTTGGTATTTGTGTTCATATACCTAACACTAATACCAGTATTTACTTGTTTTAACAAGATGAAGTCACGATTTTACCAACGCAAAACTTCCATTAAGCCGTTTATCTTCCCATTTTGATTGGATTGGGGTGTTTGATTCTAACTTTTTTATATATCACCGTATTAACTTTCTAATCGCTCAACCTTTTTTTGCCATCGGGCAGATTTGATTATAAGGACAATACCCACAAGGTACTGGAAATCCAGGAGTGGCAGAGAATTTACCTTTTTTAATTTCCCGTACAGTATCTATAATTTCCTGTTTTTTCTTTTCAATTTGCATCTCAGTTCTAACTGTATTTATTTTTTCACCCGATTCAATAAAATAAAGTGCTAAATTTTGCGGTAGCTGGCCTAATAATACTTGTGAGGCCATTGCATATATTGTTAGCTGAGCATCTTTATCAACCGCTTTTTGATCCTTGCTACCTCCAGTTTTATAATCAATTAATTCATATCCTTGTTCTAATTTATCAATGCGATCAATTCTTCCTATCATCGGAATTCCGTCAATCATAATCTTAAATTTAGTTTCTAATTTAATTGGTTTGCCTTCAAATATTTCTTGATAATTTTGATAATATCTTTCTAAAGCTATTTTTCCTGACTCAAATCTTTTTTCTCTTTGTTGCGCACTATCATAGCCAACTTCAATAAAAAATTTCTCATACATACTAAATAATGTGTCCCAAGACGGTACTTGATCTTTAATAGTAAACTGATGAAATTTTTGTAAAGTTAAATGGATCGTCGATCCAAAAGCAAAAGCATGGTGAGGTTTAGTTGGAACTTTAAGGATATATTGGTACTTATATTTCAAAGGACAGGTTTTATAAACATCAACTTGAGAATAAGATAAATGAGTTAACTGGAATTGGCCATCGATCACAGCTCTAGGTTTGGGCGCGTCAACTCCTCTAAGTTGAGATAACCAAGACAGCTGTGCTTTAGGTTGCCAAAATGTAGACTCAAGTCCTAATTCGGCTAAAAATCCCGATGGTTTTTTGGGTCTTTGTCCTCCGTAGTCTTTACCATAAACAGCAAAAAGATAATCTCTAGCTCTGGTAACAGCTACATAAAATAGGCGTCTTTCTTCTTGAATATGGATTTCTCCTGCTGGCAATTTTTGTTTAACAAATTCATTTGGCAGTGGAATAATCTCGCTGCGATTACGAGAAGGAAAACGGTCTGAAACCAAATTAACTATAAAAACAATCGGCCATTCCAGACCTTTGGCGGCATGTATAGTCAAAAGTGAAACTGTGTCAATATCTTCGATTTGTGCCTGAGCTGGATTTTCTCCTGCTTCAATAAGTAAATCAAAATAAGCAACAGCTTGAGCAATAGATGCCCTAGGATAATCTTTATCAAACTGTTTTAGCTTATCAAAGAATAGATTAATATTCTTGATTTTAAGTTGATTTTCAATACTTTCCTGCTTAAGAAATTGATTAATATATTCTATAGTACGAATAAATTGATATTCTAAATCAGTAATGGTTTTTTTAGTATCTTCTTCTTGGGTTTTAGCAATTAAATCAACAATTAATTTATATCTATCATCATCGCCAGCCTTTTCTACTACAATATCCCAAAGCTGTATAGTTCTTGCCTTACTAGCATTTAGCAGTGCCAACAGCTCGTGTGATGCAAATCCAAATTGCTCGATATGTAAAAAATAAAAGAAGGAAATTGAATCATAAGGATTAGCTGCAATTTTTAGAAAAAAAAGCAAATCGCGCACTTCTTGCTGATCAAAAAGTCCCCGGTTTCCAACTAATTGGTATGGCAACCCCGCCCGGCGCAGTGCCAAAACAAAGGGTTCCAGATGGTTATTAGCTCTGGATAAAATAGCTACATCTTTATATGTATAGTCTTTGCCAACTAACTCTAAAATTTTTTCAACTACAAATTCAGTTTCTACTTCCAAAGAAGTTACTTCAATTATTTGAGGTTGCGGTAGTTTATCGCCCCTTGCGGCGACTAATCTTTTATCCAAAGATAGTTTAACTTCTAGGCGATCAGGATCATTATTAGTAATAGAATTATGAGCTGCATTGAGCACTTTTTGCCCACTACGATAATTAGTAGTCAATAGTATTTCAGCTGCGTTGGGATACTCATCCTTAAAATCCAAAATGTTGTGCACCGAAGAACCCCTGAAAGCATAAATAGCTTGATCATCATCACCCACTACAGTTAAATTGGGATTTTTATCTGGTGGCGCCAGTAATTTAATTAATTGAAGTTGAGCATAATTAGTATCTTGGAATTCATCAACCAAAATTTGTTTGAATTGTTTTTGATATTTTATTAGTATTGATTTCCTTTCTCGAAATAGTTTTAATGTCCAAGTAATTAAATCTCCAAAGTCTAAAACGTTTTTTTCTAATTTCAACTGCTTATATTTTTCATAAGCATTAAAAAGTTCTTTATATTTATTGTTTAATTCTATACTTGCTTCATCTTTTAAAGTTTTATTTAAATATTTTTCAAGTTCATCTTGTGTCACATCTTCGTCTTGTAATCTAGAAAAAAATCTAATCATCTCGTTAATAAATTTATTAGGATTATTTATCGGAGCATAATATTCCAAACCCAAATTCCAAATATTATCATGAAGTAAAACCCATGCCTGTGTTTGAGTCAAAATTTCATAGTCTGGAGATAATCCAATTTCGATAGCTTCTTGTTTAAGTATTCGATCACAAAAACCATGAAATGTGGAAATCCATGGCTCTTCATAGCCAAATGGCATTATTTCATCTAAACGATTAGCCATCTCTCCAGCTGCTTTTTCTGTAAAAGTTAATGCTAAAATTTCCGAAGGCTTGAGATTCTTTTTTTTAATAAAATATTCAATCCGATTAGTTATTACGGTAGTTTTGCCTGTACCTGCACCTGCCACAATCAAAAGTGGTCCTTTGTCATATTCAACAGCCTGAATTTGTGAAGTGTTTAGTTTAGTGTTCATATGAATATGTCATCCCGAACTTAATTTAAGATGGCACAATTTACTCCAGCAAATCCTGCCGGTTAAGTTTTTGCCCCAACACGTTCATCTGTGAAAAGGTGTTAGCGTATTGACTTGAAGCATTTTGCAAATGTTTTCCCAAAAGAGAAACGCTTTCATCCATTTTGACATAATCTTTTTGTAAAGATTTCAGTAACCTTAATACTGATTTGGCGCTTTCCTCTATTTTTTGACCTTCAAAAGCTAGTAATACAGTTTGTAAATGAGCATACAAAGTATTGGGTGATACTGGATAAATCCTTGATTGTCTAGCTAGATCCATTAGTTCTTGTTCGTTACAAATTTCGGCAAATACGGCCTCTGAAGGAATATACATAAAAGCAAAATCAACGGTTCCTTGTGCGGGCTGAATATACTTACTCGCAATATCTTTGATGTGTTTGCGTACATCGGTACTAAACTGTTTACGAAAATTTACTCTTTCTTGAGCATTTTCTGATTTTAACTGTTTGGCAAAATTCTCAACTGGGAATTTGGCATCTATTGGCAACATTCCTGAAGCTGTTTTAACTATTGCGTCTACTTTTAATCCATTTTGAAAAGCAAATTGTAGACTGAAATTTTTTTTAGGTAATATTTGAGCTAACATATCAGCTAAAATTTCTTCTCCCAAATTGCCTCTTAACTTGGGTGCTTGCAGTAATAGTTGCAAATCTTTCATCGTTGCTCCCAATTCATTCATTCTAGTTAATTCTTTAGTGGTATCATTGATAAGTTTGACAGCGCTATCTAAGCGCTGGTCAATTTTTTGACTAGATTGTAAAAGTGAGTCGGAAATATTTTTATTAGTTTGACTTAATACTGATGTAAGAGTGTTATTATTACGCTCAATTGATTGCTGCATACTAGAAAGCCACTGCAGCAATGCTTGATCGGCTGTTTTGTTTTGCAATTGATTAATCTTTTTACTTAAAAACCAGGTCAATATCCCAAAAGCCACAATAACTAATATTAATATAATTATTATTTCTAAATTCATAAGTTAAATTCGTTTATTAATTCTCTTTATACATTATACGATATCATTTATACTTTCCCTATGGCACACAAGATAATACGTAAAACTAAACCAATACTATTAAAAATCAAATTTCTAATGACGTTTTTTTCGTGGATGTCACTTGTTTATATAATATTTTTTATTCATCCACAGTCTTGGAAAGATTTGTACTATATTCCATTTTTATTAACTGTTTTAATAACTTTTATGTTTACCATCAGCTTAATTACTCACAGATTAGTAACAATTATATTAATACCTTTAGGAATTGTATTAATTATTAGTATTAGAATTTTCTTAATTAAGGATTTAATTAATCCTATTCTTGTTTTAGGATTAATTTTTACTCTCATTTATTTCTTTACAAGCGACTCTTCAAATGTTATCCTACCCCAAAATAGTAATTCAATTCATAAAAGTCTATCTAAGCAAATTGATAATTATGCAGATCTCCCGCAAACAAATCGACCAAAATCTAGAACTACAAATTAAAGATGTTTTAGCACAAGTAATTTCTGATATTAAAAGCAAAGATCAGGCATTACAATTTTTACAGGATTTTTTAACTAATACTGAACTAGTGGCCTTAACTAAAAGATTGGCGGTTGCTTTATCTCTTGATAAAAAGATGTCTTATGAACAGATAAAAAAACAGCTACAAGTATCATCGGCAACCATTGCTTCAGTTCAATCAGCAATGCAAAAACAGCCTAAAGGTTACGAAACTGCACTTCGTTTGGCTAAAGCAGAAGAATTTGCCATCAAATGGAGTCAAAAATTAAATGGTTTATTTGAAAGAAGTAAATCTAAATAATAAATTTAATTTCTGCCGCAGAACTTGGTTTGGCAAAGTGTTTCCAAGCATTACCTCCACGTAAAAACAATTCCACAAAGGGATCATCGTAACCAGAACTACCGAAAGAAAAAGCTAATTCTCCTTCTGCAACTGAAAAACTTCCTCCAGCAACCAAAGCGGTTCTTACTACACCATCAATTATAACCTGAACTTTAGATCCTAAAGGAAATTTTATCAAAGATTTTCGAATAGTAGTTTTAATATTTCCGTAACCATCTACCCACGCAATCATATTATTAGGTTCATCAGGAATTTGTTTAATGTTTATATCATGGCCTAAGATATTGAAATCTCTTTTGGCAATTGCAGCTGCAGCTTGTGGATAAAAATCTCGAGAACGAAATTGAGAACCATGATTTTGTACGTTCAAAGCTTTCAATTCTTGGATAAATGGCTTAATAAAAGAAAAACAAAAACCGGCATTTACTGCTAAAATCTCAACTTTATTCTTTAATTTGGCATAGATAAAATGTTCTCCAGCATTTTCAGTTCTACCATTTTTATCATCCTTACGTGGAGCAGTATTGCTATAAATCATCATCCCGTTTGGATGTTCTCCCAAAGCAAACTGGTAAATCCAAAAACCTGTGGCTACCGTATTAAAGGCTGGAACAGAGGTTTCTATAATGGCAAAATCAGAATAAAGACTGTATAGCCTTTGCTCAACTTCATGAAAAGCTGGATCATTTTTACCATAATCGGCTATAACATGTAATAGTTTAGACATAATGAATATGTAATTTTTTAACAAACGAAAGTATAAGGGATTAAGTTATCTGATACAATAACAAATATAGTTATGATGTAAAAGAAGTATAAAAATATTTTATATCATAATTTAATTTGCAGTGTCTCAAGCTTTCTATCTAACTACAACCTTACCTTATGTAAATGCCGATCCCCATATCGGTTTTGCTTTGGAAATAATCCAAGCTGATGTAATCGCCAGATACCGACAACTTAAAGGTGATACCATTTTTTTTAATACCGGCACTGACGAACATGGTCAAAAGATCTATCAAAAGGCTTTAGAAGAAAGTAAAGATCCCCAAACTTATTGTGACGAATATGCAACTAAATTTGATAAGCTGAAATCAGCTCTTAATCTAAGTTATAACGCTTTCATCAGAACTACTGATCAAAATCATATCAAAGCTGCCCAGCACTTTTGGACTTTATGCCAACAAAATGATGATATTTATAAAAAAATATATAAGGTTAAATATTGTGTTGGATGTGAGCTGGAAAAAACTGATTCAGAGCTAGTCAATGGTCGCTGTCCACTTCATCCAAATAAAGAATTGGAACTACGCGAAGAAGAGAATTATTTTTTTAAGTTTTCTAAATATCAGTCATATTTACTTGATCTTTATAAAAATAATCCGGAGTTTGTCATTCCTAGCTGGCGTCTAACTGAAATACGCAGTTTTGTTGAAAATGGTTTACAGGATTTTTCTATTTCCAGATTGAAAGTTAAAATGCCTTGGGGTATTCCCGTTCCCAATGATCCCAACCACGTCATGTATGTCTGGTTTGATGCTTTGATCAATTATATTTCAACTTTAGGTTGGCCCCAAAATAAAGAAAGGTTTACCAAATTTTGGGGAACCAAAGGTAATCCTAACGCTTTACAAGTGGCTGGCAAAGATAATCTTCGTCAACAATCTGCAATGTGGCAGGCAATGTTAGCCTCAGCTGGCTTACCATCTACTAGACAAATTTTGATCCATGGTTTTATAACTTCAGATGGACAAAAAATGAGCAAAAGCCTAGGTAATGTGGTCAATCCATTTGCAATGGTTGAGAAGTACGGTAGTGACGCCGTACGCTATTATTTACTCAAAGAAATTAATCCTTTTGAGGATGGTGATTTTACCGAAAAAAGATTTATCGAAATTTATAACTCTGATTTAGCCAATGGACTGGGTAATTTAGTCCAGCGCACGCTTACTTTAGTTTCAAGGTTTTGTGAATCTAAAATTCCATTAATTGATCCAAAAAAGCAAGAAGAAATTACCAGAAAGGATTTAAGTTATTGGAAAGATTATGATGAAAAAATGCATAATTTTCAGTTTCATGAAGTCTTGATGACAGTCCAAGAATATATTAGCAAGGTTGATAAATTTATTAATGATAACAGGCCTTGGGAAATGGCAAAAATCGAAGAACATACCAAGCTTAATGAGGTTATTTATGAAGCCTTGGAAAATATCCATCAAATTGTATGGATGATTTATCCATTTTTACCTACAACAGCTAAGATAATCGCCCAAAGACTAAATGTCAAACCGTTACTGACAAAAAATCCTCTAATCAAAGATTTATGGCATCCTATAACTTTTGGGAATCCTGTTGTGGTTGATTCTCCGATTTTCCCCCGTATTCAATTGTCTAAACTCTAAGTACTTTATAAATTAAACAAAATACATGATTTTAACTGATACCCATTGTCATCTCGATATCTTAGACAATCCTGAGCAAAAATTTCAAACTGCTAAAAAAGCTGGTGTACATAAAATAATTATTCCTAGTGTTAATGCAAAATCTTTATCCAAAATCAAAATACTACTCAAACAGTTTAATAACATCTATTACGCCGTTGGTATTTACCCTACAGAAATTGAAAGCTTAACTGAAAATAATCTAAATCTTCATATTCAAAAAATTGAAAACGAGCTATCTCAAAAACCGGACAAATTAGTTGCTATTGGCGAGTGCGGTTTAGATTTTTCTTTTCCAGAAATAGAAATACAGGATATTACAATATTAAAAACAAAACAAATAAACTTGTTTCAAACACATATTAAATGGGCGCAAAAATACCATTTACCTCTGATTATTCATAACCGCAAAGCCAATCAGGAATTGCTAACCCTAATAATAGCTCAAACTAAATTAATAGGTGTTTTTCACTGTTTTTGTCAAAAAAAATCTTTTGCAAAGCAGATTTTAACTCAAACTAATTTCTATTTTGGCTTGGGAGGTTTAATTACTACTGATCAAGGATTGGCCGAAACTGTAAAAGAAATCCCAATGGAAAGAATCGTGTTAGAAACCGATTCGCCATACCTTGTACCTAAAGAAGCTAAAATAAAATACTCCACTAACGAGCCAGCTCTTATGGTGTATACTGCGCACAAACTTGCTCAGATTAAAAACATAAGTTATGAAGAAGTAGCTAAAGTAACAACTCAAAATACCAAGAAACTATTCAATATATAATATATATAATAAAGTTATGGCAATTAATTCAAACAAACTACAACGCTATTTAGAAATCCTGCCTGGATTTTTCTCATGGTCTTTAATTTTGTTCCCGATTTGGGGATCACTGTTGATCCCTACCATCGTAGCTTATTACATAATCGCTTTTGATGTATATTGGCTTTATAAGTCTTTAAGTTTAGGACTATTAGCAGTTGTATCTTTTTTCAAAATTAAGGCAAACTCTTCTTATGATTGGATGGGAGACCTAGAGGGTTTTTATGATTGGCAAAAAGTCCAACATATTATTATTATTCCTAATTATAAAGAACCAATTCATATCATACAAAGAACTCTAGACGCACTAGTAGCCCAAACTTTTCCTCTGAAAAATCTCCATATAGTCTTAGGCTGTGAACAAAGAGAGGGACCAAGTGCTTATGAAAAGGTAGAAACTTTAACAAAAAAATATCATGATGTTTTCGGTTCATTTATTGCCAGTTTTCATCCGGTTATTACTGGTGAGGTGGTGGGGAAATCATCAAATATGGCTTGGGCTGCCAAAACAGCTAAAAGAGAAATTGTGGAAAAGAAAAAACTAAATATAAGGTACTGCACAATTACTTCTGAAGATGTTGACGCCCGTTTTCACTATCAACATTTTGCTGCTTTAACTTATAAATTCCTAGATCATCCCCACCGTTTTGAACGAATTTGGCAACCAGCTATTCTTTATTATAATAATATCTGGAAAATCCCAGCACCTATTCGTGTTTTTTCTACCATTGCCAGTATTACTCAAATTGCAATGCTTAACCGAAAAGATCGTTTAATTAACTTTTCCACCTATTCAACTTCATTAAAAATGATTGATGAAATCGGTTATTGGGATACTGATGTTATTCCAGAAGATTATCGTATTTTCTTTAAG
>Ga0172375_10012768_pt1 | contig 10503 bp, 9 predicted proteins | sample LakKiv1m_FD_114537 | JGI IMG/M metagenome (GOLD analysis project Ga0172375, IMG submission 114537) | Freshwater microbial communities from Kabuno Bay, South-Kivu, Congo - kab_092012_11.1m | ecosystem: Environmental > Aquatic > Freshwater > Lake | place: Democratic Republic of the Congo...
AAGGCCGCGGACGTCGACGAAATCATTCTCATACATGCCCGGTTCCGTCCGGCCGAGCGGCGCGAGATCGAGCGGCGTATGCGCGCGACCGATGGAGCAGGGCGAATTATCGTCGCAACTCAGGCGATCGAGGCCGGCGTCGACATGACCAGCCGCGTGCTGTTCACGGAGCTTGCCCCCTGGTCGTCCCTGGTGCAGCGCTTCGGGCGATGTAACCGGTACGGCGAGTCGAGCAGCGCCCATGTGTTCTGGATAGACGCGGAGGCCGATGACAAACTGGCGCCGCCGTACGAACCAGACGCGCTGAAGTCTGCCCGACAGCGGCTGAAATCGCTGACCAACGCCGGCTCGGCCGACCTGCCTCCAACCGACGAGGCCCGTCCGGTCGGTCCGGTGCTACGCCGGCGCGATCTACTAGATCTGTTCAACAACGAGCCCGACCTGTCCGGCTTCGACATAGACATCTCCCCCTACATACGGGATACGGGCTCGCCACACGTCGAAGTGTTCTGGCGGGCCTTTGGAGACAAACCCGAGGACCAACCGCGGCCGCTCCGCGAGGAACTGTGCCCGGTCTCACTTTCCCAACTCCGCGATCACCTCGGGAAAGAACGGTCCGCCTACACCTGGGATGCGTTGTCCGGCTCCTGGCGCCCGACCTCCCACTACCAGATCATCCCGGGCGCGACCGTTCTGCTACGAGCAGCCGATGGTGGATATGACCCCGCCCGGGGTTTTGCTGCCGGAGGCCGGTCTCCCGTTGAGCCCGTGGGGCAACCGCAGGCGTCAGAAGTTGCTTTCGACAGTGACGCGGAGAGCTTCATCGGCCGCTTCGTGCGCCTTACCGAACATCTCGATGGCGTAGCCGATGAGGCGAACCGCCTTGTCCACGCACTGACACTCCAAGAAGGCGCCGCCGCTGTCGTCACCGCCGGGCTCTGGCACGACGTCGGCAAAGCACACCCGGCTTTTCAGACACCTTTGAAGGATGGGCACGAACCGCCGCTGAACCACGGCGCGCTGTGGGCCAAGTCACCGGGCTCGGGCCGCCTCGACTACCGCGTCACGGAGGAAAGCGGAGAGATGGTGCGTCGCCCCCGGTTCCGGCACGAACTCGCCTCCATGCTCGCGTGGCTCGACCACGGTGACGCCGGGGAAGACCATGACCTCATCGCCTTTCTGATCGCGGCGCATCACGGCAAGATCCGCATGGGTTTGCGCGCTCTGCCGGAGGAAAACGAGGCACCGGACGGCAGGCGCTTCGCCCGCGGGGTGTGGGAAGGCGATCTACTCCCGCCGGTAGGCCTCAACGCACTGGCTCTGCCGGAGACAGACCTCCGCCTAGACGTGATGGAGTTGGGTCGAGGGAGCCAAGGCCCGTCCTGGACCGAGCGCACCCAGCGGCTGCTCGCAGACTACGGCCCATTCCGCCTGGCCTGGCTGGAAGCACTCGTGCGCACCGCCGATCGAAGGACCTCCAAGCGCGAGCAGGAGCAATCTACGTGAAGCTGAACACACTGGAGACTATCCTTCGCTCTCTACACTCGGCGAACGTGCAGTATCTGGTGGCCGGCGGCGTTGCGGTCAACGCATATGGCTACCAGCGCCTCACCCAAGACCTTGATCTGGTGATCGGGCTGCGCCGCGACAACGTACTACGCGCGTTGAGGGTCTTCGCGGACCTTGGGTACCGGCCGGTAGTGCCGGTGGGCATCGAGGAGTTCGCCGATGCCGAGAAGCGCGAGGAGTGGATCGAGCACAAGAACATGCTGGTCTTCTCCCTTGCCAGTGACAGCCACCCCGACACGACTGTGGATATCTTCGCCAAGGAGCCCTTCGATTTCGAGGCCGAACACGCCGCAGCCGAGATCCATCACTTGGCCTACGGCGTGCCCTTGCCACTGGTTCGCCTATCGACGTTGATCGCCATGAAGCAGGAGACAAACCGGCCCCGCGATCAAGACGACGTCCTGCACCTGCGCTGGATCGCAGACGAGCGGGACAAAGAAGGGCTTGATGAGTAGCACAGACGATTGGGAGGCCGCCACCTGGGAGGGTAGCCGCCGTGCACAGATCCGGCGCGCCCTGCGCCTAACGGTGCGCGAGCGCCTTGAGGCTTTGGAGGCTCTCAGTGAGACGGGCGAACGCCTTGCACGCAGTGCCGCCCGAGCGTCGACCGAGGCAATCCCCGGTTCCGCACATGGTGCTCCGACCGGCCCCGTGGAAGACGACGGCCGGCATGCTCTCCTGCTGGAAGGCTGTTCTCCCACGCCGCTGGCCTCATATCTAAAGGCCCTGGGCATCCTGCGGTTGGTTGCCGAACAGGCAGACGGGGAGGCGCGAGGGTACTGGACGGGTGAGGCGTTTGTAGTGTCCACCGCATTGACCGAGGACGGCTTGGTAGAGTTCTTCGGGAACGACTACGTGCCCACGCCGATCCTCGCCCCTTGGAATGGAGGAAGCGGTTTCTACCCCGCCGACAACAAGGACGGGCTGAGCCCGCTGAGGGCATCTCCGGCGCACCGCTTCCGCGGGCTGCGGGCGGCGATCGTTCAGATTCAGGAGATCTTGGAGGAAGAAGGCATCCGGAATAAGCCCGACGGCGAAGCCAAGAGCCGACTACTGACACACCTGCGCGCTGAGGTCGACGACTCGCTGCTGGGTTGGATGGACTCGGCCGTATTCCTCTCGGGCGACACCCCCAAGTTCCCTCCCCTCCTGGGCACGGGAGGGAACGACGGGAGACTCGACTTCACCAACAACTTCATGCAGCATCTGGTGGCAGTCATCGATCCGGCGACCGGGGAATCGCGACCCGATAGCCGGGCCCACTTGAGATCGGCGCTCCTTGGCATCCCATCGCCCGGGATGGCCGGCAAAGCCATCGGGCAGTTCATGCCGGGCGCCGCGGGCGGCCCCAACGCCGGCAGCGCCTTCCAGGCAGATTCTCTCATCAATCCGTGGGATTTCATCCTCATGTTGGAGGGCGCGGTTCTGTTTGCAGCGACGGCCACCAAGCGGCACACACAACTCGGTGAGGGCCGACTGAGTTACCCGTTCACGGTGCGGCCGACAGGCAGTGGCTCAGGCAGGACGGCCATCGCCGACGAATCCCCCGCCCGTGCCGAGATCTGGATGCCGCTTTGGGAGCATGATCTCGGCCTTCCCGAGTTGCAGGCGTTACTCAGTGAGGGGCGCGCTACCTTGGGCCGGCGCGTGGCGCGGGATGGTCTTGATTTCGCACGCGCAGTCGCGAAGCTCGGAGTGGAGCGCGGCATCACGTCCTTCCAGCGCTACGGCTTCTTGCGGAGGTCGGGCAAGTCATACCTGGCTACGCCGCTTAATCGCGTGCCCGTGCGACGCAATCCGCAGGCAGACCTCATCGACCAACTGGACCGCAACCAATTCCTCGATCGATTTCGCCGGTATAGTCGTAACGGCCAGGGAAGCAACCGTACCCAAGAACTGGCGCACGCGCTCGAAGGCTCTCTGTTTGAGCTGGCGCGCCAGGCCGACCCGGATAGCCCCCGACACATTCAGGCAATCATCGAGGCACTGGGTGGCATTCTGCTTTTCCTGGCTGATAGTCAAGCCGCCCGCGCGGAGTGTCCGCGACTTCCCCGACTAGACGGCCGATGGATACTCGCGGCTGACGACCATTCTCCGGAATTCCGCCTCGCCGCGGCTCTCTCGGGCCTGGGCGCCGACGACATCCCGATGCTCTGTCACCTTCTTCCGGCCGATCCGTTCAACCCCACGCGCTACGACGAACAGAGCCGTCTCGTAACCTGGCATCACGGACACCTCACCGAGAATCTGGTGGCGGTCGTCCGCCGGCGCTTGATAGAAACTGCGAGACGCGACGACCTGCCGGACAAGCCCTTTTCGGGCCGGCCGACAGCGGGCCTTGGCGCCATCGCCGCTTTTCTGGCCCACGAAACCGATGACGCGCGCATCGCACGGTTGCTCTGCGGCCTGGCCCTCGTGGGTGGGCGACCCCGGCATCTGCCCGGTGCAGAATCCGAGCCCATATTGCCTGCGGCCTACCGCGTATTGAAGCCCCTGTTCGTCACCGACGCTCAGCTGCGTAGCATCGAGGTCCTCGACGAGCACGAGACCCTGCCTCTGCCCGGCCGGTTGCCCGGGCTGCTGGCCGCAGATCGAACCCAGGACGCGGTGGACGTCGCACTTGGGCGGCTGCGGGCATCCGGACTGCCTGCAGCATTCAGACACCTGAACGTGGGGTACGACGGCGGCGCCCGACTGCTCGCTGCCCTCGCGGCGCCCATCGACGACCGCGCGCTGAGTCAGCTCGTCCGCCGTGTCCGATTGAACACACGACCTAAGGAGTAACCCCATGCCGCTCGATCTTTCACCACTCGCCGATGCGCCTCGTCTCCTCATCGAGGCGGATCTCCAACCTATTCAGGGCACGCGTTTTCAGCCGACGGGTTTCCCCGACCTTGGCGCGGCCACGTATGACGGCCCCGACGGCAGCGCGATGCTGCTGGTGGAATCGGCCCAGAGTATGGCCAATAGGTTGGAGTCGGTCTGCTGGGATGAGAACGCCGATGACTGGGTGGAGCCTTTGCGCGGATTACCCGTAGTGAAGGTGCTGGATAAGAAGGGTGAACCTCTCACGAACTCTGTGCTGGAGGCTCACCGCCTGAATTCACCCTACATCCTGGAGGGCAAGAACAAGACCGTCCTGGATCTGCTTCGTGAGCGGCTCGCCCACATGGAGGAGGGCCGTGTGAACATTCGGGACCTCGCTGCCACGCTCTTGGAAATCGATGCGAACGCAACCCTCCACGGAATCTTCCTGGCTAAGAAAGAACTTGCCGGCGGACGTCTCCGCCTTCCCCGCGCGCTGTCGGCGTTCATCGAGGCGGAGAACGTCACGGTGGCGGCCAGCGGGGGGGTAAAGAACGACACCGTCAATCCCGCCGGCGACACCTCAAAAGGCTTCGGCAACGTACCGTTTGCCCGGGACGAATACGTCTCGCCCAAGATCACCGCGTACTTCAACCTCGACCTTGCTCAGATCCGTGCCTTCGGGCTGGGTGACGCCGCGACGAATCTCCTCATCGCACTCGGACTGTTCAAGATCCGCCGGTTTCTAGATGAAGGGCTGCGCCTCCGCACAGCATGCGACCTCGAGCTTCGCAAGCTCCGGGGCACGCGCCCGCAGGGTTTCGAGGCGCCGGACCGCACCTCGCTGGAAGCAGCGTTGCCGGGACTCATCGAGACCGTCGCCTCAGAGGGCCGTTTCGCAGAACCCCGCACAACCACAATCGTCTACGAGAAGTAGCCATGTTGGCCGTTGGGTTCAGCTTTCTCGCAGGACGGTATCATGCCACCCCGTGGGGTCGGCACGTCAATGAGGCCGACGTGGAATGGCCACCGTCGCCCTGACGCATCATCCGTGCGCTCATCGCCACCTGGCACCGGAAGACCGACCAGAAGACGTACCCCGAATCGGTCCTGGATTCACTGGTGAAGACGCTTGCGATTGCGCCTCCGAGCTACTCCCTGCCGCCGGCGACGCTCGCGCACACGCGCCACTACATGCCCGTACGGGAGGGCAGTGCCGACAAACCCGTCCTCATCTTCGATGCCTTCGCTCGCGTAGATCCCGCGGATCGACTCACGGTTGTGTGGCCGGTCGATGTCGCGGCCGACGAGTCAGAGACGGCCCTCTTGGATGTGCTGCTTCGCGATTTGGGCTTCCTCGGCCGGGCTGAGAGCTGGGTGGAAGCACAGCGGCTCACAGAGTGGGACGGCGAAATCAACTGCGTTCCCGGAGCTCTCAGTCTCGATAGTGAGACGGGTGAACTGCGCGAGCCGGTCGGCCTCATAGCGCCGTTGCCGGCTGCAGACTATGCCGATTGGCGTTCCGAAACCATTTCATCACTCGGTCTGACGACCACGAAACCGAGCAAGGCCAAGAGGCAGGTGTTGGCAACCCTGCCCGAGCGGCTCATCGACGCCCTGAGCCTGGACACCGGCGACATCCAGGCCGCACGATGGAACCGGCCACCGGGTGCCCGAGTCATTACCTACCAGCGGCCCAACGGTTGTTTTGCCCCGAACCGCCGGCGGACCGTCGGTACGCGTGCTCGTATGCTAAGAGCCCAGCCCACAACCGCACGCCTGGCTCTGGCCGGCAGACCCCTGCCGCGCATGGAGGATGCCGTACGAATCGGGGAACTGGTTCGCATGGCCGCGATGAAGCAGGCCGAGTATCTGGGAGAGGGCATTCCACCAGTGCTGTCCGGCCATGAACTGTCGGGGGATAGCTGCCACGGACATGCCTTCTTCCTTCCAGAAGCCAACGACGACGGCCGCATCGATCACGTACTGGTTCACGCCGCGGACGGGCTCGATAGCATCAGCCTACGGGCGCTCGACCGGATCGTCCGCCTCTGGCAGCACGAGGGAGCGGAATGGCAGGTGTTGCTGGAGCGATACGGCCAACAGGAGGACTTCAGGGACCTTGCGTACATGGGCTCCAGCGCTGCCTGGGAATCCGCCACGCCGTATCTTCACCCGTGGTTCTGCAAGCGGCAGTTCAACACTGAAGACCAGATTCGCCGAGAATGCCACGAACGCGGCCTACCCGAACCAGAACTGCTGGAGCGATTGGCCGCGGTGCGTATCAAGGGACGCGACCGCCGTCCGGTGCACTTCCACCGGTTTCGCACCAAGCGCGGCCTCCGTCAACCGGACACCCAGGGAAGCTTCTGGCGATTGGTCTTTCCCGAGCCCGTCGTCGGGCCACTGGCGCTGGGATTCGGCTGCCATTATGGACTGGGCGTTTATCGCCGCGCCGACTGTGCACAGCGGAATGGCCCGGAGTGCCCGCCATGAGCCCAACGCTTCTGCACTGGACCGTCCGAGACCCGCTCTACGACTCGAGCCACGTTGACGCACCTGAGAATTCACATGTCCTGGTACTCCTTGCTGCGAGTGCGGCGGTGATGGTGGAGGGGGCGGGTTATGCTCGCAAGGTCGAATCGCCTGGAAACGGAAGGCTACGCGTGGTAGCAGTCGCCGACGGGATACTCCGGGACGGCTATGAAGAGGCCGCGCTCGCGAGCTATACTCTGATATCGCGTGATCAGCGGGATTCCGGCGCTGACAGTATCCGCGGCTCCGTCGCCGCGGCCCCATTGAAGCGTCTCCCAACTATCAGCCGGCCAGGCCATCTAGGCGTATCCGCGGCTCCGTCGCCGCGGCCCCATTGAAGCTAGTCAACGGCGGGCGTCCATCGTACCCGCAACTCGCCGGTATCCGCGGCTCCGTCGCCGCGGCCCCATTGAAGCACGATGGCGCCGGTATTCGTGTCCTGGACGTAGTTGGTATCCGCGGCTCCGTCGCCGCGGCCCCATTGAAGCCTAGCCACCTCAGGTACAAACACATAGGTCGGCTGTATCCGCGGCTCCGTCGCCGCGGCCCCATTGAAGCGAGGTGACGGGGTTCCAGTGCGAGGGCCAGGCTGACGTATCCGCGGCTCCGTCGCCGCGGCCCCATTGAAGCTTGGCCCAAACGGCGAGGCATGTCACGGCGGTGCAGGTATCCGCGGCTCCGTCGCCGCGGCCCCATTGAAGCTATAGGTCGCTCTGCTGGACTACCCAGTGGTCGCTCGTATCCGCGGCTCCGTCGCCGCGGCCCCATTGAAGCTGCTATGATGCCCCTGTTCGTATTTGCCGAACATCGTTTGCAGTAGGTACGCTGGCCAGCTGGATACCGCCGCTATCTTACGACATCCGACCGAGCGGGCCAAGGAGGGGTGTATGCCGGAGGGACGCGTTCTCACGTCGACGCTCAAGTGTCTTGCGCTGCTCGAGGCCGTCGCTTCGTCACCCGGTGCCATCGGCGTCTCCGAACTGGCGCGCATGCAGGGCGCCGGCCGCGGGACCGTCCACCAGCAACTCTCCACCCTGGTAGAGGCCGGGTGGGTCGAGCGGGTCGAGGGAGGGCGGTACCGCCTGACCCTCAAAGCCACACAGATCGGCCACCACGCCCTCGAGCAGGCCAATCTCGGCGAACGGATCCGTCCCGCTCTGGAAGCGCTGGCCGCCTCGACGGGTGAGGCTGTGTCGCTGGGTGTGCTTGACGGGATCGACGTGCTGATCGTGCAACGGGTCGAATCGGGTCAGATCCTGCGGGCGGGCCTGGGCGTCGGGACCCACATGCCGTTGTCCACGTCCGCGTCGGGGCGCGTCTTGTTGGCCTTCCTACCGCAGACGGCGCTGGACGGGTTGCGTCTCAAGGGTGTCGCGTTCCCCTCCGAGGAGGCCCTGCAGAAGGTGCGTACATCGGAAGTCGCCGTGTCGGTCGACGAGTTCATAGAGGGCATCGCCGCCGTGTCGGCGCCGTTGTTCGACGCGACCGGAGCGGTCATCGCCGCGCTCTCCACCGCGTGTCCCACTACGCGCTTCTCAGAGGCCGTCGCCGTCCCGGCCGTCATCCGCGCCGCCGCTGAGGTGAACGCCCTGCTCCGCGGGGAGTCCGGCTGGTCGCCGGTACGGTCCACCGCCACCGCCGCCGCCCTGAGGCACGCGCTCAGCGGGTAGCCGGTCGGCCGGGTACGGCAGGCGCGGCGCATACGGCCGTGTCAGCGCCGGAAGGCGGGCGGGGCGCCCCGTAGGACGCCCGGCCGGAGACTGATACCCGATCGCCCGCTCCAGCGGCGGGTCGCCCGCGACGATCGCCCCCCTGCAGACGGGACGTCGCCTCGCAGCAGTGTGCTAGCTGGTCCCCAGATACGCCTCGAGCACACGAGGGCTGCTCTCGATCTCCGCGCAGGTCCCCGCCATCACGATCTCGCCGGTCTCCAGCACGTAGCCCCGGTCGCTGATCCGCAGCGCCTCAAACACGTTCTGCTCGGCCAACAGCACGGCGAACTTCAGCTCCCGGGCCAGCTGGCGGATGGCGTCGAAACTGCTGGTGACGACCTTGGGAGCGATAACCATGGACGGCTCGTCAAGCAGGAGCAGCCTGGGGCGCGACATCAGGCCCCGGCAAATGACCAGCATCTGCTGCTCGCCGCCCGACAGGGTGCCCGCCGGCTGGTCCTTGCGCTGCTCCAGGATGGGGAACATCTTGTAGAAGAACTCGACGTCTTTTTGCACGCCGTCCTTGTCCTTGCGCGTGTAAGCGCCGACCAGGAGGTTGCCCAGGACCGAGGTCTCCGGAAAGACCCGGCGGCCCTGAGGCACGTGCGCGATGCCCAGCCGTACCCGCGCCTCGGCGGGCGTGTTCGTGATGGTCTTGCCGCCGAACGTGATCGTACCCGACGCCGGCGGCTTGAGACCCGAGACGGCACCCAGCAGAGTGGACTTGCCTGCCCCGTTGGCGCCGATGACCGTGACCACCTCGCCCTCGCCCACGTTCAGGGAGACACCGCGCAGGGCCTCGATGGGCCCGTACTTCACTGTCATGTCCTTGATATCTAGCATCGCGCCGCACCGAGGTAGATGGCCTGTACCTGCTCGTCCGCCTGGATCTCCTGGGGCAGGCCCTCTTTGATCTTCATGCCCGTGTCCAGGACGATGACCTTTTGCACCAGGTTCATGATGACCTTCATGTTGTGGTCGATCACCAAGAGCGTCTTGCCCATCTCGTTGATGCGCTTGCAGAGCTGCACCAGGTCGGCGGATTCCTTGCCGCCCATACCCGCCGCCGGCTCGTCCAGCAGCAGGATGTCGGGGTCGGCCGCCAACGCCCGCGCCACCTCCAGCTTGCGCTGCTCACCGTACGGCAGGTTGCGCGCGACGGTCTTCCGCTTGGCCAGCAGACCCACGAAGTCGAGCATATCCAGGGCATGGGCCCGGGCGCTCCGGTTGGGCTTCCACCACGTCTCGCGGTTGTGCAGGCCGACGAGCACGTTCTCGTCGCACGGCAGGTTGCGGAACAGCCTGATGTTCTGATAGGTTCGGGCGATGCCCACCTTGGAGACCTGGTGGGCGGGCAGTCCAGTGATATCGCGCCCGTCGAAAATGATCGTGCCCCGGGTCGGCTTGTAGATGCCCGAGATCACGTTGAGCAGCGTGGTCTTGCCCGACCCGTTGGGGCCGATGATGCCCAGGATGGAGCCCCGCTCGACCTCGAGGTCGATGCCGTCGAGGGCCTTGACCCCACCGAAGTGCTTGCTGACGTCGTCGCAGACCAGGAGAGGCTGATCGCCCATCAGAGCCTCCTCTCCAGCTTCGTACCCAGGATGCCGCCCCGGCGCCAGATGGGCATGACCACCATCAGCACGCCGATGATGAGGAGCCGCACCTGGTACACGTTGCGCAGCGTCTCCATGGCCACCACCATGATGACCGACCCCAGGATGGAGCCGGGCAGGCTACCGAGACCGCCCACCACGCACATGACCAGGATGAGCATGGACTCATCCGTCGTGAAGTTGGTGGGGGAAATGGTGGTCAGGAACACCGCCAGCAGGTTGCCGGCCAGCGCCGCGAAACCGGTGCCCAGCGTGAACGCCAGGAC
>Ga0172375_10012769_pt1 | contig 10503 bp, 7 predicted proteins | sample LakKiv1m_FD_114537 | JGI IMG/M metagenome (GOLD analysis project Ga0172375, IMG submission 114537) | Freshwater microbial communities from Kabuno Bay, South-Kivu, Congo - kab_092012_11.1m | ecosystem: Environmental > Aquatic > Freshwater > Lake | place: Democratic Republic of the Congo...
ATCAATTATTTTCAGCACTGCCGCACTATGGCCTCCTCAGGCTACAGTCCTTCAAGATACAGCGTACGGTCCGACAGGTGCAGACTACACCGGGTCATTGGTGGTTTCGGCCCCAAGCGCAGCGGACATTGCCGCAGCAGTGCTGGCGCTGGCTCAGGTGACGCCGATTCATAGTGATGCTCCGAGTGCTGCAAGCATAGCCTCTGAAGTATGGAGTGCGCCTTCACGCGCGCTTACGGATTATCCTCTTGCAACTGTGGACAATGCTGCTGTGGCCGCTGCTGTGTGGGCTTACGCAAACCGAGAAGTCGTGGCGAGTTTGCAGCCTGCGGAAATCGCCTCTATAGCTGCTGCTGTGTGGACCTACGTCACTCGCACGACGACAGGTGGAGGCGCTGCACCAACAGTCGAGCAGGTCGCAGAAGCTGTGTGGGGATACGGGGTCCGTTCTATAACCTCTGGTGGAGGTGCGTCTCCGTCCGAAATAGCGGGCTCGGTGTGGGGTTACTCGACACGCACGACGACAGATGCGCCTCCCCCGTCAACATCTGAGATTTCCGAGGCTGTCTGGACAAGACCTGAGCGAGCTATCACGGCGGGTGGCGGGGCAAATGTTGGAGACATAGCAACTGCTGTCTGGAGTTACGTCACAAGAACCGTCGTGACTACGGGCGGAGCCCCTGTTTCAGTGGCGTCTGATGCAGTAGCTGCGATGGCAGAAGCTGTTTGGAACTATGGGGTGCGTACAGCGAATGCCGACACAGTGCCACCTGTAGTCCTTACAGAAGGCGCTATTGCGGCGATCACCGCAGCAGTTTGGACTAACTTGACACGAACGCTCACTGTCGACACGGGTGTAACTCCCGAGGCGGTACAGGCAATCGCTCAAGGTGTTTGGGATCACACACAATGAGCGCCTGGACTAAACTTCTGACGATCTCTCGGCTGTCCGCAGGGACTGCGTGGCAACTTCTGTCAAATCCGAAAACTGCAGACGCTGGGCTGACTGTGTACGTGGACAGACTTTCTGCTGCGTCCACAGACGACACGTACACCGGACGTACATCTGACTCCGTGCTGCGTGCAGAGCTGTCAGATTCGAAGTTCTCAGCACGGGTTAACGTGATAGACAGTTCTGCTATTTTGAACGACAATGCTGTCGTTGTGGAGACTTTATGAGCTCAATCATTCGTGCACGGAAAAGCACAAAGCGTCTGGCCTTTCAGTTCACCAAAGTGACTGACGGAGTGACGTCGCCTCTCGATCTTACGGGTGCGACTCTTGAGCTAATTCTCGACACTGAGAAGGTCGAGTCGACGCCCGACGCACCTGTGCACTTTGCGACTATCGCAGGGGTAGTTAGTGACGCGGTAAATGGCGCTGCGTATTTCCCCATCGACACGACAACGACTGCATCAACTCAGACGTTGTACTATGAGGTCTGGATCGTGGACGGTAACGGAGAGACTTACCCGATTGATTCCGGGAAGCTCACAGTCTCGGGCAGTTTGAAGTAATTTGACATGTATACGATTCGTCAATTCAAAGGTTTGACAAACACAGCCGACCCTCTGCGCAAAGGGCTGGGTTGGTTGAGTGTCGCCGACAATGTGAATGTGACAAACACAGGGGCGTTGTCAAAACGTGATGGCTACACGAAGGTGAGGTCCGGCAACTTCGCAAGTGTATTTACGACGTTTGACTTTCGGCGTATGTACGCCGTAGTCGACAATCAACTTGTAAATTTCGACGGGACTGTACTAGCGACGCTCGCCAGCACAGCTCCTATGTACTGGACTGAGTTGAACGATCAGGTGTTCTTCAACAATGGCGTCGACAGCGGAATTATTCGACAAGACGACTCAGTAATTCCGTGGCGGTGGGAAGTTCCGACTGCACCGTTGCTAAGCTGTAAATCTGACGAGGGCTCACCGAATGCACTGCTTCAAGTTCGTTGTACCTACACACTAGCCGATGGGAGAGAGACTGGGGCCGGAGAGGCCGTCGCAGCTTATTGGAGCAGCAGTGACGGTGTTGTTTCTATAACCAGTGTTCCTAACGTTCAAAACTGCGTTACTAACGTGTATGTCGCTGCCGCCAACAGCTCAGTTTTTCAGCATCTATGCACAACTCGGGCATCGGCTGTGACCTATGATGGAAATCCAGACCATCTTGGCCGTGAACTTCTTACCGCATTCTTAGACCCTCTCCCTTTTGGTGCTGACGTGATCTGCGCGTGGAAGGGCCGAATTTATGCTGCACACCACATGCCTGTTGAAGGCCAGACAGCGATCTGGTTTTCAGAGCCTCTAGGCTTTCATTTGTTTAATCTCAACAGTAATTTCATCATGGTTCCGGGTCACGTCAGATTGCTAAGTAAGCACGAAGACGGTTTGCTCATCGGAACTGACGAACGCGTCTTTACTTACGACGGAACGTCGCTAAAGCAAATTGCTGATTACGGCGTGATCCCCGGACGGCACGATGATCGTGACGATGACGGGACTGTGTACTTTTGGACGACGCGCGGTGTGTGCAGCGCGTTGCCATTTATGAATCTCACTGAGAAGCAAATCTCTGTGGCTCCCGGCGTCCGCGCAGGGGGCTGCATAGTAAAGACGGGCGGGCAAAAACGCTTCCTGTCAGTTCTCCAACGGGGCGGAAGCCCTTTCAACGCTCTATAAGGAACTTATCATGACACTTCGTCTATCAACTGGCTTGCGTAACAATTTGGCTGGAGCCACTGGGTTCGCAGCTACGTTCGCAAATGGAATTATTGAGATTCGGACAGGTGCCCAGCCAGCTTCAGCTGACTCTGCTGTAACTGGGACGCTTCTCGGGACAGTCACGTTGAACTCTGGAGCGTTTACTCCGGGTTCTCCAACGAATGGGCTGACGTTCTCTGCTGCGGCAGATGGCGCTGTGTCGAAGTCTGGTGTATGGAGTTTCAGCGGTGTGGTTGCGGGGACGGCGGGCTGGTTCCGTCTGAAAGGCAACGCGCTTGATGACGATCTGGCGAGCACGACGCTGCCTCGTGTCGACGGCTCAGTCGCAGTGAGCGGAGCAGATATGAACCTGTCGAACATTGCGATCACGATCGGCGCACCGAGTACTATTGACACATTCACTTGGACGCAACCTGCAACTTGAGTTTGATGTGGAACACCTGCTAATCGACGGTGGTGGTGGGGAGTACTTGCCTTTCGCTCGAGCGAAAGTCGATGGGCTGAGACGCCTTGGACTGTCGTATGCAGAACAGCGTTACGAAGTCGATGGCGTCTCAATATCATTGCGCATAGTTAAAGAGCACGAATACATTCGTATAACGAAACAAGCGGGGAGTGTCTGGCTCCTTTTGTTTTTAGAAGGGACGAATGCTAGAGCGCGTGTTAACCACAGTGCAGACGTGCATGAGCCATCGTACATGAGCGACGTCGTTGATTACGTGCGGAACTCAGTGCTCTACAAAATTCCGTTAAAGACACCCGAGAAAGTTACGGTGGTTCACTCTGCAGCTGGTAGCGGCACCACAGAGCTCAGGCTACCGTGTGTGGCTAATTCAGACGGCATGACGTCTTTCTATTGGGAAACCAATGCTCCATACGGGTTCACCTCTGAAGCTGAGGCAAAAGCCGCAGTTGTAGCTATGTGCGGCCCAGTGCATGTTGAGTTTCCAGTCGTCAATTTAGCGGGCACTGACCTTCTGTCGGTAGGGTATAAAAGTGAGTTGTTAGGACCAGCCCCTCCCAATAGCGGCCAGTATTACTATGAAAGTTTTTATGTAACCGGAGCTACTGCACCCGCGACGAACCCGTACGGACATCCACCGTATTCTTACGGAACTGTCTACTTTGAATTTATCAAGCTTGATTTCAATCCGGACGGGAAGGAATTTTTCTCTGACTTTGGCAATTTAATTGATTGCCCTACGTACTTCGTACCTAACGGTGACACTGCGGTGCTTTACAGCACAGTCCGTAAACCCGCAATGCTCTCTTCTTCCTACACAGGGGCTACAGAAACGGTTAAGACTGCTGGACAGCAAACTGATAGATACATAACAGATTCCAGAGTTTCTTGGCGTGAGAACGGAATTTGGGAGCAGTTGGATTACCGATTTGTGCGCGAGATAATTTACCAGCCTTCGCTGCCAACTGTGTACACCCACACTGGAAACTGTGCCAGTTTTCCTGAGCAAGTTGGAGGTGACACTGTGCGTTTCGCGCTCCGTGATAATTTTTATACCACTGATCCCGGCTACGCAATTCAAAATGACCCCGAATATGTTTTTATAGGGCCTAGCACGTCGCCAAGACCGATACCCGACACGCTGGCGTGGAGCTCTGACGCTGGGCCCGTCGTAAAGTATGACGAGCTCCCTCCGTACGCGCCTGTTCAGCGCACGCGCGCGGAGGTCGGCCGAAATGAGCAAGGGCACGATTTCATTCAATATCCTCGCGAGTACCATGCGCCAGTCTCTCGCAGGGACTGTACAGATGTAAAGTTTTTCTCTAATTGGATGGCGACTGCGCTTAGTTATCAGTTGGCGGTTTTTTTGAAAAGCATGCCGTCGGTTTCTATTTGCGTCGAGAAAGAGGGTGGGGTGGTAAAAACGACACTCGATCTGAGTACGTTGCCCGGTCTACATCCGGCAGCAAAAACCATGTTGCAAAGTTTGGGAGTGCAACAGGAAGGCGCGTTGTATTTGTTGCTCCCCGAAGGTTCGCTTGAGTGGGATAGGCAAGGTCTGTACGAAATACGTGACATTCAAAATTGGGTCGATCCGGGGGATGGCATGACGTACAGACTGCATGCAGTCTTGATGCCAGATCAAAAAGATTTGTTTGCCAAAGGGATGAAGTGGCTATAGCTCAGGGGATATAGATAATGGCTGTATTATTTTTTGACAGTTTCTCTGGCGACGAACTCATCAGCGCGCATACACCAGAAGTGGCGTTTGCGGGTTATCCGTGGGCGGTAGAGCAAGGCACTCCGCGCGTAACTGGCGGAGTTTTAACGAGCCCCACCTCAACCCCTGAAATACTTGCAATAAGCGTGGGGGGACCTCTTGGCACGTACTCACTGAACCCCGCCACGTCATTCAGAGTCGAAACTGAGTTCGTACTCCCCTCGAATGTGCCTGTAGACGGCTCGTTGCGATTAACTTTTATGGTCGCTGGGTCAACCATAATTGTATATATAGAACCGGCGGCCATCGGTTTTCAAACAAGCGCGGGATACACGTCGTACCCGAGGTCTTGGAGTTTTCCCGGCTCAGTTGTTGTCATTGCGGTGGAGGTGTCAGGCACCTCGGCCACACTCTACGAGAACGGCTCGCCAGTCGCCACAAAATCATTTACGCGGTACACGGCTCGTGAGCTGCATTACGTTAACCTTACTCACACAGGTTATGACTGGGGCGGCCCCGACTTGGCTAAATACCTGTTCGTCGGCGACATCGGCACAGCAACTCCACCTGACACAGCCCCGCAGCTCAATGGCTGCGAACTCGTCGCGCCTTCTCCGGGAATTTCTGTGCTGGGCACAGTAGGAGCTGCCCCGAACGGGGGCTCAGTAATTCAGTTTGTAGAAACTTTCGAAGGTAGCGGGTTAGTCGATTACAGACCACTTTCGTACGCGCTGAAGAACGCCCCAGTTTGGTTTGCAGACAACCTCATTGTTCAGAACGGAGCGATGCGAATTGAGACTCCCTCTGGAGACATGTTCGCCAGCTCCACCGCGAGCCTTCAGCTGATCTCATTGAAGGGCGAAGTTTGGCCGGACGACGTCAATATTGACACAGTTTTTATAAAGTTCAAAGTTTACGGTGGCGGGGTTGGCGGGTATTCAATGCCCTTGGCGTTTGTAACCGCCGCTACCAGTAACACATGGGCAACAGGGGGTATCTACAACGATGGGGGTGAGGTTGGTATATTCGCCGAGGGAGACGTAACAGAACTAGCGTTTCCGTGGACCGAGTTCCAAACAACTGCGACGTATGGCCTGCGGATTCGTTTTAATCCGACTGCTGTTGAAACGTCGCTATTAGAGTACGGCCTCTCTCCGCTCGGTTTTTTTGAAATTGGCCCTGAGCAGTTAACAGTCTACGCCCCATGTACTTACAACCTAGCCGAGCCATTAACCAATCTTCACATAGGTATTTCAGGCGCAGGCGTAATCGAGCTGTCCGACGTTTATGCTTTCGGCAGACGCGTGCCGACGGCCACGCCAAAAGTTGTACTGTACGACGCGTTTCAGCCCAGTGAGTACAACGGGTATAGCGACTCTTTCGACGCGCGTATATTGCCTATCACACCCGGAGGTACGTGGGTACATACAGTTGGCACAGCTGCCATAACGGGAGGCGTACTTGGCGGCAACGCAGCTGAAAACACATCAAACACACCCAACGATATAGGTGAACTGACTTTTGGTTCGACAATTTTGGACGTCGGGCTTCCGGGTGAGTATGTAGCAACTTTTCACTGCTACAACAAAAATGCTTTCCCGAGCGGTAGCGCGAACTACTTTGGCGGCGTGCTCTTCCAATCGCCAGAGCTGACTGTTGAGGTCAAACTCGTAGCGTCAGCGTTCGGAGTGTGGAGCTTGGTGCTCACTACAACGTCACTTAACGGCGTGATCAGCGATCCCGCGCCTGTGGCAGTAGTTCACCAGCTGGAAACAAATCTTGTTTCTTTGTATTTTAAGCTGAGCGTAGCGTCCGGGGCAATCGTAGCCAGTTACGAAATCGTTGATTCTGCAGGCAGCTATCAACTTTTTGGTGACCTGACGTCTCTGACTACGTACACGTCAAATGTAGGCGATGCAGGGCTTAGAAAAGTATCGCTGCGCTTAGGGCCGCAGGTTGGCACCGATGAAATAATCGTTACAGGCACTCGTTTAGAAGGGACTTACAACAACTTCGCGCGTTTAAGCGTGTTCAGCGCTGTAGCTTTTGAAGCTTCCGGCTCAATCTTTACAGAAATCGGGACGTCTGAGTTGACGGCACCGGTGCCTGTGTTGGAGTTTAACGGCCACGCCGTTGTAGGTTCGCTGTCCGCTTTGTTGTCGCCAGTTAGCGCGCAGCTTTTTATGCGGGGGCATGGCGCACGTTATGACCGCTTTGCTGCGCTGATTTCTCCAGCTCCGTCACTGTTTTTTAGTTGCGGAGGATATGCAAGGCTCACGCCTCCCGCTGTGATTTTGCAGACGCAAGGCACTGTGACTGGCACAGGGCGAGCCGCGCTGTCACCCAGTGCACCGTTACTCACGTCTAAAGGAACAACAGGTGGAATGTCAGCTATGCAGCTGACAGCACCCCTAGCGAAGCTTGTCGGTTATAGCGGAGCAGTGTGCTCAGTATCTATTGGTGGGCGAGCCGAGTGCGTCATACGTGGGACTACAGGCGGTGTTGCAACGCTTGCCGTCAAGTGCCCTTTGTTTGAGCTAAGCGCTTCAGGCACAGCGCAAAACCACGGCGGTGCTGAGCTCCTTGCCCCTAGTCCTGAGCTTGGTCGCACGCTGCAAGCGTGGCTCGTAGCACCGAGGGCAAAGCTGGTGGCTATAGGCACGGCGGTTGTCGAGGCTACATACGAAGCTTACGCCATGAACATGCTGGCCCCACCAAACTTATCTCCAAATGAACAGCGGTCGCCCGAAGTTACGAGGTACACTAACTTCCCGTTCACCCACGTTGTGCGCTATAAAAACAGCTACTACGGTGCAAATAGCGCAGGCTTGTTCTTACTTGAAGGATCGGACGACGATGGATCGTCAACGCCCTTTGAAGTAAAGACATGCGAGACTGATTTCGCAACTAAAAATCTAAAAACGGTTGAATCAATTTATTTTTCAGGACGAATCGGCGGGGCAAAGACGGTGACGTTATATTCGCGTGAGACTGATGCTTTTGCAATGTCGTTTACGACACCGCGCTCGACTGTCCCTCAGAGTCATCGTCAAGTTTTTCCTCGTGGCGTAAAGGCGAGGTATTTTGCTTTTGGGATCAGTGGGGCCGACGTATTTGAACTTGATACGCTGGACATTAGCGTCGGTAAAACCAAACGGAGTATTTAATCATGAGCGTGACCGCATTGATAAGCAGCGCACAGCAGTATTCGAGCACAGTCCTTGAGAGCGCGGTATCAGCGCTTAATTCAGCGTCGGATGCAATTCGCAGCGTCGGATATTCGCTCGTCGTACCTGCATCGGTGCAAATGCCTGATCCACCTTCCACATCTGTACCGTCTGATTTGCCCGTACTTACCGATGTAACGCTAGACCTAGAGCAGCCAGATTTTGCCGCGCCTGAGTTCCAAGATGTTTTGCTTCAGGACTCGGGTGAAGCTCCCCTGTTTACTAAAGACGCCCCTCAAATTGAGTTTCCATCGGTGCCGTCGTCACTGCCGGAGTTTGTGGAAAGCAGTCCCACTGTGCAGCTTGACAGCGCATTTCCCGATGCTCCAGAGATTATCGTCCCCGAGTTTCCAACTCTGTCTGAGTTTTCTGCTCCAGAAAAGCCACAGTACGTGCGCCCTGTGTTCGAAGGGCAGCGAGTCACTGCCGCACCTGAAGCTCCTGCAGGCTTGGATACGGACTTGCAAAAAAACTATGCCGCAAGCAGGCTAGAAAACGTCACGTTGGCTAATTCGTATTTAGATTCGCAGCTGCTCAAGTGGAACCCTCAATATCACGAGCAGTTGTCTGCCATAGAAAGACAACTGTCTACATACTTGCAAGGTGGGAGCGGTTTTTCAAGTTCCGTCGAACAAGCTATCTACGAAAGATCAAAGAGCAAGCAGAACGCAGAAGCTGCGCGCGTCCGTCAATCAGTTTTGAACGACATGTCGGCGCGGGGGTTCACCCTGCCTTCTGGCGCGCTGCTCAGCGCTGAGCAGCAAGCTCGACAAGCCGGGGCTGATAATAACGCAGCCGCTTCGCGTGAAATCGTCGTCATGCAGGCCGAGCTCGAACAGAAAAATCTACAGTTCGCAGTGACAACCAGCGTCGCTCTACGGAGCGCCATGCTTAACGCTACGCTCAGTTATTTGCAGAATATCACACAGCTTAATTCGCATGCTCTCGAGTACGCTAAATCGATTATGAACGCCACAGTCGAAGTCTATAACGCTCAGACAAAGGCTTTTGCGGCGAAGCTTGAGTGGTACAAGGCCGACGCGGCTGTGTATGAGACGCTGGTCAGAACAGTGCAGTCTTCGGTAGATATGTATCGCTCAGAAATTCAGGCGATGCAGGCTCTGGTGGACGTCGACAAAACAAAGGTTGACATTTATAAGGCGCGGATTGATGTTTTGTCCGCTGCAACAGGAATGTATAAGACTCGAGTCGAAGCCTCTGTGGCGAAGGCTTCTTTGGAAAAATTGAAGATAGAGTTGTTTCAAGCAAAAGTGCAGAGCTACGGGGCGCAAGTGGCAGCGAAACAAGCTGAATGGCAAGCGTACGCCGCTGCAATTTCCGGGCAAGAAGCAAAAGCGCGTGCTTTTGAATCCGAAGTAAAAGCGTACGTAGCTAAGGTGAACGGCTACAACGCGATTGTTAGTGCGAGGAGCGAAGAAGTTAAAGCACAGGCGTTGGTGAATGACGCACGTGCGCGTCAATACGTGGCACAAGTGCAGGGCTTTGCTGCAGTTACTCAGGCGAAAGGCGACGTAGCGCGTACTAAGCTTGAAACGCAGCGCCAGACTATTTTGGCATTTCAAGCCAAGAACCAAGCCGAGGTTGCGAACTACCAAGTGCGTAGCGAGTACTACAAAGCCACCGCGCAGATCGGTATTGAGAACGCAAGGCTGGCTTCATCGACGTTTCTCGCTAGTGCTGAGAATCAACGTAAGTACGGCGAGGCGTTGGCTTCGATCAGCGTGTCTAGTGCACAAGTTTACGGACAGCTTGCAGGAGCGGCTGTGTCTGGAATGAGCACGCTCGTGGCCGAAACGCAAGCGCTATAAAAACTGTTTGGAGATAGCATCATGAAAGAAACTCAAATCCTCCGCGGCTTGCACAAAGCTCGCGCGCACTGTGCTTCGGGCTACGTCTCTGACAACCCAGCTCCGACGAGCTTCAGGGGCATCGCCAAGTCTCTCGGCAGCTTGTTCTCAAGCAAGCCGAAGCCCACACCGGCCCCCGAACAGCCGAAGCCCGTCGAGCAGAGCGCGCCGGAGCAGAGCACTGCGGAGAAAGCCGCTGAGGTCATTGTTCCGGGTACGATGAACGCCATCCAGAAGCGCAAGGCGCTGCTCGATAGTCTGTCGCGCGGTACGGCGTACCTCGACGGCCCCGGTACAGGCACGTCGGACTCTATCCCGGCCATGCTGTCCAAAGGCGAGGCTGTGCTGCCCGCCAAGACGGTGCGCAAGGTAGGTGCACACAACATCGCGCGTCTGATCGCAGATACGAACGGCAAAGCCCCTCAGCGCTCACTACGTAGTGGGCTTCACGCGGCTGATGGTCTGATCGACGACAGCCAGCTCGATACTGCGGCAGCCA
>Ga0172375_10012770_pt1 | contig 10502 bp, 9 predicted proteins | sample LakKiv1m_FD_114537 | JGI IMG/M metagenome (GOLD analysis project Ga0172375, IMG submission 114537) | Freshwater microbial communities from Kabuno Bay, South-Kivu, Congo - kab_092012_11.1m | ecosystem: Environmental > Aquatic > Freshwater > Lake | place: Democratic Republic of the Congo...
GTCACACGTGCCCATGATGCAACTTACGTGAGCCTTGTTGGCGGCATTCGCAAACTGCTCGACACGGCCCGCCGTTCCAGCGCCCGCGCCGTCAACGCCCTGATGACCGCGTCCTATTGGGAAATCGGACGCCGCATCGTTGAATTTGAACAAGGCGGCAATAAACGCGCTGGTTATGGGAAGGAACTGCTTGCCAATCTCTCCGCTGACTTGACGAAACTGTTGGGACGCGGGTTTTCGCAAAGAAATCTCCAAACCATGCGGCTTTTCTATCTGGCATCACCGCCACAGCGAATTTGGCAGACACTGTCTGCTAAATCTGCCGGACATCAAATTTGTTCAACACCGTCGCTCGCGGATCCATTCGATTGCCACGACCTAAGTTGCCAGACATTGGCGAGCCAATCGTCGGCTCCCATCTTCACGCTGAACGACCTCGCCCGAGCTTTTCCGCTTCCGTGGTCACATTATGTTCTGCTCATTTCACGCTCGCGCTCCTCCGAAGCGTTCGCCTTCTATCATGCCGAGGCCCTGCGCGGCGGCTGGTCTGTGCGACAGTTGCAGCGGCAAATCGACAGCCAGTTCTACGAGCGGACCGCCCTTTCCCGCGACAAGGCCTCGATGCTGCGCAAAGGGGCGATGGCCAAACCGAAAGACGCGGTCTCTGCCGACGAAGAAATTCGCGATCCGCTTGTGCTGGAGTTTCTCAATCTGCGCGACGAATATTCCGAGACAGATCTTGAGGATACGCTTATCCGCCAACTCGAAACGTTCCTGCTCGAACTCGGCAATGATTTCGCCTTTGTCGGGTGTCATCCTGTGTTCCGGCAAAGGCGAAGCACTTGTCCGTTACGCCACCGATGCGCTTCCCAACAAACTGCTCGTCCGTGAATACCTCACGGCCCTTCCCGATGAGAAGGTCCTCGTCGCCGAACTTGAACGCACACGGAAAGCAATAGAGGCCCGTAGGGAATAAGCCGATTCACAGCCCCGAATTTTTTGATAGACTAGTTTTTTTGAAGGGATCAACCCACTTATGAAACTCACAGCAGACCAACTCCGCGACACGTACCTCAAGTTCTTTGAATCCAAAGGCCACGCGATCATTTCGGGCGCCTCGCTGACGCCGGAAAACGACCCCACCGTGCTCTTCACCACCGCCGGCATGCACCCGCTCGTGCCCTACCTGCTCGGCGAGAAGCACCCCTCCGGCACGCGCCTCACCGACGTGCAGAAGTGCGTCCGCACCGGCGACATCGACGCCGTGGGCGACTCCTGCCACCTGACCTTTTTCGAGATGCTCGGCAATTGGTCCCTCGGCGACTACTTCAAGAAAGAGGCCATCTCCTGGTCTTTCGAGTTTCTCACGAAGCATCTCGGCTTTTCGCCCGACCAGCTCAGCGTCACCGTCTTCCAGGGCGGCGACGGCGTGCCGCGCGACGACGAGTCCATCGCCATCTGGAAAAGCCTCGGCATCCCCGAATCGCGCATCTTCCCCCTGCCCAAGGACGACAACTGGTGGGGCCCGGCCGGCACCACCGGCCCCTGCGGTCCGGACACCGAGATGTTCATCGACACCGGCAAGCCCGCCTGCGGCCCGTCCTGCCGCCCCGGCTGCCATTGCGGCAAGCACATCGAGATTTGGAACGACGTCTTCATGCAGTACAACAAGACGGCCGAAGGCACCTACGAGCCGCTCAGGCAGAGCAACGTCGACACCGGCATGGGCGTCGAGCGCACCATCTGCATGATGAACGGCTACGCCACGGTCTACGAGAGCGAGCTGTTCGCTCCTCTCATGGCCAAGATCAAGGAACTTTCCACCGCCCGCCCCGAGAACGAAGAGACGGCCGTCCGCGCCGAGCGCATCGTCGCGGACCACATGCGCACGGCCGTCTTCGTGCTCGGCGACCCCAAGGGCGGCGTCAAGCCCGGCAACGTCGGCGCGAACTACGTCCTGCGCCGCCTCATCCGCCGCTCCGTGCGCTACGCCAAGCTGCTCGGCATCGCCCCCGGCTACACCCGCGCGCTGGCGGAGATCGTGATCGACAACTACAAGCACGTCTACCCCGAGCTGGAGAAAAACCGCGAGACCATCGTCTCCGAACTCGTCGGCGAAGAGGAGCGCTTCGAGAAAACTCTCCACGCCGGGCAGAAAGAGTTCGACAAGGTCGCGACCGCCCTCAAAGAGCACGGACAGACGACGCTCTCCGGCCGCACCGCCTTCAAGCTCTACGACACCTACGGTTTCCCGCTCGAGTTCACCGAGGAGCTGGCCGCCGAGCAGGGTCTCGCCGTGGACCGCAAGGGCTACGAGGAGGCGTTTAAGAAACATCAGGAGACCTCCAAGCAGGGCGACGCCACCTTCAAGGGCGGACTGGCCGACAACACGGTCGCCACCACCCGCATGCACACCGCGACGCACCTGCTGCACAAGGCGCTCCAGACGGTCCTCGGACCCCACGCCACGCAGAAGGGTTCGAACATCACGCCCGAGCGCCTGCGCTTCGACTTCTCGCATCCCGAGAAAATGACGCCCGAACAGATCCAGAAGGTCGAGGACATCGTCAACGAGCAGATCAAGCGCAACCTGCCGATCACGCTCGAAATGATGACCATCGAAGACGCCAAGGCCAAGGGCGCCACCGCCCTCTTCGCCGCCAAGTACGGCGAGCAGGTCAAGGTCTACACCATGGGCGACTTCTCCATGGAGGTCTGCGGCGGCCCGCACGCCGGCAACACCGGCGAACTGGGCGGCTTCAAGATCCTGAAGGAGGAGTCCTCCTCCGCCGGCGTCCGCCGCATCAAGGCCGTGATCACGAATCTGTCGTAAGGCGCGGAACCATGTGTGACCGGGCGCAACAGAATCAGACCGATCAGTCGGATCGGACCGATCCGTCCGATTCTTCCGCCCGCCCTCCGCGCCTCCGTCCCAGCGGGGGCTATCGCTCCCTGCGCAGCTTCCAGACCGCGACGGTCGTTTACGACGCCACCGTCGCGTTCTGCGAACGTTTCGTCGACAAGCGCTCGCGTACCGTCGACCAGATGGTGCAGGCCGCGCGCAGCGGACGCCAAAATATCGCCGAGGGCAGCCGCGCCGCAGCCACCTCAAGTCAGACCGAACTGCGCCTCGTCAACGTGGCCCGCGCCAGCCTTGACGAACTCTTGCTCGACTACGAGGATTTTCTGCGGCAGCGCGGCTTGAGCCAATGGGCCAAAAACGATCCCGAAGCCCGCGCAGTACGCGAAGTCGGGCGGCAACATCGGTCAGATCCGACCGATCAGTCGGATCCGACCGATTCTCTCTCGGCTCCTTACTCCCGCTGGCTCGACTCTGCCAACAGCGCGGTCGTCGTCAACGCGCTCATCTGTCTGATCCATCAGGCCAACTACCTGCTCGACCAGCAAATCGCAGGCCTCGAGCGCACCTTCGTGGAAGAGGGCGGCTACTCCGAACAGCTCGCCGCCGCGCGACGCGAGTTCCGCGATCAAACGCCCGTCTGCCCGCTCTGCGGCAAGCCCATGCGCCAACGCACCGCCCGCCAAGGCCCGCACGCAGGCCAGTCCTTCTGGGGCTGCACGGCCTACCCCGCCTGCAAAGGCATCCTGCTATCAAACTGATCCATCCGACTCCAACCCCTCTATCTCTCGTCTACTCGCCCTGAAAATACGATACCAGACGTTTTTGCACATTCATTGAGTTTGCTTCTCCTTCCCTCTGCCAACGAACCGTGAATCGGGCTACTAGCCACGACACTCTGTTGTTCTTAGTGCTTGTGGCAAGCGTGCGGACAAACGTGCGGACAAGCGTGAGCGGTTCACACCGCGTGAACATGAACGCCTCCCCAAGGTTCTTGTATCATGACAAGCTGCCCGAATTTAAAATGGCGTCAGGGCATCATGCGCATATATGCAACGACTGACAAATGAACGCCGCGCTCGGCCGCTTTTATAACGACCATTGATATTCCGGATGAGCTTCAGGCCGAAGCCCGCACCTTTTCCGGGTTGCAGACCAAGCGGGACGTCGTGGTGACCGCATTGAGAGATGACATCGGGTCACAAATTATCGATAGATTTGGTCTCAATCATGTAAATCCTGTAATCCTGTCTAAAAATAAGCGTCGTTTTTTGTTTTACAGACTACTAGTTCCGCCTTCAACGTCACGCGTTTCACGTCTCTCGCTTTTTTGAGTCGAATCGGGGCGCGCGTTCGCCGTCAAAAGCGGCGCGCAGACAACGGTCGGACGAACTTTCGGCATAACGGCTCACGGGCGGGCCGACACGAAGCGACTGTTCGCGCTTCGCCGCGCGTCCGGCCTGCCATTCCTCCCACGTCCACCGGGTCTTAATCGCGCTACTTGATCTCTTTGATCTTGATGTTGCGATACCAGACCGGTGACTGGGCCTTGCCGTGCAAGCCCTGGAGGCCGATCGGTCCTTTGCGCGCGAAGTCCTTCAGCGCTTGGGCGAACTTGTTTTTCGTGCCGTCGGGATTCTGGTGCGGCGTGGTCCAGTTGTTGAGGTCGATATTCCAAACCTCCTCGCCATTGAAAATCAGCGAGGCCTTGTTGTCGTTGCAGGTGATCGTATAGCGGTTCCACTCGCCCACCGGCTTCTGCATCGGCTTGCACGGAGGCTGCGCGTTGTAGATCGCCCCGACCATGCCGTAGAGCGCACCGTCCTGCGACTCGTGGACCTGCACCTCGAGCGCTGACAAACAGTCGTTCGGATTGCCGGCGCGCAAAAACACGCCGCTGTTCGACTCCTTGGCGACCTTGAACTCGAGATCGAGGATGAAGTTGGCGTACGGAGCCTTGGTCCAAATCGTATCGTGCGTCTTCGCCACCAGCACGCCGTCCTTCATCTCCCAGCTTCCCGCAGGCCAGTTGGCGTTCGACAGACCGGCCGCAAACAGATTCTGCCAACCCGTCGTGTCCGGATGCGCCGCCGGCGCAGCCGAGACCGAACCGACGACGAGCAAACCCGCGCCGAGAAACGCGAGCGCCTGACGACGCGTGACACCGAAACGATTCGAAAACACTGAGCGCTGCATGATGCCTCCCTTTCAAAGCGACGGGGCGGTATGCTTCCCCGCATCCGCCCGCCGAACACGTTTTAGAACAGTATCCCCGATGACGCGCCGGAACGCAACAGGGATTCGACACCCTACTCAATCCGGAAGGCCACGGCGTAACGGCACGGCCACGACACGGGCTTCTTGATGACGAGCGCGTCGTCGTTCTGAGACCATTCGATCTTTTCGCCGCTGCCAAGCAGGCGGACGGACGCAACGGTCTGCCCCGTTTTCTTGAGCGAGCGGATCGTCACGTCCCCCGTCGGCACGCCGAGCACCAGCGCGTAGAGCGTCTTGCCGTCCTTCGACTGCGTGAAGCGAATGTCGTCTGCGGAGAAGCTGAAATCCTCTTTGAACGCGCCGCCCGACACGGTCGCCGGACCTTCGCCGTAGACCTTCCAAGGACGCGTGGCGAAGACCGCCTCGCCGTTGGCCGACATCCACGCCGCCAGCTCCTTGAGCAGCGCCTCCACCTCGGGGTCGATCGAACCGTCCGGGCGCTGGATAACGTTGAGCAGCATATTGCCGTTTTTGCTGACCACGTCCACAAGCGTCTGGATCACCCATGTGGGCGAACGGTACATGGTGCCGGTGTCCTTCGCCTTCCACTCGCTGTTGTAGAACCAATCGCCGATCGACGTGTCCGTCTGCCACGGCCGTTCGTTGATGCCGGAGAGGCCGCCGCGCTCGACGTCCTGCACGCCGATGCCTTGCGTGTAATCGCCGTGACCGGGCTTGGTGGTCCAGTCTTTGAGACAGTAGACCGCCTCCAGTTTGCCGTCGTTCTTCGCGAGGTCGACATTGTAGTAGTGCGCCAACATCTCGCGCCCGACTCCGTCGAAGGGCAGCGCGCCGTCCGTGTAGAGCAGGTCCGGCTTGATCTGATCGATCAGATCGGTCACGCGCGCGAGCCACTCGCCGGCCCAGCGCGGGTCGGTGCTATACCACGCCTTGTCGCCCTCCGCCGCCGGCCAGTGGTAAAGCTCCTGCCACTTCGGATCCGCGCCATCGTAAGGCACGCCGACTTTCTCGCCCTTTTTGTCCGCGCCGTGGCTCACCTGCCACCACGTGAAACTCGCGCCCATGTGCTCGGAAACACCGAACCGCAGGCCCTGCCGTTTCGCGGCCTGTTGCCAAGCGGCCACGATGTCGCGGTGCGGTCCCATCTCCACGGCGTTCCACCGGTGGTGCTTGGAATTCCAGAGGTCGAAGTTGTCGTGGTGGCACGCCATGCTCACGAAGTAACGCGCACCCGCCGCCTTGTAGAGCGCCATCAGCCGGTCGGGGTCGAACTTCTCCGCCTTCCAAAGCGGGATGATGTCCTTCCAGCCGTTGACCGAGGGATGCCCGTAATGTTCAAGGTGGTGCTTGTAGTCCTTGTCGTCCTCGACGTACATGCGCCGCGCATACCAGTCGCCGAACATCGGCACGGCCTGCGGGCCCCAGTGCGCCCAGATGCCGAACTTCGCGTCGCGGAACCAGTCGGGGCACTGGTACTGCTTGAGCGACTCGTACTCCGGTTTGAACGGCCCGTCCGCCGCTTGTGCGCCCGGCGCGAACGCGGCGGCGAGCGCGAATGTCGCAAGAATCCGTTTCATGCGTTGGCTCCTTTCCTAAAACAAAAACGAGACCTTTTCTTTCGCCTAGTCCGGTGGCCTGATGCCGCAACGTCTTCAGTGCTTTGCAAACCAACAAAATCAATACAAAACACGTGATTGCGAAGCTGTTCTTAACCACTGAGACACAGAGTTTGTGCTTTTACAAAAAGCTCTGTGCCCTCTGTGGTTCATGAATTTGCGTTGCGGACTTTGCCCGCGTTCGTTCATTACCCTTTCAGCTCTTCATCGAAACACACCGCGACCTTGCCGCAGTTGCCGCCGGCCATGAGCGCATAGGCCTCGGGCGCTTTCTCCAGAGGGAAACGGTGCGTAATGAGTTTGTCGGGATGGATGCCCCAGCGCACCAGCCGTTCCACCAGCTCCTCCATCAGCCAGAGACTGGTCACCCACGAGCCGTAGATGGTCTTCTGGTCGTGGATGATGTCCGGGCTCGGATTGAAATTCACGGTGCCGCCTTCGCCGATGAAAACGATCTTGCCCCACTTGCGCGTCGCCTGGATCGCGGTGAGTCGGCCTTTGTCGCTGGCCGAACAGTCGACGGCCCGCTCCACGCCGTTGCCGCCGGTGAGCGCCTTCACCTGCGCCGCCGCATCGGGTCCAGCCTGAATCACGTGATCCGCCAGCCCCAAGTCCGTCGCAATTTTCATTCGCATCTCGCTCACATCCGTGCCGATGGTCATCGACGCCCCCAGCGCCTTCGCCAGTTGCAGCGCCGCCAAGCCGACCGGCCCCAGCCCCGTCACCAGCACGGCGTCGTTGCCGCAGATGCCGATCTTTTCGAGCCCCTCGTAGACCGTGCCGAAGCCGCATGCGACCTGCGCGCCGTCGGCGTAGCTCAGGGCGTCAGGCAGCAGCACGAGATCTTTCTCCTCTGCCAGGAGGTACGGCGCCATGCCGCCGTTGCGTTGCCAGCCGTAGGCCTTGCGGAACTTCTCGCTGGTGCAGGAGATCATGTAGCCGCGGCGGCAGTCGTTGCAGACGCCGCACCCAGAGATGTGGTACACGATCACGCGGTCGCCCTCCTTAAACCGCCGCATGCCTGGGCCGCACTTCACGATCTGGCCGGCCGGCTCGTGTCCCGCGACCATCTCCTTCTGATAGCCTTCGGGGCCCTTGCCCGTGTGTTCCCGGTAGATGCAACGAATGTCCGATCCGCAGATCGTACAGGCCTTGGTCTTGATGATGACCTCGCCGTGCTCCGGCTCAGGGACCGGGTACTTCTTGAATTTCACCGTGCTGTCGCCCGGCAAATACGCGCCCGTCATCGTTTTCGGAATCTTGCTCATGGAACCTCCTTTTATCGAAGACTACAGTGCTCAACATCCAACGCTCAACTCTCAACGCTCAAGTTGATTCTCTCCTCACTTCAGAGTTGAAAGTTGAGCGTTCAGCGTTGAGCGTTATTAGCGCATAATCACGCCGTCCTCGTCCCACAGCGCCTGCCAGGTCAAGCCCTCGCGCCACAGGAACACCTGCCCTTTGATCAGGCGGCAGCCCTTCTCGAGCCCGGCGATGTCGCGCATGTCCTCCTCCGTGAGCGGGTTCTCAACCGCCGCCTTCAGGTTGCTCAGAAGCTGGGGACGCTTCACCGCAAAGGGAATCGTGACCTCGCCGCGCTTCACAGCCCACATGATGCACACCACCGCCGGATGCACGCCCAGCCGCTCCGCAATCCGCACCACGGCGGAATCCTCCGTGTCGCACGCGTCCTCCAGCGTCCGGTCGCGATCAGGACGCGACGGCGAACCGATCGGGCAGAACCCGATCGGCTGGATGCGGTTCGCGACCAGATAGCCGTAGAAATCCGACTGCTGGAACGTCGGATGCAACTCCATTTCGTTCACGGCGGGACGCACCGCGCAGTCGCGCAGCAGCAGCTTTATCTTGGCGACGGTCATGTTCGACGTGCCGATGGTCCGCACCAGCCCGGCCCGCACCAGTCCCTCCATCTGGGCCCACACCCGCATGTACGCTTCGTGAATATACGGCTTGGCGTTCGGATTGTGGTAATCGCCGGAACACCCTTTGGGGTGGAAATTCGGGAAGGGCCAATGCACCAGATAGAGGTCGAGGTAGTCGAGCCCGAGGTCGCGCAGCGACTGCTTGCAGGAGGCGATCACCTCGCCGTCGCCGTGCCGGTCGTTCCAGACTTTGGAGGTGATCCACAAGTCCTCGCGCCGCACGCCGGAGGCCAAAACGTCTTTGAGCGATTCGCCGACCTGCGCCTCGTTGCCGTAGACCGACGCGCAGTCGAAGTGCCGGTAACCCAGCGCCGCCGCCTCGACCACGGCCGCCGCCACCGTCGCGGCGTCGTACTTGTCCGACCCGAACGTGCCCATGCCCACGACCGGCATCCGAGCGCCGTTCGCCAGCGTCCGCACGGGAACGCGGCCCGGATCGATGCCCGCCGCCGCTTGTGTCATTTTTTTTGCCTTCGATTGACGACATGCCCACCTCTCTCGCAACATCACATTTGCCAAGATTTATTGATATCGTACGCGTTCTGTGGAGAAATGAGAATGGACAGAATTGACCGGATGATGGATATTATTGACTTTATGGAAACCGCTCCGTTCATTTCCAAGCAGGTGGCGACGGGCGAATATTACTTCCTCGATCTTCACCCGAAACAGGGCACGCCGGGCGCGGTGGTCTGCGGAGGGCTGGAACGTTGCACGCCAGACTACCGGATCGACCGCGCGCGTTTCCGCTACCATTCGGTCGAGTACGTGGTCGCCGGACGGGGCGAACTGCGCGTGAACGGAAAGCGGTTTCCGCTGAGGCCGGGCGTGCTGTTCTATTACAGCCCGGCCACGCCGCACGAAATCGCCACCGAATCCGCCTTGCCGCTGGTCAAGTATTTCGTCGATTTCCGCGGGCTCCGTTTCACGCGGCTGTTGCGCAACCATCCGCTGTCGGCCCACGAGCCGCGCCTCCTGAGTTCGTCCGCGCGGACCGGCGACCTCTTCGACCAGCTCCAGCGCAACGGGCGCGGCGCGGGGCTCCGGACGCAAGCCGTCTGCGCGTGCCTGCTCGAACTTCTGCTCCTCGACGTGGCGGAGCACGCGCTGTCGCCGGGCGACGCCGAGTCGCCCGCCCAAGCCACCTATCAGCGCTGCCGGGCGCTCGTCGAAACGCGGTTTCTCGACTTGCACACGCTGGGCGACATCGCCGACGCCTGCCACATCAACGCCCCCTACCTCTGCCGTCTGTTCAAGCGCTACGGCGCGGAGCCGCCCTACCAGTTCCTGCTCCGGATGAAAATGCGGCACGCGGCCGACCTGCTCGGCGGCCAGCAGGCGCTCATCAAACAGGCGGCCAAAGCCACAGGCTTCGCCGACCCCTACCACTTTTCGCGCGTGTTCAAGAAAGTCTACGGCGTCTCGCCGCGGGACTTTCTGGCCTGTCGTTCGTCCCGGACATCTCATGCCGCGCCAAACGCGTGAACCGCCACCCAGTCCGACGCGCGCCCCCCGCCAGCCCACAGATTGCAATTGCGGTTCAAACAGTCTTTGTTACCATCTGGCGTTGTCTCCTCCGTGCAAGACAAACGGCGAAAACGAGAAATCTGAACCATGCTTTCTTTCGGACTGTTGTGTCTGTTGCTGGGCCTGGGCTATGTCGTGCGCCGCAAATGCGTTCTGTTACAGCGCCTCTATCTTCCGGCAAGCGTGATAGCCGGATGGCACTTCGCGAGAATTTGTGGGTGACAGTTGATTGAAAAGGCGCATCCGGTTATCCTTCTTTTGTGAAAAAACAGAGGAGGACGAACAAAACCGGATGCGCGTAGAAACGTTACTAAACCA
>Ga0172375_10012771_pt1 | contig 10502 bp, 6 predicted proteins | sample LakKiv1m_FD_114537 | JGI IMG/M metagenome (GOLD analysis project Ga0172375, IMG submission 114537) | Freshwater microbial communities from Kabuno Bay, South-Kivu, Congo - kab_092012_11.1m | ecosystem: Environmental > Aquatic > Freshwater > Lake | place: Democratic Republic of the Congo...
AGGCCCATCCGACCACGCCTGTCAGGATGCCAGCGGCAACTGCGACGGCAAGAGACTGGGCCGTCACGCTGGATGCCTCAGCCCTGTTGCCTGCTCCTATGCGGCGGGCTACGATGGCAAGGGTACCGGTGGACAATCCCATCGCAAGCGGGAATACCAGCATAAGGATGGTACCGCTGATGGCCAGCGCTGCCACGGAGTCAGACCCCAGCCTGCCAACCCAGAACAAGTCGATTAGTGTCTGCAGGTTCTGGAGAAGGGCGCTGATGAACATCGGGCCGGCAAGGTTCCAGAGGTTCTTCCGGAGACGGCCGGAGACGAGAGGGGGATCGCTGGGAGTCGATTGCATGCGAACGGGAGACACCGGTAAACGACATCGGATGTCAGGAGGAACACCCTGCCGCCTGTCTGCGGCATCATTCCTCCAGTGCGATGGCCGTGACAGGACAATTATCCGCTGCTTCCTTGCAGGTGTCCTCGGCGTTCTTGGGCACAGTACTCGCTATGACCTTGGCCACGTCGCCGTCCATCTCAAATACTTCAGGACAGCTGTCGGCGCATAGCCCGCATCCCACACACGCACCCGCATCCACAGTGGCTTTCATAGTCCTTCTCCAATCACCCGGATGCTACCACCAGTGGGGGGTGGTGTAAAAGATAATGGGAAATCAACGGTTGAGCTCCTTGCCAGAGATCTTGAGTCAGTCGGCAGGGTTGTTACTCCCTCTGACCCTTTTGCCCTGTCAGGTAACAACATCCGTCCTGCCGACTGATAGATAATCGAATCACACGGTTTCATCGCAGTTGGCATGCCAAGCGGTGACTCCTGCCTGCGGTCGGTATTACTATATGGAGGAGAACAGGTTAGCATTGATGGGAATCGTCGGGTTGTCCGCTGGACCTCGTCTCAGCCCGGGAATGAGACAGTGCCGGGAGACATAGCTTGCACGTCGTGGAGGCAGCCAATAGTGTTTGCGCATGCCGTTTCCGACGATCGTTCTGATTGGGCTTGCGCTGGCGATGGATGCATTTGCCGTGTCGATTGCGAGTGGTTTCGCGATCAAACATTCACACATGCGCCATGCGCTCCTGCTGGGGTGTTGGTTTGGCGGTTTCCAGGCATTGATGCCGACTCTTGGATGGCTTGGAGGCGTCAAGCTCAGTACCTGGATATCCGGATTTGACCACTGGGTTGCCTTTGGTCTCCTGGCTTTTATCGGGTGCAAAATGGTCTACGAGGCCTTTGAAATCGAGAAAGTCGAGAAGGAGGCCGATCCGTTGGCAACGAGGGTGATCTTTGTTCTTGCAGTCGCCACCAGCATCGACGCTCTTGCAGTCGGAATCAGTTTTGCCATACTGAACGTGGCTATCGTTGGGCCGGCACTTACAATTGGCGCGATCACGTTCTGCACCTCGTTTGCCGGGGTGTTGATTGGCGACAAGGCGGGGCATCTGTTCGAAAGGAAAGTCGAGATCGTCGGCGGACTTATCCTGATTGGAATCGGGCTCAGGATCCTGGTGACTCATCTTTGCAGGTAAAAAGGTCAGCAGTGGGGGGTGATTATGCAGAAGGTATGTTTCGTGGCCTTGGTCACAATCATCGGATGCGTGTGTCTCTGTTCCGGCGCGGACAATGCGTTTCGCGACTTTCAGAAGAACGATCAGAAGGATTTCAAGGACTGGAAAACCGGGAAGAAGCCTGCGGCTTCCCAGCCCACGGGTAAGGCGGCCGGCGGAAAAGTGTTGTTCAGCCAGGATACTTCATATTCAGCCTACAAGACATATCTTCTCCCTCCCGTTGTGAAAGCGCCCGAGGATCAGAAGGCCTGGAACCTGTACAAGGGCTACCTCGATGCCAGAAAGAAGATCGCTGACACGGAGAAGGAGATAAAGAGAATCGAGAGTATCGGTGCGGAAACTGCCGTCGTGAGCACGTGGAAGTGGCTGGCATCGTCAGAAGAAAAAGCGAAACATGACAGGCTCGTGGCGGAGCTGCCTGGAATGCAGAAGGAACTGGCAGCCGTTGAGGATGCCTGGACCGGGACGTATTCGGGCTACTATGGTCCGCTTTCCGATTCAGCCAGACCAATCAGCGTCAACTACCTGGATCCTAACGACAAGAGCTGGCCGCAGAAGATGCAGACCACGGAAATGGACCGCATAGAATTCAGGTTGCGCAGCTTCCCGTTCAGCCAGCGAGGGTCCGGTGGACCGGTGACTGCAGACGCGCCTCCTCCCGAGGAGCCGCAGATTACAAAGCCGGGGGACGACAAGCCGATAGACGGTGCGAAACCTGGCGATGATGCCGCGGGTGTGACCCCGCCCGGGGATGAGGGAGAGCAGCCGGAACAGGAACCGGGAGACGATGCCGGCGCGGAGACCGACCCGGGGCTGACGTCCAAGAAACCGCCCAAGGGTGATGACATGACGAAACCGGGCACGGACGAAGAGGAGGGGACGGACACTGTTGCGCCTTCGCTCATCCGTACGTCGTGGAAGGGGCGCGTGATTGTGACTGCGGAAGAGATGCTGAACGAGAACGACGAGATGGAGTCGGTCTCGTTCGACCCGCCGCTCAAAGGCGACTCAAAACTCGAAATAGACAACAGCAACAAGATCACGGGTTCTTTTGAGATCCCGGATTGTGCGCGGCCGCTTCGCATGGGCGACACGGACAAGCCCCTGAAGGTCTCGCTGACGGGGTCGTATGACAGCAAATCGGGCCGACTGGATGTCACGGCCGAAGGCCGTCTCAACCTTCCCAATAACGGGGCGCACATAGCCAATGTGCCGATGGCCAACTACATAAAGGTTGCCGGCGGGATGACCGGTACGGCCGGGTCGGACAGCGACATTTCCGGAAAGATGACGCTAACCGCCTCGCATATCCTGGAACCGAGCCGGCAGGTTACTGCTGAGGACATCGAGGCCTACATCTGGAAAGAGTGCCCGGAAGAGTGGAAGGAATTCGATACGGGCGAGAATCCTCCGCGTACGGAACGAATTGACGTCAATGCCGGAGCGCGAGTGGCCCTGAAGGAAGGGACTCTCAAGGCGATCAAGGAAGTTGCCGAGCAACCCATGACCGACAAGGCCACCATCACCGGCGCCTGGCGCATGTCACGGTAGGGGAATCCTCACGGAGGTCTTTTCTTCTTGCCGCCCCGGTGTGGCTGCAATAGTTTGGCCACCAGTGGGTCCTGCTACATGAGAAACATCGTTCCCCACGCAGATTGTCTTGCCGGTGTTGTCCGCCGGGTCCCGTCCGTTTCGACTGCAGCCGAATGCCTTCTGATCAGTCTCCTGTGCTGCCTGCCGCTCGCTGCTGCTCAAAGTTGGGAGATGGTGCCTCAGGGCGTCACGGATTTCTATTTTCCCGTGGTGAGCCCTGATGGGCAACTTATTGCCGGGTACTCTTTCGCCGGAAATGCACTTACGATCATGAACCGCGAAGGTGTGGTTCTGCAGAGCGTTGCCATAGACTGCCCTGGTGAAACAAGCAGGCCGACATCGCTCCGTTTCAGTCCGAACAGTCGTCGAGTGTTGTGGTTCTTCATGCACCCACACGCCGTGGTCTGCATCTATGACCTGACAACCCGGAAGACATCGTCATTTGCGATTGAGCGCGATCTGGAAGGCGACCTCGCCGCGGTCTGGAATGCCGAGTTCCTTGGGGACTCAGGGGACGTAGTTCTGCGTGGAACCGTCAGTACTGAGAAGGATACCAAGGCCATTCAGGTATGGTCAGCGGACGGGGAGAAGAAACACGTGTTCGAAGGTAAGTATGAGACTCTCGCCGTGTCCCCGGATGGTGCCTGCATCGCCGCTAGGCGCATGACATCGCGACAGGGCCAATTGGTGTTGTTGTCCCCTGAGGGAATTGAGCTGGCGAGTGTTTCTGTCCCGGTACGTATTGCAGGTAGCGAAAGCATCAGGTTCTCGCCCTCAGGTAGTTCTTTCCTCTGGGTTTGGGGAAACGGAGAAGAACAAGGTTACTATCTCGCATCCATTGACGGACAGATTTTGGCTCACTCGAGGCAAAAGGAGCACCTCTGGGGCTGCGACCCATGTTTCGCTGGCGACGACAGTTCATGGATTCTATCGTGCTACGATGCGACAGGTACTCCGCAATACTACGCTGAAGTCCATGACAGGAATGGAAAGATAGCCGAATTGCCACGCTCCATCAACCGTCTTAGTGTTGTTACTGATCCATTGACCGGTGGGTTCCTGGACTTGTCCAGATCGGATGAGATCGTTCACATATCCTCTTCCGGTGCAAACATCGGCCGCTGGGGTCGTCCCACAATGAAAGAACGATTTGGTCCTCTGCAGCCCCAGCCGTATTCTGAACAGTCCCTGGTTCTCCTCGCCTCGTCGGGAGTGGACGATAACGGGCAGTTTAGTCTCTCCACAATGCAACTTGCTTTTGACGGGTGTGCGGTAAACCCACTGGATTTGCATCTGCCCCCCAACATCAATTTTCCGATGGCGAAAGACATGTCACGGTTCTCTGTCAGGATCAGTCCCATAGGTGTGCCGGCATTTGATATGAAGAGCATGATAGTTGATTCTTGCGGTGTGAAGATTTGTGAATACAGCGGGCCATATCTTGCCATGTCGGATGACGGTAAACGCATGCTGGGGGGGGAATTGTCCAGGGACTACAAGACCTTGGGGATAGACGTGTGGGATGAGGAGCGTCGACAATGGCGAAGACTGGAAGGCAAAACGTGGGCCGGCGGCAACCTTCTTGTCAGCGGGAACGGCGCGTGGGGTACATATGGGTGTGCCACGAGGAGTCACCCCGGTACATCAAAGGCCATAGCTCTTGTCGACATGACGAGACAGTCCGTTGTTGAGCGGCTCAAGTATACCGATGCGGACATCTGGTCACTCGATCCATTGGCAATCAGTCCTTCCGGAAACTGGGTGCTTGCCAGTGCGTTTGTGGCTGAAGCAGATGCCGAAGAGCTCAAGCGGCCGCTTGTGTTGTGGAGCCGTCAATCCCGGAACTGGCAAGTGATAGGGTCAGGAGTTGTGGGACGCGGTGTGGCATTCTCGGATGATGAACGCCTTGTTGCATATCACTCAAGTGGAAGATTGGCAGTTTATGATCTTGTGCGGGATCAGAACAGCCTGTTTGAGGTGTCTGGTTCCTATGGGTCCATCTTCTTCTGTCGAGGCGGAGAACTGGTGGTGGTATCCACCAGTGGGCAGGGTTTGACTCTGGTGAACCGACGTACGCGCCAGATGGCAAGCCTTATTTGTGATGCCCATGACTGGCTCCTGTATACGGACGACGGGTATTTTGACGCCTCACGGCGGGGGGCGCGGTTTGTGGCTATGGTGCGCGGCCTGGATGCGTACAGTATCGATCAGTTTGCGCTTCGGAACAACAGGCCGGACATCATCATGGAACGGCTCGGGCTCGGGACGCCCGAGCTCATCGCGCATATGAAGAACCTGTACCAGAAGAGGTTGCGCAGCGCAGGCATGACGGAGGCCCAGTTGAGCGGAGATCTACACGTTCCGGAAGTGAAAATCACTGAAGTGCAGCGGAATGGCAAGAAGGCCACGGTTACTTGTGTTCTCAGGGACAGCAAGCTACCTGTCGCACGCTACAACATCTACGTCAACAACGTGCCGCTGATGGGGGCGTCCGGCAAGGCCATTGTGCCGAAACAGTCGGCTCTGCTGAAGAAGGAAATAGAACTGACATCCGGTGTAAATCGAATCGAAGTGAGCTGTGTAAATTCGGCCGGTGCGGAGTCACACCGGGCATACACCCAGGTCGATTGCGAAGTGCCGGCAAAAGGGGACCTGTACTACGTCGGATTCGGTGTGTCGGAGTACTCAGACAAATCCCTCTCGTTGCGGTATGCCGACAAGGATGCTGCGGACCTGGCGGATGCCATGAAGAAGGTGTGCGCCGGTCACTATGGTGCGGTCCATACACGGGTATTTACGAACAGCGAGGCCACCGTGGTGTCGGTGGGCGTGGCGCGTGAGTTTCTTGATAAAGCCACGGTTGACGACACTCTTATCCTGTTCATAGCCGGGCACGGAGTGCACGACAGGGACAAGGCCAGCACGTACTACTTTCTCACGCATGACACGGACCTGAAGCAGTTGGAGGATACCGCTGTGCCGTTTGAGCTGTTCGAGCAGCTTCTTGAAGAGGTGAAGCCGCGCCGGAAGGTCTTCCTGATGGATACCTGCGAATCAGGGGAACTCGAAGAACGGACGCGTGATGAGTTTGTGGCCCTGGCCTCGTCGCGAGGGTTGAGAGGGCGGTCTATAAGAGGGCTGAAGGTTGCCTCCCCGGGCAAGGGTTCGGGAGCGCTGCCGTCCCGCAGTTACCTGCTCGACCGTAACAGGTACATCTACGACGACCTGAAAAGGCGAACCGGGAGCATAGTCCTCTCGTCCTGCATGGGCAACGAACTGTCGTACGAGAGCGACCAGTTTGAAAACGGCTTGTTCACCGAGGCCATACTGCGTGGGCTTGGTGATGCAGGTACAGACGCGGATCGCAACGGCGAGATTTCGGAGCAGGAACTGCGCGACTACGTGGTAAAGACTGTAGAGAGTATGAGTAAGGGAGTGCAACATCCCACTGTGGACAGGGACAACACCTATGTCGACATTCCTGTCGCCCGCACAGCAGGGTCAGGCACCCCGCTGAAGTGAGCCAGTAACCGTCTATCTATCCCAGGCACGCTGACACTGCCTTGACCACCGCCTTGGCGCAGGCCTCCTGGCCTTGCTGGTTGAGGTGGACACCATCTTCCACGATGTATTCGTCTATGTGTGCATGCACCAGGGCATGCAGGTCATTGACGGGTACCTGCATGGACTTTATCAGGCGCAAGGCTGCTTCATTGTAGGTGTTGATCTCGTCAGTCCGCCATGACCACTGGTCAGCGAGGAACGGACGGCGGGTGTGTACGGGTGTCATTGTGGCCCAGATGATGCGCGGCGTCCACGTCCGGAGTTGCTGGATGGTGAACCTGAGGTTTCCTGTGTATATCTCAAGCGGGATCTGCGTGGGAGCCCGGTTCGGGTTGTGGCCGCAGTCATGGAGGCCGTTGTTCCAGTGTACGATGTCCGGCTTGCCCAGGGCCTGTATCCAGCGGTCAAGTGACGACAGCGTGAACAAGCTGTACTGGCAGTTGTCGGGCGGCCCGACAACTTCGGCCCTGTCGGCCAGTAACGCCGTCACGATCGGTTGGTAACTCATTCTTATTGAATCACCCAGCAACAGCACCCGCGGCTTGCTCTGCATGCATCGTCTCCCTGCGTTTCCTGCCATATGTAGACAGTTCCCGGGGGCAAATGCAGTTACAAAAGATATCGGCCTTGGTCTCACACCTAAATCCGCAAGTAAGAGCATTCGACCCGGAGCGGTCCAACCATGCTCCTCCGCGCCGACACGGCTCGGCGTAGCCTCGCCCTCCACCAGAGCACCAATACACATGGTATGGAAATCGTTCTGGAGGGCGAACGGCCTCGTGAGCCGAAAAGACAGTGTTCAGAACATGCCGGACCCGTGCCTGGACATACCTTACGTGCGGATCTGGATCGCATGAGCGGCTTGATGGTACAGCGGATGGATGATACTGTTCTTTGTCACTGCCAACTGGAGGAATTGATGAAGAAGGCCATGAAGATTGTCGGACTGGGTCTGTTGGTTCTTGTTGTGGCTGCCGTTGCCGGGCTCATGTTCGCAGGCGGGCCCGTTATCAAGAGCGCGGTAAACACGTTCGGACCGAAAGTCCTGGGCGTGCCCGTTACTCTTGCAGGTGCCAAGTTCATGCCCTTCAGGGGCAAGATTCAGCTGACAAAACTGCATGTCGGCAATCCGGAAGGCTTCAAGACGCCATCGTTGTTTGACCTTGGCGATATGGATATCGAGCTCGACAGCCGTTCCCTGTTCACGGACACGATCCTGATTCACAAGATTGCCATCGCTGCCCCGGAAATCACCTACGAGCGGGGTCTCCTTGGCAGTAACTTCAGCACACTGCTGGAAAAGATGCAGGGCGGGAAGGACAGTGGCAAGGATGTGAAGCAGACCGGGACGGAGGCAGAGGGTCCGGCAAAGAAGGTTATCATCGAGCAGTTGACCGTGAGTGATCCGAAGCTCAATGTCAGTATTGTTGCCGCCGGCGGACATGCAATTCCGATCGCGCTCGGCCAGGTTGAGCTGAAGGATATCGGCAAGGAAAGCGGCGGCGTCACGGTTGCCGACGCGATGAAGATCATCCTGAGTATTGTGACGAGCAACATTGAGAATGCGGTGCTTGGGGCAGGTGACCTGCTTGGGTCCGGGATCAAGGCGGTTGGCAAAGGGGTTGCGGCGGTAGGAGGTGCGGTTGTTGACGGTGCGGCCGCCGTTGGCGGGGCCGTAGCAGAGAGTGCAACAGCCGTGGCCGGCGCGGCGGTGGAAGGCGCGACAGCTGTTGCCGGGGCTGCGGCCAAGGGCGTGACAGAGGTCGGTGGGGCGGTGGTCGGAGGCGCGGCCGAAGTAGGGGGTGCTGTTGCAGGTGGAGCTGTGGCAGCGGGTGAAGCCGTGGTTGGCGGCGCAGCCGCCGTCGGAGGCGCGGTAGTCGGAGGTGCATCTTCTGCTGTCAAGGGTATCGGCAAACTTGTCGGCATCGGCGGCGACGAGAAGGACGCGAAATCCGGCGAGGGTGACGCGAAAGCAGCGGTCGATGAGAAGATCGCGGAACCCAAACCCGTGCCTGAACCACAGCCCGCGAAGTAATCAAGTTCCCCGGACGTTGCCGATAGAAACCGGTCCTTGCTTACCTTGTGTCCGGAGGAACGGCTCGCCCGGGATTGCGGTAGACGACGCCTTTCATCAGTTCCCTGATCTGCGCGGTATCTGCAACTTCAAGCAGCCCGAAGCACAGGAAAGACTGGGCCTCGTCGAACTTCATGGGCCAATCCATGATGTAACGGAGCGTTTTGACCGGGTTGTAGTCGGTGTATGAGGCAAACAGGCCCGGTTCAATTGCGGCAGCCACCAGCATGACAAAACACGTGTTCCACCCCGTGCCGATCATGTGGACCTTGCGTGTCTTCGCTTTCCGCGCAGCCATGCGAGCCAATGCCAGGACCTGGGCAACCTGCTCGCCGAGATACCTGCGACCGACCGTATCTATCATTGAAAGCTGTATAGCCGTTGAAACGCATTCACCGACTCCGAGAATGTCAGCGAAGTAGCGTGAACCGGCGGGTTCGACGGGGAGGGGAGGTGGGACCGAGCGTCCGGCATCATTGACGATGACCACCGGTGGTTCTCCGTGTTTGCCGTTCTGAACCGTCAGGGGAACCCGCCACGGACCTACGCGGACTGCCGTCAGAGATCCATCGTCTGTCTGCTGTGATGCTGTGGCCTTGGCCGTGTATCGCGGCAACCTGATGACTTCAGCGAGTTTCGCCCTGAGCGCCTTGCGCTGCCCGGCCGTCGCGGGAACGCCATGTGAGTGGCACAGTCGGTTGGCGCGTTCGAGAGCCAGTCCCATCATCGTGCGTTGATCGGGTGGCAGGCCGACCCACAGTCTGTCTTCTGTGAGGACATCCGTCGGTTTGTGGATATCCTGTTCCGGGGTACTCAAGCCGAAATGCCTGTTGAGGAACCTATAGCACTGGGAACGATTGTCCGGGCCATAGTTGTGTGTACCGGGCACAAAGTTGTTATAGGTCTGGAATTTGTCCAGTGCGCCCATCGCCGCGTATGTCGGGCATACTGCGTCGTAGATCAACGGTCGCGTACGGTTCGTCACAAAGCAGCAATCGTCCTTGTCGTTGAGGATGAGCAGGGCGGGCCGCGGAGCCAGCATCGCCGTCATGGTGTTGAAATCGAGAACCGTTGTAAGGTCCACCGGCATCTGTTCCTGGTCGCCCATGTCTGCCGGGCACCTTATGCGGCCGCGGATCGTGGTGTAACCGGCCACGGGAATGCTGACAGTCACGCGCGGATCCAGTGATGAGATCACGATGGTCTGCCAGCCGCCGCCGGACAGGCCTGTTACGCAGACACGACGGGGATCGGCGTGCGGACGAGCAAGGAGCACGTCCAGCGCCTTCTGCAAGGCAAGGTAGAACAACCCGACTCCGGCCATCCCGGTAAGGTTGAGATGAGCAACTGTGTTGTGCTCGCAATCTGCCTCCAACTCGCTCATGCCGATGAACTCGATGCTCATCGCGATCATTCCGCGCCGTACCAGGTTGACGCAGCGGATCTGTTTTGGCTCTTCCGCCTTGCCACCCCGGTTGTGCCCGTTCGGGCACAGAACGACAGGCACGCGCCCCTCTACCCTGACCGGTTCGTAGATGAGGGCTGGTATCCAGTATCGAGGATAGGCTTCGAAACGCAGTTTGCGGATCCGGTAGCACGGGTCGGGGTTGATAACTTCCCCCCATACCACGCGTGGTTTGGCCTTGTTGATCCGTTCGGGTATCCCGCGCAGGTAGACTTTCTTGAGAGCTTC
>Ga0172375_10012775_pt1 | contig 10499 bp, 7 predicted proteins | sample LakKiv1m_FD_114537 | JGI IMG/M metagenome (GOLD analysis project Ga0172375, IMG submission 114537) | Freshwater microbial communities from Kabuno Bay, South-Kivu, Congo - kab_092012_11.1m | ecosystem: Environmental > Aquatic > Freshwater > Lake | place: Democratic Republic of the Congo...
GTGACGCGCACGCCTTCCTTGCGGGCGAAGTCCGGTATCCGCACGCGAACGCCGCAGTCGGCCTTGAGCGCGATGGTCAGCAGTCCGCGCCAGGGCTGGAAGCACCGGACCTCGGCCTGCGGCAGCAGCTTGTCCAGGTGCATGTTGACGCTCAGGACCCCATCGGCAAACTGCGATGCATGTTTCCACGCGATGTAGTAGGCATGGGTTCCCGATCCGCCGCAGCAGTTCTGGAACGCGCGCGCCTTCCCGCGCAGCTCCGGCCCGCCCCAGTGCAGGAACTCCTTGCAGGCAAGGAAGTGGGTCGGCGAGCTCCAGCCGGCGTAGGCGCCGACCATGCGCTCGCCTATCTCACGGTGCGTGAACTGATCGGTGTCCTTGCCGACCGGGTCGGACACCAGCCAGGAGTTGTCCACCGCCTGGCTCTCAACCATGTGGTTACGGACGAGGCGCTCGATGCCGCCCCAGTACTCGGGATGGCCGTTGTTGGCGAGCGTCACTCCTAGGCCGACGTAGTCCATGAGCGCGCAGGTCTCGCAGGCGATCACGTCCCCCTGCCGGTCAACCACCTCGGGCAGGAAGCCGAAGCCCGGATCCAGCGTGCGTATGTACCGATAGGCGGCGTCTACGCGGCTGAAGAGCACCGGGTCCTTCACGTAGAGGGCGTAGTCGGCGATGCCCACCAGCCCGCGCGTGAAGATGTGCATGTGGCCACCCGTGGCGTAGGTGTTGTCCTCCTGGATGATGGGGGTGTCCACCGTTACGTGCCGCACGCACTCGCCGGCGTACTGGGCGGCCTTTGCATACCCAAGGCTCCGCGCGGCCGCCATGAGGCTCTTGATGATGAAGGCGACGTAGCCCGTGTTCTCCTTTCCGAAGGTCGGGAAGGCGTCCACCATCTTGCGGATCACCGCGGCGAGCTCCGGATCCGGCGCGTCGTCGTACACGGTCACGAGTGCGTAGAGCGTGAGCGCGTAGTCGCCGGCATCGGCCCCGCCGGCGCACCAGGTGGTCTTCGGACGTGTGAGCAGGCCCGTCGTGGGGTCCACGTAGCCCAGCGCCTTCGCAAGCCATCGCTTCTCGTTGACGCAAGCACGCCCGGTCATGTGGCGGGCCATCACGGCGCCCTGAAGCGCACGGGTCATTACGTCGCCGTAGTCCGGCCAGTCATGGGCCGCTTCGGCGGGCCTTTCCCAGAAGACGTTGAAGTAGGGTAGCCCGTCGGCGTCCACCATCCGGTCGAGGTAGTTGAACGCGCGGCGAGCGTAGGTCTCCAGCGCAAAGGTCTCCGGCATGGGCTTCTCCCGATCTGCGCCCGCGCACGCCGTGAGGACTGCGACGGCGATGCCTAACGCCGCGCCGGCCCTCCATTGCAGTGCGATCACCTTGGTGCCCCCCGATGCGAGCGACTTGCGGGAGGCAGTTCGCCGCGCCCGTTCCGTGCTCCTCCCGGGAGGGCGAGGCTCATCACAAAGCGTGACACTCACGCCCTATCCAAGCGCCGGAAGGAGCGGAGAGGCCACGCGCAGAAGCTCTGCGGCATGGGAAGAACACTACCGATCACCGATATCGTCGTACTCGTCGGCTACCTGGCCGGCATCGTGGGCGTGGGGCTCTGGTTTTCGCGCCGCAACCGCACGGCGGACCAGTACACCACCGCCGAGCGGAGCTTCCCGGGCTGGGCGGTCGGCATGTCCATGTTCGGGTCCTACATCAGCAGCATCAGCTTCCTCGCCAACCCGGGCAAGGCGTTCCACGACAACTGGTGCGCAGCCGGCTTCACAGTCGCCACGCCGATCGGCCTGCTCATCGCAACCAGGTGGTTCTGCGGCTTCTACCGCAAGAGCGGCGTCGTCTCCGCATACGATCACCTGGAGCACCGGTTCGGCGCATGGGCGCGGACCTACGCCGTCGTCTGCTATCTGCTTCTGCAGATGGGCCGCATGGGCATGATCACCTTCCTTCTCGCCAAGGCGGTGGTGCCTCTCCTGAGCGGCGGCGACCCGCCTGTGTGGCTGATGCCCGCCATCATCATCGCAACCGGATCGCTCATGACGATCTACACCCTGGCCGGCGGCATTCAGGCGGTGGTCTGGACCGGCGTCGTCCAGAGCATGGTGCTCATCGCCGGGCCGATCATCTGCATTGTGGTGTTGGTCGCCGGCATGCCGGGCGGGCTGCCTGCTCTGATGAGCGTCGCCGGCGAGCACCACAAGTTCAGCCTTGGCCCATATGACGGCTCGCTGGTCTACCAGACCTTCTGGCTCGTCGTCATCAACGCGCTCATCGAGCATATGCGAAACTGGGGCGTGGACCAGAGCTACGTTCAGCGCTACATCAGCGCCAGGGACGACAGGGAGGCACGGAAGAGCATCTGGATCGCCGGGCTGATGTACATGCCTGTAGGCTTCTTCTTCTTCTTCATCGGGTCGGCGCTGTTCGCCTACTACCGGGTTCAGCCGCACCTGCTGCCCGCAACGATGGACGTCGTCAAAGACCCCGACGCGGTGTTCCCCTACTTCATCACGCATCAGCTCCCGGTCGGGCTGAGCGGGCTCGTCATCGCCGCCATATTCGCAGCCTCGATGGACACCAATCTCAACAGCATGGCGACCCTGACGCTATGCGACGTCTACAAGCGCTACTTCCGCCCGCTGGCAGGCGACAGGGAGTCACTCCGCGTTCTGCACCTTGCGACGTTGTTCTGGGGCCTGGCCTGCATCGGTTTCGCTCTGATCATGACGATGAAGATCGGGCCTACGATAGACTTCGGATGGAAGGTGGGCGGCCTGCTGGGAGGCGGGATGCTCGGTCTGTTCCTGCTCGGGCTAATGACCAGAGCCGGAAGCGGCGCCGCCGCAACGGGCGTCGTCATCGGCGTCGTGCTGATCCTCTGGATGACTCTCTCAAAGATGCCCATATGGCCCCGGGCATGGGGCGGGCTCGTCAGCCCGTTTCATGACCTGACGATCCCGGTCGTCGGCACGGTCGCCGTGCTCCTGATCGGTTCGGTGCTGGGGCTCCGGCTCAAGCAGAGGGAGCAAGGCGAGCCGCCGGCGCCGGCGTGAGCATCATCGGCGGCCGATCATTGCCATCATGTCATAGCTGAGCACGGACGTGCCGAACTCGCCGACCCTGGCGAAGCCCCACTTGCGGTAGAAGCCCTGGGCGAGGTGGTTGTCGGCGAACACCCCTCCCCAGAGCACGAGGCGACGAACGCCGACCGAGCGAGCCATGGCCAGAAGGTGAGGCATCATCGCGCTGGCGACGCCCTGGTTCTGGTAGTCGTCCGCCACCGAAGGGGCAAGTGCGCCGCACTCGCTCGGGTCGAGGTGAATACCGAGCTCAGCATAGCGCCGACCGTCGCTCTCCCACATGCCGAGCTTCACCAGCAGGTAGGCGATGATCCGCTCCCTACCGCCCTCGTTGACCAGACCCACGCACCGGAGCGTGTCTGCAGGATCGAGCGTGGCGCAGATCTCCTGAGCGGTCGCGCGGTCCAGGGGGTGAGGACCGTAGAGCGCCCTGGTCCGTTCGCTCAATCCCTCGAAGTACGAGGCCAGCATCGCGCCGTCATCGGGCCGGAGCAGACGGCTGCGCACACTTGTCCCAGAGGGCAACGCCGTCGCGTCGGCGGGGGGAACCGGCGTTCCCGGCGGAGTCCAGACGAGATGGGCCGCGCACCGGCAGTCGCCGGCCCCGAAGCCCCTGACTGCGATGCGAGCCCCTATCACCGAGAGCGACTGGGCGTTCACTTCGCACTCGGTCCAGTCCGCTGCCGGGAAGACCTCGACGAGGGCAACGCGGGCATACCGGAGCAGGTAGTCTACGTGCCAGCGTAGCGGCCCGTCTCGGCGCAGGTGCCTGCTCACTCGCGCTCGTACGCCTCGCATGGCGCTGCCCGCGTAAGCATAGCGCCCCGGCGGGAACTCGATCTCACCCAACGCGCCGACGCGCAGGCGCAGGCTGTATGCGACGTCGAGCCACAGCCGGTAGCGACCGGGGCCGTCGGGCAGCACGGCGCGATCAGACAACGGACGTCGCGTCCTGGCCGCTCAAGTCTGCCGGGACCCGCGGCAGATCAGCACGAGCAGCGCTCCCACAAGAGCCAGCGGCACGCCGGGGATCAGAAAGAGATAGGGCAGGGCGAACATAAGCCCGCCGGGCGGCCAGGTGAGGTACCCGAGCAGCAACAGCGGCGCGGCGAGCGCCAGCATCACCCAGCCCAGCGTGTAGAGCGAACGGCGCATATCCGCAGCCCCCTTACTCGGTCCCAGCGTCGCGGAACCGGACATAGACCGGCGACTCGCCGACTTGCAGAGTCATGCGGCCCGCTCCCGCGGTCTTCCACGCCACGGCTTCGGCCGGTCCCTCCTTCAGCGGCATCCGCTCGGCGCCCTGGACGGCGCCCGGCGGCGCCGCAACGACCGCGCCGGCTTCTCGGCCCGTACCGGTCGGGGACCAGACCACGCGCACGCCTTGCTTGGGATCGTCGCCCTTGCGGAAGTCATAGGCATAGAGCTCGCCTTCCTTCTCGGCGACGACGCGCTCGAACCTGTAGTCGCCGAGGGTCCGGAAGAGGTGCGCCAGCGCGTGGAAGGACGGCTTGGGCTTGAAGTCCCGCGTGATGCCGCTCGAGCCGTGGACGTGCGCCTCGTCCTTGTCGTCGTAGAAGAACACGTAGGCCCGGTCCAGCCCGATCCGAGCGAACACCAGGAACGCCCTCACGAGCCACTGCGCCTGCTGCGTCTCCGTGGAGCCCTCCCACTTGGCGAAGTCGCCGGTTGACGGCGCGGGCTTGGTCGAGGCATCCCAGCCGAACTCCGTCAGCCAGACGGGCTTGCCCGCCGCGTTGCGATCGCGCCACTCCATGACGCCCCTGATCTCCCGCAGGAACTTGATCTTCGGGTCCTCGGGGAAGCTCCGTCGCCAGGTAGGCCAGCCCTCCACCTCGGCATAGCTGTGGAAGCTGATGACGTCGTACAGGCTCTCGAGCCCCTTGAAGCACTCCAGGCTCTTGGCGTAGCGATGGCTCTTCCCATCCACCACGGCGCATGTGGCGATCCTCATTGCGGGGTCGCCCTTCCTAACGCCCTGGGCCATGTGCTCGAATACGGACCGGTAAGTCGCGTCGTCGTACAGCCCCGGTTCGTTGCCGATCTCAATCGACTCCGTCAGCCTTTGCGTGCCGGACGGACCGAAGAAGCGAGCGAACGTGAAACCGTAAGCAAAGGCGTCGGCCGCAGCATCCTTCCACTTCTTCTGGTCGTAGTTGTCGAAGATGACGCAGGGGTTGACGGTGAAACCCTCCTTGACCCACGAGCCGTAGACGGTTTCCCAGTTGACCATGTTGCGGGCGAAGGGGAACCGCGTGGCGAAGTTGGTGTCCTCGCCGATGTCCCAGTCGAGCGGGTGGTAGTCCCGCGCGATGCGGCAGACCTGCTTGTAGAGCTCGGGCTTGAAGAGCACCGTATGACCGTTGATGCCCATGATTTCGCGCATGAGAGGGGGCTGACGCGCCGATCGGCCAGACCCGTCGCATGGCAGCAGGCAGAGCAGTGCGCACGTCAGCGTCACACGCGCTTTGAGCCCGAAGTTCATGAGCGTCTCCTTCGTGATACGGTGAACCGGCCCGGACATCATGCTGGAAAGCCGTTCACTGCAGGACATGATAGACCGATAGGCCCTCCGCCTGATACCCGGTCGGCCGGCCGCGGGTACAATCGCACGCCATGCGCATCACGTTCCTCGGCTCAGGCACATCGCACGGCGTGCCCATCATCGGTTGCTCGTGCGACGTGTGCCGTTCGCAAGATCCACGGAACAAGCGGCTCAGGCCCTCCATCCTGGTAGAGAACGAAAGGCGCCACGTTCTGGTAGACACCACCCCTGACCTCCGGACCCAGGCGCTGCGCCAGGGCCTGACCCGCGTTGACGCCGTCCTGATGACACACACCCATGCCGACCACGTCTTTGGCATGGATGAGCTGCGACGCTTCAATGACCTCATGAAGGCGGCGATCCCGGTCTACGGTGACGAGCGCTCGCTCGCCGACATCCGACGCATATTCGAGTACGTCTTCGTGCCGACCCAGATGGGGGGCGGCAAGCCGCGCCTGCATCTCGTGCCCGCGCCTGCGAGGTTCGAGCTCTGCGGCCTCGCCGTGCAGGCGATCCCCGTCTTGCACGGCGTCCTGCCGATACTGGCTTACCGGTTCAACGACGTTGCCTACGTGACGGATGTCAGCCACATTCCGCCGGCATCCATGGCACAGCTCCTGGGCCTCGACATCCTCATTCTGGACACCGTACACCCGGCGCCTCATGCGACGCATTTCGGCCTCAAGCAGGCACTCGAGGTGATCACCGCCCTTGGGCCGCGACGCGCCTTCCTGACGCATCTGTCGCACAAGTACGACCACGCGAAGACCGACGCGGAACTGCCCGACCGGGTGCGCCTCGCGTATGACGGACTGACGCTCGAATCTCCGCCCGATAGATTCTGAAAAAAGGGCCCCAAAATCGCTTCCGTTTACAGCTTTTGTGAACGCTGCGTGAACGCTCCACTCGTACACTGCATGTTGTGAACGCTCGCGCGACGTTCGGCGACCGTCACCCAGAGCGGCTTCCAGGAGTTCGCATACGGTGGAGGCAGGTGAATCGGTGGACATACTACTCATAGACAGCAACCCGTATGAGGCGGAGTTGACGTCGAGAGTTCTTAGCCGTTACGTCAGCAACCCCGTTCGGGTCGTCACGGACGGCCCGCAGGCGTTGGCCGTCCTCTACGGCAGCAACGGATGCACCGCCGGCGTCGGCACGGTGCCTCAGTTGATCGTCGTGGACGCCCACATCCGCAAGGGTAACGTGCTCGATCTGGTGGAGCGTTTCCGAACAGATCCCAGAACCGGGCACGTGCCGGTGATCGTCCTCACATCGTCGCTGGCCGAGTGCCAGAGCATCAGCCAGAGAACGGTTCACCACTGCGCGTGCGTGGTCAAGCCGCTGGACCTTACCAAGCTGGCCGATGCCCTGATCGAAACGCGCGTGCACTGGGTGCTTCTGACCTTCGGCGCCCCGACTGCGGGCGCGGGGCAGGCGGCCTTCGCCGCATGAGCCGCCAACCGTCGTAGCCGCGCCCTGCCTCCCCTCCGAGAAGCCGCCGTGCGACCAGAGGGGCATTGACGCGAAGGCCCGCGCCCGATCCGGGCGCCGGATCGCCGATAGATGCCGCGGCCCTCGACACAGCCCTCAGGATGCGTGTCACGGTTTGTCATGAAGGTCGCGCCGTTGACTGGAGGGCGTTGCGCTGCCGTCCCAAGACATGACACGCACGGAGCCCTCAAGCGTGGCAGGTCTTGTGCGCGGCGCCGTGGAACAGAGGCGGAGCCTGCGCCGATCCCGGCGCCACTGACGGTCATTGGGGGGTGTCCATGATCCGCGTCGCCTACCTCGTGTTCCCCGCGCTCGCGCTTGCGGCCACGTCGGGCGCGGCCTTGCCCCACATTCAGGAGGGACCGATCGTCCCTGGCCGCGCGGTGGTCATCGGCGGCGTGACGCGCGGCGGACGGGATCCCTTCCCCGTGGATGCCGTTCAGAAGCTCATCGTGACGGGCCAGTGGCGATCTCCGCGCGTCGGAGATACCGTCGAGACGCCGTTCGGAACGAGGGTCTTCGCCGCGATCGAAACAGGCTTGGATGGGGTCTTCCGACATAACAGCCTGCGCGGCGGCTACGCATCGGTTGCGGTTACGAGTGGCCAGGCTCGAGTGATGCTGCTTGAGGCCCGCGGCCACTCCATGGTCTATGTGAACGGAGAGCCGAGGACGGGCGATCCCTATGGGTACGGCTACGTCCGTCTGCCCGTGCCATTGCGCCGGGGGGAGAACGAGATGTTGTTCGCCTGCGGCCGCGGCGAGCTCGGTGTGAAGTTGACGCCTCTTCGATCGGAGATCATGCTGGACTGCGCCGATGCGACGCTGCCGGATCTGGTGCGAGGCGAGGGCGGCGACCCCTGGGGAGCGGTCGCGGTTATCAACGGGACGCATGGCGTTGCCCGCAGCCTCGAACTGGTCGCGAAGGCTGCATCGGGCCGGATGGTGCGCAGCCGCTTGCCGGCCATACCGGCGCTCGGTGTCCGCAAGGTCGGGTTCCGCATCCCCGGCGCGCGCGATGTGAAGGCTCAGGAGACCGAGATCGCACTGACCCTTCGCGGCAAGGCGGAGGACAGGACCGACGATCTGGACACCGCGATGATCAAGGTCCGCGTGCGCGGCGTCGGCGAGACGCGCAAACGGACGTTCATTAGCGGGATTGACGGCAGCGTGCAGTACTACGCCGCTGTGCCGCCGCGCCCGGAGCCGCCGGATGAACTGCGCGACAAGGGTTCGTGGCCCTGGCTCACGACCGTCGGCACCTTCCGAACCGGCCTGGAGGCTGCGGGCATCCTGGGCCTGAACGCGTACGGCTACGCGCAGATGATCGAGCGAGAAGCGCGCCGCAGGCTGCCTCGTCCTGCCCTCACGCTGACCTGCCACGGCGCGGGCGTCGAAGCCATCGGCCAGGCCGCGTCCTACGCTCCCAAGCGGGGCATGTGGATCGTTGCACCGACGAACCGGCGTCCGTACGGTTTTGATTGGGAAGAGTGGGGCCGCATGGACGCGCTCGAGGTCCTCGCCAACGCGCAGGCCGAACTGGGCGCCGACCCATCTCGAACCTATCTGACCGGGCACTCCATGGGCGGACACGGAACCTGGCACCTGGGTGTCACCTTCCCCAACCTGTTCGCCGCCATCGGCCCCAGTGCGGGGTGGATCAGCTTCCAGTCCTACGCCGGAGGCGTCCGCTTCGGAGAGGCCACGCCTATTCAGCGCGTGCTTCGCCGGGCGACCGCGCAGTCGGACACTCTCTCGCTTGCCGCCAACCTCAAGCCGCTCGGGGTCTACATCCTCCACGGCGACAAGGACGACAACGTGCCTGTCACCGAGGCGCGCGCAATGGCCGCTAAGCTCAAGGAGTTCCACACCGGCTTCACCCTCTTCGAGCAGCCCGGAGCCGGCCACTGGTGGGGCGCACCCAGCGACCCGGGAACCGGGTGCGTGGACTGGCCCGCTATGTTCGACCTGTTCCGCCGTTCGATCATCCCGCGAGCGGATGAGACGCGTCAGGTGGACTTCACCACGATGAACCCCGGCGTTTCGTCAACCATGCGGTGGCTGACCATTCTGCAGCAGCAGAAGGCCCTGGAGCCTTCTTCGGCGAGCATCCGCTGCGACCCGGTCGGCAAGCGGTTCGTGGGTGTCACGAGCAACGTCGCGATGTTGTTCCTGGACACTGAGGCCTTCGATCGCGGGTCGGTGATCGCCCTGGAGCTCGACGGATGGAAAGGCGACGTGCCGACGGCCGAGGGAGGCAGAGGCATCTGCCTATCGCGAACGACCGATGGATGGCGCACGGTGCAGCCCCCGAGCGCAGATCAGAAGCTGCCGGGCCGGTCTGGGCCGTTCAAGGAAGCGTTCTCGCGCAGCTTCATCCTTGTCTACGGAACAGCGGGCAATGACCAGGAGAACGCCTGGAGCATCGCCAAGGCTCGGTACGATGCGGAGACCTTCTGGTACCGTGGTAACGGCTCGCCCGATACCATCGCGGATACGGACTTCGAGGCGCGGCGCTATCGAGACCGAAGCGTGATCCTCTACGGCAACGCGGACACGAACCGCGCCTGGCAGGCGCTGCTGGGCGCGTCGCCTGTGGTCGTGCGGCGCGGAAGCGTGCAGCTCGGCAAGCGCAGCATCGAAGGCGCAGACCTCGCATGTCTCTTCTGTCGCCCAAAGCCCGGCGGCGACGGGGCGTATGTTGCAGTGGTCGGCGGCACGGGACCCGTTGGCATGAAGTTGACTGATCGCTCTCCCTACTTCCTTTCGGGTACCGGCTACCCGGACCTCCTTGTCTGGTCGCCGGAGGCGCTGTCGAGCGGCGCCGCGGGTGTCCGAGCCGCAGGCTTCTTCGGCAACGACTGGAGCGTGGATAGAGGGGACTTCGCCTTCGCGCCGTAAGGCCCGGCCAATGCGCCGTGCGTGTAATCGGTTGTAACTGGCGCACGGGGTCGCCGGAGCGGCGGGACGTTGCCATATCGGCCAGTCGTCATTCCTGCGAAGGCGGGAAGCCAGAACCGACCGATGCACGCGCCCGTCACGAATCCGGACACGCACCCCGGATGCGGAGACGGCAGGGATTCGGGCTCCGGCCGCCGAAGCGGGTCTCACTTCCATGGAACCCCTCTGGCGAGCGGAGTTGTTCGGAGGACTGCGGTTCATTCGAGCAGGGCGCGCGCTCACGCGCTTCCGGACGCAGCAGACCGGATCGCTGCTCGCCTATCTTGCGTTCCACCTGGACCGGGCCATCCCGCGAGAGGTGCTGATCGAGATGCTCTGGCCCGGCTGCGAACCGGCTCGAGGTCGGCACAGCCTGAGCGTCGCGCTCTCATCGCTCCGCCACCA
>Ga0172375_10012777_pt1 | contig 10498 bp, 9 predicted proteins | sample LakKiv1m_FD_114537 | JGI IMG/M metagenome (GOLD analysis project Ga0172375, IMG submission 114537) | Freshwater microbial communities from Kabuno Bay, South-Kivu, Congo - kab_092012_11.1m | ecosystem: Environmental > Aquatic > Freshwater > Lake | place: Democratic Republic of the Congo...
GACATTGCTTCCGGACAGGTATTGACCAGATGCAAGCCCCGACACCGACATCAGGAGTTCCTGGGTTTCCTCAACCATCTCGATGCCAACGTGCCACCGGACCTGGACATCCACTTGGTGGTGGACAACTACGCCACCCATAAGCATTTCAAGGTTAGGCAATGGCTGGCGGCCCGGCCGCGCTACCAGGTACATTACACGCCCACTTACTCATCCTGGCTCAACCAGGTGGAGATCTGGTTTAACATCATCACCCAAAAGGCTATACGCCGGGGCACCTTCCGCAGGGTGAAGGAGTTAGTCGCCAAGATCGAAAACTTTGTGGCGCATCACAACGCCAAATCCAAACCGTTTATGTGGATTGCAACCCCGGACTCAATATTCGAAAAGCTACAAAGACTTTGTAAAGGTATTTGTGAAACATAACACTAGCACAATTTAAAAGAAAGATTAATTTTTTAACAAACCTTTTGTATACCTCACAGACAAGGAGGAATTCTGGAAGTCAATGGAAGTGCGGTACTTCTGATAACCATGAGTGGGACAGCGGCTCACTTGCCACGAGAGGGACTTATCGGTAGATCAGAGAAAGATATAGATATGGATGTAGAAGGTGTTTTGCTTGCTGTCTGAGGTTTTTTAAAAATAGTATTAGTGAAGTCCAAAAGGCAATATTTTAATAATTTAAGGAACCCTTCTCTCTCAACCTCGCAAAAGAAGAGGAAACTTTTTTTCCAGCTTCTGTTATTCTATTAAAAATCCTGACCTTGGCATTGCTTTGCTCCGGGTATTCCTTTACATGCCTGTTCCAGGCCTCCTCGCCGGTTTCGCCAGGCCTCACTTCAATAATAGCTAAGCGAACATCAAAATAATTCTTTAACTCTTCACTTTCTTGGTATTTTATTAGCTTCATCGTCTCCCCTCTCTATGAGTTAGTGAATCAAAGCAGAGGACTTCTTGAACTGAATCTTACAAAGGGTTCTTCGAGTTCCCTCATAATCGCGAGCAACTCCAGGTTACTTTCGTAAGCCTGTTGGCAGAGATCCTCAAGTTTTTGATCATTTCTGCATCTAACTTTTGATTGTAAGAGTAGCATGTTAGTGGATATCGACAGTATAGACGTCCTCATTTCATTGAATCTAGAAACTAATTGGTGGTAAACCATTTGGTTGACCGCGTGCAGGTGATTTGTTGCCTCTTTAGGAAGTGGCTTGAATTCCAATCTTTGCACCGATTCGTCAATGCGCTTCCAAATTTCCAGTGAGCGACAGGGCAAGAAAATGTAATCTGCAACCTCAACATGGTAGGCTTCCACAGGCAACTTGTGTTCTTCGCTCAGGATAATGAGTTTTGTCTGTGGTTTAAGTATGTTGAGCACCGTCGTTGCTTCTGATCCTCTGGAAAATTTAAGGATGATCAGATCGTAGGTTTTCCGGTCCAACCCAGCCGCAAGGCTGGAGGCATCCTTGGCCACAGTGACGCGATGACCCTGGAATTTCAGAGCCCCTGCAATTAGCGACAGAATAGGCAGGCCTTCAAATACCATGAGGATTTCTGCTGGCTTCACGGCAATTCTCTCGGTGAAATCTAAAAATTTTTGCGCAGATGGTTTAACTAATTAAAATACCGGCAGTTCAGCCGTTTGGCTGAGGAGCAAGAAGCGGTCCGACAACCGGCAGGCTTTAATATGGCAGGGCTGAATGGCGGCGTCTATTCGCCGAATGATTATTTTTGTCTGATCGAAATGACTAGAAGGTTTGCATAAAAATCAATCCGTGGAAATTAATTCGTGGGACGCGGCATATCTGATCAGATCAGCCAGGCTCTTAAGGTTAAGTTTCCTCATGATGCTGTACCGGTGAGTGCGCACTGTGGTGGGGCTGATATAAAGAAGAGCAGCGATCTCCTGGGATTTTTTCCCCTCGGCCAGAAGTTTCAGAACTTCTCTTTCGCGTCTAGTAAGCTTTTCAGTTTCTGACTCCACCAAAGCCAGGTCCCGCATGATATTGGCCAGAAGGGGGGAAAGGTAGAAATTCCCCTTCCTGATGGTTTTGATGGCCCGGAACAGTTCCGAATCCGCATCCTCCTTGAGTAAGAAACCGTCGGCTCCGGCTTTCAACCCCAATTGCACGAAGCTTTTCTTCTTGTGCATGGTCAAGAGCAGGACCTTAACTTGCGGATATTGCCTCTTAATTTCTTCGGTAGCCTCTAGGCCGCGAAGATTGGGCATGGAAATGTCCAGGATGATTAGGTCAGGGCTGGTGGTTTTTAGCAGCTCCAAGAGTTCGAGACCATCTCCGGCTTCGCCCACCACTTCAAAACCGTCCACTTCCTGGATAATTTTCAGGATACCGCGGCGGAATAATACGTGATCGTCAGCCAGAACAACGGAAAAATCTTTCATTTTAAGCCTCCGGCGCCGGAAAGGGAACGGTGAAGGAGATTCTGGTGCCCCGATTTTTCTCACTCCGGAGAGTGTAAGAGCCGCCCAAGATCTTAATCCGCTCCTCCATGGCCAGCAAACCCAAGGTCCGCTTATCGTTAAGAATCTGGGCGCTGTCAAAGCCTCTTCCATCGTCTTCGATGGTGATGGAAATTCCCCGACTTTTCTTTTTGGCCTTCAGGGAAACCTTTTTCGGCTGGGCATGCTTGCCGATATTGGTCAGGGCTTCTTGCATTACCCGATAGATGACCGTTGAGGCTGGCACCTCGAACAGGTCATCCAGATTGTCCAAATCCACTCTCCATTTTATTTTCGGGTGCAGTTCCTTGAAGTCTTCCACCATATTGCCCAAAGCAATGGTCAGGCCCAAATCCTCCAGATCTCCCGGACTCAGGTCATGATAGAGACGCCGCACTCCTTCAATAGTCTCGCCGATGCTTTGGAGTATTCGATTCACGTTCTTTTTTAAGGAAATTTGCCCTGGAATCAGCTCCTTCTCCAGGGAGCGGATGGAGAGCTTCAAAGCCAAGAGAGAATGGCCCAGCTCATCGTGGAGTTCCGCAGCCAGGCGCTTGCGCTCCTTTTCCTGGGCGTGAATGAGTTCCGCGGTAAGAAGTCGGAGTTTTTCCCCGGTTCTCCTCAGGGCTTGTTCGCCCTGCTCATGCTGGATGGCAGTCCCCAGGATGCTGGCCGCGGCTTTCAGGGCCTCAAGCTCCGCCGCCGACCACTGCCGTTCCTCCTTAATGGCGTCGAAGCCGATCATTCCCCACCAGTGTGGTCCGGCGAACATCGGCATAACCACGATGGATTTGATCTCCTGGGAGGCCAGAGACTCCTGCTCGCACCCCGGGAAATCCCGGACATGGCCTACGATCATGCGGCCCCGGGACAACTCTTCTTCCCAACGGCCAAAGCCTCCGGCCCGCCAGGAAAAGTTCTGCAGTTGCGGGTTGTTTATCCGGGGCTCGATTCCCGGCGCGGCCCATTCAAATTGCTGGCTTGCCAGTATTTCCCCCGCTTCATTCACTTGATTTTCGAAAATATAAGCGCGGCTGACAGCCGCGGATTCCCCCAAACGCCTCAAAATCTCCTGAATATCTTTCGCCCAGGATTCGTTTTGCAGGAATTTCTCGGCAGCAATGCTCACTGCTTCCAGGATGGCTTCCCGCCGCCGGAGTTTAAGTTCGGCTTTCTTGCGCTTGCTGATATCTCGCGTGACCCCCAGGATACCAACGGCGCTCCCTCGTTCATCCCGCAAAAAGGAAGCTCTCACCTCCGTCCAGACTGTGGAGCCGTCTTTGCGGAGTTGTTCCAACTCCATGGTCCACGACCTGCCCGGATCCGGTGCGCTCCTTTCTAAAGTCATTCCCTCGGAGAAGGTTTTCCGGGCCAGTTCTAGCGAGGCAGAAGTCAAAATTTTATCTATCGACTGTGACATCACTTCCTCCGGGGAAAAACCCCGCAGGAATTTGACGGAAGGACTGACATAAGTGAGTCTCAGGTTCAGATCCGCAGTCCAAATCACATCGGAGACATTTTCGGCCAGCAGGCGATACAATCTCTCACTCTCCTGCAAAGCTTTCTCGGCCTGTTTGCGTTGCGTGATGTCAAAGGTGACCCCGCTGACATAGGCGACTCTTCCCTCGTCGTCGAGAAATATTTGCCCTCGGCATTGCACCCAGGCATACTCCCCGCTTTTTTTCCTGATCCGGTGCTCCCGCACATAGGATTTGTGGCTGGTTTTGAGGGCGTCGACAAAGGTTTGTTTTACATAATCCATCTCTTCGGCCGGGATCAGGTCGCACCATTTAAGGCGCCGCGAATCGAAATCTTCTTTGGCATATCCGGTCAGGCTTTCGATTTTTCGGCCAAGACATTCAAGACTCCAATCAGTGTAGCTCTGAAAAACCACGGCCGGAATCTGATTCACCAGCAGCCGATATCTCTCCTCGCTTTGCCGGAGGGCCTCCTCAACCTCCTTACGCTCAGAAATGTCGAATAAAACGCCGCTAATATATTCAATCCGGCCGGCGGCATTGCAGAATATCTGACCTCGTCCTTGAATCCACAGGATTCCTCCGTCTTTCTTCCGGATTCGGTATTCCCGGACATACGAGTAGTCCTCTTTAAACGCCTTCAACAAGGCCTCCTTGGCCCCCGGGGCGTCCTCAGACAGGATCAAGTCTGTCCATTTCAGACGGCCGGTGTCAAAGTCCTCTTTTTTATAGCCGGTGAGGGCCTCGATTTTGGGGTCAAAGAATTCCACCGTACCGTCTGCATACCCTTTGAAGACCATCGCCGGTATTTGACCCACCAGCAAGCGGTAATTCTCTTCGCTTTGCCTGAGCGCCTCCTCTGCCTGCACACGTTTAGTGATGTCTTCATAAAAAATCAAATAGTCCCCGGCAGCCAGAGCTACCGCCCTGAAGTTTACCACCTTGGTGGTGCCGTCTTTGCATGAGACCCGGAAGGTTCTGGGTTTGACCTCTCCCACCCGGGGTCTCTTAAATTCTTCCATCCAATCGGACACCACGATTTCCCGGTAGGAGGGATCCGGAAAGGCTTTGGAGAACCACTCCCGCCCTGTGGGGATATCCACCAAGGTATATCCGAATAGCTCTTCAAACTTGGGGTTGAGGTATTTGTAACGGCCGTCCTTGCCAATGATAGAAATACCTGAGGGCGCGGCCTCCGCCAGGGTGCGGTATTTTATTTCCGATTGCTTGAGCGCCTCTTCCGCGTCCAAACGTTCGGTGATGTCCCTTACCAGGGCAAGCCTGAGACGGCGTTCTTTATTGGCGAACAGGTAGTGCCCCCGAAGGTCGCGGATGACCGCGCCACCCGGCAGATGCTGCATAAAGGCCAGAAAAAGCTCCTCGCTTTCCTGGAGGCGGTCTTCGATCTGGCGGCGCTCTTCAACCTCCCGAAGCAATTGCTCGTTGGTTTGCCTTAAATGGGCAGTTCGCTCCTGCAGCCGCTGCTCTAATTCGGTTTGTGTTTGTCGCAAGGACTCCTCTGCCTGTTTGAGTTCGGTGATGTCCTGGATGATGGCCTGCTTGGAGGCGCGGCCCTTTTTGTCGTATATGGGAGTGTCCACCACATAATACCAGCGGCTGTCTTTGGGGCTTTGCACCTCCCAACGCACCGTTTCCCCTTGAAATACCCGGTCATTGACGCACCAGGGACATATGGAGTCCCGGTCGTGTAGAACCTTGTAACAATATTCCCCGGTGCCATCATAACCGGTGCGCTCAATTAGCCGGGAGTTCATGAACTCAATCCGGTAATCCGAGGAACAGATGTAGATCAAACCGTCGAAAGCTTCGACAATGGCACGGTAATAAGATCCGCCTTCCCGCGCGGCCGCTTCGGCTTGTTCGCTCTCCCTGATGTCCACGACATCTTTCTTCCGACAGGAGCCTTTGGCGCTCCCATGGCGGGGCGATTTACTCTGTTTCATCCTTAGGTTTTCCTTAAAGACGAAATGAATGAAATTCGGGTCAGGAGGGATGTTTCTTTTGCGGGGAAAAAGCTGCTCCGTTACTGCTATTTCCCTGGGGAATCGTCCTTGTGCAGCGATATCTGTCCCAGGGAGCGGAGAGTTTCCGAAACTTTGTTAACAGTCGGTGTGGCAGGCAGACGAATATCCCCTGAATTTTTGATAACATAAAATTATTATAAAATCAATTCCGACAGATTTAAGTTATCAAACCATTAATGCCCTGATGCAGTAAATGGGAAAGATCTGGGTGCATCTCATCCTAATGTCCGAGAAACAGACCCATTTTCAACTAAGAAAAGTTTGGATACCATGCCCCCCTTTATCATGCCACCTTCATGGAATCTTATTTAAGGCTTGGTCCAAATCAGCACACAAGTCGGAGAAATCCTCACACCCCACGGAAAGGCGCACGAGTTCGTCCAGGATGCCGGCCCGCTCTCGTTTTTCTCGCGGTACTGAGGCATGGGTCATAGAGGCCGGGTGCTCGATCAAGGACTCCACGCCGCCCAAGGAAACTGCCAGAGTGATCAGGCGCACCTGGTTCAGGAGGATCCTCCCCCCTTCCAGGCCTTTTTGCACTCCAAAGCAAAGCATGGCCCCGAAGCCGTCCATCTGCTCTTTGGCGAGGCCGTGCTGGGGGTGGTCAGGCAGACCAGGATGGCGCACCCAGGTGACCTTGGGGTGACGGCTTAAGAACTCCGCCAGCTTAAGGGCGTTTTCCTGGGCCTTTTCCATTCTCAAAGGCAACGTGCGCACTCCTCTCAGAATGAGCCAGGCCTGATGGGGGTCCATGGTGGCGCCGAACAGGGTGAGGACTCTCTTCATCCTTCGGTACAGCTCCTCGTCCTTGACCACAATCATTCCGCCCACCACATCGCTATGACCGTTCAGATATTTGGTCAAACTGTGGATTACCACGTCGGCGCCCTGTTCCAGGGGCCGTTGCAAGAAAGGGCTGCAAAAGGTATTGTCCACCGCCAGCCACGCCCCGTGCCGGTGGGCGATCGCCGCCGCCCGCCGGATGTTAGTGATTTTCATGGTGGGGTTGGTGGGGGTTTCGATGAAAATCAAACGGGTGTTGGGCCGCAAGGCCGGCTCTATGGCGCTCAGGTTCGAGGTGTCCACCAATGTGGCCGCCATACCGAAGCGGGGCAGTTCCGATTCAATCACCACCTCCGTAGGCCCATAGAGGCAGTCAGAAGCCACCAGGTGATCCTGATGGCTCAGCAGGCTCAAAAAGAGCGTGGTGATGGCTGCCATGCCGGTGGCGGTAGCCAGGGCGGCATTGCCGTTCTCCAGGGCGGCCAGGTTTTCTTCCAGGGCGTGCACCGTGGGGTTGTTCATGCGGGTATAGATGTAACCCGGCGCCTCCCCGGAGAACCGGGCCGCCCCTTCCTCGGCGCTGGGGAAGGCGAAGGTGGAGGTCTGGAAAATCGGCACCGAAACCTCCCCATAGACGGGGCGTTCCAGCTGTCCCGCATGGATGGCTTTGGTGGCTTTGCTAAGGGTGGGGGGGAGTTTTCTCTTCATGGTCAGACTCCTGTTTTGCAGCCTGGTCCTTGACTGTCTTGCCGCGGCTGCTTTGGCCTGCATCGAGGTGGCGTTGTCAGGGCTTTTTATATTATTATGAAATTAATCAGAGAAGCCATTTCAAAACTCAGGGTCAGAGTGAGGGGTGAATAAAAAAAAACTTTGGGAAAGATATAATTCCCGAAGGACTTGACTATGTATGGCTGGGCGATCCCGCCTCCCAAGACTCCCACCAAGACCCCCGAGGAGTTTTTGCAGGAGCGTCTGCAAAAGGTGGCGGAACTGGAAGCCCGGGGGTTTTTGACCTCTCCCCTTCTTAAAGCCGCCATGGAGAAGGTGCCCCGGGAAGCCTTCATTCCTCCGCTTTACCGGGACTATGCCTATCTGGAAGTGCCGCTCCCCTTGCCGGGGGAGGCCACTATCTCGTGCCCCCACAGCTATCCCCTGTTTTATGAAGCCTTAGGGTTGGACGCGGGACACCGCTTTCTGGAGGTGGGCGCGGGCTCGGGCTACGGCGCGGCCCTGGCCTGGGAAGTGGTGGGGGAATCCGGGCTGGTGGTGACGGTGGAGATCGACTCGGAGACCTTTGCCTTTGCCCGGAACAACCTCCGGGCCTTAGACTACGGCCGGGTGGAAGTGGTGTTGGGGGACGGCTCTTTGGGTTACCAGCCCCGGGCCCCGTACGACCGCATCTGCTTCACGGCCGCGGCCCCGGAAATTCCCCCGCCACTCTTGGAGCAACTGGCCCCCGGTGGCCGCGTCATCGGCCCGTTGGGGAAGCCCCATGGGGTTCAAGACCTGGTGCTGACGATCCGGCAGGACAGCGGCAAGTTTCGCTGCGTCACGGTGGAGACGGTGGCGTATGTTCCGTTAAAGGGGGTTTATGGATTTGCTGATTAGCTGAACATTTGACCAAAGAGTCGAGTAGCGTGGGGTAGAGGGCATGAAAGCGCAAATTTCCATCGATATTTTATCCTGCAAATCCAGGCCGTTGACTCATGCCTCCTCTTACATGACCCGGGGGAGTGGAGGGTCAGGCTCCTGATTCTTGGGCCAGGCTTTCCCCTCTTCCACTGGCGCTTCAGGAGGTTGGGCAGCTTTGCGAGGTTTTGTCTTCTTGGTTTTTTTCTTGGCAAGGTGTGCAACTTCCACGGGTTGCAGGGAGAGATAACGGGAGCTTACATAACCTATCGTCCCATCCTTTTTTACCTTAATTTGAGTCCAATTTTGGCTCTCCCCCATCTTTTCCACTTCTGTATTTAATTTCAGGGTGGTGATTTTGTGGCAATCAATGCCGGGACAGGCCCGCAAACAAAGCTGATTAGTGGTCACATAAAAAGTGGGGCGCACTGCTCTGGGTTGCGTCGGCGTTGGCGGTAGCGGCGGCGGCAACGGCGGCGCTTTACTAACCCGGGACTGACAGCCCATCAGGCAGATGACCAGCCCTAAAACGCAGATCCAGGCGCCGGGGCCCCGATTAACGGTTGTTACCCCCATTTAAGACCCCCCCAGCCTCTTTGAAGACAGCTATGATGAATTGAGCGGCTCCGGATCCCCCTTGCTTTAGCCTCCTCCTGCGGCCTGTTTTATGGGAGGCGTAATAGCATAATTCACTGAAAAGTAATTTCCTTGAAAAAATGGGCATATAAAGCTTTCAGGACTTCAGATTAAACCTGAGATTTTCCTGGTGATTCCTGCATTTTTCCAGAGGACCCTGCATCAGCCGCAGGTGGATTGTTTAATGCTTCAGGGGATTCAACGGGTTCCATCGTGGTGTATCCTTTGATGATGGCGTATTTTATCAACTCACTGGATTTCCAGAGGTTCAACTTTGTCTTGATGTTATGACGATGGGCTTGTACGGTTTTGAGGCTGATAAATAGAAGGTCCGCGATTTCTTTATTAGTTTTGCCTTCTGCCAGGAGGCTCAAGATTTGTATTTCCCGCTCGCTCAAGAGATCTTCCTGAAAGGCCAAGTCCTCGTGGCCCTTTTCCGCCAGGAACTCGGAGATCTGTTTGGCTAAAAGGGGTGAAATATAGGTTCTCCCACTCCGGATCATCTTTATCGCGGCAATCAGTTCCGCATGGGTATCTTCTTTGAGAAGGTATCCCTGAACCCGCAGGGATATAGCCCGGTAAAAATGTGCCCGGGTTTTGTGCATGCTTAAGATTAACACTTTAACCTGGGGATGAATTCGCTTCATTTCTTTAAGGGCTGCCAATCCTCCATAATACGGCATGGAAAGATCGAGAATCACCAACTGGGGAGAAGTCCGTTGGAGAAGCTGCAATAATTCAAGCCCATCCGCGGCCTCCCCTACGATCTTCAGGCCGGGGACTTGTTCCACCAGTCTCCTGACACCTTCCCGAAATATGGGGTGATCATCGGCCAGGACAATTTTATATCGATCCATGGCCACTACTCTCAATTTCACCGAGGTAAGGCCGATTGGCCGTCCCCAAGGTCATCCTGGGCTGCATCGGCAATCTCCTTCAAATCATTGCACCTTCCTCCCCGGCGATAGACGCAAAACCATTGGGCCTCTAGTCAACAGACAGGTCCCGGCCTCAGGGGTTGCCGCGGGATTTTTGATATTGGTCGTAGACCAACCCGCCCAAAAGGCCGGCGCCTCCCCCAGCCGCCGCGCCAATGGCGGCCGAGCCGGCAGCGGCGCCGATGAGAGCGCCCCCGGCCGCACCTATGGCCCCGCCACTCAGCACGCGCTGTTCAGTGGGGGACATACCGGAACACCCCGCCAAAGCCAGAATTACCACCATTAACAGAACTATTGGCTTCATTATTTCCTTACCCCCTTGCATTCGAAATCCTTGCATTGATGCGGTTGCCGTCAAAAGGCATGGCCTCCCACCCTTGGCGCCGCTGTTCCTGCGGTTTTGGCCGGGGGGGAATTATGTCCCCCGGGAATTGCTCCAGACCAAGTTAAACAGGAAAATTTATTACTCGGGTTATAGTATGGGAAAAGTGAGGCTGGATGTCGATAACTGCGGTGATCATTTTCTTA
>Ga0172375_10012779_pt1 | contig 10498 bp, 10 predicted proteins | sample LakKiv1m_FD_114537 | JGI IMG/M metagenome (GOLD analysis project Ga0172375, IMG submission 114537) | Freshwater microbial communities from Kabuno Bay, South-Kivu, Congo - kab_092012_11.1m | ecosystem: Environmental > Aquatic > Freshwater > Lake | place: Democratic Republic of the Congo...
CGCCAAGTCGAGCACTGAAGCGCCCGCAAAGACGCCCGTCGTTGCCAACGCGTCGCCACCCCAACCGTCTCAGCCACCTCCGCCCCCGGAACCGTCCTACGTGCCGCCAGCCGTCGCCACGCCAGCCTTGTCCAACGTGGTGAACGAGCAGGCTTCGTCCGAGGACCGGGTGCATGGTCTGACCAGCGGGAAGGTGCCGGAGGTCAAGAACCCGCGGGATCTCGATACCCTGGCCAAGCAACTGGCCAATCCCAAGGAGGACAGGGTCGTCCGCCACGAGATCGTCAACCTGCTCGTCCGCTCCAACTATCAGGAACTGGAGCCGCTCCTCTTCAGGATTCTGGAGAACCCGGCCGAAGGTCAGGACTTCCGCTCCTGGGCCGTCCAGCACATCGGCGGGCTGCTGACCAACCCCGGCGACATTCCCGTATCCCCGGACCTGACCAACCGTGTCCGAAAGATCCTGGCCGACAAGGACCTGCACGTGCGCCGCGAAGCCCTGCTCGCCCTGTCCAGAGCCGACGATCCGCAGACGTTGGAAGCCGCCCAAGGCATGCTCAAGAGCCAGTCCCCGGAATACGACGGCATGCGTGACCTGGCGATCCGCATCGCCCAGACCAAGAACATGCGTGACCAGATCCCCCAGATTCGCCCCTATCTGACATCCACCAACGACGTGTTGCGCATCGCCGCGATGGACGTGTTGGGCAAGTGGGGCGACCAGGAAAGCCGTGCGGCGATGGAGGTTGCCCAGAAGGAAGGTTCCTATCGCGTAAAGCTATGCGCCACCGCCGCCCTCAAGAACCTCGCCGAGCCTAAGAAGCCAACCGAGTAGCCGACGGGACAGCCTCTCCAGAAGCCGGTTCGCACTGGAAGAGGGAATCGACGACGTGCGTGGACGAAGTGTAAACGATGAAGGGCGTGGACGACGTGGATCGACGAAGAGTATCCTGCGGGCCGGCCGGACACTTCCTCGCCGTTCCTTGTCGCACGCGAGTCGGAATGGCTGTTATGGCCGTGGCCGCGGACGGGATGCCTTGGGCTTCTTGTCCAGCCATCCCTCGACCTTGGCCCAGGCTGTGAACTTGGCCTTGAGATCGGCCCAGCCGCAGCCGTAGTGCGGGGGCGGCGGCTGGGCGAGCTCATCCAGAAGACGGTCAACCACGGCTTGCGTGGCGTGGTTCGCGCGCTGGATCATCAGCCACTGCCGGGCCAGACGGGCGACGTGCCGCTCGTAGTCGTCGCCGTCCGGCCGGTCATAGGTGGCGATGAAGGCCATCGCCTGGTCGCGAGGCGTCACACCTTTACCCAGGCGCCCTTGGCCTTGGATGAAGCCACGGCGGCCTTGACGAACTTCATTCCCGCCAGGCCGGTCTCGGCGTTGGGGTGTGGGTAGGGGTCGGGCACTTTCTCGCCGCGGCGGCGGCGAATCATACGTTCCAGCGTGGTGTGGAGGTTGGCCAGCGCCTCGAAGAAGTCCTCGTGGTGTCCGGCCGGCACGCGCAGGTACGAGGACACGTTCTTCGGAATGTAGCCGAAGTTTACGCCGATCCAGTACGTTTCGTCGTGATCGCCCAGGCGGACGAGCAGGCGCTCGGCGGCTTCCTGGTGCCATTCGAGCGAGCCATCCGTCCCGAAGATGCGGAATCCGTTGTCGTTCTTGTACCCGACCGCGATCTGCGTGGCGGTGATCAGCGCCGTGGCGCCGTTGCTGAGTTCGGCGATCACGTTGAAGTCATCATCCAGTTTGCGGCCCTTGACGAAGGTGTTGAGGCGCGCGGAAACCTTGGTCACCGGCAAGCCGGTCACCCACGTGGCGGCCACGTGAGCATGGGTGCCGATGTCGCCGCCGCAGTTGGAGATGCCCGTGCGCCGGGGGTCCGTGCGCCAGGAGGCCTGCTGCTGGCCGGTCTTCTCCAGTGCCGAGGCGAGCCATCCCTGCGTGTACCACGCCTCGACTTTCCGGACCTTGCCGATGCGGCCGCTCTTCACCAGTTCACGCGCCATCATCATCATCGGGTGCCCGGTGTACGTGTGCGCCAGGATGAACGGCACGCGATTGGCCTTCACCAGGCCGGCGATCGTTTCAGCCTGGGGAACGGTCAGGGTCATCGGCTTCTCGCACAGGACGGGCAGCCCGGCTGCCAGACACGCCTTGGCCGCTGCGAAGTGGGCGTAGTTGGGCGTCGTGATGACGGCGTAGTCCAGATCGAGCGCGCCCTTCTTCCATGCCTTGAGCAGGGTCGTGACGTCAGGGAAGCCCTGAATGCCCCACTCCCTGGCCGCGGCCATGGCCGCGTCGGGATCGCTGCGCAGCACGCCGGCGGTCACCTCGCGCGTGCCGTCGAGACAGGCCGCGCGCAAGTGCACGCGACCGAAGAAACTGCCCGACCCGCCTCCGCCGATCATGCCGACCTTGAGCTTCCTCATGACTTCCCTCCTTGCTATTCGAACAAAGAGCGCAGTTTATGCAGCGCCGAATGTCCCGTCTACCCTTTCCTTCAGATGTAGATCATCTTGCGGGTCATGCCGCCGTCCACGACGATGTTGGCGCCGGTGATGAAACCGCCCTCGGTCGCCAGGTGCAGGATCATGGCCGCGATATCGTCGGGCACGCCGACGCGGCCGCATGGGTGCTGGGCGCGATCGGCCTCCGAGTGGGAGGGGATTCGGCGCGCGGCAGCCTTCTGCCAGTCGCCGGTCTCGATCCAGCCCGGGCTGATGCAGTTGACGCGGATGTCGGGTCCGAGGCTGACGGCCAGGGCGTGGGTCAGGGCGACCACGCCCCCTTTTGACGCCGCGTAGGCCTCGGTGTCCCGCTCGGACATCAAGGCGCGCGTCGAGGCGATGTTCACGATCAAGCCGCGCCGCTTGCGCAGGTGCGGGGCCGCGTGCCGTGCGCAGAGGAACGCGCCCGTCAGGTTGACGGCGAGGACGCGGTTCCAGTCCGCCAGGGGGAGCGTTTCGGGAGGCGAAGCCCGCCCGATGGCCGCGTTGTTCACCAGCACGTCGAGGCCGCCGAGGCGCTCCACCGCGGTTGCAATGGCGGCCTGGACCTGCGCTTCGTCGGCCACATCCGCGTGGACGTGGATGATGCGGCCGAGCGAGGCATACGCCGACGCGGTTTCCTGCCCGGCTTCGTCGTCGAGCTCGGCGATCGCCACCGCGGCGCCGGCCAGGAGGAACCGGCGGGCCGTCGCCTTGCCGATGCCCTGGCCTCCGCCGGTGATGAGCGCCACGCGGTGTGCGAGCGAGTCATTCATGCGTGGGCACGACGATAGGACTTTGCCGGGCAAGCTGTCCAGTGGTAATCTACTCCTCGGCAACCATGGACGACTTGAACGAAGCAATGGTGCTGGAGCTGGAGATCGAGCGGTGCTACCGCCGGCTGGCGGATGTGAACGAGCACACGGCGATGGCGCTGGTTTTCAACCTGCTGGCCGACGAGGCCGTGAAGCACTACGAGTGGCTGCGGAGAGTGTACTGCGGAGAACGGCGCGAGGAGGGCGAGACCGGATCCGTTCGCGAGCCGATCGCTCACCTCTTCCGGCGCATGATGGACGAAGGGGTTGACGTGCCGGATGACGCGTCGCTCGTCCATCGCTACCGCATGGTGCAGGCGTTCGAGGATCAAGCCGTTGCGCACTACGCGCGGATGGCCGCGCAGGCGGAGTCGGACGCGATGAAGGAGTCGTTCCGTGGCATGGTCGCCGAGGATATCCTGCACAGGCAGGTGCTGGAGTCGGTGATCCAGTTCGTGACCGAACCGGTCTATGACGGGTGGCTGGAAAAGGCGAAGTGGCTTTCCGATGATCCGGATTAGCGCCGCGGGGGCGAGAAGGAGAAGCGTATGAAGGCGACGGTTGACGAGAAGACGTGCATCGGGTGCGGGCTGTGTGCGGACACGTGTCCGCAGGTGTTCGAGATGCGGGACGGCGTAGCCAAGGTCATCGCCGATCCGGTTCCAGCCGCCGCGGAGGCGGACTGCCTCGAGGCGGCGAAGCGCTGCCCCGTCGAGGCCATCAGGACGGCCTGATCGTCACCGGCCTGGCTGGCCGGATCGTCTGGGGGGGTGTGCCGTGGGTGTGGACGTTCAATTGGCGCGGGCGTCGTTTTCGGTGCGGGAGCCGTGCCGGATCGACATGACGATCCGGTCGACTCAGGCCCTCGTGCGGGGCGACGTGATCGAGGTGCAGCTGCCGAACTCCTGGATGGCCGTCTTCGGCGCCGGCGATACCCGGCGGTTGCAGAGCGAAAGCGTGGGGTCGGCCCACTACGTCGGCTTCCAGGCCGCGGTGCCGCAGGCCGAGTTTGACACGCGCATCCGGCCGCGGCACCTGACGCATCCCACCGGCCCGGCCCGACACGGCCGCTGCATCACGGCCACCCTTCGCAGCGGAACCGTTCCGGCTGGGACGCCGATCCGGTTCCTCTACGCCAACACCTACGCGCCGCCTGTGGCCGAGCAGGAGGAGATCGTCGTCCGGCTCAAGGGCGAGGCCCCGGTGACGCCGCCCGTCCTGACGGTGGTGGCGGGGCCGGCGCAGTCGTTGCGGGTCATCGCCCCGTCGGCGGCCGAGCCCGGCACGACGTTTGACGTGATCATTGTGAGTCTTGACCGCTATGAGAACCCGGCGGAAGCCGTCTTCGAGAACGAGAGGCTCGCCACCGCCGACGGCGTCGTGGTGGCGCGCGGGTTGACGTTTACCGGTCGCACGCGGGTGCCGGTGACCCTGCCCCGGGAGGGCGTTTATCGCTTCACGTTCCGGCACACCTTGTCCAACGCCGTCATCGTGGCAACCGGCCGGCGGGGACCGTACTGGGGCGATCTGCATATTCACACGAAGCTTTCCTACGACGGGATCGGCGGGGATCCCTACACCTATGCCCGTGACGTGAGCGGCCTTGATTTTGCCGCGGTAACCGATCACTGGGAGTCGCTTGGGCAGACGGGCTACACGCAGGTCCTGGCGTGGGCGCGCGCCGCCGCGTCCAGCCGCTTCGCGGCGCTTCTGGGCGACGAGCGCAATCCGCCGGAATGGGGGCGCGGCAACCACAACATCTACTTCCGAAGCGAGGAGGCGTTCACCACCAACCGGGCGATGAAGGCCGGCCCGCTGTTCCCGCCCGAGAAGGAAGGCGAGAAGCGGACGGCGCTTGACCCCGGCCAGGCCATGCTGGTGCCGCACCACACGGGCGTGGCGTTCGGCGACTGGTACGGGCACGGAACCGGAACCGCGATCGATTGGGGGCGCGCCGATGACCGCGGGCTGAGGCCGGTCGCCGAGATCTACTCGCTGCACGGCCAGAGTGAGATGTACTGCCCGGTGCATGCGCGCTCATATGAGTCCAACGGGCTCCGCGATCCCGACCGGTACGTGAACACGTCGGTGCCGGGGCCGCACTTCCTGCAGGACTGGTGGATGGCCGGCCACCGGCCCGGCGTTGTCGGCGGGTCGGACGATCATACCGGCCGCGGCGGCCAGCGGGACGGCGGCGCCACGGCTGTCTTTGCCGATTCGCTCGGAGCCGAGGCGCTTTTCGATGCCATCCGTGCGCGGCACTGCTATGCCACAACGGGCGAGCGAATCCTCATGGAATTCGCCGTGAACGGCGTGGCGATGGGCGGCGTCGTATCCTGCCGGGCCGGCGACCTCGTGCGCGTGTGCGTCCGGGTGTGGGGCACGGCCGTTCTCGCGCGGATCGAGGTGCTGCGTTTCCGCTTCCGGGCCGACATCGGTTTCATCCCCGCGGCCAGCGTCTGTCCCCGGCCGGAGTCCCTCGACGCCGAGGTGTCCTTCGAGGATCGGATTGACGGCGCGTCCGTCTACTACGTGCGTGTCACACAGGAGCCGGTGGATCGGCCCGCCATGGCGTGGTCGAGCCCCGTCTGGGTGGAGGTTGCCGCGCCGGCAGCCGGAAAGGAGCCCGCGTGAGCAACGCGTTCGCAGTCGAAACCCTGGGCCCGGCTTGCATCCCTTCGCCGCTGGAGGGAACCGCCTTTACGCCCGACGATGCGGCGATGCTGATGGACCCGACGTTGCCCGCGGGCCGGGCGGAGAACGCGTCCACCGTCGAACTGGCCGGCCCGAGGGCGCGCATCTTCTTCGACCCGCGCGAGACGCGTGCGGCCATCGTGTCGTGCGGCGGGCTGTGCCCGGGCCTCAACGATGTGATTCGCGCCATCACGATGGTGTTGTGGCACCGCTACGGCGTGCGGGAGATCCTCGGGCTTCGCTATGGCTACGAGGGCCTGGTGCCCGCCTGCGGGCACGCGCTGCTCTCCCTGACGCCCGACCTGGTCGAGGATATTCATCTCGACGGCGGTACGATCCTCGGCACGTCCCGCGGCCCGCAAAGCGAGTCCGTGATGGTCGATTTCCTGCGCGACAACGGCATCTCGATGATGTTCACCATCGGCGGGGACGGAACGCAACGGGGGACGCGCGACCTGGTGCGCGAGATCCGGCGGCGCGGGCTTCCCATTTCCGTGGTGGGCATTCCGAAGACGATCGACAACGACCTTCTCTGCACCGAGCGCACCTTCGGATTCGAGACCGCGGTCGCCATGTGCCGCGAGCCCATCACCGGCATCCACATGGAGGCCAAGGCCGTCAACAAGGGCGTGGGCCTGGTCAAGTTGATGGGGCGCGATTCGGGATTCGTGGCGGCCTACGCCACGCTGGCCACCAGCGATGTGAACCTCGTGCTCGTGCCCGAGGTGCCCTTCTCGCTGCCGCGGCTGCTCGGATGGCTGGAGCATCGGCTGCAGCGCAAGTCGCACGCGGTCATTGTCGTGGCCGAGGGCGCCGGCCAGGATCTGGTCAGCGCCACCGGCGCCGACGCGTCCGGGAACCGCAAGTTCGGCGACATCGGCACCTTCCTCCGGGATGCGATTGCCGCGCATTTCAAGGAAATCGGGCGGCCGGCGCTTGTCCGCTACATTGATCCCTCCTATACCATCCGCAGTGCGCGCGCCAATCCCGACGACTCGGTATTCTGCTTCCGCCTCGCGCGGTATGCCGTGCACGCCGCGATGAGCGGCCGCACGGGGATGGTCGTGGCGTTGATGAATAACCGGTTCGTGCACGTGCCGGTGGACAAGGCTGTCGAGCAGCGCAAGCGGATCGATCCCAAGGGCTCGGTCTGGCAGAGTGTCCTGGACAATACGGGCCAGCCGGCCGACCTGACCTGAAGGGTTTGCACACGCAGGAACGGGGAGACGATTGACCATGGATACGGATGCCGCCCGGATTGCATCGGGGCTGAAAGGGAAGCTTGGCGAGGCCGCGTGGAAGCGGTTACGCGCCCGACTGGCAGAAGTGAACGGACATATTGCCGCGCGAGGGATCCAGTCCTACCAGGGGAAGTCGGATTTACTCACGGGCTATTCCTACGGCGAGTTTTACGATTGGGACTTGTACTTCGAGAACGTGTACCTGTCCTATTACGGCATCAGCCGATACTGTCGGACGAATCTGGAAGCCTTCCTGGACCAGCAGCTGGAATGCGGATTCGTGGCCAGAACCCTGGTCCATCCCCGGCAACGCCAGCATTTCAAGCCGTTCCTTGCCCAGATTGCCTTGCTGGGGAGCCGGCAGTTCAGCAGCTTTGAATGGCTCCGAAACAAGTACTACACGAGACTGGTCAAGTACCTCGACTATTGGTTTTGGTTTTGCGACTTCGACAAGAATGGCCTGAGCGTGTGGGACAGCGCGGACCACAGCGGCATGGACAACCAGGACAGCAGGGCCGGAGGGTTGTACGCCATGACCATGGAAGGCGCCGACCTGAACGCCTACCTGGTCCGCGAATTGCAGGCAATGGCGATTCTGGCCGAGAACCTGGGCCATCGCCAGGACAGCCAGGGGTTCCGCGAGCATGCCCGGCGTCTTGGCCAGCGGGTGAACGATGTGCTCTGGCACGACGAAGACGGCTTCTATTATGACCGGAATGAGCGGACGGGGCTGCCTGTGAAGGTCAAGTCGGTTGCCGGCTTCATGCCGTTGTGGGCGGATATCGTGCCGTCCGATCGCGCGGAACGGATCATCCGGAAACATCTCGTCAATCCCGACGAGTTCTGGCTGGCCTATCCGATTGCTGGCTATGCCCGAACTGAGCCGGACTACTATCAGGAACGGGGCGGCAGCGAGTGCAACTGGCGCGGCACGACGTGGGTTCCGGCCAACTACGCTGTGTTCCACGGGTTGATGCGGCTTGGGTACAGGGACATTGCGGAGGCACTGGCGTACAAGACGTTCGAGATGGCGCTTCGCGAGGAGACGACGCGGGAGTACTACAATGCGGAAACCGGCTCCGGGCAGGGCCTGAATCCGTTCTGGGGCTGGTCCGCGCTGGCCTATTTCATGCCGCTGGAATTTGAAATGAATTACGATCCCACGGACCTGGAAAGGCGGGAGATCGTCCCGCTGGCGTCAGCCGTGCTGGGGTTGGAGTTTTCGGGCCGGGGTTGATGGCGGTGAGCCGAGGGGAGATGAACGAAGCGGATGCGATTTACAGCGTTAGACTTTGAGACGGCGACCGGTGACCGGGCGTCGGTCTGCGCCGTCGGCCTTGCCGTGGTTGAGGACGGCCATGTGGTCCGGCGGGTGCGTCAGTTGATACGCCCGCAGCCGCTGGTGTTTGATCCCTTCAACATCGCCATCCATGGCATCACCGCGAGGGATGTCGCGGATGCGCCCACCTTTGCCGAGTACTGGCCGTCTCTCTGGTCGAACGTCCGGGGGCCGCTTGCCGCGCACAACGCGTCCTTTGACGTGAGTTGCCTGCGCCGTGCGCTCGATCAGGCTGGAACGCCGCACCCGGAGACGGACTACTACTGCACGCGGGTGCTGTCGAAGCTGGCCTGGCCGCAGCATCCTACCTATGCGCTCGATCACATTGCGCGATCATTGGGCATACGGTTCCGGCATCACGACGCAGAGGAGGATGCGGTGGCCTGCGCCCTGGTGCTTCTTGCCGTTTGCCGGCAAGTCAACGCGCCCACGCTCGCCGCCCTGCAAGGTATGCTTGGACTCCGGGTCGGTCGCGTGTTCGAGGGCGGGTACCGGCCCTGCGGAGGCCCGCGGGCCCGGCGTGCCCGGGAGAAACGCCCGGTTGACGCGCCATGGGAGTCCTGCGCAGATCCGGAGGCGGGGCGGGCGCTGGCGGAAGCGACGTCAGGTCCCCGATCGTGCGGTTGGGTACGGCAGGCAAAGCGCCAATGAAGACAGGACGTTTCGTCAATACGGCGTTGGCCCTTGCGGTCACAATTGCAGCGGCAGGCCTGTTGCTCACCTGTCGCTACAACGGCAACATAACAGGGTTCTTCGCCATCGGAGATGCACTGCCGCTGTCACCGTTGCTGGCTCGGGATACGGCATGGATCAACGCGGGGTCCGCGGGCTATGACGGCCAGATGTTTCTGACGTTGGCGCTGGACCCGGCGCTCCGGAACCCGGGCACCCTCGCGGCGCTGGACAACCCGCAGTACCGCTATCGCAGGATCGGCTATCCGCTGCTGGGTTATATGACCGGCCTCGGGCGTGCGCACCTCATTCCTTACGCATTGGTCCTGATCAATGTTCTGGGTTGCGCGGCGATTGTCCTTCTCGGGTCGCTCATGATGAGCCCTCCCATGGGAGCGAGGCTGTGGGCCTTCCAGCCGCTTGCCTTGCTGGCGGCGCCGGGGTTGTGGGTGTCCCTTTTCCTGTCGACCGCCGACCTTCTGGCCTGTGTGTTGCTGGTGGCCGGACTGGCGGCCATGCGCTTCCGGCGTGATGCGCTTGCCGCCGTGAGTCTGTGCGCCGCTTGTTTCGTGAAGGAGGCGTATCTGGCTTCGCTGCTCGCGCTGGCGGCGTTCCAGTTCGCAAAAGGGAATAGACGTTCCGCGTTGTGGCTCGCGCCGGCAGCACTCTTGCCGATGGGGTGGCTGGCGTTCGTGCGGCTCAACATCCGTGCGGGAACTGGCGGCGTGAGCGAGAACTTCGGCATCCCGCTGGTTGGCATTGCCGAGGCGGTCAGCGACGTCATCAGGCGGGAGGTTTCTGCGGCGAACGGGTTTGAGTTGTACTGTCTGCTCGTCCTTGTGGCTGCGGCAGCGGTCCTTGTCGTGGACGTTGTGAAAGCGGGCAGGGCCCTCTCGCCCGAGAACGTGGCGATGCTTCCCCTGATCGCCCTTCTGGTCGTCAGCCGCCCTCAGGTTCTGGACTACCACGGCGGTTACCTGCGCGTGTTTCTGCCACTGTTTCTCGTTCCGGGGCTGACGCTGTCGCGTGAAGGGAACCGGGGGTGCAAGCTGATACTCCTGGCGATGGCCGCTGTCGCTTCGGGTGCCTATGTGCTCAACATGATCATGTCTTGAGGAGCAGGGTGTACGGATGATGTTATGAAACCGACTCGATTGGCGTTGGCGGGGGTTGCGATAGCATGCGCGGCATCCGTGGTGTGCGGGCAGATGCCCTCGGACGCGCCGGTGCGCGTTTCCGAATCGGCCCAC
>Ga0172375_10012780_pt1 | contig 10498 bp, 2 predicted proteins | sample LakKiv1m_FD_114537 | JGI IMG/M metagenome (GOLD analysis project Ga0172375, IMG submission 114537) | Freshwater microbial communities from Kabuno Bay, South-Kivu, Congo - kab_092012_11.1m | ecosystem: Environmental > Aquatic > Freshwater > Lake | place: Democratic Republic of the Congo...
CCACGGGGGGGAATGGCGGAGGCGACCGCGTCGAAGTCCCGACCTCGAAGAGCGTCGGGACGAAGACGGGTTGCCTGTCTCTGGCTACGGCGCAGTTCCGTTCAGAAGCCCCGCCTTTCAAGGGGGGGAGCTTCACTTGACGGTGACGCGATAGAAGTACAGACCGCCGGTTCCTGTCGTATCGACGTAGGTGTTCTGCGGCGGCGTCGCCTGAATATCGGTTGCTATGGCGGTGAAGCCCTTCGTGATATCCGACGCCCTCTCGATCGTGTAGAACTTCCCGGCCACACTGGACCAGGTGATGACGAATCCATTGCCGGCTGGCGCCGGCTGCACGGCTTCAATGGCCAACACCGAGCCGCTCTGGGTGGGGTCGGTACCGGCGATGTACTCTTGGCCGTTATTGAGACCGTCACCATCGGAGTCGAGCGTGGAATCAAAGGCGCTGGCAACGCCGAAGTACCATTCCGCCCACCAGGCCGGCGTGCCGTTGAGGTTGGACATGCCCTTTGGCGCCGGTTCCACAGCGGCACCGCCGGTGCCGACGGCGCTGGCGCAACGGAACCCCAGATCGACATACCGGGCAAAGGGCTCCAGACTGTAGCGCGGCGCGCAACGCAGTCTCAGCGACGAGTTGATGTAAGAGCCGCCACGAATGATTTTGGCGCTTCCGCCGCCGGGCCCGGTTGGATCGGCGACGGGACCGGCGAGGTCGCTCTGGTACCAGTCGCTGCACCACTCCCAGACGTTGCCGGCAATGTCAAAGAGGCCGTAGGCATTGGCGGCATAGGTTCCGGAGACGGTCGGCAAGCCCACGTTATTTCCGTAGTTGGCGTTTCCAGACCCGATTGTATTGCCCCACGGATACAGGTTGTTGGGGGCCCCGCATCGCATGGCGTATTCGAACTCCGCTTCCGTGGGCAGGCGCTTGCCGGCCCATGCCGCATAGGCCGCCGCCTCATTCCAGGTCAGGTTGACCATCGGCCGTGTCGTCACGGCCCATCCCGGATTCCAGGCGGGCGCTGCCGGCATGGTGCTGCCCGTCCCGAGGCAGAAGGCCTGATACTCCGCCACGGTCACTTCGTGGACGTCGAGGTAGAAGTCGCTCAAGGTTACACTGTGGCCGCCGGCACCGTTCAGGATGCCCATCTGGAAGGTGCCACCCGGGATCAGCGCCATCGTGCCCATGAGGTAGGTCCCCGTACGTGCCGTGACCGCGCCATTCGTGACCGTAACGGTGGTGATGTTGGCGGGCGTCGTCCAGCCCGCCGCCGCACCGAAGGTGACGGTGTAGGGATTGCCCAGGGCATTCACGTTCGGAATCACGTCGCCGCTGTTGTGCCATCCCGTGTCGGGGCCTGTCGTCATGCGCCACTGGGCGCCGGCGGCCGCTGCGCCGGCAGGGCTGATCGTAACGGTCACACTGCCCAGGTCCAGCGCAAAGTTTGCGGTGATTGTGCGCGCCTGCGTCATGGCGAGTGTCAGCGGACTGTCGTTGGTCTGCGGACCCGGAACATCGCCCGTCCAGCCAGCGAAATGATAGCCGCCGTTGGCGGTGGCGGTGATCGTGACGTTACTGCCGGCGTTGTGCCAGCTGCCGACCACGTCGACATTTCCGTTGGCACCGGCGGCAGGCGCAAGCCGGTACTGGGTTTGCCAGTTCCACGTCAGCGTCGAGTCGTTCGTGATGTTGAAACTCGTGTTCAAAGCAACACCCGACGGGGGGACGCTGCCGGTTCCTGACCAGCCCGTGCAGACGTACTGGGTCATGCCGTTGGCAACGGGCGAACCGGCCACCGACGCGTTGATGAGCGTGTTCCACGGATTCGTGGTGATGCCGCTCGGGGTGGGGGTGCCCCACAAACTGACCACGGTCAACGTGAAGTCGTCGATACCGAACAAGGCATCAATGGAATGACCGTTGTTCGTGACGTTCAGGAACGTGTAACTGTTGGTCAAGGCGATGCTGCCGCCATCCACAGTCACATTGGTGATGTGGTAATTTACGTTTGGCGTGATCGTGAAACTCTGGTTGGCGCCGTGAACCACCGGGACGGCTCCATTGGACGTTATGGTGCCATGGAGACCCGCGGTGGCATTAATGACATAGGAGTTCGTGGCGAAGTGGGCGGTCAGGGTGTACGCCTGGTCCAGGGTCAACACGAGAGGATTGTTCGTCGATGACAGCGTGCCGCTCCAATTGGCGAAGTAATAGCCGTTGGAGCCCGTGGCGGTGAGCGTAACTCCCGGGGTGCCGGCATCGTACCACCCGTTCGTGGCCGTGACTCCACCGTTGGCGTCGGCGGACACCGCCGTGAGAAGGAACTGGGTTACACCATTCCAGGCAAGGCTCGACGCGTTGGTGACCGTGATGGACACGTTGGTACCCGGGCCCGACAGTGGCACGCTTCCGCTACCCGTCCAACCCGTGCACATATATTGCGTACCGGGGCCGAGGAGCAGGGGCGAAACCACCGAACAGTCCAGGGGAGTTCCGTAAGGATAGCTGGCGGCCCCAGCGGGCGGCGTGGCGGAGAGGAGGGGCGACGTAACGCTCAGTGTATACTGGTCGATGCCAAACAGCGCGGTGATGGTGTGCCCGCCGTTGGTCACGTTGGCGAAGGTGTAGTCGTTCGTCGGGCCGCCGAATATCCCGTCAACGACGACGTTGGTGACGTGATAGTTGACGTTCGATGTGATGACGAAGTTCGTGTTGGCCCCGTAGTCTACCCACACCGTTCCCAGCGGCGTAATCGTCCCGCCCGGCCCGTTCGTGGCGGTAATGTTGTATGTGTTGATCGCGAAGTGAGCGACCTCGGAGACGCATTGAGTGGCCACGAGCGTGATCGGGTTGTTCGTCGAGGTAATCGTTCCGGTCCAGTTGGTGAAGTAATAGCCGTTGCTCGCGGCGGCGGTGAAGGCCGGCATCTGGCCGTTGAAGAACCACGCGTTCGTTGTGTTGGCGCTGCCGCCGGGGCCTGACGAGATCGCGAACCAGTGGACGGCGTCCAGCCCGACGCAAACCGCCTGGTTGGTCGAGTCGAATTTTGCCAGGACCCGGTAGAACCGGGACGTGCCGTGGGGTGCCATATTCTCATAGCTATTGAACGGCGGTGTGGCCGTCTGATTGGTCGTAATGGAGAACCAGGGAGCGAGACCATTGGTGCTGAATTCCACGCCATAGATGCGCCCGGCGACACTTGGCCAGCCGACCCACGGGTTGCCGTTGGTGATGCCGCTGGCGGAGAAAGCCAACAGGGAGAGGCCGTTGGTTGGATCCGTACCGGCTACGTACTCGTGGAGATTCGGCATGATGTCAAGATCGGCATCAGCATCAGGCAGGGCATTTGTACTGCCGAAATACTGGATTTCCCACGCGTCCGGCATGCCATCGCCATCGCCATCCCATGGCGCACTGCGGGACGCCTCCTTCGTGCCTCCGTATCGGCCCATGTTGATCCGTCCGCCGTTGGGTACGGGTTCCTGGTTCCAGTTGTCGACGGGATCGCCGGCATCGATGCAGGGCGAGTGGATGCCGTCAACGGTCCAACCGTTCGGAGTCATGCGGCCGCCCCGGCTCTTGAGGTGGAAGTCCTTGCCGCCTCCAAACAAAGGATCGGCAGAAATGTCGTGGAGTCCGGCGGCCGCGGCGTCGCCGTAGTTGACCGAATTGCCGTAAACGCAATTGTAATCATACGCCCATGTGTTGGTGGAGACCCCGTCGGCCGTGATGCCGCCGGCGGTGTTGAAGGCTACGATGTTGTTCCGGATTTGAATGCCGTCCGTATTCGTGACACAGAGACCATCGCCGTTCCTCACGATCGTGTTGTTGATGACCTTCGACATGCCGGGCGTGGCCGTATCGAAGAATATCCCGGGCCCCGCGTTGTCGAGGAGTAAGTTGTTCCTGATATCAGCATAGGAGGAGCCGTCGAGCTTCAGGCCAAAGGCGGCGTTCGAACACACCTCGTTGAATTGGAGCATGGCTACCCAGCCGCTCAGGTGGATGCCGCCGTTCGGGCACCCCTCAACATGGTTGTCGGTGATGGAGATATTCAAGGAGGGAACGTACAGTTCGATACCCCGGCCGCAGGATCCTATGAAATTCCTTTCCATACGCATGTTGTCGGAGGAGTTGTTGACCTGGATGCCGTAGATGCCGCACTTGTCGACCGAGTTCCCTTGGATCACCGGATCGCTGGAGCCGTCCACGTAGATCCCGACGTCCAGGTTGCCGATCTCGTTTCCGTAGAGACGGACGTGGCTGGCCCCGGTGGCCACGATGCCTATGCCCGTGGAGGGCGCGGGAGGATAGATCTCAAAACCGCAGAGCACGATGTAGTCCTTGACGCTGATCTGGAAGCCGGTTCCGGAGCCCGGGTCCACGTTCACCCCGCCGGTCTTGCCGAAGAATCGGCCATCGTCATCGGCATAGAAGGTGAGCCAATTGCCGGCAGCGCCTGTTTCCTGTACGACGACGTTCTCATGGTACTTGCCCGGCGCGACGATCACAACGTCGCCCGCGAACGACGATACTCCCGCGTAATTCAGGGTTTGCCAAGCGCTGGCCGGAGTCAGTCCGTCGTTCGCGTCCAGTCCGGCGTTGACGTCGACATAGCGCAGGGTTCCTCCCCCGGCGACAAACATGCTGGCCTGGCCGCATATGTTGGTGTCCGCGGAGAGGGCCACATCCAGGACTTGATCTCCGGAAGCCAGGAAACAGACCTGGTTGCTCATGTACGCCACGCCGTTCACGAATCCGTTGAACGGCGTGACGGCGAACGAAGCCGGCCCGTTGGGAGACGTAAAGTCCACGTTGCCCGTGTGTGTAAGGTTGATCTGTTCGCCGTCCCCCAGGGCGGCCACGAAGACATCGTTCGAAAATCCCACGATTCCCACCGGCCGCCGCATTTCCACCCGGAAGTGGGTTGTATTCGTCGCTCCGCCAACAAGCACTTCTACGCCCTCGCTGGCCGACCGTGAGGGGTCGACCTGGTCCTCACAATTCACTTTTTGGAGGCCGCCGTTACCGAACGTCACGGAGGCGGAGAATACGCCCTGTTCACCTGCCCCGAACACGTGGCTGTTCGGGTACGACGCGCCCGGATCGGAACAGGAGATCGCGATCGTCCCTGTGTAGTTCGTGTCCACCTGGCCATTTCCGCGCATGGCCTTGATGGTGATCGGCGTGGGATTGCCGGCGAGCGCGATGCTCAGAGTCTCGATCTCAAAGTAACCCGGCCCCATGCCGCTATCCACATGGATGCCGTAGAGTCCGCCCAGGATGTTCGTGTCGACCTGCCAGCGCGCTTCGATCCACTGATTGTCGCCGGGCGTCTTGAACTGCACACTGTTGACGTTGGAGAATGCATGTCTGCCTTCGTCCCCGGCCGTAAAGGTGTAGGTGGCGGGGAAGGTGGCGGAGGGATCACTACAGTAGAATTCGACCACGCCCGTGAAATTGGTCACATCGCGTTCGTACTGATTGCGGGCCGAGACATACAAATCGCACCAGGTGTCCACCGGTGTCCAGTGCGGTCCGTCGACCACGAAGTGCGTGACGTTGGTACTGAAACCCTCGCCTTGGACGGTGATGTTCCATGCTTCGGCCCAGGCCGTGGTCTGGATGTTGTCCTCGATCCGGAGCCAGTGTTCACCGATCGTGTTGAATTGCAGGTCGTTGGTGAACGTTCGCCAGCCGGCGTCGCCGGCGCTGAACAGGAAGACTCCACTGTTCGGCAGGCTTGCCGCCCCGTCGCTCGAGCTGAAGATCACTTCGCCGAGATAGTTGGTGACGAGGTTGAAGTTCATGTCCGCAGCGCCGATTGAAACACTCGTCCATTGCCCCGTTGTCACGGGATCCATGAATCCCGTCATCACGAAACGGTCGAGGATCGTCCCGTATCCGTTGAACACGACGATGTCATGCTGGTCGCCGTTGATGGCGAAGTCCACGGTATCGTTGGCCTTGACGTCAAAGTGCTCGCCGGGCGTGGAGAAGATAACGGGACTGGCAAAGAAATGGATCCCGCCGTCCCCCGGAGTGAAGGTGTAATCCGACGGCAAGAAGGCGGTCGCGTCGATGGAACTGATGTGCACGGTCCCGGTGTAGTCGGTCCACAGGTTGGTTCCTTTCCACGCCTCGACCTTCATGTTGTAGATCGGCTGGTTGGTGAACACGTAGGCGGGTATGCCGGATACGCTGAGACGGCCCGGTTCTGCCGGTGTGCCGCCGCCGAATGTAGTGACGACCCGGAAGCCGATTTCCGGGGACCCGATCTGGACTATCTGGCTCGTGCGGAAGGATGCCAGGAGACTCGTACTGGGTGTCGCGAACGACCCGCCGCGCACAGTGCCACTGGTCGAGTCGCCGTCCGTGATCCGGTCGTTCACCCATTCGGCCGCGTTTCCGCTCAGGTCGTACAAGCCGAACTGGTTGCTCGTATCCGCCGTCGGGGCTAGTCCGTTCGTGGTCAGGCCGATGCCGTCATAGTACCCGCACGGTGTGGTACCGTCAGGCCAGGTTTCCGCATCGTAGTTCGCATCCTGGAAGCCGATCGCGTCACGGCCGAAGCCGTACGTGCGGTCAATGGCGCCGTCCCACGCTGCCAGGAGATAGAACTCGTTGAAGGCGCTGGCCGCATTCGTGCAATCATCCATGGCCAGGCGATACCCTTTGTAGGGGAGCCAGGCCGCGCGGTCGGCGGGCGAGAAACTCGGCCAGGCGGCAGCGGTTACCGGTTTCCAGGCGCTCCACACGCTGCCTTCCCCGTAACAGCGCTCGGACGCGGGCAGCCCCTGGGCGATGGTTAGCCAGTTGCAGTACTTGACGGCGCCAAACCACGTTACGCCCACGACCGGGTGACCGGCGTACTGTGGAGGCGCGCTGTAGCGCATGCCCGGGGCATTGAGGTTGTTGTAGGTGAGTCGGGACTGGCCCGTCACGAACATTTGCTCGGAAGGGGACATGGCGTTGCTGAAGTAGACGGTTCCGCCGGCGTTGATGAACATGTTGGTGCCGCGTTCATTCCCGGGGTTCATCTCGGCGTCGTTCAGGAACGCGACAAACTCGTCGTTCCGGATTTCGTACTTTGACGCGCAGAAAGGATAGGTCGGCCCGCCCGGTTGAAGTGCGCCGTCATTCGCAGGGACGATCAGCGGGTACGGCGGCCCCGCAATCATGGTCGTGAAATTAGTTGTCTCCGGCGCCCAGGCCTCCCCCAACAGGTTACTGGCCCAGCACCGGTAGAAGTACTGCGTATTGGGCATGAGACCGAAGAGGTTGGTGGCAAGTGGCCCGACAAACAGCAGCCCGAAGTCGTTTGTGTTTGCCCATGTCCAAGCATTCGTGTCGCCGTCCCAGAGGCACCAGTAAATCACCACGTGGTTGCTGGGAGATGGCAAACCCCCTGTCAGATTGCCGTTGAGCGTGGCGTCGGTGACTGTGACACCCGTGGCGCCCGCGCCGTTGTCGGTGACCGGAAACTGCGCCCAGGCTAGGAACGGGAACATGATGAACATGAAGATCAGTGCGAAACGCAGAAGTGGCGCCGAGAGGCTCCTTCGTTTCTGTCCCCCGCTTGAACGCCGGCCAACATGCCCCCCTCCAACCCCCAGTTTCCTTGGCGATTGAACTCGTTTCAACATGATGGTCGCGTCCAAAGGATAGTCTTACAGGATCTGTTCTGTATACTACTCTCTGGCGGCGCCGAGGTCAACGCCATTCCATGCCAAAATGGTCACGAAACAAGACGCGAGTGTGGCGGGGGGCAGGCATGATCATCGTACGTACTGACCGGGTCCAGGGTTCTCGCCTTGACTTGGGGCGAATGATCGGAGAGTGTGAAAACGATCGGAAGAAGATGTCTTGGGTTTTCACGGCCTGATCAGCATTGTGGATGGATTATGACCCGCGAAGAACTTCAAAAGCTGCTGGCGGATCTCCCGAAGGCGCGCGTGGCCGTTATCGGTGACTACTGCCTCGACGCGTACTGGTTCATTGACCGTTCCCGCGAGGAAGTGTCGCTCGAAACCGGCCTCACCACCTGGCCCGTGCGTCGTCAGCGCTACTCTCTGGGTGGGGCGGGGAACGTCGTGATGAACCTCCTGGCGATGGGCGTCCGCCAGGTGCAGGCCTTTGGTGTTATTGGCAATGACCCGTTCGGACAGGAGATGCTCAAGCTCTTGACCGCCGGCGGCGTGGACGTGCGTGGTATGTTGACTCAGAACAGGGAGTGGAGCACGCACATCTATGCCAAGCCTTACAAAGATGACAAGGAGATGAGCCGGATTGACTTCGGGAACTACAACGAGCTTTCTGAGGAAACGGCGGCCGATCTGTTGGCCCGACTTGAAAAGGCAGTGGACGGCGTCGATGTCGCGATCGTCAACGAACAGGTGGCCAGCGGCATCCACAACACGGCATTCTTCAGGGACAAACTGGCGGCTCTTATCGGCCGCCATTCCGGCAAGGTGTTCATCCTGGACAGCCGCCAGTATAGCAATGCGTATCCGGGAGTTGTCCGAAAGATCAACGACCACGAGGCGGCACGGCTGTGCGGCATACAGCGCGAGCCGGACGACATTGTGCTCTACGAAGAGGCGGTCAAGGCGGCGGAGACACTGGGCCGAAAATTCCGCAAGCCGGTGTTCGTCACACGGGGCCCCCGCGGCTGCCTGGTGTTCGACGACAAAGGGCTGCGGGAAGTGCCGGGACTGCTCATCATGGGACGTACGGACACGGTGGGAGCGGGCGACAGCATGCTGGCCGGCATCGCCGGGGCGCTCGCCGTCGGACGCGATCATCTGATGGCCGCCACCCTGGGCAATTTCGTCGCCGGGGTCACGGTTCAGAAACTCTTTCAGACGGGTACGGCGAGTCCCGACGAGATCCTGGCGATCGGCGCCGATCCCAACTATGTTTACAGACCGGAACTTGCCGACGATCCGCGCCAGGCTCGAGTTGCGCCCGGCACGGAGTTCGAAATCGTGACGGACGTGCCGCACGGAAACCGGTTCAGCCACGCCATTTTCGACCACGATGGGACGATCTCAACCTTGCGGCAGGGCTGGGAACGCATCATGGAGCCCGTCATGATCCAAGCCATTCTCGGCGAGAAGTTCCAGGCCGCCGATGAATCCCTGTACCAGAAAGTGGTGCAACGGGTGAGGGACTATATCGACAAGACCACCGGCGTCCAGACCCTGGTGCAGATGGAGGGGCTGGTGGATATTGTGAGGGAATTCGGCCTGGTGCCGCGCGACTGCATCCTCGACGCGCCGGGCTACAAGCGCATCTACAACGACGGACTCATGAACCTGGTTCGCGAGCGCGTGGCCAAGTTCGAACGCGGGGAACTGAATGTCGACGATTATACGATGAAGAACGGCGTCAAGTTCCTTCAGTTGCTTCGCCAAGCCGGTGTTCGTCTTTTTCTGGCCAGCGGCACGGATGAACAGGACGTGATCAACGAGGCCAAGGCACTCGGCTATGCCGATGTGTTCGACGGGCGGATCTATGGGGCCGTGGGCCGTACCGATGTGGAGGCGAAGAAGGTGGTGATGGAACGGATCCTCAACGACATCGGGCAGGGCAAGGCCGGTAACGTGATCGTGTTCGGCGACGGTCCCGTGGAGATCCGCGAAACCCACAAGCGCGGCGGTTACGCGGTCGGCATCGCCAGCGATGAGATCCGGCGTTTCGGGCTCAACCGCGACAAGCGGGCGCGTCTGATCCGGGCCGGCTCGGACCTGATCATTCCTGACTTCTCGCAGCTCAATAACCTGTTGAAGATTCTTGGCCTTCCGGGATGAATCCAACGGGTGGGCAGGAAATCCTGAAACTACGGCGGACTGGCGATGCAGAAGGTGAATGTCGGACTGTACGGAATGAACGGGCATCAGATTCACCATGCCCTGGCCGACAGTCGACAGGGGAACCTGGTCGCGGTCGCCGCGGTTGACGACTCATCGCTATCCTCGAATGTCCGGCGCTACTCGACGCTCACGGAACTTCTCCGGGACAAGGAGGTCGAACTGGTGTCGTTGTGTTCCCCCCGGCGGAGGAACCAGGCACGGGACGCTATCCGGAGCCTGAAAGCAGGCAAGCATGTCTACGCCGAAAAGCCGTGCGCCATGACCGAGAAAGACATGGATCAGATCGTTGCCGTCTCCCGGAAGACCGGCATGAGGTTTCATGAGATGGCCGGGACGGGGTTCGAGCAACCTTACCTGGCCATGCGACGGGTCGTGCAGGCGGGCCGGATCGGAACGGTTGTGCAGGTGCTGGCGCAAAAATCCTATCCGTATCACACCAATCGGCCGCAGGACGAGGGTGTGGATGGGGGGCTTCTGCTACAGGTTGGTGTGCACGCGCTTCGCATGATCGAACACGTCGCGTGCGTGAAGGTGAAATCCATCGAGGCGATCGACACCCAACTGGGAAATCCGAGAGCCGGCAGACTGCGGATGGCCGTGTCGATGGTGATGCGGCTGGAGA
>Ga0172375_10012781_pt1 | contig 10498 bp, 11 predicted proteins | sample LakKiv1m_FD_114537 | JGI IMG/M metagenome (GOLD analysis project Ga0172375, IMG submission 114537) | Freshwater microbial communities from Kabuno Bay, South-Kivu, Congo - kab_092012_11.1m | ecosystem: Environmental > Aquatic > Freshwater > Lake | place: Democratic Republic of the Congo...
ACATCTAATCTTATAGCAGGAAAAGGATATTTACATCCAACAATAATTGCATCATTAGCGGCAGCAAGTTGTGTTCCCGCATTATTAGCAAATCTAGTAAATCTTGAACCAGAAGCGGCTGAGGCATCATAAGACCAGTATTCTACTATTTCATTTCCCTGTTTATCATTAACAAAGGAAGAACCCTCTCCGATATTAACCTGTAAATCTTCGCCCAAGTTTATTGCCCCCGGCGTTCCTATGGAAATTTTGCCCTGTAATGATGCCTTACCAGTAATCAGTCCCCCACTAGTACTTTCATCATCCGCAATAATATTAACAGTTGCTCCGCTAACAATAGAAAATTTGCTGGAATCAATATGCCCTATGTATGAAACTCTGGCGGTAGCAGATTCAATAAATAAATCATTAACAGTAGAGCCTTCAATAATACAGCCCTCGACCTTTATATGAGAACTTCCGGTAGCCCCGATATGAATAGTATGGTCACAATCATCAAAATGACTGGAAAGACCGTCAATATATCCACCGTTATCCGCATACATTCCATTAACACAATTATTGGCCGCACAGGAAAACAGATATAATTGCGAACCAGTGCCATAAGAATAATAACCATAAACAGGCCTAGTTAAAATTCCAGTCAGATTACAATTTGTTGCCACAAGAAAACCGCCGTTAATACAACTTATAAATTCATTAAAAAGCTTCGGAAACAAAGGCAATCCTGACAATCCGGTAATATAATCGGCAGTAATGGAACCGTTATCTGACAAAATTCCAGTATAACAATTCGTAATAATACAGTTTTCTATTTTTCCTGTAGTAGTCGTAGCAGATTTATATGCAATATTAGAAAATGCCGTCAATCCCGCTATCGTAAATCCATTTAATGTTGAATTTCCGGTGCCAATAAAGATAGCTCCGTCATTACTTGCAACTACATTTGCCCCATATTGTCCGCCCTCAGAATATATTGATACCCATTGAGGGATCGTAATGGGATTGTCTTCGGAATAAGATCCGGGAAAAACTCGTATAACAACCGGATTCATTGCTGTTGGAGTTAACGCCACTGCCATAGCGATACCATCTTTAATAGTACTGGCATCTCTTGCACCATCTTTTGCAACACTTATTGTCCTTGCTGCCGTTAACGAATGCAGTAGATTCAGTCCCGTAATAGATTTAGATTCCCAATTACTTCCGCCCATACTTTTTGAAACAGCCAAGAGATCGGCGGCACCCAGTTCTGTAGTGCTATTTAACTGTGAAATTTTGATATCGGTCATAAATAACCTCATTAATATTATTCAAAAAAATCATTTTAATTCCTTCTTATGTGGAACCATATTGAGATTCCGTCACATATAGAACGCCCGTGTTGTTAACTCCTACGCCAGCCACATAGTTGCTGTCAGGAGATATCAAAGAATCCCATATGGCATTCCTACCGTCTTCCCAAACAGCATTGGCAAAATCTTCCCATATCCAGTTAGCATTAAATGTTACAAAGTCGCGCACTATGGCAGGAATTCCGTTACCATTAATCTTAAGTAATCTGCTATCCATATCGTTTTTAAAATCAATAATATAAAGATTGCCAGAAGGATCGACATCCGAATAACGCATATTACAATACTGAGAAGTTAAAGCATCGCCCAAATAAGTTCCTTCAACGCCACTGCCAGAAAACTTAAGAGTTCTAAAATTCTTATCTAATAATTTGATTTTAAAGTTCCCGCTATCACAAATATAAACTTCTCCATTAGGTTTAGCTGACACGGAATATGGAGATCTCAATATGGCCTGTAAAGTTCCATCGGCATTCCATCCGTTATAACCATCTCCCGCGACCCCATTACCTGCCACTGTAATTACCTGAGATGTGCCATTATAAATCAATCTAATAGCATGATTATTTGTATCTGCCACATAAATATTTCCCGATTTATCAACAGAAATATCATTGGGACTGTTAAATAAGACGCTACTTCCTATGCCTCCTATATATCCGCTTACACCCGTTGGACTACCTGCCACTAAAGTTACATACTGATCGGGGGTTATTCTTCTAATTTGATTGTTGCCCTTATCGGCGACATACAAATTGCCACTTTTATCACACGACAATCCCGATGGTTCATTAAATCTTGCATCACTGCCTTTAACTCTATTATTGCCATTATTACCACTAATTCCCGTCTTCCCTGCCCATACCATCACTGTTCCATCTGGCAATACCCTTAAAATAATGTTATATATTGGATCTGCGACATAAATATTGCCTGATGGATCTACGCAAATGCCGCCTAAATCTCCGGTTCTCTGATCAAATAACTGATGTTCGCCCACTAATACAATTCCATTATTTCCGCCAGCGATATCGTTTTTGGGCATATAACCCTGAGTATAAATCATCAGCCTATTCCAGTTTGACAATATATAACTGCTGGAAGAAGTTGATGAGCTTGAGGTGCTTGAACTAGAAGATAAACTTGACGTACTTGAACTGCTTGAGCTTCTTATTTGTGTTGAACTACTTGTAGAACTGCTCGTTGAACTTGAACTCAAAGAAGAAATCGATGTTGAACTTGTTGAACTACTGGAAGAAACAGAACTGCTTGAACTTCTTATGTATGTTGAACTACTTGATGACGTTGAACTACTTGATGATGTTGAACTGCTTGATGACGAACTAAAACTACTTGAGCTGCTAGAAGAACTTGAACTGGAAGAAGAACTTGAACTGGAAGAAGAACTTGAACTGGAAGAAGAACTTGAACTGGAGGTACTTGAACTACTTGATGTGCTCGAACTGCTTGAACTGCTGGAGCTAGATGAACTACTTGAGCTGGAAGAACTGCTTGAACTTGAAGTAGACGAAGAGCTGCTACTGATAGAAGAACTGGTAGAAGAGCTGGAACTGGAAGAAGAACTTGAACTTGAAGACGAAGAAGAGCTTGAAGAACTGCTACTGGAACTACTCGAACTACTTCTTATTTGAGTACTGGAACTACTGCTTAAACTTGAACTACTTGAGCTGGAAGAACTGCTTGAACTGCTGGATGAACTCGATGAACTTTCCGATTGCCCTCCGCTACTTTCAGAACTACTGGAACTCGATGTACTATATTCTAAAGAAGAACTTGAACTACTTAAACTACTTGAACTGCTGGTAGAGATCGATGAACTTGAACTTGAAGTAGAACTCGAAGTACTACTTGAAGTGCTTGAACTGGTAGAAGAACTTGAACTGATAGAACTACTTGTGGAACTTGAGCTCGAAGTGCTGGAACTGCTAGTAGAGCTTGAAGTACTACTTGAAATACTCGAACTGGTGGAGATACTTGAACTGGTTGAAGTGCTTGAACTAGAAGCGGAACTCGAAGTACTGCTTGAAGTACTTGAACTAGAGGTAGAGCTTGAAGTACTACTTGAAGTGCTTGAACTAGAAGTGGAACTCGAAGAACTGGTAGAACTCGAAGTACTGCTTGAAGTGCTTGAACTAGAAGTGGAACTCGAAGAACTTGAACTTTCAGAACTACTGGAACTTAAATCCTCTTCGTCACCATACACTACTAAATCATCTTGACCGCTATAATAATCGGCCTGTACCCAACATGCACCTAAATTAGTATTGGCCACCCTTATCTCATCAATAATACCATTGAAATTATCTGTCGGTCCTAAATTACCGCCAACCACCACGTTTTCTATATTACCTATGGCCAAAGAACCAGAGTAGTTACTGTCTGGTTGACCGTTAAAATAAAAATAATACGTGGTACCATCGAAAACAATTGTGGCATTATACCATGTTCCTGTTGTGATAGTATTTAAAAATGCAACATCGCCGGGGGTAGAAAAATTGTATGCATAAATCTTATTACTGTCACCAACACCAAGAGCAATATCAGTGGCGCCAGAATTAGTATGAAAAGTAATAATTCTGTTGTTGTCCGTTCCATTATTTATTGTTGTGGCCTTAAACCAGCAAGAAATGGTTATTGGATAGTTGGCAGAAGGAATATAATTTGAAGACTGCCTTAGATTTATGTATTTTTGATCAACCCTTATAAAATTCTGAGCATATCCCGCAATAGCATCGGTTGTTCTGACAGGCACCATTCCCAACGTACCACCACCACCCTGACCGTTATAGGCATTAACAGTACTATCTTTATATTCATCAAGTGTTGCGGCGCCTAATTCCGCAAGATGGTAAACGGAAGTATAAACAGATGACCATACATTCTGAGCCGGAGTAGACGTAGTATCCCCAATATAAGTAGTGTTGTCTGCATGAGTCTTGTCAAAATATAAATAGAAATAAGTATTCTCATTAAATATTACTCTGGGCAATTTCGTCCAAATCCAAGCCTCAGATGTAGCGGGTGTTCCAGTATAATTCCATCTTTCAATTTCCGCATAAGTCTGAGTAACACCATCTGCCGTTGTAATGGCTATTTTTTTAGAATTAGAACCCAAATCCGTAAATATATCCGTTACATCTTTGGAGCTAATACCTGAAGTTGCGGACAGATGCAGTAAAACCGGGAAATTTACGAGATTATCACAAATTTTACTTGAATCCACATAAATGGGAATACGTTTATCCCAACCCGGCAACCATCCGCCACCATGAGATTCCGAAGAAGATGACGAAGAATAACTTGAAGAACTCGAACTGTTTGAGGAACCCGAAGTGCTGGTGGAACTTGAGGTACTGGAAGAACTCGAAGTACTTGAACTGCTGGTGGAACTTGAGGTACTGGTGGAACTTGAGGTACTTGAACTAGTTGAGCTGCTTGAAGAGCTTGAACTGCTTGAAGAACTTGAGCTACTGGAACCACTGGAAGAACTTGAAGAACTTGAACTCGAAGAACTACTTGAGCTAGAAGAAGACTCACTAAATCCCAATGAAGAACTTGAGCTGGTAGAGCTTGAACTACTTGAACTCGAAGAAGAACTTGAACTGGAAGAAGATTCACTAAATCCTAATGAAGAACTTGAGCTAGAAGAACTTGAACTGCTTGAGCTTGAAGAACTGCTTGAGCTTGAAGAAGAACTTGAACTGCTTGAACTTGAAGAACTGCTTGAGCTTGAAGAAGAACTTGAGCTTGAAGAACTACTCGAACTCGAAGAAGAACTTAAGCTCGAAGAACTGCTTGAGCTCGAAGAACTGCTTGAGCTCGAAGAACTGCTTGAGCTCGAAGAACTGCTTGAGCTCGAAGAACTACTTGAACTGCTTGAAGAACTCGAATTAGAAGAAGAACTCGAACTACTTGAAGAACTCGAACTACTTGAAGAACTACTGGAACTGCTAGAGCTGCTAGAGCTACTTGACGACAAAGAAGAACTCGAGGAAGAACTTGAACTTTTTATTTCAGTAGAACTGCTAGATGATGAAGTAGAGCTGGCCGAAGACTTAGACATACTTTGGCTGCTTAAACTCTTTGACGAACTTGAACTGCTTGAATGAATTTCCGTAGAACTTGAACCGCTTGAAGAACTCGAACTACTTGAAATGCTTGAACTGGAAGAAGAGCTCGAACTACTTGAAGAACTACTTGAGCTAGAAGAAGATTCGCTATATCCAAACGACGAACTGGAACTACTTGAAGTACTTGAACTGGTCGAACTACTAGTAGAACTTGAACTGGTAGAGGTACTTGAACTGGTACTGGAACTTGAGGAATTACTTGAGCTGGAAGAAGATTCGCTATTCCCAAATGACGAACTGGAACTGCTTGAACTCGTAGAACTGCTAGTAGAACTCGATGTAGAACTTGACGTAGAACTACTAGTGCTTGAACTTGACGAACTTGTAGACGAACTTGTAGAACTGCTGGTAGAAGAACTAGTAGATGAACTAGTAGATGAACTAGTAGACGAACTGGTGGAGCTGGAAGACGAACTGGTTGATGAACTGGTAGAACTCGTCGATGAACTAGTAGAGCTGGAACTGGTGGAGCTGCTTGTAGAACTAGACGTAGAGCTACTTGTTGAACTACTGGAAGAGCTACTAGAAGAATTAGAACTGGCCGAACTACTGGTTGAACTTGAAGTGCTTGAACTAGAAGTGGAACTTGAACTGGAAGAAGCAGTAGTCCCACGAGGTTGAATTGCCACTAAAAATCCGACATTTCTTGAATTACCGCTTAAGGTTATTGTTCCGTTTCCTGTAGCGGTTGTCTGTGGCCTTAAACCATATCCCATACCCAACGAAACAGTATTGGCAGTATCATAAGCTTCAGCAAAAGTTGGAGGCGAAGTTGCAATTGTATAACCACTATAGGTTCTTGCGCCAGTTATAGCAGTACCGGCCAATAATATCATACAATTCGCAACCGGAGGAGTAATCGTAGGAGCAGTAACAGTACCAGTTACACCATTAGCCTGAGCATTACTACTTCCTATTGGGGCACCGGTATCAAATCCACTAAAAGTCGAAATAGCACCCTTATTATTAGCATTTCCAGTGGTAAAAGTAAAATTAGTGGCAGCAACGTCAGAAGAAGTAGCAATTTTCCAGAACATTGCGCCTGAACCGTTAGTAGTAGCTGCTCTTTGTATTATTGTCCAAGTAGCATCGGGAGCAGTAGGCAGAGTAGTACTGGCGGAAGATATATGTGCGACCATTAAATTGCCAACCGCTAAATTAGTAGGTTTAACAATTACACAAGTCGTACTGGTAGCGCCGGGACTGACACCAAATTCTATATACGCAACAGCCATTTAACATCCTCAATAATATACAAAATACCTTATATTATTTTTCTTAATACAAAGACCCTTTTCCTTGATATAAATTGAAGGATATTACATGAAAAAGACTTAAGGATTAATTTGAGGAAGAGGAAGAAGAGGAATGCATTAGATCGTCAATTGTTTTTTCTAATTCTGTTATTTTGTCTTTTAGCTTATCGTTTTGGTCTCTATGAACATTCAAATCAGTAATCTCATCATTCAAATCATCAATCTCATCATTCAGGCTATTAATTTCCTTATTGAGTCTTTCTGTTTTTTGAGTTAATTTTTGAGACACTAATTCCGCCTGCTTCAATTTGTCCTGATATTCAATAATATTTTTTGAGGATTCCTTTTTAAGATTTTCAATAACCCCTTCTAATTCTCCAATATCATCTAATAACGCCCGAATCATTTTTTCCAAATCAAAACCGCCAAAACAAATAGAAAACCAAAGGAAATTTAACCTGTAGGACGGACCATCTTTTTGAAAATTAACACCTTTATAATGGCCAATGGAAAAATAATTAGAAAAACCCTTGGAATATTTGTCCCGCATAAAAATCCTTCAAATCTGCACTCCAATTTCCCTCAATTCCTGATTCCATTTTTCCACATTCTTACCGCTGCTTAATTCATCTAACAATGCTTTTGCGTTTTCTGCCCCCACATCAACAAAATCCTCATAATCCTCTAAATAATCCAGCATGTCTCCTGATTGATGGGTTGCGTTAATGGCCAGAGATATAACAGCAATAGCATTTCCAATATTACCCAAACCCAAGCCCTGTAGTTTCTTATAAATGTTTTCTATATTTTTTCTAGTGTCTTTAATACCCCTAGCCTGCCAATATCTGTACCAAGCAGGAAACACCAGATTTTTATAAAGTTCAACCAAAATATCCCTGCTCCCATGATTTTCTACCATCTTCGAAAAAGATTCAAGATCGGTTGGCATAAGTGATTCTATATCAACGTCTCTTACTGTCAACCTGTCAATAAAAGCCTCTGCCTGTTCTTCGTTCCTGAATTTCTTATTATATCTTTGACCGTATTCTTGAAATCCCTCAGAAGCCAAAACATCCCTTTCGTAATTTCTATAATCATCCGCCAATAATTCCATGAGTTTTTTAAAATTAGGATACCTGTTTATGTTTTTATTAACATCGCCCAATAATTTATATAAAATTGTGTTTTCGTTATACCCTAAACTAGGATGTCCGGGACCACCTGCTATAACATATGCATTATACTCGCCAAGCATCTCTTCAATCTTTGTTTTAAAACCATATGCCTCTATTTCATCTGAATCCCCCACTCTTGCTTCTGCCCATTGTTGAGGTTTGGTTATAGCATGTCCACCCAGCCATTTTGAAAATACCGGCATCAAAACATCTTTAAGACAGGTAATAATATCAGACAATTCCCGCCCTAAATTCTCAATAATATTCTGCTGTCTTTCAGGAAGGCCACTAAAAGGCTTATTGCGCACCATTGAATATTTATACTCCATCTCATATAACGCCCTCAGATAATCAGAAAAGGTATTCAGTGGTGCTATCCAAATTTGAGCTATTTTGTACCATTTTCTGCTTTTAGCGTATACATTTTGAAAGCGCATTAACACACTGGGAGATCCGTCGCCGATTAACTTGTAAGGAATATCGGTATAAAAAGCCTTGGTACTGACAACTGATATATTAAATAATTTTTCGCTATCCTCATCCAAATCGTTATCAATATCATACAGCCCATCAGCGATTTCCTTAAGATCATCAGAAGTCAAGGTATAGGTTTCAATATTATTACCTGCCACCCTTTTCCATCCCAAATGTTGCATGCCATATTCCCTAGCATTTCCACTACCTTCTGCAATTAAATATTCCTCGTCGCTCATACCCATTTCTTTAAGTTTGTTCAGGTATAAATCTTCCATTTTGTCTGCATATTTTTGACAATATTGTTCTGTGGGTCTTTTTCCATATTGTTCTTCAAAAGCTTCCATTGCCAATTCTTTTTTAAATCCGCGCCAATCAACATATTCTCCCTTGTCAAATTCATTATAAACATATTTTCTCTGTATCTGGTCTATTACATATCCTTCGTGTCCTCTATCTCCGACATCAGAATCAGCAAAAACCGCAGCGCCGTCAATAATCCACCATTCGCCTTTATACTGAGCTATTTTATACCATTTAGAACACATTTTTATTCCCCACATTCTCTACAAACTGGCTATCGTATTCTTTAAGCAGTTTTTTAGTCGGCTCTTTAAGATCGCCCTTTAAATATCGTTCGCCCAGCTCCAATACTTTCTCATTAGGACGGTGAAGCATAGGATTAATAACCTTAAGAGCATTTTCTGGATCCTGCAAATATTGAATCAAAATAGCGACCGCAGAACTTCTACTAACCCCACCGGTACAATGAACTATAAAATCGTTATTATTCTCCTTTATTTTCTGCTTGGCCCACTCTAATATGGTTTTAATATTTTCCATGGTGGGCGGGTGTTCGGGTCTATTAGGTATTGATTCTACAAGATCATCAAACTGAACCACTAACAGATTTTTCAGTCCGGCATCATCAATAATATCGTAATAAGGTGAATGACCGGAATCCCTAATAGATATAAGATTGGTATTAGTGCGGAGAATGTAGTCGATTTTGTCCACTACTTCCCTTAAACTGGCTATCATAATCTTCATGCCAATTCCATACTTAAAAATTTCTCAACAATTTTGGGATAATTCATTTGAAGTTCCAGTTCCTCTGCCGTCCATTCAGTATTACCAGATTTTATTTTTTCAACCAAAGCCAGAATTTTTTTCATTTCATTAGGGGCAACAAAATAATATTCTTGGGCTTTTTTATACCAGTTCATGTTGTCATCCTCTCTTTAATTTCTGATGGCAAAACGGTTCTCTTTAATACAACATCGCCATTAGGTTTAACAATAATGTCTTTAAAAGGAACTGATATTTTTATAATAAACATATCACCTGCTTTTCTTACTTTTTGCCCCATTCTTTCTTTTAAATCTTCTTCATATTGTAGTGCCATTTTTGCCTTTATTGGAGTAGTTGCGGTATAAACGAAGAATTTGCCTTCTTTTTCAATAACTCCCGCCTCACTAGGTTTAATTCCCTCTCTTTCTAATAGCAGTGGTTTTCTTGTGGCATGATAAAGAATGACGTTGTTTTGATTGTCGGGATCTTTTTCTAAATTTGTTTGGGCTTTTTTATACCAGTTCATGTTAAAAGTTATCCATTAATTTACGCACAGGATCCACATCCACCTCGTTAAAAATAACACACTGCCCGGATTCCAAATGACGCTTTAATCCTATCATGTCAAAATCCGTTTCCCCGCAAAAAGGACAGGATATCATTTGCGATTTTTCTTCTGTATTTTCTGCCTTCTTATACCAGTTCATGATTATTTAAGAGTAGTGGTAGCGGTAGTATCGGTTATAATATCACCATTTCCATTACCATTACCATTGCCATCTCCCGGACGTGTTTTTTGAAAATAGAACACTGTTACCATACCTATAGCATTAAGCACTGACATCACTATCGCAACATACGTAGATGCTTCAAGATTAATTTTTCCTTGTGACATAAGATCGCATAATGTGTGCGTTAATTTGATTAGACAGTACGTTGCCGCAATTGTAATCAACCATCTACCGGAAGTAACCTGAGCCATTATCTTGCCTAAAATATCTAATCCTTTCATGGTA
>Ga0172375_10012782_pt1 | contig 10497 bp, 12 predicted proteins | sample LakKiv1m_FD_114537 | JGI IMG/M metagenome (GOLD analysis project Ga0172375, IMG submission 114537) | Freshwater microbial communities from Kabuno Bay, South-Kivu, Congo - kab_092012_11.1m | ecosystem: Environmental > Aquatic > Freshwater > Lake | place: Democratic Republic of the Congo...
GGACTGGCTCGATCGGAAGAAGTCGACCCTCAAGCAGTCCACATGGCGGGATTACAGGTCTGCCTTCAACAAGCACGTTCTCCCTGCCCTCGGGAAGATCCCTTTCACGAAGGTCACCTTCAAAGCCGTGGAGGACTTCGTCGGCAAATTGGACGGCGTCTCCGGCAAGCGGATCAACAACATCATGGTCCCGGTGAAGGCGATGTTCAACGGTGCGAAGCGGCGCGGCGACCTCACGGAGAATCCGATCGAGTCGATCCCCCGCATGAAAGAGAAGCGGGTGGAGATCGATCCCCTCTCCTTCCAGGAGATGAAGGCGTTCTTGGACGCCGTCGATCCCCGGTACCGCACTTACTTCGCGATGGCATTCTTCACCGGGATGCGTCCCAACGAACTGATCGCCCTCAAGTGGATCCACGTCGACTTTGACCTGAAAATCATCTCGGTGCGCGAGGGCCGGGTCCAGGGGATCGAGGGGCCTCCCAAGACCGACTCCTCGTATAGGGACATTGACCTCCTCGCCCCGTTGCACGGGATCCTCCGTCAGCACCGGATGGCGGCGGCACCGGAGGCGGGGTACGTCTTCGTGAACACGCACGGCGGGCCGCTCGAAGTGAACAACCTCCGGAACAAGATCTGGACCCCTGCCTTGGAGAAGGCGGGCCTTCGCAAGCGGACGATGTACCAAACGCGCCACACGTTCGCAAGTCTGATGCTCGCCGCCGGTGAGGATCCGATGTGGGTCGCTCGGATGCTTGGACACTCGACCTTGGCGATGCTCCTCCGGCACTACGCTAAGTGGATACGCAACAGGAGTCGCCAGGACGGCGCGAAGTTCGTTGCCGGATTCGATGCGGTGAACGCGAGCCCGAAGGCACTCGCCGCCTCGAACGAGGTCGTACAGTAACCGAGGATCTCCCCTTCCGGGGATAGGTCGCCGCTGATCCCGGCGATCGACACGGCGGGAACCGTGACCGCCTTCCCCGGAGCAACTCCACGGACCGCCCGCACGGAGGTGGCACCAATGCCGCGCATATCGAAGACCCCACCCGCCAGGATCCTGCCGAAAACGGATAGTCCCCATCCCGGATATTCCGCAGCAACGTACACATCATTCGGGCCATTCGCTGTCCGAGTGAACCCCCACCTTACTGAAACTGGCGTGCGGCATTATTTTTACGAACTGGGATTTGACCCAGAGGATGTGGAACCGTTTATCGATAAATATTTGATCATTCAGCGCGAGTACCCCCCACAACCGATTGCGAAATATCGCAGCCCCAGAAAGCGAAATCTCCCTCTCCTGAAGTTACTCCGTACCCTTACGCGGAAACATCCGAAGTCAACTGCAAGGCAACTGTGGGATGCGATCCCAAGGGATCAGGTGGACGGACTTCGCATAGGGGATTTCAAGTTTTATCGGCGTGGGGAGCGGCTCTGCACTATTGGAAAGGTCGACGGATGCAAGGATTTCCGACCCGTAGGGGAATCCCTGAATTTTGACTCATTCAGAAAGCGAGTGACGCAAGCGCATAAAACAAAAGCACGCTAACCCCTGCCGCACAAGGAATGACGTCTCTTCTCTGATACGCGTTTCTACCTTCGTCCTCCCTGATACGAACCCCCGCAATGCGATGTACCCCCCTCTCGGTCGCACCCTTCCTGTTATCTTCACGCGCACAGAATGAATAAGCCAGTAGGGGGACGCAATGGAAAGGAAGAGTCCTTCGGGAAGTCGGCTCCTGAAACTCGTTGACGCTTGCCCGCGCCTCGGCTGCAGACCACAGACCGCGTACAACGCAATTTCCTCCGGGGAAGGCGAAATCAGCAAACTGCCATTCTACCGGATCGGACGGAGCATCCGAATCGCCGAGGACGACCTCGAACGCTTCCTCGCGGCGCGGCGGGTCGAACCGGGAGGTGCGGCATGATGACGCCGACGAAGGGGGAACGCGGCATGACGAACATAGTCGAGGGCGAATCGCCGAGTGGCGGCGGCGTGGAGAAGTTGTTCGGGTCTGAGAAGGACCTTTTCCGGCTGACCGGAATCCCTCCTCGCGGCTGGCAGAAACTGCGGTGGCTGCGGAAGGGACCGCCCTACTACAAGCGTCCGGGATCGAACCGCGTGTACTACAAAATCGCCGAGGTGGTCGCCTGGCTCGAATCCAATCGTGTTGGGCCGACGCGATGAAGACCAGATCCCGATGCGAAGACAACCGTGTCTGTATCCACGAGGCCGCGCATATCGTGGCAGGGTTCCGCCTCTGGCTCGGCACCCCGGACGGGGCGACTGTCGATGCGTCTGTCTCCGAGGGCGGGGAGATCACCAATGGTCATGTTAAGTCACTCGGCCCGTGGGGGGCGGAACACACACGCTCCTTCCTCCGCGCCAACCGCACCAACCCCGGCGGCGGCAAGGGGTTCAAGGGGCGGATGCGGAAGCGCGACGAGGGGTACATCCTCATGTCGTTGGCAGGACTCGCTGCAGAGCATCGGCGCAGTCGCTATTCGATGGAGGGATCGGCATCCCTGATCTTTAGGGAGGCCGAGATGCTGAAGTACGGATTCCCCTCGACGGATCTTCAGAAGGTGGTTGCCCTCCTGGCAATCTACGAACCCAACCAGGACCGGCGGGACAGGTGGTTCCGCGAACTCTGCGACCGGACGTGCCGGTTGGTGTGGGAATGTTGGTCCGCTATCCAGACGGTGGCGGCGGTCCTCCAGGAGAAGCGGACGGTAGACCGCGAAGGGATCGAGGAGATCCACGCGATGCTCTACGAGGCGGAGATACCACAACAGGACGCCGAGGAGGCAAGCCGGTGAACCTGTCCGCCGTGAAGCCCGACCCCCGATACCTTCTCGATCAGGCCGTAGGTAATTTCATGGCGTTGTCTTGGTTGCGCCCGGAGAGGTTCGAGGCGAAGTTGCTCGACGTCGTCACCGACGAAGTCCTCGGTAATCTCTCCGAGCCGTACAGGAGGCTCGCGGGTCTCGCGGTGTACGAGGTCATGGATCACGGTGTCCTCAACCGGAACCTCATCCGGAAAAAGATGGGCAAGGAGTTGTGGAACCTCACCGAGTCCCTGTCGGACAACGTCAGGGAGATGGAGCCGCAGGAGGCGATCGAGGAGATCGGTGCCGCGCTCGACCTGATCCTGGGCCCCATGATCCCGCCGGTACAGGTAGAGAAGAAGACCGTTGCACCGAAGGCGACCGCGCAGACGACCGAGCCCGTGGGCGATACGGGGGTGGTCCCCTTGGACGGGCCGAAGAAGTCCACCGCGCCAACCGCCGCCGATGTCGCTGAAGGGTATCTGGAGGCGCGTGGCGAGACGCTCAAGTTCTGGCGGGGGGCCTTCTACCGATGGGTGGGAACTCACTACCAGGAGATCCCGGCATCCGACTTGACGGCGTCCGTCATCTCGTTCCTCCAGGAGGTGAGCCGGAAGGCCGCAGGGGCGCGGGCGGCGGGAGAAGTCATCGCCAACGTGAAGGCCCTCATCTTCGTTCCATCAGACGTCGATCCGCCATCGTTCCTCACCCCCAACGGGCCGGTCCCGGCGTCGGGAGACCTGATACCTATGGCGAACGGGATCTTCGACGTCGGCAAGTTCATCGCGGGGAAAGAAGACGTGGTGACGCCTTCCTCCCCGGATCTGTTCGCTCTCCATTCCCTGCCTAACCCGTTCATCCCCGACGCGAAGTGCCAGAACTTCGAAAGGATCATGAAGGAGAACCTTCCGGATCCAGAGCATCGTGCGTTGGTGCAGGAGTGGATGGGGCTGAACCTAACGCCCGTCACGGACTTGGAGGCGTTCATGATTTACCACGGCGAGGCGGCGACCGGGAAGACCGTCCTCTGCACCGTCCTGTCGACAATGCTCGGTCCTGCGAACGTGTCGGAACTCTCCCTCGAAGCGTTCGACCCGAGGAGAACGTTCCCGCTCGCGGCGTTGGTCGGTAAACTCGCCAACATCACGGACGATCTGTCCGAGTGCGACAAGACGTCCGAGGGGCTACTGAAGAAGTTGGTGACGGGATTCCCCGTGACGATCGAGCGGAAGTTCGGCGAGCCATTCTCCTTGAAGAACCGCGCCCGGTTCACGTTCGCAACGAACGTGCTCCCCAGGTTCACGGATCGGACGGAGGGTGTCTGGCGGCGGATGCTGATCCTCCCCTTCGCCCAGGTCGTGCCGAAGGAGAACCGGGAAGGCCGGTTCCTCGACCCGGAGTGGTGGATCCGATCCGGGGAACTGCCCGGTATCTTCCTATGGGCGGTTGAAGGACTCCGCAGACTCCGGGCTCGCGGTCGATTCGAGATGCCCGCAGACTGCCAGAAGGCGTGTGACGAATACAAGCGGGACTCGAACCCGGCGGGGACCTTCCTGCTCGACAACGTGAAGGCGGATCTCCCGGCGACGACGCCGTCCCCGGCCCTGTACCGCGCCTACGCCGTCCACGTCAAGGCGCATGGGCACCATCCCCTGTCGGAACCGCTGTTCGCCCGTGAAGTGAAACGGCTCTTCCCCCTCGCGGAGAAGACGGAGAACCAGGTGCATCAGCCGGATGGGATGAAGGTCCGGGTCTGGATGGGCATCCGATTCACCGGGGTGTATCCGAAGGCGGACCTCCGGTGAACCGGCGAATGATGCCCGTGGCTCAAGTGGCTCAGGTTCAAGGACGAGAGAATCGAGAATCCTCCCTGTTATTGGATCGAGTGGCTCGCGTGGCTCACGTTAGTCCTATTTCGTCTCTCCCTATTACCTACGTGTTCATCGTCCTTGACCACAAGGCGGTAGGGACAAGAAAACGAGGGGGCAATAGTAGGAGACACAATGGGAAGTCCCTGAGCCAGTTGAGCCAGTCGAGCCAAGGGAAGAAGGCCGGAAGAGGGCAAGGTCGCAATTCTCATCTGTCTACTGCGAGGAATTCCTCCTTTCATAGTCCCCTCCCCGACGCCTCGCGCCTCGCCTCCCGCCTCGGCCCCGCCTCGGAGCCATTCCCGCAACCAATTGCCACACAACGAGTTACGGGTGAGGATGCGGGCGGCCTGCATATTGCCGCTTCACCTGGTCTTGCGCCTTTTCTTCCCCGCCCGCCTCTCGTGTCCTTGAAGTTCTGTGCCTTCCGGGCCCTTGATCCTGGGTTCCTGGACGACCGCGGAGTATGTAACCCGAATGTGTATCCTTGTGGCGTAAGGACTTACGGTAACGCAACCGCTCCCTTACCCAACCCTTACCTATCCAGGCGCGATCTCGGGCCCGTCCCCAACGGACCCCGCCGGGAGGGGGTGCCTCGCGGGCATTCTTGGTCAGGGGAAAATCCCCGCAGGTGTAAGTATTCGGAACGGAAAGAAAATATTGATTTTAAAAACCGGAAAACCAATAGAAAACCACGACGGCAGGGGGGGGGGGACCGGAAAGTCGCTCGCATATCTCATCGCCCGACCTGCGCCAAGATTTTCCTTGGTTTTCCAGATTTTCGTTTTTCCCAAAGTTCTACAACTCAAGGAGGGTCTCATGCGTAAACGAGTCTCGGTTCTCGGTTTGCTCGAAGCGACCGCAGTCGTCCTGCTGGTCGTCGTGTTCATCGTTGAAACGGGGGTCCTCATCCAGACCGCCTCTCGCGTCGCGTTCGCTGATCGCGGGTCGGCTCATGCGTCGGACTTCATTCGCGATGGCGGGGTGACGCCGTGACGACGAAGAAGCAGCGTGGGTCGCTCGGGAAGACGATGCGTGACTTCGACAGGATCGTTGGCGGCTCGAAGACGAAGACGTTTTTGGGGGAGGCGGGTGTCGCGCCGGACCGTGCGGAGGTTCGGAAGATGTCGAAGCGTGCGGCGAAGATTCTGGCGAAGGTCGACGCCGAAGGCCTTCTTTATCTGGAGGCGTTCGTGGAGCATAAGTCTCACGCTGCCGCCTACATGGCGTTGCACCCCGATTACGAGGGGAAGAACTCGGGCTACCTGGGTTGGCGGGAGATGCAGCGAATCGAGAAGGTCGTCTCGAAGGACGCGATCAAGGCGGCGTGTGGGTTGAGCAGCGTGGCGGTTTGGAGCGCGGTCGGTCGCGGGTTGGTTGCGAAGAGAAAGAGCCGGTTCGTCCATACAGCCACGGGGAAGATCGTTGAATCCGAGGCGTATGAAGACAATCCGACGCAGATCTCCGCCGCCAGCCTTGCCGCGAAGTTGGAGGGAATGATTCCCAGCGATCGTCCGGAGGTCGGCCCGGTCACGGTGAGCGTGATCTCGTACCTGCCGGGTCCCGTAGCGGAACAGAAGCCCTGGCCCAACGGGGGCCGCTGCATGGCGGACGGCAAACTCCACGACACGGTCGGACCACACCGCTACATCCCCGCGCTCCCCGCCCCGGACGGTGCGCTTGGCGAGCCGCGCAACAACGACTGACGACAACTGAAGGAGGACGTGCATGAGTGATGCACCGAAGTTCAATCCCGTTGAGTTGGGCAATTCGATGGAGAACTTGCGATCTGCCGCGGACTTCGAGCGGGAGAACCCGCCCGGTAAGACGCCTACCGAGTCCGCCAGCCCGCAGCCCGAGCCACCTGGCGGGCCGGACACGGAACTGATCTTCAAGAACGCCACCGGAGCGGGCGCGACCGACGAAGTCATCGACGTTCCTCCCGAACACCGCGCCGCCCTTGATGACATCGCTCGGCGTGTCGGCGGGGAGGACAAGGTGGCGGACATCGAGCGGCGGTACGACGAAGCGAACGCACTCTTCGACTGCGATGCCGAACTGGACGATCGTCCGCTCACTCCCATCGAGCGGAACCAGGCGGCGTTGAAGTTGGTCGCCGATGTCGATCGGATCCTTGCGGACCCGGCCCGTGCCGCGCAGGAACTCGACGACTTCTTCGCCCGCGATCTGAACGATCCCGTGATGAAGGCGTACCAGAACGGGGACCGCAACACGAAGGAGATGGTGACGAAACTGATGCAAGCCGCGCACGGCGAGCCCGTTGTCGGACTACCGAAGGATCGCGGAGACGGGTTCATCTACTAAACCACGAGAAGGAGAAGCCATGACTGAAAACAGGACGTTCCTGACCACCCCGGTGCAGATCGCGCCATCGGGGAAGAGCATCGAGGAAGCGAATAAGGATCTCGCGGAGGTTCTGAAGCAGATCAAGGACAACACGTTCTCGGTCGAGAAGTTGCTGAACCTCGCCGCGATGAAGAAGTCCGAGGTAGAAACCTTGAAGTCGCAGACTCCGGCGGACATCACGGCGAGGGTTGCTCGCGATCGCCGGAAGTTGCTTCTGAAGATCGCCCTCGGATCCGCACCGGAATCAGACCTCGCGAAGTTCGACAAGTCCGCCGCCGAGGAGCAGAAGGCGATCGCGAAGCAGTCCGTACCGAAGGAAGCGATCGAGAACCTCGAACAGACCCTCGCCGAGGCGAAGGATGAGATCGGCTCGCTCATCGCCGAGGGTTCCCGTCTCCAGGAGAAGCGCAGACTCGCCGCCCTGGATCTCTGCCGGGCCAAGTTCGAGGCGTTGGGCGAGGAGTACGTCCGCCTGTCGCACGAGATGAGGTTGATCGTCGCGAAGGTTGTCGCATGGGGGGACCTCCATAGGAGCCCGAAGTTGGGTGGATCGAGTGAAGTGGGAGGGGAGGTCGAGCGGATCTCCCTCATGCCTCTCGGGACCGACAGCACCCACAACCGGACTCCCTTCTTCTCCGCGAACGAGATGCGTCCGCTCTACGACGCCGCGACCGATGAGGCCCTCGCGTGGCTCCAGGCCGAGGGGCTCGAACTGTTCCCGCCCGCGCCGCCAGTCCTCGCGCCCGCGAAGTCCCGTGCGCCGGGGCTCGGAGTTGGTACGCCCGTGTCGATCGCCCGTCCGCCGGAACCGCTTCGCACCGAAGACGGCTCTATCGCGCCGAGCGAAGCGATTCACGAGTTCAATCCGCTCAACTACGAGAAGTAGTGCGATGGACGAGCCGAACGCTTGCGAAACCCTGAAGTGTCCGGTGCAAGAGAAGCCGATCGCGGAGTGCGTCGACCTGTGCTGTCCGCATCGATGGGCTCGGGAGTCGCGGGAGGATCGAGCGGAGCGCGAAGCGAAGGACCGCCGCCGTGAAGGCAGGGCAGGATGACCCCGCGACTCTGCCCGCGATGCCGGAAGAGGATGATCCGCACGAAGGCGGCGAAAGTCTGTCGGTCCTGCCGCCGGAAGGCGAACAAGGACCGGAAGGACGAGATCGACAGGAACGCCAGGAGGAAGGTCGCCCATGCCTAACACGCACCCCCCCTGTCCAGGGTGCCGCAGGAGACATCGGCCTGGCCCCTGCGGCCCGGAAGGTTGGAAGAGGGTTCCGAGCCCTGTACAGGTCATTCAATGCCATTCAATGGCCGAGATCATTGCGGACCTCGCCCGGATATGCGGCGATCTGGCGTCCTTGGTCGGGAAACTGCCGTGCCTGAAGGACCCCCGAAATCAGATCACTTTATAGAAGGGCCGATATACTTCATTGTTTCGCGAGCGTCGTAAGCGTTTGGATTATCCGCTGGCTTCTCTCCCTTGAATCCCTTTATCCGGACAGAACCCCGATGCCTTGTGATTGTGGAAGTATGTGTTTCAGGAGGCGTATACGTTCCAGTTGTTGCCGTATTCGCGATGATCACATTAGACCCAGACCTTGTCGCTATTCCAGAGGTAGACGATGAATAACTTCCCTGAGTTGTAGTCGTAGAAAGGGTTTCTTTCGTGTCTACGCCTCCCACAACAATGACGAAGAAATCGTAACCGGCCCCAATGGTAACTTCGGCGCATCTGTATAAGAGGTAGGTTTCGACAGTTTGCCGAGAGGTGTTTCCATTTCCCCTGAACTCTACCAAGAAAGTATTGGCATCAATCTGGGCATCAGAATAACCTCCGGTTGCCCCTGCTTTCTGATACCGAGTGGCGCATCCGATAAGCATGACGACCGCGAACATCGCAAGTACGACCAGACAGATGAGTCGCTTCATCGACCACCTCCTGGAAGGAGACCACCGTCACCGGGCATTACTTCTTCACCTTCTTCGTCAGCCACTGAAGTTCCTCTTTCCCATCAAAGATTGTTGGCCTTTCCGAGAAATAGGAGTAGACGAACTTCATCTTGCTCTTGTCCTCTCCGACAAAGAGTACGATTCCTCGCATCGTACCCATATTGTCGTTCCATTTTATGTCAAGTTGGATCGGGTTCTTGGAGTAGTCGAAATTGTACTTCCCAATATTCACAACCGGAGCGGCTCGGGGTTTTTCATAAATCGATTGGAAGGTACCATCAGGACTGAAGTACCAAGTTCTGGTTGCCTTAGAACTGTCTCCGACTAAAAGCCACTGCGGCAATGGTGCGTCCCACTCCCCGACATGATATTGCGGTTGTCGCGAACACCCGACGGTGAACGTGACGGCGAGTACGGCGAGCAGGATGACGGGAAGGACTCTACGCATCACGCCACCTCCGCGTGGGCAACGATGAAGGGGCAAGGTGATTGTTACTTCTTCACTTACTGATCGAGAACAAACCCGTCGACTCCTCTACGATTCCTCGGCGACAACGCAGGACTCGGAGATCTCCTCCAAGAAATCAGGGCTCAGGTACTTGATGTACTTGCTTGATTCGACGGCCTCCTTCCGAAGTGCGCCGAATGGGATGTACTGGCACATCTCGTTCATGGGAGGGGACATCTTGGAAAAGGTGGGACGGTTGATTTCCACGAAGACCTTCCCCCTTCGCTCGTCGGGCGCAACAAGGTATAGCGGGATCTTGAGGTTCGGGATTGTTGCGATGAGGTCTGACATCCGAAGAAGCCCCGAGTAGATGGAGGTGGTGCTTTCCACCTCGAAAGCGGCGTGGATGTTGTTGCCCTTCAACCATAGGACATCGATCAGTTCGATAGTACTCTGGGCATCCTTATCGAAGAGGACAGGCAGTTTCGCCTTGAGATGTGGAAGGTCGGCGAACTTGCGCCCCTTGTAGGCCTTGTTCTTGTCATTCTTCGCCACCCACACGTCGAGGCCAATGTCGTTACCCAGTTTCAGGAGAAGCCATTGGATCTCCGTGTGGTCGGAGGAGTCTAACGAGACTTCCGGTTGGGGTTCAACTACGGGTTCTGGATCGGGGATTGTCACGGTCCCGAGAGACTTCGATTTTATCGCCTTGGGTCGGTAGGCCAACTTCGCCGGGTCCACCGGCTTGACCTTGGGATTGGCGTTCGCATTCAAGATCGCCTTTTCGATCGCCTCTCCGTCTTCACGGGACATCCTCCTGGGGGAAGCCCTGAAGTACCCAGACCACGCGTTGGGATTCTTCAGGTTCTTGAAGAAGGAGAGGTCGTTCTTGAGGTCTAATACAGGAACAGCCGTTTCAGGCGTGAGGGACACAAGTGTCTTCACGTTGAATCGAACGGGGAAGTCCTCGTCAGACCAGATGTTCTTCTTGTCCTCGAAGGGACCGGAGAGGACTTCGAGGATGCCGATGAA
>Ga0172375_10012784_pt1 | contig 10496 bp, 11 predicted proteins | sample LakKiv1m_FD_114537 | JGI IMG/M metagenome (GOLD analysis project Ga0172375, IMG submission 114537) | Freshwater microbial communities from Kabuno Bay, South-Kivu, Congo - kab_092012_11.1m | ecosystem: Environmental > Aquatic > Freshwater > Lake | place: Democratic Republic of the Congo...
AAATTAAATATGCATCGTGGACTATCAAAAAATAGAAGAGAAAGTTATGTTTTCTGGTATTGGTTGTTAAAGTCTGTATATATCAACCAACATTAGACTACCAACAAAAACTTCCATTAAGCCCACAATTGCGTTAGGTATAAAGTCCTTCATTACGTTTATAGCATCGTTTCCGTCCTGGGCTATTCTTACGTCGTGGCCACTGGATGTAAATTTTAACCTATAGGCATTAGATAACAACTTATCATCTTCGACAACTAGTATTTTGCTCATGAGATAATTATAGTTTATAAGAACGGGTTGAACAAGAAAGATCTTTAAAGTATTATTTAGAAGTGAGGAACCGCGCCACACGCATACTGCTTTATCTTGTACTTGTAATATTTTTGAGTGTTGCTTTTTATCTGCTAAATGATTATCTTATCGGGGTGTTCTATCCGGGCGGTGGGGTTAGCAGGATCGAATCCTATCAAAACCAAATAAACAACATTTTAGATCAGTCCAAAAATCCAAAGTGAAATAGTACTAAATTAGTTGAATAGTCAGTTCTTGTTAATTTTCGGGTTGCGGTTTGGGAGTGGCGACGTCGCTTTTTGCTTCTTTGACTTTTCTACCTTCTTTACCGACCTTACATCTTATGTAATAAAGTTTTGACCGTCTCACAAGACCTTTTTTCACAATTTCCAGTTTTTCAATATTGGGAGAATAAAGTGGAAATATTCTTTCTACACCCACGAGATCGGCACCTATTCGCCTGACTGTAAAAGTCTGAGCTACACCGGAACCTTTTCTTGCTATCACAATGCCTTCGTAGGGTTGGATTCTAACTTTGTTTCCTTCAATAATCCTATATGAGACCTTAACTGTATCCCCGGATCTAAACGTCGGAATATTAACTTTTGGTTGTATTTCTGCTGTTTCCATAAGAGCATCGAAAAGCATATCAAACTTAGCCCGAAATGGCAACACTACCGCCTATTTCACTTCTTCTTAGCCCCGACCTTTGTCGAAGTAGTTATTTTAAGCTTTATGCCATCACAGTCAGCCGTGGCCTTTATAGCAGAGCCTTCGGTCAAGTCATTGTTAATAATTCGGGCGGATATTACGTTGTCCAGCTCCTTTTGAATAAGCCTTCGTAAAGGTCTAGCTCCGTACTCATCGCTGTACCCCGCTTCAGACAAATAATCTATTGCTTTTTCATCAACGGTTAAATCAATGAGTTGGTCTTGAAGCAGTTTTACGGTCTTTTTTACAAGCCTTCGCGTAATTTCCTCAATGTCGCCGTGTGTTAGAGAGGTAAAAATTATTATCTCGTCCACCCTGTTTAGAAATTCCGGTCTGAATGAGTCTTTCAATAACCCGAATATTCTTTTTTCGCTGTCTGCACGCTCAGCTTCTTTATCCTTCTGCGAACCCCTCTCAAAACCGATTTCCTGTTTGCGCAAAAACTCAGACCCAACATTTGAAGTCATTATGAGAATGGTATTTTTAAAATCTACAGTCCTACCCTTGCTGTCAGTTAATCTCCCATCTTCCATTATCTGGAGCAAGGAATTAAAAGTATCGGGATGGGCTTTTTCGATTTCATCCAACAGAATTATTGAAAACGGCTTTCTTCTGACAATATCTGTTAACTGCCCGCCTTGATCGTAACCTACATAACCTGGGGGCGCTCCAATCATCTTACTAACCGAGTGTTTTTCCATATATTCACTCATATCCAAGCGGATTAACATATCTTCGTCACCGTACAAAGCTTCAGCAAGAGCCTTAGCCAGCTCTGTTTTACCAACACCGGTTGGACCAAGAAACAAAAAACTTCCAATAGGTCTTTTGGGGTCCTTTAGCCCGGCTCTGGCACGTCTTATTGCCTCTGACAACGCTCCTATAGCTTTCTCCTGGCCAACTATCCTTTCCTTAATTATTTCTTCAAGTTTTAACAACCGCTCTTTTTCTGCCACACTTAGTTTTTGAAGCGGAATTCCTGTTGCCCTTGCCACAACTTTAATTACGTCATCCTCGCCAACTTCAGGTACGCCTTCCAGTTTTGTTCTTGTCCAAATCTCTAAAAGCTCGGATTTTACTTTCTCAAGTTCGGATATTTTCTTAGCAATTTTTCCTTTGTTTTCTTCAGGCAAATCCGACCTGTAACGGTCTTTCAATTCTTTGAGCTCGGTTTCTACTGTTCTCAAATTTTCCGGCTCTTTTACCTGAGACAACCTTACAAGGGCGCTGGCTTCATCAATTAAATCGATAGCTTTGTCCGGCAAAAACCTATCGCTAATATATCGATCGCTCATTTTTACAGCAATTTTTATTGCTTCGTCGCTGATTCTAACTTGATGGTGTTTTTCATATCGTTCCCTAAGACCTTTGAGTATTTCAACAGTATCCTCTGATGTAGGCTCATTAACTAATATCGGCTGAAATCTCCTTTCTAAGGCCGCGTCCTTCTCAATATATTTTCGGTATTCGTCTATAGTGGTTGCACCAACTAGCTGAAGCTGACCACGAGCAAGCGCGGGTTTTAAGATATTTGCGGCGTCCATACTGCCTTCGGCACTTCCTGCACCTACAACTGTGTGCAATTCGTCCAAAAACATAATTATTTGGCCGTTGGCGTTTATAACCTCAGTGATAATATCTTTTAACCGAGATTCGAACATACCTCTATGAGATGTGCCAGCAATAACCGAAGCTAAATCAAGTGCAAAGACACGCTTGTTGCGCAAAGGCTCCGGAACTTGCCCATTTACGATTTTTTGTGCCAAACCCTCAACAATTGCAGTTTTACCTACTCCCGGGTCTCCTATCATAACCGGGTTGTTTTTGGTTCTTCTTGAAAGAATGTGTACTACCCGCTCGATTTCGTCTTTGCGGCCTATTACCGGGTCAAGCTTGCCCTCGCGAGCCATTTGGGTGAGGTCCCTACCAAACTTATCAAGCTTGGAGGCCTGCGCGTTTGTTTCTTTCATAAGTTCCTCGTAACACGTCTCACACAAGGCCAAGTAAACCTGTTTACCATCTATTATTTGATTTATAGGGATTTTCGCAGGACGTTGCCCGCATCTATGACACATAACCATACAATAGATTGTAACATTTCTGGCAGATAAGGCAATAGAGTGATAGCGAATTTTGGTTAGTGTTCCCAAACATCCCCTATAAAAGGCTCCGAAACAATATCAACCTTTTTAATAAATAGCTTGGCCGCTCTTACCATCTCGTCCGACTGTATCTTTGCCCATGCTTCTGCTTGATCCTCCCTAATTTCTGAAACAATCTCGTCATGAACCGTTAAAACCAACGACCCGTCGATGTGTTCTCTCTTTAACCTGTCCTGCAAGAAAACCAACGCATATTTTACTGCATCTGCGTTAGCACCTTGAATAGGATGGTTTTTGGCTTCGCGCTCAATTCGCGAAACTTTTTTTCTAAACTCTGGGTCGTTTTTTTCTGGTTTGTGATACCACCGTTTCCTGCCGGCAACCGTTACGCTATAACCTCTCTGAACTGCGGACTTAGCCGTCTTGTCCAAAAAATCTCGTACTCCCGGGTAACTGGCAAAATACTTATCCATATACTCCTGGCCCTCTTCTTTGGTTACTTCCTTGCCCATTTCCTGACCAATCCTACCTGCCAGGCCCATAGATCCCATGCCATACATTAAGCCAAACCCAATTGGTTTTGCAATCTGCCTTAAATCTTTATGTTCTTTTTTAAAATTTTCGGTGTACGGTAAATTAAACATTAACGAGGCTGTATATGAGTGAATGTCTAAACCTTGATTTAGGGCATCTATCATCTTCTTATCCCCTGAAAGGTCTGCTAATATGCGCATCTCCATTGATGAATAATCGGCTGTTACCAATTTGTAGCCCGGTGCGGGGTTAAAGCACTCTCTAAAAGGAGCTTGCTCGGAGTTACGCGGAATTTGTTGCAGGTTTGGGTTATTACATGAAAATCTACCTGTTGCGGTACCAAGTTGGTTAAACTCAGGGTGAATTCTGTGTGTAACGGTATTTATTTTTGACAGCAGAGATTCGCCAAATGCCGAAATCAACTTTTCAAAACCACGATAGTCACGCAAAAGCCTAACAACCGGGTGCTGTACGTTTGCCAGCAAACCATCTCCGGTTGACGGCAAATTTAATCCAAGTTTGTTATTGAAAAGGTCCATTAGCTGCTGCTGACTGTTTATGTTTATGACATCTGCCGAATTGCCGAAGAGGTCTGTCATGTTCACTTTATAAAAAGACCTCACAGCATCCTGAAACTGAGCGGCTAGATCATTTCTCTTCTTGCTGAGGATTTCCAAGATACCACGCCACTTGTCTTTGTTTATATAGATACCTTTAAGCTCCATATCACCAACAGCTCGCGTTGCAGCAAATTCAAGTTTTGCTACATTAACAAGATTCTCTTTTTGCAGCCTCTCCAATTGTTTTTCAAAAATAGGAAAAAGGGCAAGTGTGTCTATAGAGCCGTATTTTAGCTGATCGTCCGTTAGTCTGCTGTTTGCGGTCATGTTCTGAAATGTTTCTCTTACTTCTTTTTTAAGTTTTAAGTTTACATACTGAAGGGCAATATCTTTTAAACTATAGTAGGCTCTGCCTATTCCGGCATTTAAAATAACTTCTGCCAACATGGTGTCGTAAAGATTGGTAATTGCTATCCCCGTGTTTACAAAAAGATGCTTGTAATCAAACTTTGCGTTGTGCCCTATTTTAATCGCCGCAGGACTTTCTAAGAATTGTTTTAATCTGGGTAGCTCTCGCAAATTTAGTGTACGGGCGTCAAATATATAACATCTGTTATCCGTACTTATCTGAACAGTAAGAAGTACAGAAGTGTAAGGATCCAGACCGGTGCCTTCAATGTCAAAAGCAATTACTTTAGCTTTTTCCAATTCATCAAGAGCTTTATTTACCAAATCTTCAGTATTAACTAATGTGTAGTCCGGATTTTCCGGATCAAATTTTAAATCCATAACAAATCAATTAAGTTAGGCAATTTCTTTTAGGATTAGATTACGAGCCTCTACCGGGTCAACTCTTCCTTTTGTTTCTTTCATTACTGCACCAAGTAAAAACTGCACAGAGTTCTGGTTGCCTTTTTTAAAATCTTCCACAGCCTTTTGGTTTTTTACCAACATATCCTTAATCACACGTTGTAGTTCAGTTTGATCAAGTGTATCTGCTTGTTCAGTATTAAAATAGTTCTTTAACTCTAAAAATAACTTGGCATCCTCACTTAGTTCCTTTGCAGAACTTTCTTCAGTTTTGGGGGTTTGGCGTTTGAGCTTATTAACAAGAAAATTTGCAGCTTTTTTTAGATCGTAGCGTTCCTTAATCGCCCTTTCCAACACCGCAACGTAGGATAGACCCAGCGTGTCTACAAGAACGCTAGCAATTTGCTCCGGAACACCGTACTCGGTTACGTATTTTTTCTTGTATTGCTCAGGTAAAATTGGCATGGCTTTTCTTAGCTCCTCAATGTACTTAGTCTCAAAAAGCATGGGTGGAATATCCGGCTCCGGAAAATAGCGATAATCACGAGCTTCTTCCTTGCTACGTTGTGCAACCGTTCTATTTCTAATTTCATCGTAACCTCTATTTTCTTGTGCTACCGTACCGCCGGACTTGACTATTTCAACCTGTCTTGCATATTCTGCTTTAACCGCTTTTTCCAAAAACCTAAAGGAGTTAATATTTTTTATTTCAACTTTATAGTTGCCAAGCTCGTTCTTCTTTTCCATCTCTAAAGTTCGTATTGAAACATTTGCTTCTAACCTCATTTGGCCTTTTTCCATATCAACATCGCCAATTCCAAGAAATCTGACTATATTTTGAACCTTCTTGCAACAATCTACCGCCTCTTCAACTTCAGAAAAACACGGTCTTGTTACAATCTCTACCAAAGGAATTCCGGATTTATTAAAGTCAATAAGCGTTTTTGTTTTTTCGTGAACAGATTTTGCTACGTCTTCTTCCAAATGAATTCGTTCAATATCGGCTACTTGGCCGGAAGTTAGAGCAAGTTTTCCGTTTATACACAATGGTTCTTTATATTGACTGATCTGATAACCTTTTGGCAAATCCGGATAAAAATAATGCTTTCTGTCAAATTTTGACGTTGTATTTAGATTGCATTCCAGTGCTAAACCTAGAAACTGGGTTTTTTTGACGGCTTCAAAGTTAGGAACCGGTAAAGCTCCGGGAAGCCCCAAACATGTTGGACATACGTGTGTGTTTGGTTCTGCCTGCCAAATATTAGCATCACAGTAGCAAAACATTTTGTTTTGTGTTTTAGGGTGAAGATGTATCTCCAGTCCCAGAACCAACTTGTAGTCTTCTTGCATTGTTAGACCCGAATCCCCAAATTTAATAGCGCCATTCTAAGCACCTCGACATTTTCGGTTAGAATGTAATAAGGCGGCTCAAAACCTGCTTCATGAACAAGGTTATTTCGAATTTTATGTGCTTCCCAAATTTTGTTGTACATTCCTCTATCAAAGCGCGGTTCGATCGTTTTTAATCTTTCTCCCATACTTTCACCGGCAACAATATCACGCAGTGCATTATCCAAAGTTTTGTCTGCAGAAATCAAAGCTTGCCGCAACTGGGAAGGTCCGCGTAATTTTATTAGCTCGTTGATCTTGGCCCATTCAGATTTGATTTTTCTTTCGGTTTCGGGTGAAATCGAAGAATATGTTGGACCGCCGATACCTTTAAATAAATCAAACAGATTAAACATTAATGAAATATCGCCCTGATAAGCTTATAAATTAGATACAAAAAGAAAGCGTGAATCGGGAACTGAATGTATACTGGCATATCAAAGAGCGAAATGCCCAGTACCCACTTAAGTACAAAGTTTGCTGCGGCGATAGCAAACACGATAAACATAACAGGCAGGATCAAAACCATTATCCTGTCGTCTAACTGAATCTTAGGTAACTTAGTCATTATTTTAAACCTGGCCTTTCTAAATGAAATTTAGTACTCTGTTGGAACCGGTAAGCGGCTCCTAATATTTCCGCTTCTGAAAACATCGGACCCATAAATTGTACCCCTATCGGAAGACCGTTTTCCAAACCGCAGGGTACAGAAATACCCGGAATACCCGCAATGCTGCTTGGTTCGGCTAGCTGATCCATAAGTTCACCAAAAAATGGGTATTTTTCACTTTCTCCAAGGCCAATTGCCGGACCTGGCATGGGCGGGCTAACTATAAGATCAACTTGTTCAAAAGCTTTTTTGAAATCTTCCACCAACAAGGTTCTTACGCGCTGCGCTTTGGCATAATATTGGTCGTAGTAACCGGCGCTTAAAGTGTATGCACCAAGCATTAATCGTTTTTTAGCTTCATAACCAAAAGCAGTTCTTGGCTGTCCGTAACGTATGCCATCTAACCTTGCCAAATTTGACGAAACTTCCGATCTTTGCAGAATTGTATAAGCTGCAATTGAGTATTTTGGATCAATTAAATCCATGTCAACAATCGGCGCACCCAACTCCTTTAACTTATCCAACGCTATTTGCAAAAGTTCTCTCGACCCCTTACTTAGCTCGATATCAAAATAGGACTTGGGTCTGCCCAGCTTTTTGCCTTTTAAATCATAGTTAGCCAAACTAGCAAGATAGTTTGCTGTGGGAATCGCGGCGGTAGTAGCGTCGTTACTGTCCTTGCCGGCAATAATTTCAAGAACGTAAGCTGCGTCTTCTACAGTTTTTGTTAGAGGTCCCGGCGAATCAGTGGAGGAAGCCATTGCGATTAAACCGTATCTGCTGACTCGACCGTATGTTGGTTTTAATCCGGTAATACCACACCATGCAGCAGGCCCGCGAACACTACCCGCAGTCTCACTTCCGGTTGCAAATATACACATATCAGCAGCAACTGCTGCAGCCGATCCTCCGGACGAGCCTCCGGGAACTTTTGTGTAATCCCAGGGATTTGTAGTTTTGAAAAAATCTGAAGTTTCTGTAGACGATCCGTGTGCAAAAGCATCCATGTTAGTTTTGCCCAGTATTATTGCTCCCGCTTCTTGTAGTTTATTTGATACGGTAGATTCGTATGGCGGAATATAGCCTTTTAACACCTTGGAACCGGCAGTTGTTTCAATACCTTTAGTATTGTAGTTATCTTTACAAGCGTAAGGGATACCCAATAATGGTTTACTGTTAAAGGCGGTCGAGCCTTTTTCTTTGATTTCTTTATCTGCAAGCACTGCCGCTTCTTTGGCCTGCTCTTTCGTTAATAACAAAAAGGCCTTAATTTTTGAATCATGCGCATCGATTTGCTTATAGCACGCTTCCACTAATTCAGCGGATTTAATCTGACCTTTTTTCAACAACTCTATCGCCTCCAACACACTAAGTTTATTTAATTCCTTAGGCATAGCGTTCCTCTCCAAAAACCGCTTCCGCTTCAACAAGACCCCTTTCTTTCTTGGGAGCATTTTGTAAAACTTGTTCTTTGGTTAGCGTTGCAGTTCCTGTTATCGCATCTTGGAAAACATTGATTGAACCCGTCACTTGGTATGTTGCAGCCACTTTTGAAGTATCCAGTTCATCAAGAATTTCAATATATTTTATTGTTTGGCTGAAATTGTCAACAAGCTTTTCTTCACTGCCACTTACATCAAGCTTAACTAACTTCGCAATTTTCGAAACTGTTTCTTTGGAAATAGTCCCCATACCCTGCATTCTACCTTCATTTTTACATAGTTTCCAGCCTTCTTATGCGTTCCTCAATGGGTGGGTGTGTGTTGAACAGCTTTGCAAAGAAACCGCCTACTTCGCCAAACAAAGGACTTTTAATGTATAGATGCGCGGTTGCTCCGTTTGCTGCTTCTAAAATCTCGTGATCCCGTGCAAGTTTTCGTAGTGCGTTAGCCAAACCCTGTGGGTAGCGGGTGATTAACGCAGCAGTTGAATCTGCCAAATATTCGCGGTTTCTACTTATAGCAAGTTTGATCAAAGTTCCTATGATCGGGCTTAAGACAATTAACACGATGCCCACAAGCAGCAGTATGCCTCCAGCTTCTCCATCGTTACTTCGCCTTCTTGAACCGTAAAACATACCTCTGGTAAACCAGTCCGACAACAATGCAACCGTGCCCACCAAAATACTGACAACGGACATTAGTAAAATATCGTAGTTACCAACATGTGAAAGCTCGTGCGCAACAACTCCTTCAAGCTCCCTTTTTTCAAGCCCAGCGACAATGCCGGTAGTAAAACAAATCACCGAGTGCTTGGGATCTCGACCTGTAGCAAAGGCATTCATTGCAGTGTCATCAATAACATAGATTTTCGGTTTTGGTAATCCCGCGGCAATACACACATTCTCAACAAGATTGTAAAGATCCTTTCCCGAATCTTGAGGAACTTCTCTTGCACCGGACAAAGCAAGTACCATCTTATCGGAATTGTAGTAAGTGAAAACTCCCGACAATCCGGAAAAGAAAAAAGCAAATGGTATCAACGCGTAGCCATCGGCCCCATAAATCTGACCAATAAACCAAGCTATAGCTGTAACCACTACTACGAACACGATCATAACTATCCAGGTGGTTTCTTTATTTTTGTCTATATGTTGGTAAATATTCATACAGAGCTTTTTAGTACCCAGGTATTTGATTTACAAGATATTATCAGGGTCGATACACAGCGTGCTTTTTAAATTAGAATTTAACCTGAACGCTTTTCTTCTCTTCTTCGGTGGCTTCAAAAAACTCTTCAGTCTTAAAGCCAAACATTCCACCGATAACGTTGCTTGGAAACAACGCAAGTTTTTCATTGAACTGCAACACAACCGAATTAAAGAACTGCCTTGAGTAAGCAACTTTATCTTCTGTATCGCTTAACTCTTTTTGCAAGTTAATAAAGCCCTCTTGAGCTTTTAATTCAGGATAAGCTTCTGCAATTGCAAACAGTTTGCCCAAGGCACCTGTTAACGCAACGTCAGCTTCGCCGGCTTCTTTTGGAGTGGAAGCCCCCATAAGAGCGGATCTGGCCTTAGTTACATTTTCAAATACTTCCTTCTCGTGCGACGCATAACCTTTTACAGTCTCAACGATGTTTGGAATTAGATCTGCGCGTCTTTTTAGTTGAACGTCGATCTGACTCCAAGCTTCCCTAATTTTTACTTTTAACGAAGCAAAACTATTATATATGCCTATTAGGTAGAAGACTAAAACTCCCGCTACAAGCAAAAGAATAATAACTGGGGACATGATTCCTCCTTTAATTAATTAACTGTGGTTATTATACAAGCTTGCTCGGTGCTTTGCACCTATATTTCAGTAGCACGTGATGTCAGAGTTGAAATATACTATAGGGTGTGATAAACTTGGCACAGAAATTACGCACATTCGGGATGGAATTTCCCCACTTGGGGTTTAATGTTTAACTAAGCTTAACTTCTTCTGCATCATCTCATAGGGTGTCCTAAAATCCAAGCATTTCATAGGTGTGTTATTTAATATA
>Ga0172375_10012785_pt1 | contig 10495 bp, 6 predicted proteins | sample LakKiv1m_FD_114537 | JGI IMG/M metagenome (GOLD analysis project Ga0172375, IMG submission 114537) | Freshwater microbial communities from Kabuno Bay, South-Kivu, Congo - kab_092012_11.1m | ecosystem: Environmental > Aquatic > Freshwater > Lake | place: Democratic Republic of the Congo...
ATATGATGCAGTCGGCGGTGAATATGGTGCTGGAGCATAAGGACGAGCCGTATGTCCTCTTCTGGCTTTTGGGGAATGAAAACGTCTACGGCTACGGCTGCAACGCCGACAAGGAGCCGGACGCCTTTTTTAGCTTTGCCAATGAAGTCGCCAAAGAAATAAAAAGAATCGACCCCGAACATCCGGTGGCGATTGCCAACGGCGATATATTATTTTTAGATAAATTCGGCAAGGATGCGCCTGACATAGATATTTTCGGCGCCAATGCCTACCGCGGGAATTACGGTTTCGGTTATTTTTGGCGGCAGGTAAAAGAGTACGCCGATAAACCGGCATTTATCACGGAGTATGGCTGCCCGGCTTATGCCGAGGGAAAGACCGGCGAAGAAGCCGAGGCGCTTCAGGCGCAATACCTGCAAGCGGCATGGGAAGATATCATGCACAACAGCGCCTTTGCAGGCGGCGCCGGCAACGCCATCGGCGCAGTTACATTTGAGTGGCTGGATGAATGGTGGAAGGGATATGAGCCGGCATTGCACGATGTAAAAGGGCTCTGGACCGGGCCGTTTCCCGACGGGTCCATGCACGAGGAGTGGCTGGGGGTGGCCGGACAGGGGGACGGGAGCGCAAGTCCCTATTTGCGCCAGTTGAGAAAAGCGTATTATATGTATAAGGAGAAGTGGAGATAAGTTCGCGGAGGTAGAAAGGAGGCGCAGGCTTAACTAATTTAACCAATTTAACCAATAAACTAACCTAAGGAGGTGTGGTAATGAAGAAGTTTTTGATGATTTTGGCAGCGTTGACCATTGCGGCGCCGGTTTTTGCTGCCGAGACTGCTGCCGAAGGCCCCAAGGAATTCGGGGTTTATTCGGACAAGGGCGCGCGCGAAAACCACTTTATCCCCTCGGGCTGGATAGGGGATTACGGCGACGTTAAAATGGTCGACCAGTCCACGACCAATCCGCAATCAGGGGCGACCTGCGTTGAATTTACCTACAACGCGAAGAAATCCCAAGGGAATGGCTGGGCAGGCGTTTATTGGCAGAACCCCGCAAACAACTGGGGAAGCAAGCCCAACAGCGGTTTTGACCTTTCCGGAATGAACAAACTGACCTTCTGGGCGCGCGGCGCCAAAGGAGGGGAGGTAATCCAGGAGTTTTTTGTGGGCGGTATCGGCTATGAGCCCAAGGCGCTTTATCCGGACTCGCTAATCAAGGTGGCAGTAGGGCCGGTTGAGCTTACCGACACCTGGCAGCAATACTCTATTAACCTATCCGGCAGGGACCTTTCTTACGTCATCGGAGGTTTTGGCTGGGTAACAAACGCGGATGTAAATCCGCAAGGGTGCACCTTTTATATCGATAACGTAAAATTTGAGAAAGAAGAAGGGCTGGCGCCTACGGCAAAACAAGCGCAGGAGATGCCTTTTTACGTCTTTGCCGACCGTTCGTTCTCGAAGAACCATTTTATTCCTTCGGGATGGATGGGCGATTACGGCGACTTGAGGATCGATACCGGCAGCAAGGAAAATCCCTATTTAGGGGATACCTGCCTGAAGATAACCTACAGCGGCCAGGCGACACAGGGCGCGCGCTGGGCAGGGATGTGCTGGCAGCACCCGGCGAACAACTGGGGGAATGTCGACGCAGGTTATGATTTATCGCGCGCGACGAAACTTACCTTTTGGGCGCGCGGGGAAAAGGGCGGAGAGCGCATTGAGGAGTTTAAGATCGGAGGCCTAATGGGCGAATTTTCCGATTCCGACAGCGCGGTCATCGGCCCGGTCATCCTGAATAAGGACTGGACCCAGTACACCATTGACTTAAAGGGCAAGGATATGTCCTATATCATCGGCGGATTCTGCTGGGCTGCCAATGTAGATAATAACCCCAACGGAGCCGTGTTCTATCTGGATGAGATTAAGTTTGAATAAACGTTTCGTATATCGTATATCGTATATCGTATATCGTGCCGCGGGCCGCAAGTTAATCCTATTTGCGGCCTGCGGTATTTTTTTTGCCGCCTGTTTGTTTGGCTGTTCGAAAAAACAGCTCCCTAAAGTCCACATCCAAAAATTAAAAAATAGCCGCTATCAGTTAATCGTTGACGGCAGGCCTTATATCGTAAAGGGCGTCTGTTATAATCCCGTTCCGATAGGCAAGAATCACGAATACGACTGGTGGAATGACCCGGCAAAGCCTTGGATTACCGACGGAAAATTGATGCAGGAGATGGGGATTAATACTATCAGGATTTACGAGCCGGCAAAGAATCCCGAAGCGGTAAAAAAAGTAATCCGCGACCTCTATCAACTTTACGGCATCCGCACCATACTGGGGAATTGGCTTGGGTTTTGGGAATACCCATCTCCGCTTTACGGCGATAAGGCCTTTCAGGAAAAAATCAGCAAGGAAGTTTTGGAGACGGTGGATTTGTATAAGGATGAACCCGGCGTTTTATTATGGGTCTTGGGCAATGAAAATAATTACTCCTGCCTTGGGCGGGTAAACCCGTGGTCAACGCCGGAAATAGAAAGTGAGCCGGATCCGCAGAAAAAAAATGCGCTGCGCTATAAAATTTACTATTCTTTCGTAAACAGGCTGGCGCAGGAAATCCACAAGCTGGATATCGACCATCCGGTTGCCCTGGGCAACGGGGAGTTGACCGGACTGGAAGCGGCCAGAGATTATTGTCCGGACATAGACCTGGTCGCCTGCATTATATATAGAGGTAAGAGCTTTGGCCCGCTTTTTAGGTCTCTGCGTATGACCTTCGATCGCCCCATCCTATTGGTTGAAATCGGCGCGGACTGTTACGATGCTTACTTGAAAAAAGAGGACCAAAATATGCAGGCTTTTTTCTTGGAGTCGCAGTGGCGCCAGATTTATGAAAATCTGGCTGATGCGCAAAAAGGCGAAGGCAATTGTATCGGCGCAGTTACATTTGAATGGACGGATGAATGGTGGAAGCATAATGAATACAGCGCCGAAGGGTGGAATGTCCACGATACCGGTTCAAACTGGTCCAGCGGCAGTTACTATTTTGACATCAAAGCGGAAAATAATATGAATATGAACGAGGAGTGGTTCGGCATCGTAGCGTTGTCCGAAGAGAAAGTCAACGGCTTATATAAACGTATCCCGCGCAAGGCATACTATGTGCTAAGGGATTTCTGGAAGAACCCCGCCAAAAATTGAAATGACATTTAAAAAATCAAAGATTTTAAAATTTTTATTATTTTTATTTTTTCTTACGATATGCGATATGCGCTCTGCGATATGCCAACAGACTGCGCAGCAGGATAATTTTGCTCAGCAAATTATGGAGGCAAAGACTAAAGACGAGGCCTATCTTTTGCTTGAGGAAGCAAGCGATGGTTATCTGGCGAATAATCGATACAACGAATTCGTGGCGTTTCTGGGGGTTTTAAGGCCGCAGAGACAGGATTTGCTTCCCGCGATGGATTATTACACGGGCCTGGCGCGTTACAGGCAGATTGAATATCTGGAGGAGGCGCAGGAATGGAATGAATATTTTAATCGGGGGGATGCCTACCGGCAGGAACTGCTTAGCTCTTTGGAAAAGGCGATTGATGAGACCTCTTATTTAGAGGAAGTTAACCTCTACGCCCGGCTTACCCTTTGGCAGTATTACAAGGGCCGCGACGACCCCTTAAACAGCAAGGTGTTGTCCGGCCTCTGCGAGAGCGTCGCGCAATACAGCCAGCTCAAACAAGAGGTAGAGCCGGTAAGAAAGATAGCCGACGCCTTAAAATCCGCCGGCGAGAATGCGAAGGCAAAGGAGCTCTACGCGCTTTACATAAAAAAAATCAGCGCCGCCGGCATAAAAGAAAGCCGCTTAAAAGAGATTGCCTCCGGTTTTTACGCGGCGGGGAACATTGAGCTCTCCGAGGGCATCTATGACGTTTATATAGAGCGTTCGCTGCAGGAGAATAAACAAAAGTTAATACCGGCGCTTAAAACGATAGCGGCGCAGTTCGTATATCAGGACAACGGCCAAGGCGATCCGGTCTATGCCGAAAAGCTCTTCGCCAAAATCGAGGAACTTGCGGGCAAACAGGTTTTGGATGAGGAGTCAATGTATTTGCGCGCCTTTAACTTGGAGAAAATAAAGGATTTTGCCGGCGCAGAAGATAGATATGCATTTTTAGTAAAGCAATATCCCAAAGGCCGCCATTTTGAGGAGGCGGCGTTAAAGGCCGGGCTAATCAGCGCGTATGTATTGCAGGATAAGCTTTCAGCAAAAGGATTTTTTGAAAGGCTCACGCAGGATGAAAAAATAATTTCCCCTCAAGTTATCTCCGCCTATTATCAGTTAGGGTTATTGGCGCAATGGGAGGGGGATTTAGAAAAGGCAAGAGCCTCTTACCTTAAATTATTAGAGAAGGCGGGAGGAGATTTTTCCGATACCACGGCGCTGGCCAATGCGCGTCTGAAAGAAATAGAAGAGAACAGGCCCATGGAATATAACCTGAAGATGTTTTTACAGGCCTCTCTGGGGGATAATTTTATCGCGCAGCGCCTCGCCGCCGCGGATTTATCCTGCCGGCCATACCGCCTAAGGCCCGATGAACAGGCCGTTGCCGAGGCAACTCCGCAACCGGCGCAAACCGGATGCATTCCGATAGCGTTTAATTACCTCTGGTCAGGCCATAACGGAGAAAAAGAGCCTCCCGCGGATGAGCGTTTGCTAAAATTTTCTCACAAATACTCCGGAACCAAGGAAATAAATCTGGTCATTGTCTCTCCCACGGGCATAATCGCTTATGCCTTTGATTTAGTTGACGTTTATTAAGCCGCAGCAGTCCCATAGTATAACCTCCCTTTAAAAAATCATTCTTTAACACGAATAGACACGAATTAAAAGCCGTGGCAAAAAGTTTTTTTCATAAATCATTAAAAATACTTGACTTAATTTTTTTTTCGTAGTATAACTATTACAAATATATCACGGCTTTATAATATATAAATCATAAAAGAGTTAAAAAATAATTATGCGCGCAGTTGATTTGCAGAGAGAGAGGTATACGGAGAAAGAGAAACGCAACATCGATATCTTGGAGATTTTACGCAGGCGCGGGCCGGTAAGCAGGCCCGATATTTCAAAAGAGATGGGCATCAACGTGGTCACCATCTCAAACTATATTGACGAGTTTCTAAAACAGAACCTCGTCTACGAAAAAGATTTTGACGTCTCCGAAGGGGGAAGAAGGCCGGTTCTTTTGGATTTGAATCCAAAGGCCGGCTTTGTTGTTGGGGCGGGCCTGAACCTCACCAATATGGTGGGGTTGCTGGTGGATTTGAAAGGCAATATCATTACCAAGACGCAGGTCGCCCGTCCGCAGGCATCGGTAAAGGAAGTCGCCGAGAGTCTGCTGGAGGTTGTGCGCGAGGTGCTGCGGCGTTCAAAGGAATACGCCCCCGCGATTAAAGGCATCGGCATCGGCATTGCCGGCCTGATTAACAAAGAGACCGGTTCGGTGTTATGGCCGCAGAAACTTGACAACAGCTGCACTTACGCGACGGTAGACCTGCCGCTGAAAGAGATGTTGGAAAAGGAGTTTAACCTTCCGGTGGCGATTGAAAATGACGCCACCAGCGCCTGTTTCGGCGAGCACTGGGCCGGGTTGGAGCTGGGCCTGAAAAACGTATTGTATATGTTTTCCGGCGTCGGCTGCGGGATAATGATTAACGGAGAGATTTACCGCGGCTCCCAAGGGTATGCCGGAGAGGTATCCATTTATAATTACAAAGAAGACTGCCGTTTTAACTGCGAGACGGGAAACCCCTGTTTTTTAAAACGTTGGCAGCTGGATTTAGGCATTACCGACGATGTAAAGAAGGAGCTTTCCGCGCATAAAGAGAAGGCGGATGAATTTTTTAAACTGACCTCCAGCCGCGCCGATAATATCGATTTAAAGAGCGTCTTTATCGCGGCGCGCGCCGGCAACGATGTTGCGCTTTGGGCATTGGACAACGCCGCAGACAGGCTGGGGATAAAAATCGCGCACCTGGTAAACCTCCTGAATCCGGAAGTAGTCGTCATCGGCGGGGGGCTGGAGGAGGCAGGCAGCGATTTCCTGAATAAGGTAAATTTAGCCCTAAGGCGCTGGGCATTCAGCGAGGCAACCGATAACTTGAAGATAGTCTATTCCCAGTTGAAAGAAAACGCCGTGGCGTTGGGCGCGGCAAGCCTTGTGGTGCAAAGAATATTCTGCCAAATATAAATAGGAGGAGAGGGAATGGGTCAGAAGATAAAGTTTATTTTAATCGGCCTGATAGGGGTAGTGCTGATACTGGTATTTTTATTCCTGCAGACGTTAAATACCAAACAGCAGATTGCCAAAGAGCGCGATAACCTAAAGAATGAAAATGCTTCATTAAGCAGCAAGGCGGAGAAATTAAACAAAGGCCTGCGCGACGCCGAAAATAAAATGGCCTCCCTCAGGGCGGAACTGGACGCGGTTACTTCGGAAAGAGACGACCTGCAGAAAAAATACGAGGCAGCCAATAGAACGAAGGACGAGTTGATTGAGAAAATGCAGCAGCAGCAGGCGCAGGGCGCGGCGGAGGCGCAGGTTTCACCGGGCGCGCGCTCGGATGAATACTGGGCGGGCATTTTAAAGCAAAAGACGGAACTGCAGATGCAGTTGGATAATATACGCGTTGAATTAAAAACCGCGCAGACCAAAAACGAAGAGCTGCTTAGGGATAAAAGCACCCTTGAGCTGGATATCGGCAATCTAAAACGTCAAGGCGAGGAATTGCAGCAGCAGCTGGAATACAACAAAAAAATAATGGACAGCATCGCGCAGGAGCTGGTTTGGGAGAAAAACGAAAAGATCAAGATAGAAGAAAATATAAAGCCCTTTAAGAAAGAAAACGCCGTGCTTACCCGGCAGTTAAAGGGCCTGAATAAGCAGAAGATGGATCTGGAGAGGAAACTCCAGCGGCTGGATGGGGAGAAGAGCGACTTAGAGGCCAAGGTCAAAGATATGAAGACGATGCTGGTGGACAAGATTTCCTGCATAGACGGTCTAAGGGCGGAATTAAAAAATATCCAAGGCCAGTCGCAAGGGGGCGCTGCTGACGTCAAAGAGATGCCGGAGCAAAATAAAGAATCCGTGGAATTGCCTCCCATAGTAGTGCGGCCGCAGGAACCGCAAGCAGAGCCGCCGATAAGCACACAGCCGGAGGTTGCCATTCCTACCCCGCAGCAGGCCGTGGCCGAGGCGCCGAAATTTAAAGGCAATATCCTGACCGTAAACAAAGAGAGCAATTTTGTTATCATTGATATAGGCGAAGACGCAGGGATTAAGATAGGGGATGTTTTTCAGGTGGAAAGAGGTGGCGAGCCCGCCGCGATCATTGAAGTAATCAAGGCCAGCAAGAGCGTTGCCGCCTGCGATATAAAAGAAGAGAAGACCCCTATTAAGGTGGGGGATGTGATTCGATAGTTCGCAAGTTCTTAAGTTCGTTGGTTCTTTAGTTTCTCGCTTAGGCAAATAATTAAAGTTGTTTTTATAGATAGATATTTTGATGACACGCATCAAGAAGTCCCCCTCCAAGAGTGTTTCTATAGAAGATGTTGCCCGCCTCAGCGGAGTTTCCATAACTACGGTTTCCCGCGTAATCAATAAATTCCCGTCGGTCAAGGAAAAAAACCGCCGGAAGGTGCTGGAGGCGATAAAGGAATTGAAATTCCAGCCCTCTGTTTTTGCCCAGCGGTTAGCCAGCGGAAAAAGTAATATCGTAGCGTTGGTCATCCCGCGTTACGAAGGGGTGTTCTATTCTTTTTACGTATTGGAACTTATCCGCGGCATCGGTACGCTCTCTGAAGTATTAAAATTGGATTTATTGCTGCACCTGACGGATGCGCATGCGGAACTTAACCTAAGGGGGGTAGGCGGGATAATTTTTGCCGATATCATCGGTAACCGCAAGCAGCTGGAAGGCGCTTTGAGCGAAGGCATTCCCAGCGTAGTGATAAATAATTACGTTGAGGACCTGGATGTAAGCTGCATCGCCATTGATAATGAAGGCGGGGCGCAAAGCGCGGTAAATTATCTGGTGAGTTTAGGCCATAAAAAAATCGCCCACATCAGCGGCGACGTAGTCACGCAGGCGGCGGCGGCGCGCTTAGAGGGTTATAAAAAGGCGCTCAAGAAAAACAATATTGAATTTCAGCCGCAGTATGTCCTTAAGACCGACTATTCGCGCGGGCAGGCAAGGTCTGCCGCGGAAAAATTATTTAAAATGGATAAACCGCCGAGCGCGGTGTTTGTCGCCTCTGATTCTATGGCCCTTGAGGTGATGAACGTGGCCAGGGAGATGGGCAAAGAAATCCCCGGGGATTTATCTATCGTCGGTTTCGATGATAACCCGTCGGGGCTTTATGGGCCGGTAGCGCTGACTACCGTGCGCCAGCCGCTGATTAAGATGGCCGAGGACGGGGTCAAGGAGTTAAGCCGTTTTATGGAGCGTAAAGGCAGCGCGAAAACCAAAAAAGTCTTTCTGCCCACGGAGTTAATAATCAGGGAGTCCTGCCGGCAGATTTAAAGCCGCAATATATCGTGCCTCTTATTTTTTATAATACTACATATTGTATTTTTTCTCTTGACTGCAGCGCTAATTGTGTTATTATACACGCGTTAAAATCTTCGGGTCATAAGATAAAATTATATAATTAGGGAGGAGACTATTGATGGAATTGGGGCTTTCCGAGAATGCGTTAAAAGTCTTAGAGCGCCGCTATCTAAGTAAGGACCAGAACGGCCGCGTCATTGAGACGCCGCAGGGGCTATTTCGCCGCGTCTCTGACGCCATCGCAGTGGCGGACGAATTTTACGGCAGAGACGATAGCCGTGTCAAGAAACTCTCCGATGAATTTTACCGGATGATGACGCAGTTAGAGTTTATGCCCAACTCTCCCTGTCTTATGAATGCCGGCAAGGACCTCGGGCAGTTGAGCGCCTGCTTTACGTTGCCCATCGAGGATTCCATGCAATCGATATTCGAAACGTTAAAAATCACCAGCCTTATCCACCAGTCAGGTGGGGGCTGTGTTTATAAGAATTCATTTGTTTTTACCACTTTTTGCGGCTTGGAACAGATAGAGGTTTTATATAATAGACTCAAGGCAAAATATCCGGAATATAAAAAAGAGGGCAACGATTGCTTTATTGATTTAGATAAGAAAGATATCTTTACTTTCTCTTTTGACAAGAATACCGGCAGGTTTTCGCAGGATAAAATAGAAAAGATATGGAAATATGATTTACCCCGTGAACGCGTATATACCGTTTATTTAGAAGGAAATTCTTCTGTTACCACCAGCGACTGGCATCCGTTTTTTATTTTTAAAGACGGCCGGGTAATAGAAAAGCGTGCAGACGACATAGAGCCGGACGATGAAATAATTTTTTCAAATAAGAGCGCTTTGGAGGATTGGCCGTTCAAGAAATATAAAGTGTTGAATACTTTGGTGATAAACGAGGATATCGGATGGCTGCTGGGTTACTTCCTCGGCGACGGTTCGTGCGGCCCTTACCTAAAAAATAAATCCCGCTTAAGATTCTTTGATGAATCAATAGAGCCTTTAAAGAAGGCCTCTAGAATCCTGTCTATTCTTACCGGCAGGAAATATACCATCCAAAAGGACGCCCGCTGCAAGACCCATTACATAGTTATGTACGACAGGGAGGTTACCGAATTTATCAAGACGGCCACCGGAATTTTCGGCGCAAAAGGCGATGATATCGGCATTGCGAACCTTATTTTTAAATCACCATTGAGCGTAATAAAGGCGTTTATAGCCGGTTTAATCGACTCCGACGGTTCCGTAGACAAAAATAAAATCAGATGCACATACGCTACCGCAAGCAAGCGATTGATTCAGGAGTTGAGCGGGCTGCTTTCCCTGTTGGGCTTTAGGACCTGTGTAAGAAAAAGAAAACCCGCCAGGCAAGAATGGCAGTTGATGTACGAATTGAATTTAGATACCAAAGAACAATTGTCGCGTTTATGGGAGATGGCCGGGCCGTATATGGCAAATGATTTCCGTAAAAAACGCCTGCAGGATTTTGCTGCCGCCTCTTCAAGATATACCAGCCGCCCCTGCCCGCTTGCCTTTAAAGATATTGAGCCTCTCCTTAATAAAATAGGGGTGGTTACAAAGAGTAAAGAAATCCACCGGCAGTCTTTGCGCATCAAGGACAAGTTATTTTGGTTAGGCAGGTGGAAATGGGGGCAGGGTGTTTCTTTGGACAAGGTAACGGAGTTAATCAGGATGATTTTGACTTTTCAGGATAAATTGAGCGCCGCGGATAAAGAACGGTTGAATTTGTGGATTTCTGTTTTGCCGTCCCTGCGCAAGGTAAAAAGAGTCGGCAGGGCCGGACGCCGGGGAGAGTTTTATGATTTTACCGTCGCAAAAAACAATAATTATCTGGCGGGAGAAAACGGCCTGGCAGTGG
>Ga0172375_10012787_pt1 | contig 10495 bp, 7 predicted proteins | sample LakKiv1m_FD_114537 | JGI IMG/M metagenome (GOLD analysis project Ga0172375, IMG submission 114537) | Freshwater microbial communities from Kabuno Bay, South-Kivu, Congo - kab_092012_11.1m | ecosystem: Environmental > Aquatic > Freshwater > Lake | place: Democratic Republic of the Congo...
GCAATCACAAACGCCTGCGAGACTGTCTTCGAGAAGCAAGCCACGATCAACCCAATGCCGATGATGGACAGGCTGGTGATTGCCGCAATCACAAACGCCAGCCACAGCGGACCCTGGCTGCGGAATCCAAACCCAACTGCCGTGAGAAAAGTTAATAAAACCGAGCCGACCGAAACCAGCGCCAGCCAGAGGACTGTCCCGCCGAGATATTCGAAGGAAGTCAATCGCGTCAGGCGCAGGCGTTTCATCGCGCCCGTTTCGATGTCGCGCGCGGGAGTCATTGCCGCCTGGAAGATCATAAGGACAACAGCCAGCACAAGCAAACCAGGCACATAATTCTCGAACTCAGTCCGCGCCGCGGAGTCGCCGAGCGGAATCTCCACAAGGTTGACAGGACGCGCGGCGGAGGTCAATCCCTGTGTGTAATTGTCTGCGACGGTCATCGCCATCACAGCGGCGACGGTATAAGTGGGGTTGGTCAAGTCGCCTATGAAGGTCAGGTCGGTGTTGGCGGATGAATCTCCTGCGCTAAATGCCGAAAGCCGCTCCGAAAAATCTTCGGGGATGATGACGAGAGCGGCGGCTTCACGATTGCGGAGTCTGGTTTCGGCATCGGCGCGGTCGGTGGACTCGATCACTCGAAGCAGGGCGCCGCCGTTTTCATAAGTCAACTCGCGCAAGCCGTCCACGATATCCTGCCCAGCGGAGAGGGTCGAGCCGTCCGCTTGAAGGACGGGCACATCCTGATTGATGACCAGCACACCGTACGAGGTTGTGCCGCTGCCTCCCGTCATCATCCAGTAAATGAAAACGAACAACGGGGCAAAGGCAAGGCTCAGTCCAACCACCCACAGGTCACGCTTTTGCTCGCGAACGCTTTTCCGAAAAACACTCCACAAGCGCTTCATCATTCGCGCAATCTCCTTCCCGTCAGCGACAGGAAAACATCTTCCAACGTATTGGTTCGCAGGCGCACGTCGCCAAGTTTCAATCCTGCTGAACGCAGGCTTTCAAGTACACCTGGCAGTTGGTCGATCAGTCCCCTGCCCCTCGCGGTCAGCGTGTGATTAACAGTCGAGACCGTCAGCGTGGACTTGCTCAAAAGAGCAGATGCAGGTTCGAGGTCGGCAGGCGAAGCCAGTTCGATGTCCAGCACATCCCCCTCCCCTATCGTCCGTTTGAGCGCGTCGGGCGTATCCAGCGCAACCAGCCGCCCGTGGTCGATGATCGCCACACGGTCGGCAACGCGCTCGGCTTCGTCCATGTTGTGAGTTGTCAGGATAACGGTTTTTATCCGTGCCAGCGAACGAATGGTCTCGCGGACAAGGACGCGGCTTTGCGGATCGAGCCCCGCCTCGGGTTCGTCGAGGACGATGACCTGCGGATCGTGAACAAGCGCCAGCGCGATATTGAGTCGGCGCTTCATTCCGCCCGAAAGCCTGCCGCCCAGTTCCCCAGCCTTGGCAGCCAGCCCAAGCTTTTCCAGCCAATCCGCGCCACGTTGACGTGCCACCTTGCGTGGAACGCCATAACTTTCGCCGATGAATTCCAGTTGTTCGAGACAGGTGAGCTTGTCCCAAATAATGACCTCCTGCGGACACACGCCGACCCGCACCCGCACTTCGGGGTTGCCGCCGTGGACGGGTTTGCCGTGCAGCAAAACCTGACCCGCGTCGGGTTTGAGCAGTCCGCACATCATGCTGATGGACGTGGTCTTGCCTGCGCCGTTCGGTCCGAGGAAGCCGAAGATTTCGCCTTCGTAGACTTCGAGTGAGAGATCGTCCACGGCGGTGAGCGCGCCGAAGCGTTTGGTGAGATTTTTGGTTTGTAAGACGGAGGTGTTCATTCAATCCTTTTACGCTTTTACGTTGATGGCGATTTTATTCGTGGAAACCACCGCTGTACCTCCCCAAGTGGACAGGTTTAGGAAAATCGCTACAACGTTAACGCAGAAGCAAGAGTATCAAAATAATCGTGACGACAAAAGCCCAAATCCAAGCCCAGCCGCCAGCATCGGACGGTCCGCTGCCAAGTCCCAGCGGGTGGAAACGCAGAAGCGGCAGGTCTTCGATTTTTCGAGCCAATTCATCATCGGTGATCGTGAAAGGGTTATAGCCTTCGAAGAAGCCTGCAAAGCCAGCGTTCTTGAGTATCTGGCGAGTGATGGCGAGTTTTTGTTTAGGGTCGGTGGCTTCTTCCACATGGGCATGAATGCTTCCTACAGGCAGCATTAAATCAACTTCGGGGTTGGCAAGCAGGTTGCGGAACCAATCCGAGGTTGCACGTCCACCAGAGATACAGTAGACATCCCCATTGTAAATGGCATAATTGACGGGCGTGAAGTACACCCTGCCCGTTTTGCGCCCGATGACCTTCATCACCATGATGTAGCCTGTGAATGGGTTGCCAAAGAACGGTCCGAAGCCAAGCCGAAACATGGGCACCATGAAGAACTTGTTGACGAACCAGAAGATACGTCGCATGAGCGGTGGCATGATTCAACTCCTTTTTGGTAAGCCAAGATAACGCGGCACGCGCTGACAATATTCGCGGTAGGACTCGCCGTAGGTGCGGATGAGGTGTTCCTCCTCGACAAGGGTCACGGCATACACAAGCGCGGCATAGGATAGTATGGCAAGCCAGGAGAGCGAGTTCCACCAGGCGATAAAAAAGCCAAGGATGAGAAGTCCATAGCCGACGAATTGCGGGTTGCGGCTGTAGCGATACAAGCCGTTGATCTGCAAGCCAGGCGTGTTACTGCCGAGCCAGCGCGAAAACTTTTGAAAGAGGTCCATCGCGTAGAACATAATTCCTGCCCCGATAACCATCAGCGGTATGCCAAGCCAGGCAAATTCACTCATGGGTGGCAGGGCGCTTCCCGCTCCCCACGCCAGCATTCCACAGAACATACCGTGGAAGCCGTACATGACCACATGGAGGATCGAGCCAAACCAGCTGAGTTTTCCCTGTTGTTTGTATTCCCGCCGCAGCCACCAGAGGCAGAGGGGGGAAAATACAAGGAAGAGTAAACCAGAAATAATGCGTGCGGTTGTATCTGTCATTTTTACCTTTTGCGGAGTTATGTTTGATTTCACAAATCCCGCCTGCCGATGCCGTTCACGATCAACTCCACAAGCGCATCGACAACGCGTTCGAATCCGATGGTTTCGTCGGTAACTTTGAAATAGCGGTTGAGATAGGGCAGCAGTTGCGTATCGGCAGTGGCAACGATGAGCGCGTTGACCGCCCGCGTCGAAGCCGCCAAATCCAAATCGGGACGAAGTTCGCCGCGTTGCTGGGCAAGTTTCAGCAGGTTCTTCACGATCTCCAGCATGGCGTCAGCGATGGGCTGGACAACGGTTTGGGAGAGGGCTGGGTCACCCGTGTAAGCCGCGCGCGCGATGAATTGCACCAGCCCCGTCATCGTGCCGCCCCATTCCATTCCGCCCATCAGGTAGGCTCGCAGGGCGTCCCGCAGGGGCATGTCGCGCAGGTAAGGTTCGATCAACTGGAAGGCGTTGGTCATCAGGCTGGTGGAAAGTCTCGTGGCGAAGGCCAGCAAGCCTTCGCGGTTGTTAAAATACTGGTACAGCGACCCAACCGCCACCCCTGCCCTCTCCGCCACCTGTTTGATATTGATTGAGGTGGGTCCCCTCTCGATGGCTTCGTCGAGGATGGCTTCGACAATCGCCTGCTGACGTTCGGGGTCGAGCCGACGGAAGGTGCGCGTGACCACCCCCTCCTGCTCGAACTTCAGGATATAGGTATGGATTTGAGTCCAATCAGTGAAGAATGAATTATGAACCATTAGTTCACATTTTATACATTTTTAGTTCGCTTGTCAATATTCACACTGGACGTGAGAAATGCCTCATCTCAAATGATGAACTTGACAGAGAAAAATTCAAAATGAGACATCCCCCCGACCTTACAAAATGGTAATGATGTTTTGATGGGAATGAAACAGGGAAATGCAATATAATTTCACACACTGCATAGATGAGACCTAAATCCGATTTTCAAAAACAAACCGACCTTACCGCCAAAAACCTCAGGGATACCGCGCAGTCCCCCTCGGTGCGGCAACTTTCGAGGTTGTCCCTGCCCGAGATCGATAAAGTCGTGGATCTGGTGTCGAAGGTCATCCCTGCCGGCAATGTGCCCGGCATGATCCTGAGCGGCCTGACGCGGCTGTCGGGACAGCGCGTCCAGCCCCAAAAAGTGCGCCAGGACGTCAACATCCTCTTCAAGGAAATGGACCTCTTGATAGACCAGGCAAAATACGGCGCATTTTTCGCCGGGCCTGCGGCTGTCATTTGGGGATATCAAAATATCCTGAAACTGGCGGGAAAGGATCCAGCAGCATCATTCCCGGAAGGCACCTGGCAGTTCTACGTGGATTATGCCCTGCGCGAGGATACAGCCCGCCATGCGAATGAGACCCACGGTTTCGATACATCGCTCAAACAGCATGACATCCGCCTGAGCGCGGTCGACCGCCTGACAGCCTGGGTGATGGCTTCGATCACCTGCCTGCACGGATACGATTCCCTGCTCGCGAATGAATGGTATGAACGCACCGCCACCGCGCTTTTGCAGGATGTCACGGCTGGGACACCCGGTTCGTCGCGGTACTCGCGCCTGTACCGGGAGTGGGAAACGCGGCGTCCCTATGGGCGCGATGCCGAAGCGGCAGGCTACGATTACCCAAGTTATCGCCGCAAAAAATTCGAGGAGTTCCTGAAAAAGAGTTTGCAGTCGCTTCACGCGCCTGTCCACGCGAACTGGCAGGCCAAACTCAAGGCCGCCGGGGAACGCGATCTATCGGCCTACCAGCGGCAGATGTCCATTTTGGCATACCTCGACCCGGGCCCATACGGTGAGACGCGCGTCCCCTTCGGGCTGGACAAGGCACACGTTGGGATCATCCATAAGGGGAATTATTACCTGCTCCCGGTCTGCGAGGAAGGGACAGGCAAGCCGCTGGACGTTATTTCGGTGCGCGCCCAGGTCGCGTCCATTTTGATCTCCGGGGCGCCCGCCCGCACGGACCTGACCCAACTGGTGTGCGTCAAACGCGCCAGCCAGCCTGCACTGCGCCAAAAACTGAATCCCATTTTGCGCCGGGATCTCGAACAATTGCGTTATGCCCCGATCCTGCTCAACAGCGACCCGCGCGACCGCGCCCTGCCGCTTTCCGAACTCCGCCGGGGCGAACGCGGCGCTGGCGATCATCCCCTGACAATTTTCGACACGGGCGAGACCTTTGTGTTCGATCAGTCCCACATCTTTTTCGACGGGGCCTGGGGCGCGGCCCTGGCGGAGATCATGACAAAGGAGGCGCTGTCCTGGGCGGCCTATCTTAACCTGCTTGCCCCGGCCCCGCCGAACAGCAGGCGTCTCTATAAATCGCCCGCCCTGCCGTTCGAGCCGACGGATGTCTCGATCATCCAGCAGGCCCCGCCTGCCGCGCCCGAGGCAGGCGCCGAAACAAACGAAGCCAATGTCAAGGCCAGCCAGTCATTGAGAAAAATCTTCAAGCAGCGAAGCGATCTCCTGCGCCTGACCATCAACGATTTGCTGGTGCTTTACCGCGCCATTCACGCCATCTCCTATCAACCCTCGAAAGTGATCGAATCGGAACTCGCCAGATTGGCAGGGACGTCCCCGCAAGTCCACGAACTGATCCAAAAGAGCCTGGGCGATTCGCGGCGGGTCAATCCGTCGATTCTCATTCCAATCGACGCAAGCCGCCGCGTCCCGCGCGACCGGGTCTATCCATTGAACATCGAAGTCCCGCTCGCCGAACTGGACCTCGTGAATCTACACAGGCAGACGACCAGGTCCCATGATGTCCGTCCCGGTGCATACGAAAAATTCGACAACCTTCAACGCATCTACCTGGCCACGCTGGCCGGCTTCGGCGAGATCTTTAACAAGGCCAAATGGATCGCGACCCAGGGTGAAAGCGCAAGCGTGGGAGCCATCAAATTAATGGCGCTCCTGCCGCTCCCCCTCCAGCGCCTGCTGGACAAGATCCCGGAACGGTACGAACTGCTCAACAACCTGCTGAAGGGAAGCGAGGTCTTCTCCAATTTGGGTGCGGTTGCAAAGGAAAGTTCCCTCACGCGCTTCATTTCCGCCAAGGATGACAACAGCCAAAAACAACTGGTCTGGGGGGCGATGACGGACGCGAAGGGTATAATGCACATCACCCTCCGTGACTTTCGCCCCCAGGTGGCGGCCCTCCAAAAGATTGGACGCGGCGACCTGGCCGTTCTCCTGGCGCAGGATTATCTTGATTCTTATGCACGCGGGCTAAACAAGTACATTCAGGAAATATCGCGGATCACATCTGCCAGCCACGAGACCCAGCAAGCCACACAAAAACGGATACCCACTTGAAAAAAGACGATCCCCTGATCGGCCAGCAACTGGCTAATTTTCATATCGAACGCCTGCTCGGGCGCGGCGGAATGGCCAGGGTCTATTATGGGCGCGACGTAAAACTTCACCGCCCTGTTGCCATCAAGGTGATCGAACCCAGTTACCGCGCCAATCCATCCTACTCGCAAAGGTTCATAAAGGAAGCGCGTGTAATGGCGAAGTGGCGGCACGAAAATATCGTCCAAATTCATTACGCGGACGATGCCGGGGGATTCTATTATTACGTGATGGAATATGTGGACGGAAAGGACCTGGCCTCCATCCTTTCGAAGTACAGCGGCGCGGGCGATCTAATGCCGGCCGACGATGTACTGCGGATTGGGTACGCCGTGGCGAGGGCGCTGGATTATGCACACCAGCAGAATGTGATCCACCGCGACGTGAAACCCGCCAATATCATGATCGCCAGGGACGGGCGCGTCGTCCTCGGGGACTTTGGGCTGGCGCTCGAAGCACAGGATAAGTCGCAGGGGGAGGCTTTCGGTACGCCCCACTACATATCACCGGAGCAGGCGCGGCGCTCCGCGGATGCGGTGCCACAGTCCGATCTATATTCCCTCGGCGTGATCCTCTATGAGATGTTGACCGGCACGGTCCCGTTCAACGATCCCTCCCCGGCCAGCCTTGCGCTCCAACACATCACACAGGCCCCCCCGCTTCCGCGAAGCATCAACCCCGAACTTTCGCAGGGCGTCGAGGATGTCCTGCTGAAGGCATTGGAAAAAGATCCGCGCAAGCGTTATCAATCCGGTGAGGCGTTGATGGATGCCCTGAAAACGGCCCTGTCTGCAAGGCCTGCGGCGGCCGGGAAAATACCCCTGCCTCCCATCCCGGTCGACACGCCCACCATCCGCCGCAGCGCGGTCTCGATTGACGAATTCGCAAAACAAAAAGACCGGAAACCGTCGCGCAGGGATGCGAAACGCCCTCCCGCAAACGGACGCAAGCCGCCGCGCCCGGCCCCGGGTGAACAAAAACCAGGCTCGGAGTTTTCGTGGTTTATTTCAAGCGTTGTTTTTGTCCTGGTTGTTATCGCCGTTCTGGGATGGTTGATCGGCAGCCGTTTTTTTGACGGAAGCGCGCAGCCGACTCCCGTTCTCCCGGTCCTGGAAATAACCGCCCCCGCCCCGACCGATTCGCGCGTTCCTGTTTCCCCCTCGGCAAATTCACCCGTCTCCCCGACAGCGACGCGAACAAGCGCGCCGTCCGCGACGTTCGTTCCTTTGCCGACCGCGACCGAGACCGTGCCATCCACCGCGACCGGCGCTGTTGACATGCCAATCGCCGCCCCGCCAACAGTCCGCTACCCGAATGGAAATTTGTTCACGCTTTTTTACAACGAGAGCAGTCTTTACCTTTACAACCGCTCGACGGAATCCCGCAGCCTATCCGGCTTTAATTTCGAGCGCATCAACGACGACGGCACGTTCGGCAACCATTTTGGCGGCTGGCAATGGGAGACGTTCTTCAATGAAAGCCAGCCTGACCGATGCGTACGCGCTGAAATCTACCTGGCTTATATCGAAACCCCATACCTGAACCCCGAAGCCTGCTTGAATCGGTATCACAGCACCCTGCAGCCCTTCGAGGGGGCTGACACGATTTTCTGGACGTTGAAAGATGACAGCCGTCAATTCCGTGTGCTTTGGCAGGAGACAGAGGTCGCGCGATGCGAGATCAGCGCGGGAATCTGTGACTTCCGAGTCCCCTAATTCACCCCCGAGTCATCACGGGCAGATTGTTTCCGCCTTTTCCAGGACATACGCTTCATATGCCGCGGACAACTGCCGCGTGATTGCCCCCACCCTGCCCTCCCCCACCCTAACACGATCGATCTGGATGACCGGCACAATGCCGCGCGAACTGGACGTGATGAACGCCTCGCGCGCAATTTCGAGTTGATCCCGCTTAAGCGGCCGGTACTCGACCCCAAGCCCGATCCCACGCGCCGCGCGGATGACCGCCCGCCGCGTGACACCGAGCAGAATATCGCGCTGGGCGGTATGCAGAATGTCATTTTTGATATAGAAGAAATTGCTCGTCATCCCCTCCAGTATTTTTCCATTTTTCACCAGCAGCGCCTCGAAAATGCCCGCCTGCGCAATATGCCTGCGCCTGTCCTCGCTTGCAGTAATGAACGCGGTGGATTTCAAACGCGGGCTGTTTCTTTCCAGTTCCGTTGTTTCCACGCGCACACCATGCTCGTAAACCTGCGGCGCGGGTTTTTTGAGCGGTTCGATGGAGACGTAGAGTTGTCCCTGTTTCGTCATGATCACGCGCACACGCGCCTCGTTCGGATACGCCTGGAGGAATATGCCTAATTGTTCGCGCAATTTCCCTTCGTTTGCATCCGGCGATTGGACGGGCTGGAAAAGTCTCTGCAGGTGGGATTTCAACCCGATCACGCGCGTGCCGTTTCCGTAGGTTCGGAACGTGGAGTAATAACCGTCGGGCAGATGCCGCGTGACGGCATCGAGGGAAGCGCAATGAGGCAGTTCGATTTGAACAGGGCGGTTCGAAGTAACCTGCCAGGTTTGAATGGATGACAAAATATTTCTCCTTTTGATGCCGCGGCCCGGCAATTCATGTCATTTTATGCGGCGTTCATGCCGCGCGACAATTATAAACCTTGACACTTTTGGCCGGCACAGGGTAAACTCGGCAGGTATTACAAATTCCAAGGAAAGGAGCGCACTCGATGAATTTCAGCTATCGCACCCCATCGCCCATCTTCGCCGGTATTTTACCTTCTCGCAGTGCGCCTGTTGACCGCCGTTAGGTCAAACCTGTCTTGTCCCTTCAAGGCCGTGGTGCACTCACCACGGCCTTTTTATTTATTTCCAGTTCGCCCAGCATGACGACACGAGGAATGACCATGACCACATTACAAACAATGCACGAACCCGCGCTCACATTCGACTTCCGCCGGACCCTGCAAAAGAACCGCCTCAAGGGTCTCTGGCAGATGATGGTTAATTATCACCTGGCGTATTTCGGCGCGACGGTCGCGCTTGCAGTTTCAGCGCTGTCGAAAACCTTAACCTACCTGCTCCTGCGCTATTTTGCCGATGACGTGCTCACGCAGCGCAGGTACATTGGCAATAATTTGACGCAGACACTCGTTTGGATCGGCGCCGGGTTCATAGGCTTGGCGGTCCTGGAAGGCGGATTTGCGTTTCTTTCCGGGCGTTTGGCGGCTTACACCGCCGAGGGAATCACCCGCCGTTTGCGGGACTTCCTCTTCGACCACATCCAGCGGTTGAGTTTTTCCTATCACGCCAAGACCCCAACCGGCGACCTGATCGAACGCGTCACATCGGACGTGGACGCCCTGCGCCGTTTCTTCTCGGAACAGGCCATCGGCGTCGGACGCATCGTCTTGCTTTTCGTCATCAACTGGATCGCGATCCTTCAGTTGAATGTCACCCTGGGATGGATCTCGGTTGTCGTGATTCCGTTCATCCTGCTGGTCTCGATCTGGTTCTTCAAGAAGGTGACCAAGGCCTACGAGGAATACCAGGCGCAGGAGGCCGTCCTTTCCACGACCCTGCAGGAAAACCTGACAGGCGTACGCGTGGTCAAGGCTTTTGCGCGGCAGGAATATGAAAAAGGCAAGTTCGAGAAGGATAACTGGAAGAAATATCTCAAGGGCAAATTCCTGCTCCTGATGCACTCGCTCTTCTGGCCGCTTTCGGATATTGTCCTCGGCGGGCAAATGCTGTTCGGGTTTGTCTTCAGCGCGCTGATGGTGATTCGCGGCGAGATTTCACTTGGCACGTATCTCGCGTATACGGGGCTTGTCGTCTGGCTGATCTTTCCCATCCGCAACCTGGGACGCACGATCGTGCAAACGTCAACGGGCATGGTCTCGTACACGCGCCTGATGGACATCGTCAGGCAGGAACGCGAACCCCTGCTCGATGGCAGGGTCCAGCCCGAAGGTCCGGTAAGAGGCGATCTCGTCTTCGAGGATGTCTCGTTCATGTATTCCGACGGCGAAAATGATGTCATCAGGAACGTCTCGTTCCATGTTCGTCCCGGGCAGGCC
>Ga0172375_10012788_pt1 | contig 10495 bp, 8 predicted proteins | sample LakKiv1m_FD_114537 | JGI IMG/M metagenome (GOLD analysis project Ga0172375, IMG submission 114537) | Freshwater microbial communities from Kabuno Bay, South-Kivu, Congo - kab_092012_11.1m | ecosystem: Environmental > Aquatic > Freshwater > Lake | place: Democratic Republic of the Congo...
GTGACAGACCATGGCTGGCTGCTTGTTCCTGGAGGTCTACCTGCCACGGCCCTGCCGAAGTACCTCACTGAATCAAAATGGAGCCGCTGTGCTGCAATCAAGGAAGGCACTCGCGTGACAGTTCCTGTCGCCAGATGGCACTGGAATGCCGGATTCTATTTCGCCCATGGACCAGGGGTCTCTTGTTTCGGCAAAGGCAACGACTACGCGCATGGCGGCCTCAGTCTGCAGGAATGTCTGATTCCTGAAGTCACTCTTCGGTCCGACCGCGGCGCAGGTGCGGTTCTAGTATCCCTGAAGGACGTGCAGTGGGTCGGCATGAGATGCAGGGCCGTGCTTGAACCGATAGTCGGTGGCCTGACTGCGGATTTGAGAACCAAGGCGAACGATCCTGCATCCAGCCTTGCCAGTCCTAAACCATTTGATGCCGAGGGCCGCGCCGGGCTGTTGGTTGAAGACGACACCTTGGCCGGCACGGTAGTGAACTTGGTGGTAATTGACTCGGCGGGTCATGTTCTTACGAAACAGCCCACAACAGTTGGAGGTGAATCATGACAATGAAACTCGACGCGCTTGACCAGCTTGCTGCGTCAGCGTTTGAAGGCTATCTCGTCCGCAAAGACCTGGTCCGCAAGTACAGTCGGCAATATCCCGTTCCGACGTACGTGGTTGAATTCCTTCTTGGCCGCTATTGCGCGACTACGAATGAGAAGGAAATTGAAGAAGGTCTGCAGGTTGTCGAACGGCAGTTGAAAGACCGAACCGTTCGCACAGGGGAGGAGGAACTGTTCAAAGCTCGGGCACGGGAGAAAGGCTCGGTCAAACTCATTGACTTGGTCAAAGCCCGCCTTGACTCGAAGAACGATTGCTTCATTGCGGAGTTACCCAGCGTTGGCGTCAAAGATGTTCGAATAGACGACAAGTTGGTCCATGAGCACGAAAGAATGCTCACCGACGGTTTCTATGCTGAAGTGACGTTGAGCTATGACGCTGCCATCGCGCAGGAGAAGAATGGCCGGCCATTTGCCATAGATGCTCTGCGACCAATTCAGTTGTCGAAACCGGATGTGCTCACCACCCTTGAAAAGGCGCGTAGCAGTTTCACGATTGAGGAATGGAAGAACCTCTTGATTCGGTCTATCGGCCTTGAACCTGACACGCTGTCTGACCGCGCCAAGTGGGTAACACTTCTCAGAATGGTGCCCTTTGTGGAGCGAAACTACAACATGGTCGAACTTGGACCGCGCGGTACTGGCAAGAGCCATCTATTTCAGCAGATCTCGCCGTATTCCCATCTGATTTCTGGAGGCAAGGCCACCGTAGCCAAGATGTTTGTCAATAACAGCAACGGTCAGCGCGGCCTCGTTTGCCACTATGATGTTGTGTGCTTTGACGAAGTCTCCGGCGTCTCCTTTGACCAGAAAGACGGTGTCAACATCATGAAAGGCTACATGGCCGCGGGTGAGTTCTCTCGTGGCAAGGAGAGTATTCGAGCCTTCGGCGGCATTGTAATGGTTGGCAACTTTGATGTGGATGTTCAGCAGCAACAGCGCATCGGGCATTTGTTCAGTCCGCTTCCACCGGAGATGCAAGATGACACCGCATTCATGGACCGGATTCATTCCTACGTTCCCGGTTGGGACTTCCCGAAGTTGAACCCAAATGAACACCTCACCAACCATTTTGGACTGGTGAGCGACTTCCTGGCGGAATGTTGGACAAAGCTTCGCGTCGGCAGCCGCCTGTCGGCCATCCAAGGGCGTGTCAACTGGGGCGGCGCCCTGAGTGGCCGCGACATTGAGGGCGTGAGCAAGACCGTCAGCGGTCTGGTCAAGCTTCTGTATCCAGACCCGGCCATGGCGATCCCAGATGCGGACATGGAAGCCATTGTGCGCGCGGCTCTGGAGGTCCGTCGCCGGGTGAAGGAACAGCAGAAACGCATCCTGAAGACTGAGTTCCGGAATACACATTTCAGTTTTCACATGGGCGTCGAAGGCGTGGAGCAATTTGTCTCCACACCGGAGCTTCACAGCGACAAAGCGATTGATTCAGATCCACTACCACCGGGCCAGGTCTGGTCGATCAGCCCAGGCGGCAACGGTTCTTCGCCTGCGTTATACCGCATCGAAGCCACAGCCGGGCCAGGTGGAGGGGTCAAGATTCTTAATGCACCTGTCCCACCGGCATTCCGTGAGAGTGTCCGCTACGGTGAACAGAACATCTACACCAGGGCAAAGGATCTTGTCGGCGACCGTGATCCCCGAGCACACGAGTTCTCGGTCCAGCTCCGTTCAATGGATATGGACACATCTGGTCAGGGGCTTGGCCTGGCTGTCCTGTTAGCCCTCTGCGGTGCATTGATAGAGAAGAGTACCAAAGGCGGTGTCATCATTGTCGGCGCCCTGAACCTGGGTGGATCGGTGGAACTGTTACCCAACCCGGTGGCCATAGCGGAACTGGCGGTTGAGAAAGGCGCAACCACGCTGTTGATGCCTATCTCTGCCCGCCGACAGTTGTTTGACCTGCCGGACGAACTGGCAACCAAGATCAGCATCGAGTTCTATTCGGATTCCCCGGACGCACTGCTGAAGGCGGTGATTGAATGATTCGTCTGTCACATGATGATTACAACGCGATTCCATGCTTATCAGGAGGAAGATCCATATGAAAATCAGAACGGATTTTGTCACAAACAGCAGTTCTGTGAGTTTCATAATCACTATGTCGCCAGAGATGGTCGGTGTCCTTGAATCCGGATACGAGCGCCCAAACTCCAACACCGCCTATGTGGTTCAGAAACTGAAAGATCGCATGTACAAAGAAGGTACTCGTGTGATGCTCCAAGACCATGAGGTATATTCGCTCAAAGTGGAGTTCGGAACCGATGAAATCATGGATCCTCAAGCATACGGGAAAAAGCATGATGACATTGATCTGCTGGCAATGAGTGATGATGACCTCTGGGCATATATCTACGGTGAGTACATCTTGAACACACGCATCGCAACGCTACGAGGGTTCGGCTCGACACAAGTTGAAACATTCTGAGAGATAGAAAGATGAGATTGGTTCGCAGACACAGTCCCGATTACAACTTCGTTGGTGACCCGCGTTCGGGGCGCACTTTCAGATGGGGCCAGCAACCGAAGGATGATCCCGCCCTTGCCCCCTGGCCTGAGCTTGCGGATATTTCCATATCAAACTACTGCAGTGCCTCATGTCCGTTCTGCTATCGAGACAGTAATACTCGCGGTCACCACATGACTGTTGACGACTACAAGTTTGTTCTCTCCCAATTATCAAGTGCGACTTGGGGTAATGTTTTCCAAGTTGCTATTGGCGGGGGAGAACCGCTGGAACATCCGGACTTCCTCGATATCCTTGGCGCATCACTTCGCGCAGGAGTAACGCCGAATGTCACAACCAACGGAATGCTGGTTTCCTCCTCCGTGGCATCTCTCCTTCGCGACAGAGTTGGCGCAATGGCCATCTCGGTCTCTGACATGGCAAACTATCCCAAGACAGCAATCGGCCATCTTGTGTCTGCAGGAGTTCGCACAAACATCCATTTCCTTCTTCGCCGTTCCACCGTGCTTCAGGCCATTGATATCTTGAATGGGTTATTCGACAACCTCTTGGCAGGGGTTAATGCGGTGATCTTTCTAACCCACAAGGCAAAGGGGCGCGCGATTTCCAGTGATAATCTTGCTTGGAACGGCGATCTTGGCCGTTTTGTGCGGGCAGTAGATGCTCGCCGAACGACTGTAAAGGTCGGTTTTGATGCCTGTCTGGTGCCGCTGTTACTGCATTCGACCCGCGTTGACACTCAATTGATTGATTCGTGCGAGTGTGGGTTCTTTTCCGTTTATATTGACGAAATGCTCAACGTCAGCCCTTGTTCGTTCTCAACTGGGTCCAAGTATTCCTGGAATCTTCGCAGCATGTCCTTCGAACACATCTGGCAGAAAGAACTGGGACAGTATCGCGCGGAGATTCATAACGACTGTCAACGTAAGTGTCCGGCACATGCTGCATGTAGAGGTCAGTGCCCCTTTTTCCCGGACCTCACGCTGTGTTACTCAACCTCGGAAGGAGCAACACTGTCATGAAGCAGATCTCCGTATCTTGGGAACGCCTCGCTCAAAACGCCGAATCCAAAGAGGTCAGCTTTGAGACATTCACCTTTCAGGTCGCGTATGCGGTCTACCGTGCATACGGTGATTTTGAGTACGACTATAACACGCCTGGGTCAGAGTTCTATCTTCACTTGACCCGTGATTGCCCTGATCTAAAGGCGAAGGCAGGTCAGGTCGTTGGCTGGCAGGCAAAGTTCTGGCTCAACCATAGCGACACTGCCAACACGTCTTTGGAGAAGACTAATCGTGCTGAACTCGTAGAGGGGTTCAGGAAGTCAAAAGAATACCAAAAGGGGCTTGTGTCCTGGGTGATTTGCACCCCAGGGCAACCGATCAATACAAAGCCTCATTTCCCGAAGGACGCCTTAATCAAGGAGTTAGCTGCTGTTGATCCCGATATCATTCCTCTCTTCTGGAACAAGCCCCTTTACGAAGCTATGCTCCATCAGAACTATGACCGCTTAGCTCCCCTCTATGCGCACTACTTCGGCGAGTTGTTCTTTGGCCGCGCTCTCTGCGAACGGCGCAGTAGACAAACTCTTGAAAACCTCAAAACAAAATACGATATCGATTTATATGTTCCGGGCAAAGGCGACGAGGGGCTTTGGGATCTCATCCACCTTGACCGCGGCATCGACGCACTGAAGGCCAGCTTCACTGGGCTCAGACACCCCCTTTCGTGGACACAGGATAAATCCAATTGCCAGTATCCATCTGACGCTTCCCCTGAAATGAAAAAGCGAGTTGATCGTCTTCACGAATTGACGTTGCGGCTCGCCGGTGATCTTGCGGCCTTGGATGACATGCCTCAATCTCTCCGCGATGTTGCAAGAGCATTCGATATATACCGCGCTCAATGGAACCCAATTGTTGCTGCCTACAATTCCCTGCGGGACATTTCCCCGAAGTCTGATATTCACTTCTTCCTCGATTTCGGCCTTCGCCAGTTGTTGGATGTCCTTGTTGGAATCAGGAGCCAATTTGACACCTTGTTACAGACTGAGGTGCATCTCATTGGTTCTGCTGGCTACGGCAAGACCTGTCTGGCATGCCACATTGCAGACGAATGCCTGAGCCAGGCGATACCTGCGATCCTGCTGACCGGTCGTATGCTCAGTGGTGCTTCTACCATCAAGGATCAACTCGTCTCTGCTTTGGATCTTCCGGCGACATGGACACTCAGAAATGTGTTTGCCTGCCTCAATAATTTGGGCTTTCTTCAAAGGAAGAAGGTGCCATTCATAATCGATGGCCTTAATGAGACTGTCCCCGACTGCTCCCGCTGGCTTGATGACGTCAAAGAGATTGCGGCGCTATCACGGGAATTCCCGCATGTTCTCTTCGTGACAACCACTCGCGACGCCTATTGTCAACGAGTATATGGCGTCAATTCGGCTGAAGACGTCCCTGACCACATCGTTCTCCAAGGGTTCACCGACTACAACGTAGACAGCGCAGTTAAGAAGTACTTTACCAAATACCGGGTAGCCACCACGAATTGGTCAGTCTCCCACAAGATATTTGTGCATCCTCTCTTGCTTAAAATGTTCTGTGTTGTCAACGAGGGATCATCAATCGAGGTAACGCACGTCTCTGTCTTTACAGCCATTGAAGAATACGTCGACTCCTTGGCCTGCAAAGTAGCATCGAAAGATGGCGACACCAACAAGTTCCTACTGCAGACCATTCGGGACCGCATCACCGAACTGGGCCGATATCTATGGCAATCAAAGTGCCGGAGCATCAACTATCTGCGTGATCTCCCCCGCATTCTGGACCCAGACTGGGACGGAAGAGGTGACTGGCGACTCACTCTCACATGCAGATTGTTGGATGAGGGGCTCTTACTCTCCAGAGAAGTGCGTAAAGGCGAGGAGGTTGTAGAGTTCTCGTATGATATGGTCGCTGGTGTGGTCATCGCGAAAGCCGTCTTCTTCGCATCTCCCGCCACAGTGCCAAACGTTCTTGCTTCACCGGAAGTCCTTGAGCGCTTGGGAAATGCTTCAACCGCGCCCAACCACCCCTTGGCCGAAGATATTACTAAGGCACTGATATATCTTTGGCCAAAATACTCCGAAGGTCGGCAACTCGTTGAATCAGCGCAATACGCCCATTCGCTCAAACTCTCCTTTGAGATGGTGGATGTTGTCTGCGCAAGTGCCACCGGGCGAAATGCTATACGAACTGTTCTCTCGCAGCTTAACCGATCGGACACGCTCTTACACGGCTTCTGTCGTGGAAGCATCAGATCCGTCATCGATCACGGCAGCTTGGCCTGTGTTGAAGTTCTGACGGATTTCCTATTTTCCCTTTCTCCGGCTCAAGTTGACCAAATATGGACGGAGACGATTCGCGTCGATAGACGCGCAATAGTCACATGGTTAACGCAGCAAATCCCCAGACGGGCACCGACTGCAGAGTACTCCAACATACTCACAGTTCTTGCCTTTCTTTCAAGTTCAACCTGTCATCACGTTCGCGACCATGCACTTCTAGAGATGTTCCAGTTAGGCCTGCAGGCCCCTGATGTTCTGATCTCCGTTACGGCCAAAATGACACAATATCCAGATCTTCACGCTGTCGAAGCGGTCTTCGCTGCATTATGTGGCGTCTTGCTACGCGCTTCCTTGCCGGAATCCCAACGTTTGGCTGCCAAAATCCGGTCAGAGGTGCTACCGACACTCTCAACAACCCACGTCGCAATACTCGATTTCTTGGATACGATGTTCAGTTCGGCCGAGCAACAGGACCCCTCAAAATATGATACCTCATGGTTAGACCGTCTTCCGCGATCTGAATGGCCGATTGATCCCTCAGTGTCTACGAAGAATAGTGGATTAAGCATGGACTGGGGTTTTGGCCCCATCGACTATGATTTCATGAAGAACAACGTCTCCAGCATCACGCACGATGAAGACTACAATTCAGTGGCGACAAAGGAGGAGATTGTCGGCAGACTGATATCGCAAATTCGTAAATGCGGTTACGATCTTGATGCCCTTGCGGCTGAAGATCGGAAGGTCTCTGCCGAAAGCGAGAAAGAGCGCGACTACTACAACCGCTACACAAGCCGATACTCAACGAAGGTTTCAGAGACCGCGTTCCGTGAGCTTTGTGGTCGAATGCTTCTGGACGGCATATTGACTCCTGCCCGCGGACGCTTCCGTCTTCTATATGGTGGAATAGACCCCACCTTCCCATGTAAACCACCCAAGCAGCAGATTTTTGTGGACTGTCATATCGCAAGGCTTGATGAACCTATTGAACTATGGATTGACAAACAGCCAACACACCCTTACTTCGATGCGCTCAAGTCTCTACCCGACCCGAATAGTGCCCACGCCATATGGTCTTTGGTCTATGCCCACGCTTGGCAGTCTGGTCGGAACAAATCACGCTTGGATATCTGGTGGCATACATGCTTCTGCCCAAAACCACATGTCCCGGAAATTATTCGCGAGCTTTCAGCTGGTGGAGACATTGAAAGGCCGAATGAATACCATAGACTTATGGCTGGCGAAATACCCTGGCGACTTATTCCCGACCCTGAAGATTACTCCAATCACAAAGATCCCAAGAACACCATAGAATTCTATTCATGGGAGGCTTCTGGTTCTATTTTGGATGGCATCGGCAGCGTACCGTTCTTGCACTCTGAGGCCGCAAGGCAGTTAGGCCTGAAGTATGTACCAGATGGTCTCTTCTACGTGAATGCTGCTGGCGAGCCCATGTCTCGTATGTACTCAGATAAGACATCTGTTTTTCTGTATGTCCGCACCGATGCAATACAGACCCTTTGTGCAAAATGGAGTAAGGACATCGTATGGTCAGAACAGTCTGTTAAGTACGGCACCCGCGATGGCGGAAAAGAGTATGTCGACGGGTTGCGCTCTGAAGCATGCTTTGCTGATGTCCTTCGTTTATCCACATCCTAGATTTAGTTGGTTGCGATTATGGCCGGAGAACTGCTGACATCAACGTTGCTGCGAAACATCTTGCCTCTGATACTACTTGCCGGGCTTATCTCCATCCTAGCTACCGCTTTCCGCGTATTTGCCTTGCCCCGCCTCAAGGGCCGCCTCGGCGAGGCCAGCATTAACTTCTGGGCCAGGCGGCTGCTCGATCAGGAGGTGTACCACCTGATTCCAGACATCATGTTGCCCACGTCAGATGGAACCACCCAGATTGACCACATCATAGTCTCGCGTTATGGCCTCTTCGTCATTGAGACCAAGACATACAAAGGCTGGATCTATGGGAGCGAGAACGAGTCACAGTGGACTCAGGTCATATTTCGACGCAAGGAACGTTTCCAGAATCCGCTCCGACAGAACTACAAACATACCAAAACTCTCTCAGATCTCACTGGAATCCCGCACGATTATTTCAAGTCGCTGGTCGTGTTTGTGGGCGATTGCGAGTTCAAGACCGACATGCCGTCAAACGTTGTCCACATCCGGGATTTCGTCAGACACATCAAGGGTCATCAAACTGCCATCATCAAAGATGAGCAGGTGCCCCAGATTGCGGCAACCATCCAAGAATGGGCATCCACGGTCACAGATGCCCAGAGAGCCAACCATGTTGCTCACCTCCGAGAGAGCAAGCGGCCCGTGACTGCGGATTCCGCCGCCCCTTCCTGTCCCAAATGCGGCTCTTCCATGGTTCTTCGGACCAGCCGCAAAGATGGTAGTCGATTCTGGGGGTGCGCCACATACCCGGCGTGCAAGGGCACGAGGCAAGTCGCAACAGCCTCTGGAGGCGCGAACTCATGACAGATCAGCCACATCGCGAAAAGATATTGGCGGAATTGCTCTCTTGCGGCCTCATCGAAATGCGATCGCTATGCCGAGAGGGTCGGACCCAACAGGCCGAGGCTCTTGCAGACGCCATGCACAACATACCCGCCTTTCTCATGAACCCGGCGTCATGGGATGCCGATCGGTTTGTTGTAGAGTTTGCGACTTACCAATCCCGATACGCAGGAAACAAACGGGGCCCCTGTAGGTACAATTATGTCGATTATCTCGACCCCATAAAGAAGTCTCCGGCGCAGCGAAAGAAGACAGGGAAACGTTGATCATGGACGCCGACCAATTACGACGCATACCGGCGCATCTTTCGGACTTCCAGCGTGACGTGTATGTGCATCTGATCAACTGGAAGTGGCGACATCTCACTCGGGAACCAGGACAATATGCCGGCAACACCTATGATGCGGTCTTGCCGCCTGTCCTCAAGGGCAAGCTCCCACATCTGTACGAACCTATCCGGCAGCGATTCCTGGACCACCAGAAAGCGTTTCACTTCAAAACGCATAAGTTCGCCGATCATATGGCCAGTTCGCAGATCGCCTGCGCGAACCTGTTTCTGCCAATTGTGGCGCACCCTGATGTCGCGCCGCAGATTCTGATATCGGTAAAGCCGGATTTGGCCAGCATTGCCACGGAAGAACTGGATAATGGCTTCCGAATCGAGTTCTGGGATGAACCCGACAACATGCTGGGGGATCACAATAAGAGCACTGGCACGGATGCAGATTTTGCCATCGCCTACCGTAACCATGCCGGACAGTTGTGCCTGTGGCTGATTGAGCATAAGCTGACGGAAGCTGAGTTCACGACCTGTGGCGGAGCCAAAAGCAAAGGCCGTAAGCTGGGTAATTACTCCTGCGAATCAACGGCAGCTATCATCAAGAATCCCGATCTCTGTTACTATCACGGCAAATGCCGATACAATTACTGGCCCATTACTCTCAACAATGAATCAACATTCCCGCGTGATAATCTGCTTTCTCATGTTGGATGCCCGTTCAAAGGCGGCATGAACCAGCTCTGGCGAAATACTGCCCTTGCCCTGGCTATTGAGAATGCCACCGAAGGCCCGTATGCCAAGTATGCGAAGGTCTATTTCTCCGTCTGTCATCACCCAAAGAATCAGGCCTTGAACGAATCCATGACAGCCTTCCAGTCACTCCTGGGCGAAAAGGACCGATTCTCATCTTTTACTTCCGAACCGCTGATTGCCGCTGCACGCAAAGGCGGAAGTCCTGCGATCAAGGAATGGGCGGATTGGTATGAAGGCCTGTATCTATTCTGAAAGGAGGCAAATCATGGGCCGACGGAAGAAAGCCTGGAAAATCATGGGCGAAGTTGTTCCGCCAGGAACGCTTAAGCCAAACCTGAATAATCCTTACTATCATCAGACACCCGAACAACGTTGGGAAGGCATAGTTTCTGCCTGCGCGAACATAGTTCTCAGGGTTACGCAGGAATGCGCAAGGAAACAATTGTCTCGTCAAAATCGAGCTGCCGCTACGTTGTGAAGAAAGCCCGGATCAGAATGACCCGGGCATGGGA
>Ga0172375_10012789_pt1 | contig 10495 bp, 12 predicted proteins | sample LakKiv1m_FD_114537 | JGI IMG/M metagenome (GOLD analysis project Ga0172375, IMG submission 114537) | Freshwater microbial communities from Kabuno Bay, South-Kivu, Congo - kab_092012_11.1m | ecosystem: Environmental > Aquatic > Freshwater > Lake | place: Democratic Republic of the Congo...
AACCCAAGGACTATCAAAATATAGCCATACTCTAAATTTGTAATACAATGTTTTCATAATAATAATTTTAAACATTAGTGCTCAGGGCAGGACTCGAACCAGCACGACCTATAGTCAAAGGATTTTAAGTCCTTCGCGTCTACCTATTTCGCCACCTAAGCAAAAAGCAATCCTGTCCGTTTCCAAGCGGAATGAATCTAATGGTCAACCGATATCCCTCACGCAAGGATGTGCATCAATAGATCGTTTCCCGATTCATCTTACCACAGACAACTCCCTCTTGGCAGGGATGGTTTGTGTTCCCCATGCACAACTAACGCGTTAAGGGTTTTTTATTTATTACCTGTCTGCATTCAGCAGGACTGCAATTAGCACTTACAACTTCAACCGTAATCATCTTGCTGAGCGCTCATTCGTGTTGTGAAAGTCGTAGATTAGCGGAATACTCCGTATGATCTAACCCTTAGTCCTGAACATAAACTATTCCTTGCTCAAGGGAACAACACGTCTGGGATTTCTCCATTTCCACAGTTTCTCCTTGGTAATCCGAAGGAGTGCCTACAATACCCCGTTGATTCGGGGTCAGTATCTTCTACGACTCGTTCATCTTTCGATTCCAGCCATCGTAAGGATCAATGTTTAGCCTTTTTTATTTTAATTACATCATTTCGTCAATTGCTTGAAGACGTTCATAAGTATTTTCCATTGCAAATTTATGTAAATTTATGTGATTTTCCAAATAATCTACCGGATGAGATTTTTTGAAACTTTGAGTACACCAATTATATAAATTCCACATAGATCCTACTCCTTCGACCAATTTGAAATGTTCTGAAAAATCAATTTCTTTTTTTACAATTCCAAGTTGAGTAGCCGTTAATACTTCATCGTTGATAAACATCTCACCAATTAATGAAGCAGCAATATGTTTATCAATATATACTCTTTTCATCAATTCTGCATCTCTACGCATACTTTGATGTAATTCAGCATAATGATTAATCGCGTTTTGAGTATAATTATAAACTTCTTCATCGGCATGACCAGTATGTTTTCTTTTCAGAAAAGCTTCTTGTAATCCACGAATCATTCCATTACTACATACCAATACTATTGAACCAATAGTAATTGCAGCGGCAACAGATTTATCGTAACTATTTCGGAATATAACTGATCCACCAAGTTCGTTATCATCTTGATCAAAACGAAACTCACCTATCATCTTATTTCCACTATTACTACTAACAAATTTTGTACTTGTAATAGGTAAATTGTTATTTCGCATACATTCACGAATAACATCAATCATTTGACCATGAGGTATGGGAGTATAACTTTCTGTTTTAGCTGGAAGTGGTACTATCCTTACCTGATTTTCTTGTAATATGTGAACTGCCATTTTTAAAAATCTCCATTGTAAACTTGCAAACACAATAATCCTTGAGATCTCCAATAATTAACTACTTGATTTCTATCGTCTAATACAAAAAGAATATTATATTGATCCTTAATATATTTATTATAAATTTCCTCTTTAATAATTACATCTTTTCTCCAATCTTTACTATCTCTCATATAAAGATCAAACAACACATTATTTAATTCTGGAATATTCCAAATATAATTGATAATCCATTGACGAGTATCATCATAACAAGTATTAGATCTTCCAGAAACAAATAAAATAGTAGTGCCATTTAAAGCATATCTTTGAACTATATTGATAACAGGTTCATTGGGCAAGTCTGTCTTTACTTTAGAATAATCATAAGGGGATCTTCCATTCATTAAAGCGACTGTTCCATCTAAATCTACAATAATAGCTTGAGGTAATTTCGTGCTTTGTTTTGTGTATATTCGTTTATAAACATCAAGATCTTTTTTATCTTTAATATACTTTTTCCAAAAATCTAAAATAACTCGTTCACCGACAGATTCTTCACCACGAGTTGAATCCCGTTTAATTGCTTCTTCTGGAGTAACATTGAAGAATTTAAATTCAATAGTTATAGAAGTAACTTTTTCAAGAAGTGTATTATAATAGAAAACTAATTCTTCCCATTTTGCAATTGTTTTGGGATTTAAATTAGTTGCATCAACAATAACATTATATCCATCTATAAAACTATTACCGACTATCCATTTTTCTGCAGAAGAAATAAAATTTTCTCTCGATTCAACCCAATATTTACCCATCATTCGACGAAGCTCATCTCTATTGACCCGTATCCAAGATTCGCTGTTATCTCCTTCATTTAGAAATTCTTTAGCCCAAGTAGTTTTGCCAGAGGCTGGAAGACCTTGAAGAATTAATAATTTAAGCGTTTTCATTTTTTAAAAATTCTTCGACAAATTTATCAATAAAAGATTCTACCGTAATCTCTTCTTCAAATGTAAGATTTGCAACTATTAAACGATTATAAATAGATGGATATAATCCAATTCTTAAATAAGAAGAATAATTATCATTTAAAGCAAATCGCTTTTTAATGGAAGATTCTTTTTCCAATATTTTTCTAATTTTTTCTTTTAAATCATTTATCAATGAAGAAAAATAATAAGAACTACCGTCAATTTGATACTGTTCTTTTATTACTTCAATATCAGAAATAAGATTTATTACGAGAGGATCATTATCAATTAAATTATTAATTCTATTATCTTCTTTTTGGATAATATCTTGAACTTTTTGTTCAATAACTGAAGTTAATGCTTTTACTTCAGTCGGGGTTAATTTCTTTTTCATAAACTATCTTCTATATCTCCAACACCTTCATCTTTTAATTTTGATTCTTTTAAAAGAAAAGCTTCGGATTTGTGTTTTAAACAGGTCCATTGACCAAATTTATTCATAAACCAAATAACTACTCCTTCTCTTAATGTTTTAGAATCGAGAGTAGAATTTCCCTGACATAATTCCAGTACTAAACTATCTAATTTCTTTTTAGAATATTCAGTACCAGTATAATGAAATGTGGTAAGTAATGGAGGAGATTCAAGATCAAGTTCTTTAGCACGAGCATAAACAGCTTCTCTTGATAAATCTATAATTACTCCATCTTCATTATTATGAGACACACGGTAAAGAAAGAAACGAGATTGACCAGGTTCGGTATTATAAGAAAAACCTTTTTGTATTTGTTTTCCTGATACTTCATACCCTGCAATTTCACAATAAATTTCTTCACCTTTATAAAGCAATGGTGCGACTTTATTTTTTAATTCGTCACGCATTGTATTATCGTGAAATCCAACAGAACTTTCTGATTGAATAGTTCTTCTGGTTCCATTAACAATCTTCCAAAAAGTAGGTGTAAATAAATCCATCCCTTTAATCAGATTGATTAATCTTTCCAAGAATGAAAGTTCTTTTTTTATTAATACATTTCCTGTACGATTGGAAGTTCCGTGAATTTTCTCTTCGATATATACAATAGTATTATATGGAATTAAATGTTTATTCCGCATATACTGAGCAGTGTCCCAATGTTCTATAAACATAGGACTAATTTTAATTTTTGATTTTCTGGTTTTATTTCGATTACTACCTTGAGATTTTATTTCTATCGGAACAATATATTTAGAACATATTTCTACATTATTCCAGTGAGTAAATTCGTGCCCTTCTTGAAAATCTCTTTCGTAAGTATTATTATCATAAATATTACCAGTAAAATCTAAACTTTTTAACGGCATTAATACGCCATTACTAAACTCTCCACGCAATCTAATAGCTTTAACTCTTCCATTATCATCAAAATAACCTTCTTTCTTTACATCAAAATTTAATTTATTATGTCGATAAAGATTATTATGTTTGAGATAATCGGCAGATAATTGTAAATTGCTATCAAAATAAATCACTAAATCGCCTTGTTTGGCACTCATATCTGTTATAACCTGAGTACCAAACAAGTATACGATTTGTAAATTATCTGCGTTAGGATGTTTTTCAATATGATTGATTTTTACAATCCTTGCACAATTATTCATTTAATTCTAATTTTTTTGTTATACATCTTGAAGAAAGAGGAATAGGAAACAATATTACAGAGAAAGATAACTGAGAATGTTTTTTATCCATTTTTAAAACAGAAATTGTTTTCGATTTTCTAAATAAAGTTCGTTTTGTTTTAAATGTTCCGGAAAATATAGAGGGTTCATAAAAAGTTGTTTGAGAAGAATGAGTTATATATGAAATTGGCGTCCCTATTCCTAAACTAAGATAATTTGTTATAATACCACTATTTGATAAATAAAAATTATTAGCACCATTAGTAGTTGGCAAAGTTAATGGATAAAATATTGAATCATCGGTAATTATAGATGTTTTTTTTTCATCAGGATCAACAAAACTTAATGGTTTCATTAGAAATATTCTTTAGAAAAAGCTTGCAAACGAGAAATAGCATCTTTTGCATCAATAATTTTAATATCAATATCATCAATATTCTTAATGAAAGCAAGCCTGTTAGAAGTAGAAGTAAAATCTGCATTTTTAATGATTGTCAGTTTTTTATCTTCTAAATCTTCAATTTCTCTTTCTTTTGCTTTTATTTGATATTCAATATCTTCCACAAATCTTTTAAGACCGCGCATAGTTTCCATGTCTTTCCACTTTTCTGTAGTCTTCTGCAATAAAAGTTTTAAAAGACTTTCTTTCTTATCTTTTGCTTCTTATTTAAGTTCCTTTAAAGTATTTTCCATGTTAATAATTTTTAAAAAAATTTATTTCCTCTTCTGTTAATTTTCTATTTGGAAGATTAGGTTTGTAATCATCCATATCCGGATCTGGATCAATATCGTAATCAACAACAAGTATTTTATCATCCAATCCATCTGTATTAACTTCCTTTAAAATACCATTCTTAATAATAATAAGTACATTAGCCATTTTCTTTGAATAAATTTAATTGAGTACTATTTTCTTCTGAAAGGATACAATGTAGTAAAAAAGCATAATTAGCAAGATCGAGAACAGAATCTTGAACGGATTCGTTTTTAGGAGGTACTTTAGAATTCAACAAAGTACCCAATCTTACTACTTTAGTTGCAATTAAATTAAGACAATTTATTTCAGGAGTTACACCAGCACAATTACCAGCTACTTTGAAATTTTTTAATCTATCAGATCCAGCATAATCATCACCTTTTGCCAATAATACATTGTATTGTTTTTGTCCAAAAGTTTCAAATTTATTTTGCATTTGTTCTTTATCCATATCTTTTAATTTTATCCGCATTTACTATTACCACAATTCGGACAGATTGAACAACCACCTTCATAAACTAATTTATGCCCACATTCAGAACAATTTTCATGCGATTCTGTTCCGTTGGGAATATATTTTTTCAATACTCTTTGAATTGCGCTTATTAAAGAACTAACGTCTAATTCAAATTTATCAATTGCGTGAATAATAAATTGCAATTTAACACCATGACGAAGAGAAGTAGAAATAAAAACAGTTATAACAGAATGTAATAACTCAACAGACTCTTGTAAATTTGGAATTTCTAATTCATCAGAATTATAATCAAAGCGTTTTTTCTTAATTTTTATTATAACTCCTTTTGTGTTTTTAAGAGCAGGAAGAGGTTCTTGAAGTTTACGACAAAATAATTCATAAGGTTTACCGTTTAATAATCCGACTACAACTACATAATATTCATCTTTAATTCTAATTAAATGAATTTCTGCTGGTAAAACTTTAGGTCGTTTAGGAGCATCATAATAAGTAATACCATCATTATTAATCTTGTGTGAAGTAATGTTTAATACTCCTTCTCTGCTACCATCGCGATAAATAGTAACTCCTTTACATCTATTTTTATACGCATATAAATAAATATTATTTACCTCTTCTATAGTAACATTTGTTGGAAGATTATGAGTTACACTAATACTATGGTCAATCCATTGTTGCATTTTTCCTTGTAACTTTACTTTTTGTAATGGATCGATTTCATGTGAAGATGATAAATAATAAGGAGATTTTTTAATTAATTCATCTAATTCTTCTTTAGTATATTTTGATAAAGGTTTATCGTTAGAATGAGTTAACGTATACCAAAGTTCAAATTTAGGATGAATTACAAAATAAGTTTTCCAATGATCTCCAAGTATATCTTTATAGTCTGCATCTTGTGGATTTAGAACTTTCACTCTTCTTTCGTGATAAATAGAAAAAACAGGCTCAATACCCGATGTAACACCAGCCATTAAACTAATAGTTCCTGTTGGTGCAATTGTGAGATTAGCAATATTTCTTCTTCCATGTATTTTGTAATCTTCATATATATCTGTATTTCCTAAATCCCACAAATGGTTAAAAATTCTATTTAAAAAAGGATGATGTAATTCTTTATTTAAATTCCAGATTTTAAAAGCTCCTCTGGTTTTTGCCATATCTACACTTGCAGAATAACAAACACCTGTAATTTCCTGTTGAACTTCTTCAGCAAGAAGAATAGCTTCATTGCTAGCATATTTGAGATTTAAAGCAGCAAACATATCTCCAAGACCCATAACACCAATACCTGTTCTTCTTCCTTCTAATAGTTTCTTATAAATTTTCTCCCACAATTCAATCTCAACTTCTTTTGTAACTTCAGATGAATCTCGTAGTTTTGTTAAAATAGCAAGGATTTTTTCTTCTTCTAACGAAACAATATCATCCATAATTACTTGTGCTATATGAGCAGTATTAATAAGTTTTTTCCAATTAATTAATGCGTTTTCTGTAAATGGAGCTTCTACCATATTAAATAAATTAATGGCAAGAAGACGACAACTATCATAAGGACATAAAGGAAGTTCTCCGCAAGGATTAGTAGAAACAGTACCAAATCCTTCGTCTGTATAACAATCAGCAGGAGATTCTTCAATTACACGATCAATAAATATAACACCAGGTTCTGCAGATTTATGGGCCTGAGTTATAATTTTATTCCACAAATCTCTTGCTTTAATTACTTTATAAGTAGAACAACTATCTTCGGGAGAATCAATGGGAAATCTCTGAACAAATGATTCATCTTCAATAACCGCATTCATAAAATCATCAGTAATTTTTAATGAAATATTTGCTCCAGTAATTTTCGTTAAATCATTTTTTGATAAGATAAATTTCTCAGCATCAGGATGTCTTATATCTAAAGTAAGCATAAGTGCTCCTCTTCTACCATCTTGTGCTACTTCACGAGTTGTATTGGAATATCTTTCCATGAACGGAACAATACCTGTAGAGGTATTAGCAGCATTATTAACCAACGAACCTTCAGGTCTTATATGAGACAAGTCGTGACCAACTCCACCTCTTCTCTTCATAAGTTGTGCCTGTTCTTCATCGATTTTGCAAATTCCACCATAAGAGTCAACTGCATTTCCAACAACAAAACAATTTCCCAAAGAAGTAAAATGATAATCATTACCAATTCCAAATAAATTTGATCCACCTAACACAATATCCATATTAAATAACATTTCTTGTAGGTATTTTCGATCAAATAAGTTGTCATTATATTTATCTTCCATTCGATAAATCTGATCCAACATTCTCTTAAGAGTTTGAATCGGATGTGTCTCTACTAATTGCTTTTCTCTTGTTTTTAAAGCGTATTTTTTCAACCAAACAGTTGCGCCCAACTCATTACCAAAAAATGTAATTGCTTGGTTTAGAATATCTTTCTCGTTCATATTTAAAAGGGTTAAGCTTGTAAAACTATAAAATTGTTTTCAATTTACCAAATTATTTCTTGCTTATTTCTTATGGAAAGTTCATAATTAAAATCAGAAAAGCATCTGCTTCCCATAAATGGAGTTTCTCCCTGATAAGCTCCAAGTGGACTTGGATGAGAAGTACAAACAAATCCATGCGATTTATTTGAAATAAGTTGTTTATAGAATTGCGCTTTACTTCCCCAAAGCATCCAAATAACATCATCTTTTTTCTCAGAGATAGTTTGAATAATACTACTTGTAAAGATTTTCCATAAATGACTATGACTATCTGGTTCTCCTTTTCGTACAGTTAATGCCGTATTAAGCATTAAAATTCCTTGCACAGCCCAAGTAGAGAGATCTTTATCGGTATATCTATTATCATCTAATTCAAATTGTAATTCCTTAAAAATATTCATTAAAGAAGGTGATATTTTATTTGTTAAAGAATTACTAAAACATAAACCATCTGCTGATCCATCGTGATATGGATCTTGCCCAAGAATAACTCCCTTTAACGAATTAAAAGGAGTTATTCTAAAAGCTCGAAACATATTTTCATCAGAAGGATAGATAGTATATTTAGATTTCTCTTGATTGAGTAACGACCCTAATTGATAAAAATAATCAGAATGTAAATGTTCTTTCAACATTTCATACCAATCTTTACCAAAAGATTTAATTAGGAATGATTGTAAATGTAAATGTTTCATTTTCTTCTGACATTTTTTTAAAAATATCCATATCTTCTTCAATTTGCACGCCAAGAATATTTTCTAATTCTTTAACCGCTTCACTATTTCGATATAAAATATTTCCAAGATCGCTATTTAATCCAGCTTCATTAAATTTAAGAATAGTACGCTTTAATTCATTAGTAATTTTTGAATATTTACCATCACGAATAAGCTTTATACCTTCTAAAAACATAGCAGGAATTGCAAATTTAAACAAAGTTGTATCTTTTGTAATATCATACATTTTTACAAAATATTGATTTTGTTTTAAATTCTCTTCCAATGCTTTATATTCTGGATCATCCACATACCTATACCATAAATATAAATATCTACCAGATTTATCTTTATTGGTAAACAAATACGAACTTAACAAATAATGTAATCCTATCTCTTCTTTTGATTTTCTCAGAACAGGAAGAATAAATCGTGTTGTTATATTTCGTAATGTTTCCGCAAGATAAATTTGATTATTTTCATAAATGATATGATTTATCCTAAAAGAATAAGTTCTATCCTGATAATGCACCGATATTACATTATTGACCGAAAGAGAAAATATATCATCAAAGTGAATTGATTCTATTTCTTCATCTTTACTTGTTGTTTTAATATCAATACAATCTGTATTTAGTATTATTAACCGCCAAGTTTTTAGACAGAAGGTTATTTTTCTTCCATTGGATAATTTTAAATCCACAGAACTTATATATTCCATTGTTGTACAATTGAATTAGAGTTTGATAAATCAATAAAATTCATAGACTCAATAGGTAAAAAACTGATTCCTTCATTAATAAAATCTTGTTCACTACGAAGAAGATAAAGCAATCTATAGTTAAGTTGAAACATAAAAATTCCAACATTATCACCATAACGTTTTTTATATTCTCGTAGTACAACATTACAATAATCGGAGGGTTCTACAGAAGATAATAAATTAGTAGCCTTTATTACACCAATACCTGGAATTCCTTTAACTCCATCGGTGGGATCTCCTATTAAACATTGAATCCAAAGAAATAACTCAGCTTGTTCAGGAGTAGTAGTTACCCATCTTCCTTCCTCAGTTTGTTCATCTATTGTATTTCCATTAATAAGTTTCCATCGATAATCATAGTGTGTTCCAGGAATTTGCTGTAACACATCTTTATCCGGAGAACACACTACGACATCAGGAAATTTATTTTTAATGTATGCAACAACATCATCTGCTTCTACTTTATCGACAGATATTGCTCCATATTCGTCTTTAAGATAAGCTTTTAATGTTTTTGTAAAAGTTTTTTGCTTTTCTCGATATACACTCCGAAGTGCTTTATAATCTTTATATAATGCGTGACGAAAATAATTTCCATCAGATAATACAATAAGATAACTACTGGCATCTGTTATCTTAAAAATATTATTTAATCTTGCATCTAATTCCAATAAAGACAAATGAGCATCTTCCTTACTCGAATAAAAACTTAAAGAATCTCCATCAATAACTATTCTATTTGCCATAACTTTAAGTATTAGTACTTAATACCGCAGTATCTGAATTATTGGTAATTAATGGTGATTCACACGTTCCAAATCATAAAAATAAGCATCTTCTTCTGATTCTTGAGCTTCTAAATTAGATTGATGAAGACGTTTTCGAAAATAATCTAATAGTTCTTCGTTTTTGCTACCATCCCATAAATCTACATAATATCCAAAAAGAGTAGCTAATTCTGAAGATGAAGAATGTATAAAACCTTGTAACAGATTATATTCGGCAACAGTTATACCCAAATCGTTTAATTCTTCTCGATCAATATCAGAGGGAATCAAAGGTGTTAAAAACAAATATTTTTCTAAAATTTTCTTTAATGTATAGAAAACATCTGTTTGTTCTCCTAAATTAGTATCTCTTAAATATGAAAAATAGTTTTGAATAATACTATCAGGATATTTTTGGTATTTTAGAATTTTACAAACTAAAGGATTTTCTATTCTGCGGTTTGCAAAATAAAATGCGGTTGAATTTGTATCTCCTTGTTCCAATAAA
>Ga0172375_10012790_pt1 | contig 10494 bp, 14 predicted proteins | sample LakKiv1m_FD_114537 | JGI IMG/M metagenome (GOLD analysis project Ga0172375, IMG submission 114537) | Freshwater microbial communities from Kabuno Bay, South-Kivu, Congo - kab_092012_11.1m | ecosystem: Environmental > Aquatic > Freshwater > Lake | place: Democratic Republic of the Congo...
CGGAACCGGCAGCGGCGCGATTGTCGTTTCGCTCGCCCGTTGGCTGAAAAAAAACAAGCTGGCGGATGGTTGTCATTTTTTTGGAATCGACATTTCTTCTTCCGCGCTTTTGCTGGCGCGGAAAAACGCGAAACTCAACGGCGCCGGAAAAATGATAAAATTTTTCCGCGGCAACCTGCTCGCCGGACGCAAACTTCCAACCGAGAAAAAACCGCTTGTTATCTTAGCCAATCTGCCTTACGTCCCCTCCGGCGAGCTGAAAAAACTGACGGAAATCAAAAAAGAACCGCGGCTGGCGCTTGACGGCGGCGCGGACGGATTGAAATATTACCGCCGACTTCTCGAACAACTTGAAAAAATCGCAAGCCGTTTTGAAAAGATTTACTTTTTGGCCGAAATCGATCCGAAGCAGGCCGGGACGATAAAACGCGTTGCGGCTAAATGTTTCCCGGCCGCCAGACCGGAAATCATCGAAGATTTGTCCGGCCGGAAAAGGATCTTTTCTTTTCGTCATTATGAGAATTAGGTTTTAGTATTCCCTCTTGACAGCCATCAAAAAATCGAATATCATTAAATCAGTAAAAAAAGAGCCCTTAAAAGGGCTGTTTTTTAAACCTTTTATGCTTGGAAAAATCAAAGCTTACGTCAATTCCTCGGTTGAGGAGATGAAAAAGGTGACTTGGCCGACTAAAAAAGAAACGACCAATTACACCCTGATGGTTATCGGTTTAAGCCTGGCGATGGCCGCTTTCTTGGGCGGTTTTGACTACTTTTTTACCTGGCTTTTTGAATCCATCTTAAAATAACCGCTCGCTGGCGGTCATAAAAACCAATGGCCAAACAAACTTTAAATCAGGGCCGGAGATGGTATGTGATTCATACCTATTCAGGATACGAAGAGAATGTGGCGAACAACCTGAAACAAAGAATCGAATCGCTGGATATGGAAGACAAGATATTCAATGTCTTGATTCCGACCGAAAAAAAAATCAAAATCAAGAACGGCCGGCGCAAGGTGATCGAAGAAAAGATTTTTCCCGGTTATGTTTTGGTTGAGATGGTCGTAACCGACGATTCCTGGTATGTCGTGCGCAATACGCCAAATGTTACTGGATTCATCGGCACCGGCACAATTCCGACGCCGATTAGCGAAAGAGAGGTTAAGGAAATCCAGAAAAAAATGGGCGTCGAAGAGCCGAAATTCACTATCGATGTGGTCGAAGGTTCGCCGGTAAGAATCATCGACGGCCCGTTTAAAAATCTTGAAGGAAAAGTCGTTAATGTTGACGAAGAAAAAGGCAAAATAAAAGTTCTGGTCTCGATGTTCGGCCGGGAAACTCCGGTTGAACTTGATTTCCTCCAGATTAAAAAAATCTAATCATATGGCGAAAAAAATCGTAACCAAAATCAAGCTCCAGATCGCGGCCGGCCAGGCCAATCCCGCTCCTCCGGTCGGACCGGCGCTCGGCCAGCACGGCCTTAACATCCAGGAATTCTGCTCTCAATTCAATGAAAAAACGCGCGACCAGATGGGCGACATCCTGCCGGTAGAAATTACGGTTTTCGAAGACCGGACTTTCAAGTTCATTACCAAAGTTTCTCCGGCTTCCGAACTGATCAAGAAGGCGGCCAAGATTCAAAAAGGCGCCGGCAATCCGCTTTCCGGAAAAGTCGGCTCGATCACCCGCGATCAGTTGCGCGAAATCGCGGAAAAAAAGATGCCGGATCTTAACGCTAACGATGTCGAAGCGGCAATGAGGATTATCAAAGGCACGGCGCGCCAGATGGGAGTTGAAATCAAATAAATGGAGATTTTTACCTTTATTATTTGTCCTGAATGTTTTGATAACCCTAAAAATCCCTATAAAATTGTGGGAGTTTTGCTCAAAGGCGAAACGCTCGCACCACGAAATTTATGACCAAAAAAGAAGAAAAAAAAATCAAGCCGGAAAATTCCGGTTTTGACAAAACCAAGACTTATCCGATTGCCGAAGCGGTTAGCTGGGCGAAAAAACTGGCCCGGGCCAAATTTGACGAATCGGTTGAAGTCCATTTCCGCCTCGGCATAGATCCGAAAAAAGGCGACCAGCAAATCCGCGCGACCGCGAGCCTGCCTCACGGCACCGGAAAAAAGACAAAGATCGCGGCTTTCGTTACTCCGGACCGGGAAAAAGAAGTCCGGGAAGCGGGCGCCGATCTTGTCGGCGGAGAGGAATTGATCAATGAAATCAAAAAGACGGAAAAGACCGATTTCGAAGTGGCGGTCGCGGTGCCTGAAATGATGAAGGCGCTTGCTCCGATCGCGAAAATTCTCGGTACGAGAGGCTTGATGCCTTCGCCCAAAAACGAAACGGTTACCGCCAATCCGGCCAAAAGCATCGCCGAACTGAAGAAAGGAAAAATAAGCTTCAAGAACGACGATACGGCCAATGTTCATGCCCTGATCGGCAAAGCAAGTTTTGAAGACGATAAACTGACGGAAAACTTCAAAGTTTTAGTCGAAGCGATCAAAAAAGCCAAACCGGCCAAGGCTAAAGGGACCTATATCAAAAGCGCCGTCCTGGCAACTACCATGGGACCGGGCGTCAAAGTTTCGGTCGAATAATCAAAACAAAAAATCGATAAAAACCGTCCCGCTTAACGGGGCGGTTTTCGTTTTGGCCGAATTTTTCGCCTCTTGACTTTTTATTTTAATTAATCATATTTTTTGTTAAGATAAAAACATTGAAATTTTCTTTTAATCCATATGTTCAACCTGAAAAATCCGAAAAAGTCAAGATTGTCGTGGGACGAATTATTTATGAACTTGGCCGTTATGGCTTCGAAAAGAGCGGCCTGTAAATTTCATGAAACGGGCGCGGTTATCGTGGGTGATAACAAGAGGATTATCTCGATCGGTTATAACGGACCAACGGCCGGCGATTATCATTGCATCGATGTCGGCTGCGCTAAAGTCGATGGCGACCCGCAAACTAAAGAACTCAAAAGATGCCGCGGCGCTCATGCGGAAATAAACGCCATAATGAACGTGCAGGATACGACAAGATTGCGGGGAGCAACTTTGTATTGCGTTCTCTTTCCTTGCTATGATTGCATGAAATCGCTGAATAACGCTGGAATAAAAGAAATTATTTACTTTGAAGAATACGAAAGGATAAAAACCGGAGGGACGGAAACCGAGAAAGAAGACGAGGCCAAAGAATTAGCCAAAAAGAAAGGCATAAAAATAAAAAAATACGACGGAAATATTTATTGCGCTTTCAGCGGCGGTGAGCAATGCGCTTGTGACTTACATTAACGTTTCACCTATGATTCTTGGTATTAAAAAACTTCATGAATTAGTCAAGGAAATAAACCTGGTCGAGAACCTTTGCGAGCGGGAAAAAAATAACCCGGAAGGGGCCGGTTTCGACCTTAGAATGGGAGAAGTATACGAACTCGAAGGCGGCGGATTTTTGGGAGTTGAAGAACGCAAGACTCCGGAAATCAAACTGATTGCCAACTATGAAAACGAAAAAGAAAATTATTTTGTTTTTGAACCCGGTAAATATTATCTGATCAAAACGATGGAAAAAGTAAATCTGCCGATTGCGCTTTCCGGCATAATCTTCCCGCGCACCACTCTTTTCCGTTCAGGGCTTGGGCTATTTAACGGCGTTGTCCAACCCGGTTACTCCGGCGAACTTACTTTTGGAATCTGTAATCTGGGGAAATCGAGCATTAAAATTTCTTTCGGCGCCAGAGTCGCGCATATAACTTTTCATGAAGTGTCGGGTGAAGGCAATCAATATCGCGGGCAATGGCAGGGCGGCAGAGTGTCAACCAACGGCGCGGAAATCCAAGTATAACACGGCAAATAACGATTTAAAATATGACCACAACGCACCCCGAAGAGCAATATTTGAATCTGCTAAAAGATATTTTGGATAATGGCGGTGATAAAAAATTATTTTTTACCCCGGAAGTCCTAAAGCAATACGAGAAAAAAGGCGAGGAACCGCCTTTTATCCGATCGGTTTTCGGCCGACAGATACGATTTGACTTAAAAAAAGGTTTTCCGCTTCTTACAACGAAAAAAGTGTTCTTTCGGGGAATCGCGGAGGAATTGTTATGGTTCTTAAGCGGAAATTCCAACATAAAATATCTTGTTGATCGCGATGTCCATATTTGGGATGAGTGGGCATGGAAAAGGTATCATAAGCATTGCCTGGAAAAAGACCCCGAAGCCGATATGGACCAGGATGCTTTTATCGCCAAGCTCAGGGAGTTTTCGCCGGAAAATGATTTTGTAAAAAAATGGGGCGATTTAATTACTGTTTACGGACGCATGTGGCGACGTTGGCCCGCTTCCGACGGCCGGGAAATCGATCAGCTCGGCTGGGTGATTAGCGGTTTAAAAGAAAAACCTTATCGAAAATCATATGTAATATCCGCCTGGAATCCCGACTTTATTTACGCGATGGCTTCGGAAAAAAATCGTAATGAAGTACCGCCTTTTTGCCATACGACTTTTCAGTTTTCCGTGATAAACGACCGGCTTCATCTCGGGCTTTACCAGCGGAGCGCCGATGTTTTTCTTGGCGTTCCTTTCAATATCGCCAGTTATTCCCTGCTCCTTCTTATGGTCGCTCAAGTTACCGGACTGGAACCCGGGGAATTTGTGCATACCTTTGGAGATGTCCATTCCTACTCCAATCATTTTAGCCAGATCAAAGAACAGCTTTCCCGCGAACCGCGAGAATTCCCCACCATCAGACTCAATCCGGAAATAAAAAATATAGATCGGTTCAAATACGAAGATATAAATCTTGAGAATTATAACCCTCATCCGGCTATCAAAGCGGAAATTGCCAATATCGGAGGTTTTTAATTTATGCTTTCCGTTATCGCCATCATCGGAAAAAATCGCGCAATAGGAAGAAAGAATAAATTGCTTTGGAATTTACCGGAAGACTTGGCGCGTTTTAGGAGGATCACCAAAAACCATCCGATAATCATGGGCAGAAAAACTTTTGAATCAATCGGCCGTCTTCTGCCGGAACGCACTAACATTATTGTTAGCCGGAACCCGGATTATAAAATAACGGGGGGGCATATTTTTAATTCCCTGGAAGCGGCTATCGAATTTGCCAAGATTTCTCCCGGCAAAGAAGAAATTTTTGTTATCGGCGGGGGTGAAATTTATACTTCTGCCCTTCCTTATTGCGATAAACTTTATCTTACTATCGTAGCCGACGAGCCGGAAGCCGATGTTTTCTTTCCGGATTTTTCTTCATTCAAAAACATTAAAGAAACCGGCCGGGGAAATTTTGATAAAGTTAGTTATAAATTCCTCGAACTAACCAAATAACGTCTCTCGGGCCGCCGATCGGCAGTTGCGAAAAAAGATATTTAAAAAATCGATTGGAAATGATATTATTGAAATGCGAGAGAAAAATAAGTATCAAAAAAATAAAAAATCTCAGCAAGTCAAAAATGAAGGATTGAAATTTTATGGCCGATAAGAAAATTATTGCTATTTTGGGACTTCCCGGATCGGGAAAAAGCGAAGCGATAAAATATTTAACGCAGACCTATAAATGGCCAAAAGTTTATTTTGGCGATATAACTTTTGATGAAATAAAAAAAAGAAAACTCGAAATCAATGAAAAAAACGAAAAGCTGGTAAGAGAAAAACTAAGAAAAAAATTCGGCAAGTCTTATTACGCCAAAGAAACTTTAAAAAAAATAAGAAAAATCAGGGATGCCAAGATTATCCTGGTAGAAAGCCTGTATGCCTGGCAAGAATATCTTGTTTTCAAAAAGGCTTTCGGCAATTCATTTTTCACTATCGCCGTTTACGCCTCGCCAAAAATCAGATACCAAAGGCTGGCAAAAAGGAAGTTTCGTCCCCTTGGTTTAAAAGAAGCGCGAAACCGGGATTATTCCCAGCTTGAGAATCTTGAACAAGGCGGTCCGATTGCGATTTCCGATTTTACCGTTAACAATGAAACGAAATATAAGAATTTTTACAAACAATTAACTGGCGTGATAAAAAAAATAAGCGAATTGTAAAATAATTTTTTTCTTATGAAAAATGGCAATGGAAAAATCGTTATCGGACTGATTGGCGAAAAAGGATCGGGCAAAGGCACGGTCGCCGAAATTTTGGAAAAAAAATATAAGGCCAGGCACTTTGGCACTTCTAAAATCCTGCGGCGGACAGTCGAAGGACTGCATCTGCCGGTAACTCGCGATAATCTGATTAAACTCGCATTAGTGCTTAAAAACGGTTTTTATCCGACGGTCGTTATCGACGCTTTGATTCAGGATATCGAAGAAAGCAAGGCCAAAATCGTGATTGCCGACGGCATCCGGATGCACGGCGACGTCGAGCCGTTCAGGAAAAAATACGGAAGCAATTTTTTCCTTGCTTATGTTACCGCCGATATTGCCGTCCGCTACGAACGGACTAAAAAACGCAAAGAGAAAACCGGCGAGGGCGACGCGAGTTTTGAGGAATTTTTGCGCGAAGAAGGCCGCCTGACCGAGGTTTCCATCCATGAAATCGGAGAAAAAGCGGAATTTATTCTGGACAACAACGGAGTGCCGAAAGAGCTGGGGGAACAAACCGAAGCGATGATGAAAAAAATATTGAAAAAGAAATAAACTTATGGCCGAACAAGGAAAATTCATCGTCTTTTACGGCGTAAACAATCTGGGTAAAACTACCCAGGCGAAAAAACTGGTCGAACGGATGAACGACGAAGGAATAAAAACCGGATATCTTAAATATCCGGTTTACGATCTCGAACCGACCGGTCCAATGATCAATGACTATTTAAGAAACGGCAACCCGTTCAAGTTGTCCGACCGCGAGGCGCAGATACTTTATTGTCTTAACCGCGCTCAGTATGAAAACGCTCTTAAAGAAAAATTATCCGCCGGAATTTCGATCGTGGCCGAGGATTATTCGGGCACCGGCATTGCCTGGGGCGTCGCTTCCGGAGCGGAAAAAAAATTCCTTGAAAGGATGAATAATTTTCTGTTTAAAGAAGATTTGATTTTTCTTTTCGACGGCGAACGATTTTCCGAAGCGAAGGAGGCTTCCCATAAGCATGAAAGCGACGATGATCTTTGGCAGCGTTGCCGAGCGGTCCACTTGAAATTAGGCGCGGAATATGGTTGGATAACGGTAAACGCCAATCGGACGATCGAGGAAATTCATGAAGAAATCTGGAATAAGATCAAGGATGTTTATGGGCTCTAAATAAAAATTTTGCCTGATTCCCCAAAGTTATGGAATACGAAGCCATTATCGGTCTGGAAATCCATGCCGAACTGAAAACCCGGTCAAAAATGTTTTGCGCCTGCAAAAACGGCGCGGATTCCGCGAAAGCCAACACCGCCGTCTGTCCGGTTTGTCTTGGACATCCCGGCGCCCTGCCCCGGCCGAACAAGCAGGCGATCGAATGGACGATCCTTCTCGGGCTTGGCTTGAATTGCGAAATCAACCGTTTAAGCAAATTCGACCGCAAAAATTATTTTTATCCCGACCTGCCCAAAGGCTATCAGATTTCCCAATATGATCTGCCGCTCGCTTACGGCGGCTGGCTTGCCGTCGACGGCGAAAAAATCGCCATTACCCGGATCCATCTCGAGGAAGATACCGGCAAAACACTTCACCCCGAAAACAAAGGTTATTCCCTCCTTGATTTCAACCGTTCGAGCGCGCCTTTGGTCGAAATGGTAACCGAGCCGGTAATCGAAAACGCGGCGACGGCGAAAAAATTCTGCCAGCTTTTCCAGCAAACGCTTCGCTATCTCGATATTTCCGGCGCGGATATGGAAAAAGGACAGATGCGCTGCGAAGCTAATGTTAGCGTCCAGGAAAAGGGCAAATGGAAATATGATCCGATGACCAAAGGCAAAGCCGGAAAAATCGAAGCGGTTGGCGATTATAGACTGAACCCGAAAATCGAAATCAAAAATATCAATTCGTTCCGGGCGCTGGAAAAAGCGATCGATTACGAAATCAAACGGCAGATTGCCGCTCTTGAGGAAGGTGAAAAACTTGTTCAGGAAACCCGCGGCTGGAGCGATTCTTCCGGCAAGACCGTTTCCCAACGGGTCAAAGAAACGGCAGCTGATTACCGCTATTTCCCCGAACCGGATATTCCGCCGCTCAAAATTTCCGAAGAATGGCTCGGCGAAATCAAGGAACGGCTGATCGAACTGCCGGCGGAAAAAGTCGAGCGCTTTGCCCGGCAATACGACCTTGCCGCCCGGGACGCGGAAATTCTCGCCGGCGACAAGCGCCTCGCCGATTATGCCGAACGGGTAATTTCCGAATTGCGCGCCTGGATCAACGCGACTGGAGACGATTGGGAACGGCAAAAAAACAAACTGGCCAAAGCCGTTTCTAATTGGCTCTTAAGCGAATTATTCAAGCATTTGAACAACGATAACCGGACTATCAAAGACATAAAAATAACCCCGGAAAATTTCGCCGAACTGATAACTCTTGTCTATCAGAATAAAATCAACTCTTCGGCCGCCCAAAAAATTCTTGAAACAATGTATCGCGAAGGCGGCGATCCTGACGATATTATGGCCAAATTCGGATTGGAACAGATTGACGGCGAAGAAGAGCTGGAAAAAGTCGCGCTCAAAATACTGGAAAATAATCAGGAACAAGTCAAACAATATAAAGGCGGAAAAATCAATGTCTTTCAATTTTTGATCGGAAAAATTATGGCCGCGACCGGCGGCAAAGCCAATCCGAAAACCGCCGCCGGAATATTGAAGAAGCTGATGGAAAAATAATCCTTGACCGCTTTTGCGACGCAAGCTATAATAATACTAATGAAAAAATTAAAGCCAAAAGCAATCAGGAAAAAGACGGTCGGCTTCCGGCCGAAAATTCATCGTTCATAAATATCCCGCTCCGGCGGGATATTTTTTTTGCCCTTTTTAGCAAGGAGGAAAAATCATGATAACTCTTCCCGGAGAAATACCGAAAGAAGCGCCGTTTTCCTGTATCAGCCCATTCTGTCCTTTACTCGGCCCTGGTTGCATGATGAACAATGACCGCTTTTGTCCCGACTTCAATCTGGCAAAAATCGGCGATGAACCAGTGAGAATAATCTCCGTTAACGTTTCCGATGGGACGATCGAAGTTCGGAAGGACGGGGTCGGAAAGAGCAAAGGGAGAGCGGAATTAACTCTCGTCAGTTCGCTGGAAAGAAGGCCGGACGGACACTATACCGACCTACGTATCTTCCTTGTCTTGTTGGCGAGAGAGTTGATGAGGCGGAAAAAATAAAAAAATCGGCGGCTGTTAAAAACGGCCGCCGCATCATTTAAAAAATGTCATTCCACCCCGCCGCGGCGGGGCGGAATCCGGAAAAAATAAGTCAAAGCAGCGAATCTCCTGGATGCCGGATTTAAGTCAGGCATGACGGACTATCGACATCTAAAAATTTTTCAATCAATTTTTCCGCCTCCTCTTCGCTTTCAACCCAACAAATTTTCCTGCCCTGCCTTTCCCAACGTCTTAACCAGGCCATCTGCCGGCGGGCGAATTTTTTTATATCGCGCAAAAGACCCTCCATCATTTCTTCATGATCGATTTTTTCTTTGAGATAAAAAGACAACCATTTATACTCCAATCCGAAACTTTCCAGTCTTTTCCAGCTTACGCCCCGATTGTATAAACCGCTCACTTCGCCGATCATATTTTCTTTTTCCAGCCTCTCGATAAGCCGGCGCCTGATTTTTTCCTCCAGCTCTTCCCGGCCGCGCCTTATCCCGATTACTAAACTCTCAAAGAGCGGTTTCTTTTCTACCCGCATCTTCTTTCCGATTTCGGGATTAAGCGCTATTTCAAGATATCTCAAAAGCCGACGTTTGTTAGCTCGGTCGCTCTGGTTCAATTTTCCGGCAAAAACCGGATTGACCTTTGTCAATTTTTCTAACAACTCCGCCGCCGTCAGCTTTTCTAATTCGTTTCGCAAGCCGGGATCAGGCGCGACTTTATTAAGTTCATAACCGTCGATTACCGCCTGAGCATAAAGACCGCTGCCGCCGGCGAGAATCGGCAGCTTATTTTTATCCAAAATTCCCTTAATCGCCTTGATTGCCGAAGATTGATATTCGGCCAAATTATAATTCTCATTCGGATCGGCGACATCGATGAGATGACAAGGTATCCGGTCGTAATCTTTCAGATCCTTGCCGGTCCCGATATCCATGCCCCGGTAAACCTGCCGGCTGTCGGCCGAAACTATTTCACCGTCAAATTTCCGCGCCAAAGCGACGGCCAATTTGGTTTTGCCACTGGCGGTCGGACCGACTACGGCGATAATTTTCGGCTTGGTTTGTTTTGACATAATCAAAATCCGAAATATTCGACTTCTTCCATAAGCTGGACGCCGAGTCTGTCCCGCGCCTGTTGTTTTACGAAACTGATCAGCATAATGACATCGCTCGCTTTTGCCCGGCCGGTGTTAATGA
>Ga0172375_10012794_pt1 | contig 10492 bp, 11 predicted proteins | sample LakKiv1m_FD_114537 | JGI IMG/M metagenome (GOLD analysis project Ga0172375, IMG submission 114537) | Freshwater microbial communities from Kabuno Bay, South-Kivu, Congo - kab_092012_11.1m | ecosystem: Environmental > Aquatic > Freshwater > Lake | place: Democratic Republic of the Congo...
ATCCGGTTCCTCGCGCCATTTGACGCCGGGCGCCGCCGCGTCGCCGAGCCGGCCGCGCGGATACGTCGTGATCTCGCCGGGCTTGAGCGCGAGGCGCCGCTTGGCCTCGGCCAGCAGGTCGGAGGTCTTGCCGAACAGCGTCGCGCCGGTCGGGCAGACCTCGGCACAGGCCGAATAATGGCCATCCTTGTGGCGATGGTTGCATAGCTCGCACTTGCCGATGCGGCCGAGCGGATCGTTGAACTGATACTTCGGGATGCCGAACGGGCAAGCCGCGACGCAGTAGCGGCAACCGATGCACTTGTCGGGGTTGTACTTGACGATGCCGGTCACCGGATCCTTGGTCATCGCCGACACCGGGCAGGCCGACACGCAACTCGGATCGGCACAGTGCAGGCAGGATGTCTTCATGAAGGCATAGCCGTTGATTTCGGCGTCCTTCTTTTCCATCGTGCCGTTGCGGTACATCTTGATGATGTTGAAGGTGTTGCCGCTGGTGTCGAGCGGCGTGTCCCAGAGGTGATCGACCGTGTTGAACTCGGCCGGGTTATCGTTCGCCGCCTTGCAGGCTGCCACGCAGGCCTTGCAGCCGACGCACAGCGTCGCATCGTAAAGCAGGCCCAGGCCGCCCTCCGGCACCTTGTGGGTTTCGCGGGCCAGAGCGACATTGGCTGCCGTCCCGCCAGCGCCGACTATTGCGGCGCTCGCCGCGCCCGTGACGGCGCGTTTGAGAAAATCGCGTCGGGTGGTCATGTCACGCCTCCGCTTTTTGTTTCTGGCCGCTCTTGTTTTCCTGTTCTGCGGCCTGATGCGACAGGCCAAGGTTCTTCGCCAGCATGGCCGCACCCCCTGCGGCGGCGCCGGCGATGGCGGCCAGTGCCGCGGCGCTCGCAAAATTCGACCCCTTGCCGATCGACTCTTCGATGCGCGGATATTGCAGTGGCGGTGCGACATTCAACATCTTGGCCACCGAATGAATCGGCTTGGTAAAGCCGACGCCCTTTTCGCTGCAGCCAAAGCACGGATGCCCGCAACCGACCGGCCACGACACCTCGCCGGCATCGCCGAAGCCCAGCGTCGGGCAATTGGCATAGGTTTCCGGCCCCTTGCAGCCGAGCTTGTACAGGCAGTAGCCCTTGCGATGCCCCTCGTCGCCGAACGCCATGGCGAAACGGCCCGCGTCGAAGTGGGCGCGGCGTTCGCAGTTCTCGTGAATCAACCGGCCATAGGCGAACAGCGGACGACCGAGTTTGTCGACCGCCGGCAGGCTGCCGAAGGTGAGGAAATGCACCGCGGTCGCGAGGAAGTTGTAAGGGCTCGGCGGACAGCCGGGAATCGTCACCACCGGCTTGCCAAGAATCTCGGCGACGCTCGACGCACCCGTCGGATTCGGATCGGTCGCCGGCATGCCGCCCCAGGACGCGCAGGAACCGATGGCAATGACCGCCGCCGCATCCGCCGCGCATTCCTTGGTGATGTCGATGGCCGTATGACCGCCGACCTTGCAGTAGATGCCGTTCTGCTTGGTCGGGATTGCGCCTTCGATGACGAGGATGTACTTGCCCTTGTTGGCGGCCATCGACGCCTTGCGCGCCGCTTCTGCCTGATGACCCGCCGCCGCCATCAAGGTCTCGTGGTAGTCGAGCGAGATGACGTCGAGGATCAGTTTTTCGAGGGTCGGATGCTCGGCACGCAACAGCGATTCCGAGCAGCCCGTGCATTCCTGGAAGTGGAGCCAGATGACCGGCGGACGTTTTGCGGATTCGATGGCCTTGGCGACCGCGGCCTCCGCGCCGGCAGGCAATCCGAGGGTTGCCGCGACGGTGGTGCAGAACTGCAGGAATTCGCGCCGGGGCAGGTGCAGCCGTTGTTCGGCAACAGTAAAGCTATCTCGATCGAGATCGAAGATGGATGTGCTCATGGAATTCCACTCCCATGTTGGTTGGTTATTTTTGAATTGCCGCTGTTATAACCACATCGGAGGTACCGGCTTTTGACCAGCATCAAACGCCACGAGTTTTAAAAATCAATCTTTTCTATGAATTGCAATCAATATTGCTTTTGGGGATCGGACGCATCGCGATAGCGACCGTAGGTGTAGTGCGCCGCGCAGGCGCCCTCGGAGGACACCATGCAGGATCCGACCGGATTCTCCGGGGTGCACACCGTGCCAAACAGCTTGCAGGCGCGCGGTTCCTTGACGCCGCGCAGGATCTCGCCACACTCGCAGCCCTTGTGGTCGGGCACGACGCGATAGGCCAACTGGAAGCGCTGTTCCGCATCGAAAGCGGAAAACTCGTGCCGTAGCGCCAGCGCCGACTTTTCGATGCTGCCCAGCCCGCGCCACTCGAAGCGCGGACGCAGTTCGAAGATAGCATCGACCAGTGCCTGGGCCTTGCGATTGCCTTCGCGCGTCACCGCGCGCGTGAATTCGTTTTCGACCGCGCTGCGTCCGTCATTCACCTGGCGGATCAACATCAGGATCGCCTGCATCACGTCGAGCGGCTCGAAGCCGGCGATCACCACCGGCTTGCCGTGCTTTGCGGCAAACACCTCATACGGCTGGCTGCCGATTACCGTCGACACATGGGCCGGCCCGACGAAGCCGTCGAGCTGCACTTCGGACGAAGCGAGGATGCAGTGCATCGCTGCTGGCGTCAGCACATGACAGCACAGCACGCTGAAATTCTTCAGTCCCTCCTGCGCGGCCTGCCTGATCACTACGGCCGTCGGCGGCGTGGTCGTCTCGAAGCCGATGGCGAAGAACACCACTTCGCGTTCCGGATTCTCGCGCGCGACGTTCAACGCATCCGCCGCCGAATACACCATGCGGATGTCGCCGCCGCGCGACTTCGCCTTCAGCAGCGACAAACCGTCCGACGCCGGCACGCGCAGGCAGTCGCCGTAGCTGCAAAGAATGGCTTTGTGCTTGAGCGCCAGTTCGATCGCCATGTCGATGCGGCCGATCGGCAGCACGCAGACCGGACAACCCGGCCCATGCACCATGCGCACATTGGCCGGCAGCAGGTCGGCCACGCCGTAACGCGAGATCGCATGCGTATGGCCGCCGCAGAACTCCATGAACGCATACTCGCGTCCTGGCCTGGCTGCCGCCGCAATGGCCGCCGCGATGCCGCGCGCCAGTTCCCCGTCGCGGAATTCGTCGATGTATTTCATGCGGCACTCGTCACGCCATCCTGTGCGGCGACCAGTTCGCCCATCTCGGCGAACAGCGCCAGCGTTTTCTCTGCTTCTTCCGGATTCAGCTTGTTGAGCGCAAAGCCGACATGCACGATCACGTAGTCACCGACCGAGACATCCTCGACCAGCGCGAGCGAGATGGCCTTCTTCACGCCGCCGAGATCGACAACGGCGGTTTCCTCATCGGGCATTTCGACGACGCGGGCGGGAATGGCAAGACACATGAGGGTTCTCCGGAAATGGTCGGCGGAATTTTAACTGCCAGTACCGCCATGGATGTGTTGATCCAGAACAACAAACCGTCATTGGGTCAGGGTAATCTGCACTGCGTGAACGCAAACGAAGCCATTCAGTCCGTCCTGCTGCGCCACGGCCACGACGGTACACGGCTGATGCAGATCCTGCGCGAAGTTCAGGACGCATTGGGCTGGCTCGCTCCGACGACGCTTACCGCGATCGCCACCGGCATCGGCTGGCCGCGCGCGCGGGTCGAGAGTACGGCTACGTTCTACAGCTTCTTCCATACCGTGCCGCGCGGCCGTTACCGCGTGCTGTGGAGCAACAACATCGTCGAGCGCCTGCAAGGCAGCCGCGACCTGATGATCGCGCTGTGCCGCGGCCTGTGGGTCGAGCGCGGCCGGACTGCGGAGGACGGCCTCGTCAGCGTCGATACGACCTCCTGCATCGGCATGGGCGACCAGGGGCCGGCCGTGCTGGTTAACTACCTGCCGATCACGCGCATGGACATGGACCGCGTCGAGGCGATGGTCGCGCTGATTCGCGACGAAGTGCCGCTGGCCAACTGGCCGGCCGAGTGGTTCCACGTGGCGGACAACATCCAGCGACGCGACCGGCTGCTGGACCACGCGCTACGGCCAGGCGCAGGGCTCGCCGCGACGCTGGGGCGCGGCGCCCAAGCCACTCTCGACGAAATCCGCACAGGGAAACTGCGCGGCCGCGGTGGCGCGGGCTTTGCCGTCGCCGACAAATGGCAGGCCTGCCGCGATGCGCCCGGCGAGCAGCGCTTCATCGTCTGCAATGCCGACGAGGGCGAGCCGGGCACTTTCAAGGATCGCGTGCTGCTGCAAAGTCATGCCGATCTCGTCTGCGAGGGCATGACGGTCGCCGGCCTGACCGTCGGAGCGCACCAAGGCTATGTCTATTTGCGCGGCGAGTATCGCTACCTGCTCGAACCACTAAAGTCGGCGCTGGCGCGACGGCACCGCGCCGGGCTGCTCGGCAACGGAGTGGGTTTCGACATCGCAATCCACCTCGGTGCAGGCGCGTACATCTGCGGCGAGGAATCGGCGCTGCTCGAATCGCTCGAAGGCAAACGCGGCATTCCGCGCAGCCGTCCGCCCTTCCCCGTCACACACGGCCTGTTCGGCCAGCCGACCGTGGTGAACAACGTCGAGACGCTGGCCTGCGCCGCGCTCGTCGCCGCTCATGGCGGCGCGTGGTTCGCGGCAGCCGGCACGGCGCAATCGACGGGTACCAAGCTGCTGTCGGTTTCCGGCGACTGCGCGCGGCCAGGCATCTACGAATATCCCTTTGGCGTCAGCGTGCGGCAGGTGCTGGAAGAGTGCGGTGCCGAAAATGTTCAGGCCGTGCAGGTCTCCGGCCCCTCGGGCGCCTGTATCGCCGCGGACGAGTTCGAGCGCAAACTGGGCTTCGAAGACCTGCCGACCGCCGGCGCGTTCATGGTGTTCGACCAGCGGCGCGACCTGTTCGAAGTCGCCCGCAACTTCAATCATTTCTTCCAGCACGAGTCCTGCGGATTCTGCACGCCCTGCCGCGTCGGCACCACGCTGCTGCGCCAGCGGATGGACAAGATCGCGCGCGGCCACGGCACGTGCTACGACATCGAGGAAATCCGCCAGCTCATCACCGTGATGAATACCACGGCCCACTGCGGCCTCGGCCGCACCGCCGGCAACCCGCTGGCCGATACCCTGCACAAGTTCTGGCCGCATTGGGAACGGCGCCTCAAGTCGCTCGACTTCGTCCCGGCCATCAACCTCGATGCCGCGCTCGCGCCGGCACGCCAGATGACGCGCCGCAACGACCCCGCGGCCCACCTCGCATCATGAGCGACACATTCCTGCTCGATGGTCGTGAAGTGCCCTTCGCGCCGGGCCAGACGGTGCTGCAGGCCGCGCTCGCCGCCGGCATCTACATTCCGCACCTGTGCTACCACCCCGAATTCAAACCACACGGCAGTTGCAAGCTGTGCACCGTGACGGCGAACGGCCGCAGTGCGAGTGCCTGCACTCTCCCCGCCGTCCCCGGCTTGCGCGTCGACAGCGAGACGGATGCAATCCGCCAGGAGCGTCGCGCGCTGATCCAGATGCTGCTGGTCGAGGGCAACCACTTCTGCCCCAGTTGCGAGAAGAGCGGCAGCTGCCTGCTGCAGGCGCTGGGCTACGAACTCGGCGTGATGTCGCCGCACTTCCGCCATCTTTATCCGAACCGGCCGGTCGATTTCTCGCACCCCGACGTGCTGCTCGACTTCAATCGCTGCATCCTCTGCGAGCTGTGCATCCACGCCAGCGCGGAAGTCGATGGCAAGCATGTCTTCGCGCTCGCCGGACGCGGCATCGGCAAGCATCTCGTCGTCAATGCCGAATCCGGCCGGCTCGGCGACACGAACTTCGCGCTGACCGACAAGGCGGCGCAAGTCTGCCCGGTCGGCGTGATCCTGCCCAAGCGCAAGGGCTTCGCCGTGCCGATCGGCCAGCGCCGCTTCGATGATGCCCCGATTTCCGCTCATGTCGCCGAGTTCACCCAAAAGGGTGGTGCATGAAGAAGCTGCGCGTCGCCACCACGAGCCTGGCCGGCTGCTTCGGCTGCCACATGTCGCTGCTCGACATCGACGAGCGCCTGTTCGAATTGCTGGAACTGGTCGAATTCGACCGCTCGCCCTTCACGGACAAGAAGACGTGCGGGCCTTGCGATATCGGCATCGTTGAAGGCGGCGTCTGCAACGCGGAGAACGTGCAGGTGCTGCAGGATTTCCGCGCCCACTGCCGCATCCTCGTCGCCATCGGCGCCTGCGCGGTCAATGGCGGCCTGCCCGCGCAGCGCAACCACCTCGATTTGCGCGACATCCTCGCCAGCGTCTATGCCACCGAAGCCAGCCTCACCGCCGGCACGCGCATCCCGGACGATCCCGAGCTGCCCCTGCCACTTGCCCAAGTGCGGCCGCTGCACGAGGTGGTCAAGATCGATTACTTCCTGCCCGGCTGTCCGCCGAGCGCCGACGCCATCTGGCAATTCCTCGCCGCCGTGATCGCGGGCCGCGAACCCGACTTGCCTGCCGAGTTGCTGCGCTATGACTGAGCTCGAAACCGCACGCCATCCGGAGCACCTGCGACGCGTCGCGATCGACCCGCTCTCGCGTGTCGAGGGTCACGGCAAGGTCACGCTGCTGCTCGACGACGAGAATCGCGTGCGGCAGGCGCGGCTGCATATCGTCGAATTCCGCGGCTTCGAGAAGTTCATCGAGGGCCGGCCCTTCTGGGAAGTGCCGGTGATGGTGCAGCGGCTGTGCGGCATCTGCCCCGTGTCGCATCACCTCGCCGCCGCGAAGGCGATGGACCAGATCGTCGGCGCGACGCTGACGCCGACGGCGGAAAAAATCCGCCGCCTGATGCACTACGGGCAGATTTTGCAATCGCATGCGCTGCACTTTTTCCACCTCGCTTCCCCCGACCTGCTGTTCGGTTTCGAGTCCGCTGCCGCGCAACGCAATTTCGCCGGGCTGGCCGCCCGCGATCCGGCCATCGTGAAAAAAGGCGTACTGCTGCGCAAGTACGGGCAGGAGATCATCCGCATGACCGCCGGCAAGCGCGTGCATGGCACGGGCGCGATTCCCGGCGGCGTCAACAAGTCGCTGACGGCGGAGGAACGCGCCGAGTTGCAGCGGGACATCGACACGATCATCGACTGGAGCGCGGAGGCGGTCGGTATCGTCAAGGCGCTGTTCGAACGGCATCTCGCGCTCTATCGCGATTTCGCCCGCTTCGATGCGCATGCGCTCTGCCTCGTGCGCGCCGACGGCGCGCTGGATTTCTACGACGGCGGATTGCGCGCGCGACGCATCGATGGCAGCACGCTGTTCGACCACTTCGACACCGACCGCTACTGGGATGCGATCGTTGAGGACGTCAAGCCCTGGAGCTACATGAAGTTTCCCTTCCTGCGCCAACTGGGTGACGCGGATAGTGGCTGGTACCGTGTCGGGCCGCTGACGCGCGTCACTCAATGCGACTTCATCCCGACGCCGCTCGCCGCGCATGAGCGGCAGCAATTCCTCGGCTTTGCCGATGGGGCGGCGGCACGTGCCACGCTCGGCTTCCACTGGGCGCGCATGATCGAGATGCTGCATGCCGCCGAAGCGATCAAGGAGTTGCTGCACGACGATGCCATCGTCGGCCGCGATCTCGTTGCCACCGGCCAGCGCCGCGAACGCGGCGTCGGCGTCATCGAGGCGCCGCGCGGCACACTGATCCACCACTACCGCGTCGATGAGAACGACCAGGTAATCCGCGCCAACCTGATCGTCTCTACCACGCACAACAACCAGGCGATGAACGAGGCGATCCGTGCCGTGGCCCGGCAAGATTTCGATGGCCGGGAGATCACCGAGGGCCTGCTCAACCGAATCGAGGTCGCGATCCGCTGTTTCGACCCCTGCCTGTCCTGCGCCACCCATGCGCTGGGCCGCATGCCGCTGGCAATCGAAATAGTCGGCGCTGGCGGGACGGCACTCGACCGGGCCGTACGCGACAGCAACGGCAAGTTCGCCCGCCCGTGACCGCGCCGATCCTCGTCTTCGGCTGGGGCAACCCGGCGCGCGGCGACGATGCGCTCGGCCCGCTGTTCGTCGAACGCATCGCGGCTTTACAGCTGCCTGGCGTCGAATGCCTCACAGATTTTCAGTTGCAAGTGGAGCATGCGCTCGACCTCGATGGCCGGCAACTCGTCCTGTTTGTCGATGCCAGCCTCGACACCGCAGCGCCCTTCTCCCTGCGCAAGCTCGCTCCCGCCGCCGGCGCGAACTTCGGCTCCCATGCACTTGCCCCGGAAGCGATCTTGCAGACCTATATCGAATTGCAGGATCGCGATCCGCCACCCTGCTACCTGCTGGCGATACGCGGTGAAACATTCGACCTTGGCACGGAGCTGTCTGCCGCCGCAGCCGCCCACCTGGAAACCGCCCTGCGCTGGGCTGAAGGCTGGCTCACGAAAATGTAAGAAATCGTGTCAACCTTTACAGGACGTTGCCAGTTAGGCTAGATTGGATAGTCTTATCCGATCCCTTTTTTCAACTCGCTAACCAAGGAAGACACAATGAACAAATCACTTCTGCTCGTTTCCCTGACGGCCCTCGCTCTCGTCGCCTGCGGCAAGAAGGAAGCTCCTCCGGCCCCGGCCGCCGCGCCCGCGCCTGTTGCCGCACCCGCTCCTGCCGCTGCTCCTGCGGCCGCTCCCGCTGCCGATGCCGCCAAGCCGGCCGAAGGCGCTGCTCCCGCTGCCGCCCCTGCCGATGCTGCCAAGCCGGCCGAAGCTGCTGCTCCCGCCGACAACAAGGACAAGCTGATGGAAGTTGTCAAGGGTGCTGCCCAGGGTGGTGCCGAAGGCGCCAAGGAAGGCGGAGCCGCCGGTGCCGCTTCCGGTGCCGTGAAGGGTGCACAGGACGCAATGAAGAAGTAATCATTCCCGCTACAACAAAAAGGGCCAACGCAAGTTGGCCCTTTTTGTTTCTACCGCCGCGCATATGGCAACGCGGCGGGAGATGGCGGATTTACTTCTTCTTGGCAGCTTTCTTGCCTGCCACGGCGGCCTTGAAGCTCGCGCCGGCGGTGAATTTCGGCACTGTGGTCGCGGCGATCTTCAGGGGGGCGCCGGTCTTCGGGTTCTTGCCGGTGCGCGCGGCGCGCTTGGCGGGCTTGAAGGAACCGAAGCCAACCAGCGTTACCGTATCGCCCTTCGAGACAGCCTTGACGACGGCGTCCATGACGGCGGACAGAGCACGGTCGGCAGCCGCCTTGGAAATGTCGGCAGCTTTCGCGGTGGCTTCAATCAGTTCGGATTTGTTCATGGGCATTTACTCCTCGATTGTTTGACTACGACTGGGACTGGATGAAAACAGACCACCATTCAAGCGGTCACGTTGATAATGCTACCTGTCTTTTGGCCTTGTGTATTGACATATACCTTGGGTTCTTGGCTGCGCTGCGGCAGTTCGTTGCGTTCAGGCGTCTGTGGCGCGTTCGCCTGAACGGTTTGGGGATTCGGCTGCGTTTCGCTGCTTCTCGTTGCCTCCTCGCGGACGCGTGTCTGGTCGGGGTATTCCTGTTGCGGAGAACGCGCGGCGGCCAGTTGTTGCTGGAGCCCCACACCCGCTGTTCCGACTGAGCCGATCTCCATGGTTTGTCCTTTCCGTCCCGGCTTGTTTCTCAGGCAAGCAACCGCCCCGGTCAAGGGCTGCAATATAGCCCTAAACCTTTGTCGGAACAAGGAGATCCGGCAAGAGGTCCGATAAGGACTGGCATGGATTTATCTGGTGCCGGGAGAGGGACTCGAACCCTCACAGTGTTACCACCGGCGGATTTTGAGTCCGCTGCGTCTACCGATTCCGCCATCCCGGCTGGGTGAAGTGCGCACGCGCGTACCACGTACAATGCGTGCCGCTTGAGGCGATAGGGAACGCATTCTATCCGCAAACCCCAGCACAAACCATGGCCTTCACTCTCGACGATTTCGACTATCCACTGCCGCCCGAGCACATCGCGCAGGCGCCTCTGAACGAGCGCAGCGCGAGCCGGCTGCTGGTCATGCGGGGCGATGAACGCGCCGATTGCCGCTTCGCCGACCTGCCTGAACTGCTCATGCCTGGCGACCTGCTGGTGATGAACGACACACGCGTGCTGCATGCGCGACTGTTCGGACAGAAGGAAACCGGCGGACAGGTCGAGGTACTGGTCGAGCGCGTCACCGGCGATGACACGGTGCTGGCGCAGGTACGGGCGAGCAAGCCGCCGAAATCAGGCAGCACGATCCGGCTGGAAAACGCCTTCGACGCCGAAGTGCTTGGCCGCGCAGGCGAGTTCTATCAACTCCGTTTTCCGGACGCCGCCGTCGAACTGATCGAGCAGCACGGCCGGCTGCCGCTGCCGCCCTATATCGAGCGCGCCGCCGCCAACGCGGATGAAGAGCGCTACCAGACCGTGTTCGCCCGCGAGCGGGGTTCCGTGGCTGCGCCGACCGCCGGCCTGCACTTCGACGC
>Ga0172375_10012795_pt1 | contig 10492 bp, 9 predicted proteins | sample LakKiv1m_FD_114537 | JGI IMG/M metagenome (GOLD analysis project Ga0172375, IMG submission 114537) | Freshwater microbial communities from Kabuno Bay, South-Kivu, Congo - kab_092012_11.1m | ecosystem: Environmental > Aquatic > Freshwater > Lake | place: Democratic Republic of the Congo...
ACCCCTCAAAGAGCCCTGGTTCGTATCGGGCATCGAGAACCTGAAGGCCATGGCGCTCGTCGAGTCGCCGGCCTACTTCCGGCGCCGAAACGTGTTCGTACTCGGCAACTTCCTGGACCGAGCCTGACGCATGCTGACATCGAGCCGCATCTCCGAGCTGTTCCATGCGCTGAACGATGAGCTGGCCTCCGATGGGGTGATCGGCGAGGTGCTCCTGTGCGGCGGGGCGGTGCTGTGCCTCGTCTGCGGTGCGAGAGAGGCAACCAAGGACGTAGACGCCGTCTTCGCCCCCACCGAACAGGTGAGGGCAGCGGCGGCGCGGGTGGGGGCGCGAACAGGCGTCGCCGAAGACTGGCTGAACGATGCAGCGAAGGGCTTCTTCGGATCGGACCCGCCGGCGGGCCCCTGCAGTGGGCAGATAACGCGCTAGCCCGCTCGCGTCTTCACCGTCGCCTTCGACCGTGTTTCCTGCAGCTGCAGGTCCGCCTTGCGGTTCTCGAGGATGCTGAGCGATAGCTCGACGACCTCTTTGGCCTCGTCGGGCGTCATGCAGCCGACGGCAACCATGTCCTGAGGCCGGAGGGTATTCCAGACGAAGTTGAATGCCTGGAACGGCCTGACCTGGCCCGAGGCCATGGGCTTGATCGTCATCACGGGCTTCTTTGCGTTGTGGATGATCCGTTGGGTCCAGTCCACCTCCAGCGGCATGAGGAAACCCATGGAGTTGTAGATGCAGATGTAGGTTTCCGCGTCCAGGCCCGTCTCGTCCGTGAAGACGATCGTCTGCGGCAGGTGGGTGCTGAGCCCCGGAATGAGCCCCCTCTTCCGCATCTCGGCGAAGACCGGCGCCATGTGGCGCACCTCGCGCGCGCAGTTGTCCACCAGATCGTCGGTCGTGCTCGTGTGGGGCATGCAGAATGTGGCCCCGCACGCTGCCTCGGCATCCAGGAGTTCACGGATCACGTCCATGTCGAAGCCGTTCGCCGCGGTCGAGCGATCGTGGGGCAGCGAGGGCGTCGAGACAATGATGCACTTGCGGCGCGTTCGCTGTTCGGCTTCCTTCACCCCCGCTTGCAGGAGCTCATTGCGCCCGAAGGCGATCACCGCATCCACGCCTGCGTTCATGAAGACCTCGAGCAGGTCCGCCAGCTTCCTATAGTCGCTGAAGCTCTCGTGGATCAGCTTGTCCTTGGATGGCGTGCAGTGGCTGTAGCCGAGAAACCAGTTGCTGCCTATGATCATGCGCGGCATGGATACGCCGCCGACGACGGTGCGCGGAAAGTCGGTCATGCTTCACTCCAGGTATCGTGGTGTCGGGTGGCTAGTTCTGCGCCGCCGGCCGGCTTCCCTCCTGTCGGACGGACCGCATGGGTGCGTGTCACGGTTTGTGATGAAGGTCGCGCCGTTGACTGGAGGGCGTTGCGCTGCCGGGAGGGCGAGGCTCCTGCCGAGCCTGCAAGCCGACGGCAGACCGCGGCTCGGCGGGAGCCTCGCCCTCTCCAATCGCTGTGCTGTCACTTGGCAACCGTCCCAGAACATAACACGCACGGGACCGCATGCAGGCGCTGCACAGGCGTCGGACGTTGCCTGTGCCGTGCTCGGGTACAATCCAGACCTCCAGGCCATGCCGCTGGAGCATCGGCTCTCCGAACGTATGGCGGGGGGTCACGGGAGACGCACATGCCTATGTACGCCGGTGTTTGCGAGACCAACATCACGCCGCCTCTGGGCGTGTGGATGGCCGGATACGCCTATCGCCCGACGGGCTGCACTCTGGTGCACGATGAGCTCCACGCAAGGGCTGCCGTGTTCAACGACGGTCACGCTGCGGTGGCGATCCTCGCCCTGGATCTGATCGCGCTACCGCGCGACCTCGTCGAGCGTATACGCGAGGGCATAGCGTCGGAGGTGGGCCTCGAGCCCGAGGCCGTCATGCTCAACTGCAGCCATACGCACGGCGGGCCGAACCTGGGGGTCTACAACGCCATGGGCTCCCGAGACCCGGCGTATGTGGACGTGCTGGTCCGGAAGCTGGTGGGGATGACGCGGCAGGCCGCGGAGACCATGAAGCCGGCCGTGCTTGCCTATGGCCGCGCACCGGTTCAGATCGGCATCAATCGGCGCCAGACGAACGGCGAGTCAAAGCGCACGGTCATCGGCCACAACTTCGCTGGGCCTGTGGCGCCCTACGTGGACGTTCTGAGCCTGTCGCTTCCTTCCGGCGGCACGTTCGGCCTACTGTTCTCGCACGCGTGTCACGGCACGACTCTCGGTGGCGACAACCTTCGGATCACGGCGGACTACTGCGGCTATGCGGCCGACCATGTCCGTGAGGATGGTCACGCGGCCATCACGCCGCTGTTCCTGCAAGGGTGCAGCGGGAACATCAATCCGTTTCGCCGGGGGACGTACATCTCGGCCGCCAGCAACGGGCGAGTCGTGGGCGAAGCCGCGCGCCATGCTTGGCGCGACGCAAGCGCGCTCTATGACGATGAGCCCCTCAGTTTCGAGGAGCGGACCGTCGAGATGCCGCTCCGCGGTCCCCGGCCTGCCGAAGCGATCGAGACGGAGATCGCCGAGTGGGACGGGAAGCTCAGCGCCGCCAAGGCCGCGGGCGACATGGGGGCGATCCTCAACGCCGAGGGCATGCTCGCGTACTGCCGCATGGAGAAGGAGCTGTCGGAATCCGACCGGGCCTCGCACACCATGCCGTTCCCCATACAGGTGCTGAGCATCGGGGGCGCGCGGTTCATCGGACTGCCGGCGGAGGTGTTCGTGCAGTATGCGCTGGACTTCGATGTTCAGACCGACCAGCCCGTGTTCCCGCTTGGGTGTACCAACGGCGCGCTGAACTACCTGCCGACTGCGGCGGACTACGCGTACGGCGGATACGAGGTAGAGCACGCGCACAGGTACTACAACAGCCTCATGTTCGCGCCGGAATGCGAGCAGCTCGTGCGCCAGACCGTCTACGAGATGATCGGCGTGGATAAGCCGGATCTGACGCCCTACGCCGTCTAGCCGCTGCCGGATATCAGGTCGGCCACCCTCTCGACCCGCGCGAAGTCGGCGTTGGGCGGCACGTTGTCGCTCATGCCCAGGATGAAGCCCCGGCGCCCACGAAGCGGCATGACGATCTCCTCGATGTAGCGGTCGAACTCGTCCGAGGTGCATCCCTCCTCGCAGACCAGCACGGAGGGGATGCCGCCCTGCAGGACGACGTTGCCGTCGAGGGCGCCGATCGCGTCGGCGAGAGTGACATCGGCCATGGGCGCGGTTACGACGGCCTCAACGCAGTCGAGCCCGCATCCCGGGACGAGGGGGAGGAGGTGGTGGGTGCGCCCGCACCAGTGGCCCTCGAAGACCTTGCCGTGCACCCGCGTGTGCCGCGACACCTCCTGATAGAAGGGGATTGCGTACTCCCTGAACAGCCGCGGCGGCAGGGTCCACTCGTCCATGTTGTCGCCGGTAGCCACCACGTCGCCCGGCCCCTCCGCGAGGATGCGAAAGCCCTCAACGAACCGCTCGAACCACACACCGATCAGGTGATCAACCTCCGCACGATGGTCCGCCCAGAGGTAGTAGGCACTGGCGTAGCCGGCGTTGTTCTTGGCGAACTCGATGAACGGTACGCAGAACCCGCCGGTGACGACGACCCCGTCGTCGCCGGTATCCTCGAGCGCCTGCAGTGCCGGACCGTAGTCAGCCTCGTACCGCGTCGCTTCCGCGACGTAGGTCATGACTCTCAGGCTCTCGAGGTCCTTGACGTAGTGCTCGCCGAGGAAGCGGCTTCGGTGGGCGCCCTCGGTCGGGAACCAGGCCGCGCGGATCGAGCCGATGGGAGTGTGGAACCAGTGCACGCGGGCGTCGCCTTCGTCGGTCCACTCGCCCTGGACCGTTGGGTCCAGTGTCGTCTTCAGGGCGCCGGCACGGTTCCAGATGGACGCGCCGACGGCGCGGACGATATCATTGCGCGACAACCCCTCGAACTGCGGCGGGACCGAGCCCTCGGCGCGGTTCACCGCCAGCCAGTAGTCGAAGTTCGGAGCCCAGACGAGCTCGCCGACCTGCTCGTTGCGCAACGCGCGTAGGTACCGTTCGCGCTTCGTCATGCACCCATAGTAGCATAGGCTTCCAGCCTGTGCTACTGGCCGGCAATGCGCGAACCCGGTGATCGAGTCTCTATGGTTCATTGTCAAGCTCCGACGTTGGCTTGCTCGTCGCTCTGCGCGACGACCTCGGCAACGTCGGAGCGAGGCGGACGATGGTATACACGCTCGGGGTCGTAGGCGACCTTCCGAGCGTGGATGGCCCAGCAGACGCGGGCCATCTTCCTTGCCACCGCACACAGGGCAGCCGTGGTGGAAAGCCCTTTCTCGCGTTCGCGCTCGTACTGCATGACAAACGGGCTGCCACGGCTCCGGAGAGACGATTGAGCACAGCAGTAGAGCAGACGCCGCAGTTCGGCATCGCCATGTTTGGTCAGCCCCCGGTTGCTGCTGCTGCCGCCCGACTGGACCACCCGTACGTCCAGCCCGATGAATGCCACGAACTGGTCGGGATGGGTGAAGTCCCGCGCGGACAAACACGAAGCCACAGCAGCAGCCGTGACGGGACCCACACCGTGGATCCTCGCCAGCTGCCGAGCCGAGGACAGTTCCGGTGATGTCCTCACCAACTGCCCCAGGCGCACATCGGCCTGACGCATCTGTGCCCGTATGGCGGCCATCGCAGGCTCCAGCACGGACTTGGAATACGGCATGGACCGGCACTGCTGAGACATCGTGGCCAGAGCCTTCGACAGGCTCTTGCGCGTCTTCACAAGCTGGGCGATCTCTTCGTGCACCTCGGTCCTCAGGGGATACGGGCGCAACGGACGCGACAGCGCGAACAATGCCAGACCCGCACTGTCTATCGTATCCGTCTTGGCTCGAACGTTGAGACTGCGCAGGAACTGCTTCGCCTCGCGAGGAGGCGCCAGAAGCACCGTTCTCCCGGCAGCCCGACCGTGAGCAACGGCCTGTAGACTGTACCTGCCTGTGGGCTCCAGGACCCATGCTGCCTCGGGACGCGCCCACCTGGCGATCTGCGCCACGCCTTCCGCCGTGTTCGGAAACGTCCGCTGGGCGAGGGGTCTCTGCGTTCGGTCGCAGAGGCTGCACGCAAGCTCGTTCTTGCTCACATCAATGCCAACGACTATCTCGGGGATCATGATACGTTCCTTCCTTGCCCCCGACCAACTTGCCGACCATTGGCGGTCATAGACGCCGGTCTCCTCATCGGTGGTGGGCACTGTGGACCTGGTGTACTCGACCTGTCCGTCTCATGCGGACGTAGCCTTCAGGACCATCACCTACAGTGTCCACCACCAGGCCACCATCATACAAGTAGCGAAGCGTACCGAGACCACCACGCGTCGAGCGCACACCACGCAGTGGCACAGGCTGGAAGGCTACGCTGCCGCGCACAGGCTGGAAGCCTATGCTACTGGCCGGCAATGCGCGAACCCGGTGATCGAGTAGCGAAGCGCATCGAGATCACCATGCGCCGAGCGCACACCACCCAGCTGCACGGGCTGGACGGCTACGCTGCCGCGCACAGGCTGGAAGCCTATGCTACTGGCCGGCAATGCGCTAACACGGTGGTCGAGTAGCGAAGCGTATCGAGACCACCACGCACCGAGCGCACACCACCCAGCTGCACGGGCTGGAAGTCTATGCTACTGGTCGGCACAGGCTGGAAGGCCTACGCAACCGGGCACAGGCTGGAAGCCTATGCTACTGGCCGGCACAGGCTGGAAGCCTATGCTACTCGATGCGAGTGACGCCTCCCATGAAGGGCCTGACCGCTTCCGGGATCGTCACGCTGCCGTCCTCGTTCTGGTAGTTCTCGAGGACCGCGATGAGCGTGCGCGGTAGTGCGAGCCCCGAGCCGTTCAGGGTGTGGACGAACTCGGGCTTGGCCCCAGGCTCGGGCCGATAGCGTATGCCGGCGCGGCGCGCCTGGAAATCCGTGAAGCAGGCGCACGACGAGACCTCCAGCCATTCGCCGCCGTCGCCGCCGCAGGCCGGCGCCCACAGCTCCAGATCGAACTTGATGGCCGACACGAACGACAGGTCACCGGTGCACATCTGGACCACCCGATACGGGATCTCCAGCGCCTTGCATACATCCTCGGCGTCGCCGATCAGGCCGTCCAGTTCGGCCCTCGATGTTTCCGGTGTGCAGAGCTTGACCATCTCCACCTTGTCGAACTGGTGGCCCCGCTTGATGCCGCGGACGTCTCGCCCCGCGGACATCTTCTCGCGGCGGAAGCAAGGGGAGTAGGCCACATAGCGTATGGGGAGGTCGGCCGCGTTGAGGATCTCCTCGCGGTGGATGTTAGTGACGGGCACCTCAGCCGTCGGCACGAGCCAGAGATCGTCCTCAACGTCGCGATAGAGGTTGTCGCCGAACTTCGGCAGATTCCCGGTGCCCACGAGGCAATGCTCTTTCACAGCGTATGGCGGATAAACCTCCGTGTATCCGTGCTTGCGGATGTGAAGGTCCAGCATGAACGAGATCAACGCACGTTGCAGCGCCGCTCCCTGGCCCTTGAGGAGGTAGAAGCGTGAGCCGCTCAGCTTCACGCCCCGCTCGATGTCCAGTACCCCGAGCCGCGCGCCGATCTCCCAGTGCGGTCTGGGCTCAAAGGCGAAGCTACGGGGCTCGCCCACTATCTTCACCACGATGTTGGCACTCTCGTCCGGTCCGCATGGCACCTCGGGGAGCGGGAGATTCGGGATTTCGAGCATGAGCGCCTGCTGATCTGCCGCGACGGCATCCAGGAGGGACTCGGCCTGGGCGATCTTCTCGCCAAGAGCGCGCATTTCGGCCTTGCGGGCCTCGCGCTCGGTCTCGTCCTTCAGCTTGCCGATCTCCTTCGAACCCGCGTTGCGCTCAGCGCGCATCGCGCTCACCTCGGTTTCGAGGGTCCGCCGCTGCTCGTCAAAGACGAGCACGCGCTCAACTAACTGAGGATCTGCGGCGACCTTACGCAGTCCCTCGCGCACCAGGTCGGGCTGCTCCCTGATCAGACGAATGTCCAGCATTGCCTTGCTTCCTCCCGGCGTAGCATCCGTGCCTGCAGGTATACCCCAGCACTCGGTGTGAGCCCGCGCGTCTCGAATCCTGTGATGGCGGCCACCAAGCCCGGCCGTGCGTGTCATATCTTGGGAAGGTCGCGAAGCGGCGGCACAGCGACTGGGGAGGGCGACGTTCATCACAGACGGTGACATGCAGCCCGGCCCGGTACCAAGCAGGAGGGACGAAGCACCAGATCGAACGGTGTGCCGATGTGGCCGGGAAACCAACACCGGGCCTCCGCGTCGCGGAGGTGCTCAGGAGGGCGAACATGCGCACAGTCGGTCCGATCGTAGCACTGGCGGTCCTGATTGGTCTCGGACCGCCCGTTGCAGTCGCAGACGAGGCCCCGCTCGTGGGACCCGTTCTGAACCTCGACACCCCCGCCGTGCCGGAGAGCGGCAAGCTGGCGTCTTCGGGCGCCCTGCGCCTCTTCGGTTCCAAACAGGACGGCGTTTTCGCCGACCTGCGCCTGGACTACGGGCTCGGCACCGGGCTGGCAGCCACGCTGCGCGGTACTGCCGGTCCGCGGAGAGTATACGACGGCGGCAGCTTCATCATCCGTCACGGCGGCAACGACGCCGAGCTGCTGCTGCGGTACATGCCGCCCGGTACGGCCCGTTGCGCCGCTGAGATCGGCGTGAGCTACGCCGACACCCCGGCCCAGAAGGATGTGTTCCCAACCGTTCAGTTGCTCCATGAGAGAGAGCTCAGCCCCGGTCTGTCGTTGACCCTGGCGCCTCGGGCCGTGTTCATCGAGGACAACACGCTCGTCGGCGTCGGCGGCGGTCTGGCCTGGAAGCTGACCGACACAGGCGAGCTGGTGGCCGACGTGACCGCCATCGTCCACGGCGACAACACGTACAACACCGACACCGGCGCCCGAGTGCGGCGGGCAGTGTGGGGCATTGCGCTCCGCCTGAAGCCGACCGACGACGACCGGAACCGCACGATCGAGCTCGGCATCACCAACGCTCTGGGCGGCACGACGGGCATGAGCCTCACGCCCGGCCTTGGCGGCAGTGTTGCCGGGTTCGTGGCGTACGGATGCCGGTACTGAGGGAGGCCGAGCAATGAACCACATTCGAGCCTCGCTGCTCGCGTGCACAGCCGCTCTGCCGGCGCTCTATGGTTGCGGCGGCAACGCGCCTTACTCGCCGATCATCGGCGGACCCAACGCCGACATGACCCTGACCACAACTGCGTCGCAGGTCTCGGTGCCGCTCGGCCAGACTGCGGTCATCGCGCTGGAGGTGAAGGCAATCGGCGCCTTCACTTCTCCCACGACGCTGAGCTGTACCGGTCTGCCGTCGGGCAGTTCCGTCTCCTTCTCCCCCGATGCGACCCTCACGCCGACGACATCCGGGAGCGGTTTGAGCATGGCCGTGCCGACTTCCGCTCTGAGCACGACCGACTACCCGCTCACGGTGACGGCGACGGGCGGCGGCCTGACGCGGACGCTGGCAGTGACGCTCAAGGTCACGGGACTGACAGTCGCCATCGCCCCGGGCGCGCAGGACCTGATCCTCGGGCAGACCGTCCAGTATACGGTCACCGTCACGCCCGTGAATGGGCACACGGGTGCTGTGTCGCTCGCGGTGACCGGGCTGCCGTCCGGTGTCAACGGAAGCCTTACGCCCGATAGCGTGAACCTGACAAGCTCCAGCCCGGTGCAGGCGCAGCTCACCCTGTCGGCGCTAATGCCCGCAGGCCCGGCGTCGGGCCGAACGGCAGCATCGTCCTATCCATTCACGGTCACCGCTACCTCGGGGCCGTTGATAGCTTCCGCCGATGCCTCGTTCGTGCTCATTACGACCGGCGGCATAGACGCGGTGATACGGTGACAAGGAGCGGACAATGAACAGGCATCGCATCGTTTGGGCGTTCGCCATCGCGCTGACCGCCGTGCTGGCCGGCTGCGGCGGCGGGCAATCGCGAAGCGCCACAGGGCGCGTTTCACTGACCGTCGTCTGGCCGGAGCGCACCAGGCTTATACCGCAGGCCACCGAGAGCGTTGTGGCTCGCCTGACCGGTCCCGGCGGCTACGATCAGCCCCTGCTGTTCGTTCGCGCTACGGGGCAAAGCGAGGTCACGCAGCAGTGGCTTGACCTCCAGCCGGGAGCCTACACCCTCGCCGGCAAAGCCCACCCGGTTGCGGACGGCTCGGGCACCGCTCTCGCATCCGGCAGCGCGGGCGTCCAGGTTGAACCGGGGGTCACGAAGTCGGTTGTGGTCACGATGAACAGCACCATTGACCACGTTACGATCACACCCGCCGATCCGAGCGTGGTTGTGGGCGGGACCCTTCAACTGACGGCAACGGCCTACGACGCTGTGGGCGCCGTTGTCCTGACGACGCCGGGCAAGCTCGACTGGACTACGACGACCGGGAACCTCCTCACGGTGAACGGTACGGGGCTGGTGACCGGCGTGGCCGCGGGCAGCGGCGGCGTGACTGTGACGGAGACCGAGTCTGGCAAGGGCGCGAGCGTTACGGTCAAGGTCGAGGAGCCGTCACAGGCCCGTTACTACATATCCGTTGCCGGCGCCCAGAACTACATACTTGGCGCAAGCGATCCCTGGCTCTCGTCTCCGGTCTACTACGAGCCGACCGGGGCCGAGGCGCTCGCCGTGCCCCTCGCGGTCGCCGTGGACGGCCAGGGCCGCATCTACATCGCGGATCGCAACGCCGGCCAGATCGTCCGGGTTGAGGACATGACCGGCGCGGGGAGGGTCGCCTTCGGATCGTGGGGAACGGGGCAGAACCAGTTCCGGAACCCGTCGGACGTGTTCGTGGACGGGCAGGACGTGATCTACGTCGCGGACACCGAGAACGGCCGCATCGTGCGGATGGACGACATGAGCGGGGCCGGATGGACCGAGTACTCGACCATGGGCTGGCCCCAGGGCGTCTGCACCGACCAGAACGGGCGGATCTACATCGCCGACAGCAACCGCAACTCCATCATCCGCATCGGCGATATGACGGGCGCCGATCGGGTCGAGCTGGGGCCGGTGTGGGACGCGCAAGCCGTGCGTGTCGGGCCGTCCGGGCGAATCTACATGGCAACCATGAGCGGGCTCGCCCGATGCGACGACATGCAGGGAAACGGCTGGACCGAGGACACAGGCGTTAGCCCGCGCAAGATCGCGCTGGACTCCCAGGAGCGCATCCTCTTCACGTCCGGTGACGGGAGGGCGACTCGGTACGACAGCATGACCGATCCCGACCCGGAGACCTTCGACTGCGGCGGCCCAGGCCTGGACGTCTGGGGCATCGCGGTGTACGAGCCTCCCGTGCCGTAACTCCACGAGTAGCATAGGCTTCCAGCCTGTGCAACGTTGGGACACGGCCGCTCGGTGGTCGAGT
>Ga0172375_10012796_pt1 | contig 10492 bp, 5 predicted proteins | sample LakKiv1m_FD_114537 | JGI IMG/M metagenome (GOLD analysis project Ga0172375, IMG submission 114537) | Freshwater microbial communities from Kabuno Bay, South-Kivu, Congo - kab_092012_11.1m | ecosystem: Environmental > Aquatic > Freshwater > Lake | place: Democratic Republic of the Congo...
TAAATTATTAAACCAAACAGAACAATGGTTAATGGTGCGCCAAAATTTAGAGAAATTTAATTTAGATTATTATCGCCCGCTTGGCAACCCGACAAAATTTATTCATGCGCTTATAAAACATTTTTCCCGCTGCAAAGACGAAGAAATCTGGCCAGAAGATTATCTAAAATATGCGGAAGAATTAAAAATAAATTTGGATAATATGGAAGCTGGAAAAAATTCAATTTCCAAGAAACAATTTCCAAATAAATCACAAATTACAAATTTCAATAACCAAAAAAATGATGATCATCAAAAAGAAAATTCTATTGATGTCAGTGAAATAGAAAGATTAGAAGAAATTTCCAACGCTTATCATACTTACCAGCAACTTTTATTAGACAATGAAAGTTTGGATTTTGGCGATTTAATAAATTATACCTTAAAACTTTTTCGCTCCCGACCACATATTTTAAAAAAATATCAAGGACAATTCAAATATATTTTAGTTGATGAATTTCAGGATACAAACTTTGCACAATATGAACTAATAAAATTATTATTAAATAATGATAAAAATTTAACTGTTGTTGGCGATGATGATCAATCAATTTATAAATTCAGGGGCGCCAGTGTTTCCAATATTTTGCAGTTCAAAAATGATTTTCCAGAGTCAAAAGAAATTTATCTCACAAAAAATTATCGCTCCACGCAAAATATTTTAGATTTAGCTTATAATTTTATTCAATTAAATAATCCAGAAAGATTAGAAATAAAATTACAAAAAAATGTAGGGACGTATTGCAATACGCCCCTACCAAACGGTATTACACCAACGCCTAATTTATCTAAAAAATTGATTGCTAACAGTAATGAAGTTGGAATTATTGAACATCTGCATTTTGCCTCCGAATCAGAAGAAATAAAAGGAGTGATAAATAAAATAATAGAATTATACAACCAGCAAAATAAAATTACTTGTCATCCTCGCGGAAGCGAGGATCTCCTGGTTCCAAGAGATTCCCGCCGGAGTTTACCCCGCACTTTGATGCAGGGCGGGAATGACATCAAAGAAAATATTTCCTGGAACGATTTTGCTATTCTTATCCGCGCCAATAATCAGGCAGAACCATTTCTAAATGCTTTGCGCTTGGCAGAAATTCCTTTTAATTTTGTGGCCAGCAAAGGCTTATACCAAAAAGAAATTATTTTAGATATCTTTGCCTATCTAAAATTATTGGATAACTATCATGAATCAACTGCTATGTGGCGTATTCTTAATTTGCCAATGATTAATATCCAGCATGAGGATATTTTGGAGATTAATCGCTATGCCAATCGCAGAACATATTCATTATATGAAGCCTTAAAAGAAATCAATGTCTTAAAAAATTTAGAGCCAGAAACAATTCGCAAAATTAATAAAATTTTAAATCTTCTTGCTAAGCACACGGCCTTGGCCAAAGAAAAATCTGTCAAAACAATTGTGCTGCATTTTTTGGAAGATTTTGGCTATAATCAATATTTAGTGCAAAAAAACGATATCTTTTCTTTCAATCTCATTAATCAGTTGGGCAAAAAAATAGATCAATTCGAGCAGTCGTCAACTGATAAGTCAGTAAAAAATTTTATTAATTTGATTGAATTAGAATTAGAAGCAGGTGAAGAAGGAAGTATGTCAAAAGAAATGGAAGAAGGACCAGAAGCAGTAAAAATTATGACTGTCCACTCTGCCAAAGGCCTGGAGTTTAAATATGTGTTTATTGTTAATTTAGTTGCTAAAAGATTTCCCTCAATAGAAAGAGCAGAGCCAATTGAAATTCCAGATATGCTCGTTAAAGAAATCATTCCTACTGGCGACATTCATCTGCAAGAAGAAAGAAGACTTTTTTATGTGGCAATGACAAGGGCAAAGTGCGGATTATTTTTTACTTCAGCAGAAAACTATGGCGGCAAGAGTAAAAAGAAATTATCAAGATTTTTGTATGAAATAGGACTTACAGATGATGTCATTCCGAAGCCGATGTTATATCGACCGAGGAATCCCGCCATTAAACCACGGCGTTCCTCGGTCGTTCCACTCCCTCGGGATGACAAACATTCAAATCAACATTTCTCCTACTCCTCTCTTAAAACTTTTGAAACATGTCCTTATCAATATTATTTATCTTATGTAGCGCATGTACCAGTAGTGGGCAAAGCAACTTTTAGTTTTGGCAAAACAATGCATACAACTTTGCAAAAATTTTTCTCCTTGATTAAAGAAAAAGAAAATTCAAGACAAGGAGGATTATTCATAGAAAAACAAAACACTCATTCGGCAAGCTCGGGGGAAGTTGTTCAGTCGGGTGAGCAAAAAACACTTCCTAACAGAGATATTTTATTAGACCTATATCGCAAATCATGGATTGATGATTGGTACGAATCAAAAACACAAAAAGAAGAATATAAAAAACAGGGTGAAAAATCTTTAAAAAATTTGTATGAACAATTGATGGAAAAAGGTGTGCCAAATGTTCTATATCTTGAACAAAGATTTAATTTTAAATTAGATAATTATACTATTCAAGGCATGATTGACCGTATTGATAAAACAAAACCAGGATTAATTCTTCTGGACTATAAAACTGGCAGTCCTAAAACTGAAAGAAATTTAGAAAAAGATCAACTTTTGATTTATCAAATGGCCGCTGAAAAAACTTTCAATCAGCCAGTGGCAGAACTTGTTTTTTATTACTTAGATAATAATACCGCAGTCTCTTTTTTGGGCAAAAGCGAGGAAATTTCAAAAATACAAGAAAAAATTTTAACACTCATCAAAAATATTTCTACCAGCGATTTTACAGCCACGCCAGAAAAAAATAAATGTCATTATTGCGATTTTAAAAATATCTGCCAATATAGAATAATTTAATTTCCAAGCACCAATTTCCAAGTTCCAAATAAATTACAAACCTCAAATTACAATTTCCAATCACTTTTTAATTATATTGATATTTGAATTCTGGAAATTGAGATTTATTTGGAAATTGTATCTTGGAAATTGGAAATTATTTTATTTTTATGTCTTTCATTGCCATCTCCAATATCTTAGGCAAATCAATCAAAAAACAGGGTTTGGCTCATCAAATCCAAGCATCTTTAATTTGTGAAGAATTTGATAATATTCTCAAAGAAAAATGGGGAGAAAAAATTACGCCCCATGTACGCGCACTTTACTTTAAGGATAACATTTTGACCATTGCCTCCCTTTCTTCAGTGGCTACTCAAGAAATCAGATTTGCAGAAAAAGAAATTCTGGAAAAAATAAATAAAAAAAATGGGAGTGACGCAATTCAAAAAATAAGATACCTAACATAAATAACATAGGGGACATGAATTGCCCCTACAGATTAAATTATCAATCTTTATCCTCTAGCCACTGCCAAACCATAAATTTTTTCTGCGCCAACAGATTTCAAAACACGCGCGCATTCATTCATTGTTGAGCCAGTGGTCATTACATCATCTATAAGCAAAAACATCTTACTTTTGACAATGCCAGTCACTCCGAAAGCTCCGCTAATATTTTTCTCTCTCTCAAAACTTTTTAAGTTTACCTGCGGTTTGATATTTTTTATTCTCTTTAACACATCGGTTTCCATCTGCATTGCAAAATTATTGGCCAAAACTTTCGCCAAAAGTTCGGCTTGGTTAAATCCGCGCCAAGATTTTCTTTTTTTATGCAAAGGCACTGGTAAAATTATGGCTTGTTTTAATTCAGGATAAATGGTTAATAAATAATTAAATTTTATTATCATTAGCCGAGCTAAAAAGTTGGCTAATTCTTTTATAAAATTATATTTATAACTATGGATAGCTTTCTGCAGTAATTTGCTTTCCCAGTCAGAGGCAATAAAAAATCCGTCCAAATATGACGGAAAAAAATCAGTGGTTTCAAAAAAACTTTTATTTAAAGGCAGTCCTTGAAAACAATTTTCGCACATCCAAACATTAGACAGACCGCAACCCAAGCATTCAATAGGAAAGAATATGTCTAAAATAAATTCTTTTATTTTCTTAAACATACAAAAATGAAAAATCCAAGCATCAAATTACAAATTTCAAATAAATTACAATTTCCAAAATTATTTTGTTTTTGATTTTAACTTATTGGAATTTGTAATTTTGGATTTGTAATTTATTTTTCCCTAACCCCTATCTTATCGCTAATCCATTTTTATCCCATTCCAAATTTACTTCACTATCTGATTTTATTTCTTTATTTATTATTTTTTCCGCCAAGTTTACTTCCACTTGCTCTTCAATAACATGCTGGATGTTGCGCGCGCCGTTTTCTTTTGAAAATCCTAATCTAGCCAATCCCTTGATTGCTTTTTGAGAAAAAAACAATTTAATATCTTTATTAATTTTCAAGCGCTCAGCCAACTCTCTTAACTGCAAATCTGCAATTTTTTCTGCTGCTTTTAAATCTAAATTTTTAAAAACTAAAATTTTATCCAACCGACCCAAAAACTCTGGCCTAAATTTTTCCTTAACCGCCCTAATAATAATGTCTTCCTGATCCCGCGAAGGAAGTGAAAAATTCTGTGCCTTTTTACCCTCTTGGCCGCTAAATCCCAAATTTCCTTTTTCCAATTCCTTATTGCCTAAATTTGAAGTCAAAACAATAATTGTATTTCTAAAATCAACTCTCTTGCCGGCGGCGTCTGTTAAAATTCCTTCATCTAAAATCTGCAATAAAATATTAAATACTTCGCTGTGGGCTTTTTCAATTTCATCAAACAATACCACGCTATAAGGATTACGTCTGACTGCCTCTGTTAAACGGCCGCCTTCTTTATAACCAATATAACCCGCTGGCGAACCAATTAAACGAGAGACGTTAAAACTTTCGCTAAATTCTGACATATCTAAATGTATAAGCGCGCTTTTTTTGCTATTGCCTTTAAAAATTTCCTCTGCCAAAACTTTTGCCGTTTCTGTTTTACCAACTCCGCTCGGACCCAAAAACATAAAACTTGACAAAGGGCTGTTTCTGCCTTTTAAACCAGCCTGGCTCCGCTTTAAACAAAATGATATTTCTTTAAGCACCTGTTCTTGGCCCACAATTTTTTTTGCTAAAACTTTTTCCAAATCCAATACCCTCTCTCCACTCTCCATAACCAAGTTCTCTTCTGGCATGCCAATAATTTTTGCAATCACTCTTATAATATCAGACGCCTTAATGCTTCCAATATATTTTACAGAAGCGCTCTCGGCCTCCAATTTATTCTCTAATAAAGAAATTAAATTCCAAATTTCATTAATTTGATTTTTGATTTTTAAAGCATCTTCATATTTTTCTTGCCTTATCATATCTTCTTTTAATTTATCAAGATCTTCTATTTTGCTTTTCAAAAAATTAAGCTGGCGTAAATTCTCATTAACAGCTCCAGCCTTGATACGTGCGCCGGCCGACGCTTCATCAATTAAATCAATAGCTTTATCTGGTAAAAACTTTTCTGGCAAATATCTCTCTGATAATTTTACAGCCGCTTCAATCGCTTCCTCAGTAATCTCAATTAAATGATGCTTTTCATAATTTTCTTTAATGCCATTTAAAATTTTAATAGCATCTTCAATTGAGGGCTCTTCAATTTTAATCGCCTGGAATCTTCTTTCAAGAGCCGCGTCTTCTTCCACATATTTTTTATACTCGCTAAAAGTCGTGGCGCCAATGCACCTTAATTCTCCGCGCGCCAAAGCTGGTTTTAGGATATTGGCGGCATCCATTGAGCCGCCAGGCGCCCCAGCGCCCACAATATTATGCAACTCGTCAATAAATAAAATCACCTCTGGGCGATTTTTTATTTCAGCCAAAATCTGCTTTAAACGCGCTTCAAATTCGCCGCGCATCATTGTGCCGGCCACTAAAAGACCCAAATCCAAGGCATAAATTTTTCTATCTAATAAAAAATCCGGCACAACGCCTAATAAAATTTTTTTAGCCAAACCTTCCACTATTGCAGTTTTACCAACCCCGGGATCGCCCAAAAGCACTGGGTTATTTTTTGTCCTCCTTGACAAAATCTGTATCAAGCGCTGTATCTCATCTTCTCTGCCAATAACCGGGTCAATATTTTTTTGTAAATTTTTATCAGTTAATTCACGGCTAAAAAATTCCAAAACAGATTCTTTTTGAATCTTGCCAACATTCCGCTTTTTCTCATTATCTTTTTCTGTTAAACCACTGCTCCCTGGTGAAAAACCTTCCATATCTTCTACCAATTCTCTTATTAAATTATCTGCCATAAAATCATTGGTTAAAAAAGCAATTTTGCTAAGTTGGCCCACTGTCTCTGTCATAACTTTAAAATTTTTTGTTGATTTAAAAATTATTTTTAATTGTTCTATTACTTTTTTGCCATCAACTCCATAGGTGCCTAAAATTCTTTGTGCTTCCAGATGATCAACATCAAAAACAGCAAATAATAAATGTTCGGTGCCAATATAATTTTGGCCAAACTCCCAGGCAATTAAGGTAGAACGCTCTAAAACGCGCTTTACAGCTTTGGAAAAATTGATTTTGGGCATAAGATCAACTGATGTTTCTTGGTTCAAAAATTTTATATTCTGTTCTCTCGCTTTAAAACCAGCTTTAATCAGAATGTCCTTTGCCAAACATCCTTGCGTTTTAACTAATGACAAAAGCAAATCTTTGAGATCAATTTCTTTTTTGACGCGGCTCAAAGCCGATGCTTCTGCCAAAGCGAGCACTTTGTTTAAGCAAACGGTAAATTTTGGAAAATTATTAAGCATATTTTTTCAACCTCTCCCCATAAGTCCCTCCCCTAATTAGGGGAGGGCACTTAAAAACTCTTTTAGAGTTTTTAAGCATGGGTGAGGTCTTCTTACACCATTTCTCTTAACGCTTTAATTCTTTCTTCAATTGGCGGATGAGTGGAAAATAATTTTGCCAAACCCCTGAAAGCTTGCGCACCAAACGGGTTGGCTAAATAAAGATGCGCTGTGGCATTGGTTGCTTTTTTCATAGGCAGTTTATAAACACTAATTTTTTCTAAGGCTCTGGCCAAACCTTCTGGATAACGGGTTAATAAAGCGCCATCAGCATCAGCTAAAAATTCTCTTTTTCTAGAAATTGATAGCTGCATCAACTGAGCCATAATTGGAGACAAAATTACAAACACCAAACCCGCAATCATTAAAACTCCGCCTAATTGTCCGCCTTCTTTTTCTGAACTCCCGCGTCTGCCAAAAAATCTTGAACGCCAGAATGTATCCACTGCTAAAGTCACAAGCCCCACCAGGACAATAATAATCATCATAAGCCTTATATCATAATTTTTAATATGAGACAGCTCGTGGGCAATAACACCTTCTAATTCTTCGTTTTCTAAACTGGCGATTAAACCCGTGGTTAAAGCAATAGCGGCATAATTGGGATTCCTGCCGGTGGCAAAAGCGTTGGGAAAATCATCTTTGATTAAATAAACTTTTGGCATTGGCAAACCGGCAGTAATGGATAAATTTTCTACTAAGCGATAAACATATGGATTATCAGTTTGTTTTAATGGACCAACGGCGCCAGCGGTTAATAAAGCGATTTTATCTCCGGCAAAATAGCCAACTAAATTTAAGCCCAAAGAAATTACTAAAGCAATAATTAAAAAATCTAATGAATTATAATAATAAGAAAAAAGATAACCAATGGTTAAAATCAAAATCATAAATCCAGCCATAAGGTAAAATGTTTTACGTTTATTAGAATCTATTTGGGAATACATAACATTTAAAATTTCCAATTTCCAAGATACAATTTCCAAATAAATTTCAATCCTGAATTGAATTCAGGACAAAATTCAAATATCAATTAATAAAATCATTAGAAATTGAAATTTGTAATTTGTGATTTATTTGGAGATTGGGATTTGTATCTTGGAAATTGTAAATTAAAACTACTCTTTTAGAGTAGCATAAATTTAAAAAAAATGCAACTTAAAATTTTATGACAACTGCATTTTATAAACCTTGCCATCGTTTTTATTCCAGAAAAAAAGATAATTGCCGCTCTCGCTTAAATAAAGTTTTTCAATGTTAAATTTTTTTCCGGTTTCATCAATTGGCTCGGCCACTAATTCCTTTAATCCAGTTGACAAATCAATTCTATAAATCAAATCTTCTGTGTCAGTAATCAATTCTGGATAAAGACCAGCGCCTTCTCTTAACTCTCTTGGCACTGCACAGTACACAATTTTCTCGCTTTGAAAAACACATTTGTCAACCCAAGTTGAAAGACCCAAAGAAAATTTATGATTGCCAATTGTGTCTCCTTCTGCATCAGCTATCCATAAACTGGGATTATAATTGTTTTGTCCTGACACTGCCTGATAAAGTAGACGCGCGCCAGAAGGCGACCAAAGTCCTTTGAAATTGCTGCCGTCAACAATTAATGATTTAAAATTTTCTCCTTTAAGCCCGATAAAATAAACTTCTGTTTGGTCACTGCCAATGGGCTTTCCAAACAAAGCCACCACTTCGCCTGTTGGGGACCAGGCGACTTGCACTTCTCCCGCATTATCGCCAAGCTCTTCAATTAAAGTTGTGCCAGAACCATTGGGATCAGAAACTGCTAACCAATTATTATCTGTTTCACTAGTAATATGTTTATAAGCCACTTGACCTAAATTATTAAATTCTGGTTCAGTAATTTCTTTTTGTAAAGTCAATTGCTTGTTTTTTATAAAATCATATAAAATTTTATTGCCATCTGGATATTCAATAATGGCTTTGGTTTTATCATTAGACCAATAAACATTTTGCACTTGATAAAATTCCTTATCGCTAATGGCAACTTTTTCACCCTTATCATTAATATTATAAAATTTATTATTAAGCGGATTGTAAAAAATAATACCTTGCCCGCTTGCGGATAAAATTGGGGAGACAACTTTGTCAACTGTAATTGGCAAAGCAACTGCTTGACCTTTTAACCCAGCATTGCCAACAGGAGCTCTGCCTGTAGTCTGGCCGCCGCCAACACCACCGACTCCAGTATCGCCGCCAGTTAAATTATTTTGTGCATTGTCTGCACTTGGTAAGTTTCCTCCTTGGCCAATAAATCCTGGCTCTCCAGGTCTTGGTTCTGGTGAATAAAAAAATAAATAATAAATTCCAAAACCCAAACCGAAACAAAGTGCTAAAAATAATATTATTAGCAAAATTTTTTTAAAATTGAGTTGTTGAAGAATGAAAAAATTCATAAATTAACTTTATTTTTTAGAAGAACATCTTGTTATATCATTCCAAACACAGCCTTTAAGGAATTGGCGGCATCTGTGAGCTTACACAAGTATTAGTCAACCATTTGCATGGCCCAATTCCACAATCATCCCTGCCACAACTATCTTCGTTTTTATAATTTGAGCAAATTGATATTTTGCTACATAAATTATTTTCTTGATCACTTCTATCGGCGTTTGGTCCGTAATTAGAAACTTCCACTGTGCCATCATTATTAGCACAACATGCATAAGATGCTCCATAAATCGCTCTTTTATCTCTTCCAACACAATATATGGAAGCGTTAGCCACAGAATATGTTTTTTGACCATCACCAGACTCTTGCCAACAAACATCCTTTGCTTTAATATCAGAACACGAAATTCTTATTTGATTTGTTTTATTACAAATAGAAACCGTATTATAAACACATTCGTCAGCATTTAAACTATCTAAACCCAAAGTATCTTTTCTTAAAGCACAACCATATTTTTTTAGATATTCTTGGATAATAACATCTGCGTTATCACAACTTTTTTTATCATTATTAATACATAATTCTGAACCACTATAACAAAAAGGTAAGGCACCAAAAGCATACTGATAGCATATCTTTCCGTCTTCACACCCCCCACTCCCCCAGCAAGTTTTTAAATTATTTCCAAATGCATCTTTAGTGTCCTTTATTTCATATTCCTGACCACAATTACCAGGACCTGCTTTAAAATCCTCTACTGGTCCTTGGGCATTGGCAGGCAGTTTTGGCCTAATCAACGTTGTCGCGGTGCACCAATTGCTTGACTGCTGAATGGTTTTAACCTGACTTGGCTGCGTTAATTGCAAATTCACCAAATTCGGATTAATGGTGTATAAAATAGCATAAGATAATAAAGCCAAAATCAAACCAGACACTGCTGCTTTAATAGTATTTTGCGCCTCGCCAATTGTGCCAGGATTGCCAGCTGCCAAAATCCAGCGCACTCCGCCAATCATAATCATAATCACAGCAATAATTGCAATAATGCCAATGGAAAAACTATATGCTTTTTTAATAAACAATGGCAGATTTGATTCAACATAATAACATTGCCTTTGGTCAGGCTCTACCTTACCATTTTTCATAACATCAACATAATAAGTACAACTATGCACATATTTTGGTATTGGCAAATAAATCTGCAGGCGAATATATTTAGTACCGCCGCTTGACACTGGTGAAGGAGAACCACTA
>Ga0172375_10012801_pt1 | contig 10488 bp, 10 predicted proteins | sample LakKiv1m_FD_114537 | JGI IMG/M metagenome (GOLD analysis project Ga0172375, IMG submission 114537) | Freshwater microbial communities from Kabuno Bay, South-Kivu, Congo - kab_092012_11.1m | ecosystem: Environmental > Aquatic > Freshwater > Lake | place: Democratic Republic of the Congo...
CGTGGATCAGTTCCTCGATGCGCGCGGTGGCGATCGGATCGAGCGCGCTGCACGGCTCGTCCATTAAAATGACCTCGGGATCGACGGCGATGGCGCGCGCGATGCACAAACGCTGCTGCTGGCCGCCGGAAAGCTTAAAAGCCGACTCGTTTAACCTGTCTTTTACCTCATCCCAAAGGTGCGCCTGTCTCAAGGATTCTTCTACTTTTTGCGCTAACGAATTTTTGCCCGTTTTGGCGTGCAACCTTACGCCATAAGCGACATTATCAAAAATAGACAGGGGCAAAGGCAGCGGCAGGGCAAAAACCATACCCACTTTCCGGCGCAATAACTCCAAATTAATTTTGCGGATATCCTGATCATCAAATTGGATCTCTCCCGACATCCGGAAGTTCGGCTGTAAATCATTTAAACGGTCAAGCATCCTTAAAAAAGTGGTTTTGCCGCTATTAGAGGGGCCGATCACGCTTAAGATTTCATTTTTGCGCACCTCTAAACTAACCTGCCGCAAAGAATGCAAATTGCCGAACCAAATATTAAGATCTTTAATATTAAACTTTACCCCGTTAGGAATTTTTTCTTGATATTCCTTTCCTAAGGAAGCTTCTGCTGATTTTATATTTCTAACAAGGCCTACCATTTCTTCCTCTTTCTAAATTGATAACGGATAACTATGGCTACCAGATTCATAAACAAAACCATCGCCAAAAGCACAAAAGCCGTGCCGTACCTTATCTTCTCTTCAACATTAGGCACCTGGGTTGAAATAACATAAAGGTGATACGGCAAAGCCATCGCCTGGTCAAAAACAGTTTTGGGCAGCTGCGGCAGATAGAAAGCTGCCACGGTAAATAAAATCGGCGCGGTTTCGCCGGCTGCCCTGCCTAAGCCCAGGATTGTCCCGGTTAAAATCCCGGGGATGGCGTTAGGCAAAACAATGTGCCTGATGGTCTGCCATTTGCTGGCCCCTAAAGAAAGGCTTACTTCGCGAAAAGACTGCGGCACGCTTTCCAAGGCCTCGCGCGAGGTAGTAACAATAATCGGCAGAATCATAATGCCTAAAGTAAGCGACCCCGAAAGGATTGAAGCACCGAATTTAAAAAATACCACAAACAGCGCCAGGCCAAAAAGCCCGTAAACTACCGAGGGCACGCCGGCGAGGTTAACAATTGACAGTTTTATCAAACGGTTTAAAAAATTATCTTTTGAATATTCGCTTAAATATATCGCCGCCAAGAGCCCTACCGGCAAAGCGAAGATAATTGCCCCGCTGACTAAATATAAAGTCCCGATGATCGCAGGATAAATTCCTCCGGCGCGCATACCCTGGCGGGGAATATCCGAAATGAATTGCCAGCTTATCGCCGGAATGCCTTTTTGAATAATAATCACCACGATTAAACCCACGGGAATAATAATTAACAACGTGGCGAATAATAAAAGCGCAAACGCGATATTTTGGCTGCGGTGCGGATTCCTCATTAGCGCCTTCTATGCAGAAACAAATCTGCGGTTACGTTAATCGCAAAACTTATCACAAACAAAACTATGCCAATCGCAAAAAGAGCGAAATAATGCTCGCCGCCTACAACCGCCTCACCCATCTCCGCGGCAATCGTGGCAGTCAGGGTCCTCACCGGAACTAAAATGCTGTTTGGAATAACCGCGGCGTTACCGGTAATCATCATTACCGCCATCGTCTCGCCGATCACCCTGCCGATACCCAGCATAACCGCGGCCAGTATTCCGCTTGAGGCAGCCGGCAGCATCACCCGCCAGATACTCTGCCAATGGGTTGCCCCTAATGCCAAGGCGCCTTCTTTATAAGTTTTGGGGACGGAATAAAGCGCGTCTTCGGCAATGGAAACTATCGTCGGCATCGCCATAAAGGCAAGCATAATTGAGCCGGATAACGCGGTAAGCCCGGTGGGCAGATGAAAAATATTTTTAACCAGCGGCACCAAAGTAACCATACCGATAAAACCTAAAACTACGCTGGGGATAGCGGCTAAAAGCTCAATACCCGCTTTCAGGATTTCTTTGGTTTTTAAAGGGGCGACTTCGGCGATATAAACCGCGCAGCCAACGCCGATGGGGATAGAGATGATTGCCGCGCCGACAGTAACCAGCAAAGAGCCCAGGATTAACGGAAAAATTCCCAGCTGAGGCGGCTCGGAGATAGGATACCAGCTTTTGCCTAAAAGAAAATTAGAAGGGCTTACGTTTTTAAATACCGCAAGCCCTTCTCTGAGCAAAAATAAAAAGATAAGAACGACGAAAAATATGGAAACCAATCCGCAGATCAAAATCAGCTTCTCAATAAAAAACTCTTTTATTTTCCGCATAAATAATAATCTAATAAACCTGCTAACTCCTTTTAACTATTCCGGATCACAAACATATTATTTATTAATCGGCACAAAATCCGTAGCCAGAACAACCTCCTGGCCTTCTTTAGAGAGCACAAAATCCGTAAAACTCTTTACTAAACCGGCGGGCGCCCCATTAGTATACACAAACAACGGCCGCGATATCGGATACTTACTGCTGACCACATTCTCTATAGACGGAGCAATATACCCTGACTTTTCATCCTTAGCCACCAATATAGGTTTCTGTTTGGCGGATATATACCCCATACCGTAATACCCTATTGCCGCGGGATTACCTGCGGCCTCATCGGCGATCGCCTGGGATGACGAGAGCAATAAAGCCCCCGGCGCGAACTCTTCTTTGCCGGCGGGATTATTTTTTCTTAAAACATGTTCTTTAAAATAAACGTGCGTCCCTGAATTAACTTCGCGTGAAAGCAGCACGATTCTTTCGTCCTTGCCGCCAACCTCTTTCCAGTTAATGATTTTTCCGGTAAAAATCCCCGCCAGCTGATCTAAAGTAAGCTTATCAACCGGATTAGCCGGGTTAACCACTACCGCCAAACCATCCAAAGCCACCTTAATCTCTACGGGATTTATGCCTTTTTGCTTAGCCAAGGCAATTTCTTTATCCTTGATATTCCTTGAGCTCATGGCAATATCGCAGGTCCCGCTGATTAAACTGGAAAATCCCGTGCCTGAACCTCCTCCGGTGACCGCCACAAAAGCGCCGGTGTCTTTTTGCATATATTTTTCCGCCCAGGCCTGGCCTAAATTAACCATCGTATCTGAACCTTTAACTTGAATGGAACTTTTGTCGCTTTTAGCAGACGCGCAAACCGTAATCATAAACGCCAACAGGGTAAAGATAAACTTTTTAAGCATAATCGTCCTCTTTCTTTTTAAAATACGCCTCAAGATTGTTTAATTATTTTAACAGATAAAGCCGCGTAAAACAATGGAAAAACCTCTTACAAACCCTTACAAACACTTACAGATTATTATAAAATTTATAGGTCAATAAAGCCGTTTCGGAAATAAAGCGTTTGGAATTTTTTGCGGTTTTATCATTATGCTTGACCAAAACACAAATAAGAAAATTTCCTTTTCTGGTATAAACTATCCCTACATCATGGCAGATGTGCCTTTCCAGGCCGGTTTTATGCGCGACAAAAGCCCCATCCCTGGGGAGCCGCCTGGGGATCCGGTCGTTAATTTTCTGCTCGCCCAGTAAAATCATACAACGCCCGGAAATATCCTTGCTCAAAAATTTATTTTTGTAGAGCCGCTCCAGCAAAAACGCGCAATCCGCCGCGGTGGTATAATTCTCAATGCCGTTTTTTCTCCCTGAAAAATTCATCATTTTACGGATGATATTGGTATTTTTCAAGCCGATTTTTTTAAAATAGGCGTTTAATTTTTCATACCCCATCAAGGTTATCAGCGCGTTAGTCGCGGTATTATCGCTTTGAGTGATCATCGGCTTAAACAGCTCCTCCACGTAAAAACGCGTGCCCGCAGGCAGGCTGCCTAACACCTTTGAGCCGGATACCCTCTCGCCGGATCTAAGATAAACTGCCTCCTGTAAATTAATTTTACCCTCGGAGGCAGCGTAATAATAGGAAAGCATAATTGGAATCTTCACTAAACTGGCCGCCGGCATTAAATAATCCTGGTTAAAATTAATCTCCCAGCCGGTGTCTAAATCTTTAACCGCCAGAGCCACCGTGCCTTTAAAGCGCAAAATCCGCCCGCCCAAATCAGCTTTAAGGTTTGCCCAGGCGGATTTTCTTTTCTCCAATAAAACTCTTTCTGCGGAGATTAAGCGAAATTTCTGATATATTTTATAAGAAAAAAATGCCGCCAGGCAGGCGAAGGCTAAACAGATGAACAGGAATATTAACTTCTTTTTCATATTAATACTATCCGGCTACCCTGTGGATAACTTAAAACTAATTGTGCGGATAAAATATAATCTTGGCAGGTTATGCCAAGATTATATTTATTATCTAACCGCCAGGCGCTTCGGGCTTCCTTAAATTATTTAAAAAATGTGTTGGACGCTATAAATGCCGTAAAAACAATGGAAACCATTGACATCAACTTAATCAGAATATTCAAGCTGGGGCCGGAAGTATCTTTAAACGGATCGCCTACGGTATCTCCCACGACTCCGGCTTTATGCGCCAAAGAGCCTTTGCCGCCGTGCTTGCCTTCTTCTATGTATTTCTTGGCATTATCCCAGGCTCCGCCGGAGTTTGCCATCATAATTGCCAGGACAAAACCACTGGCAGTTGCCCCGCATAAAAGCCCTACTTCAGCTTCAAGCCCGATAAAAATTCCCACCAGAATCGGCGCGGCAATCGCTAATAAGGACGGCGGAATCATTTCTTTTTGCGCCGCGGCAGTAGCGATGCTTACGCAACGAGCATAATCAGGTTTTGCCTTAGCCTCCATAATACCGATAATTTCCTTAAACTGCCTGCGCACTTCCACTACAATTTTCCCGGCAGCCCGGCCTACTGCCCGCATAGTCATTGAGCAAAAGAAAAACGGCAGCATTGCCCCGAGGAATAAACCTACCAGCACGTTAGGGCTCATTAAGCTCAGATTCATCTCTTTGCCGAATAAAAGCACCTGATCGCGATAGGCGGCAATCAACGCCAAAGCAGTTAAAGCTGCTGAGCCGATAGCAAAACCTTTGCCGGTAGCAGCAGTAGTATTTCCTAAAGAATCTAAGGCATCGGTCCTTTTTCTTACTTCCGGAGGTAAATGCGACATCTCCGCGTTTCCGCCGGCGTTATCCGCGACCGGGCCGTAAGCATCCGTAGCCAGAGTAATGCCTAAAGTTGAAAGCATCCCTACCGCGGCAATAGAAATACCATAAAGCCCCGCATTCGGATTAGCCATACCGCCGGATAAAATATAACTGGCTAAGATGGCGGCACCCACGATTAAAACCGGGATTGCCGTGGACATCATACCCACGGCCAAGCCGCCAATAATAACTGTGGCCGGGCCGGTCAACGCCTGCTCAGCAATAAAACGCGTAGGCTTAAAACCGCTGGAGGTATAATATTCAGTAACCAGGCCGATTAACACGCCGGCGGCTAAACCCACTAAAACCGACCAATAAATCCCAATATGCTCTACCCCTAAAGTGCTTCTAATTAAAAAATAGGATATGACTGCGACTAAGAATGAGCTGGCAAAAACGCCTTTTCTCAGCGCGGCTAACAATACTTTCTGATTGGCCTCTTCTTTGCTTTTAACAAAAAAAGTGCCGATAATTGAAGCCGCCACCCCTACTGCCGCCATAACCATCGGCACCGTAACCCCGGCAACGCCTAAGCCAGCGGCAACGCCTAAAGCGGAAGTCGCGACTATTGAGCCGACGTAAGATTCATAAAGGTCCGCGCCCATACCGGCAACATCGCCGACATTATCGCCGACATTATCGGCAATGACCGCCGGGTTTCTGGGATCGTCTTCGGGAATACCGGCTTCAACTTTTCCTACCAGATCCGCGCCGACATCCGCGGCCTTAGTAAAAATACCTCCGCCGACTCTGGCAAAAAGCGCCTGCGAGCTGGCGCCCATGCCAAAACAAAGCATCGTAGAGGTAATCGCGGATATTTTATCCGTGCCCAGGGGAATGGCGTGGCAAGAATAATACCAATTTAAAAAATAATACCAGATGCTTAAATCCAAAAGCCCCAGGCCAACTACGGTCATGCCCATAACCGCGCCGCTGGAAAACGCTACGCGCAGGCCGGAGTTAAGGCTTTTGCCTGCCGCGGCAGCTGTGCGGTTTGACGATTTAGTGGCAACCGTCATCCCGATAAAACCGGAAAGCCCCGAAAACAAACCGCCGGTTAAAAAAGCAAACGGCACGAAAATAACCAAATAATGGTTGAGCGCCATTGCGAATAATATACAAAATACTACCGCAAAAAATAAAGAAACGCCTAAATACTGCCTTTTCAAATAAGCCTGGGCGCCGATTCTCACCGCTGAAGCAATCTCTTTCATTTTATCCGTGCCTTCATCCTGTTTTAAAAGCCAGGCCACAAGGTAGACGACGAAAGACAAAGCTAAAATAGAACTCAGCGGCGCCAACAACAACAAATCAAATCCTTGCATTGAATCCTCCCGTATAGTGTTATTTAATTGCTTAAATTAATTTAAAAACAATTATTTTTGAGCTTGCTGACTTTTGTGAATTATACTTCTTCTTGAGTTTTAATGCAAGAGTTTCTTTAGGGGTTTGGCGCCGGATCCTGTAGAGCCGCAATATTAAGCCGGGTAATTCCCAATCCGCTTAGAATATCCAAAATGTTAACCACTTGCTTAAAACGCACTAACTTGTCCGCGCGTAAAACTACCATCAGCCGCGGGTTACTTTTATATTTAGGATAAATCTTATTCTTTAATTCCCTGACCGTCACTAAATCCTTGCCTACATAAAGCATGCCTTCGTTAGTTAAAGTAAGATTAACCTGTTCTTCTTCGCCCATGGCCGATACGTTTTGCGCCTTAGGCAGTTTAACCTCTAATTTCTGCACCCGGAACGGCTCAAAAGTATAAAGCAGGCTGAATGATATAAAGAAAAAAATAAACATATTCAGCACGATATCCGTCATAGCCACGGATTCTAAGCTTAATAAATAAGCGCGCTTTCCGGAAATTTTCATTCTTGATTTACAGTTACTTGTTTTTCTCTTCCGCCAGGGCTTCCACCAGCTGAATCGCGTGGTTGGTCAGGTCATTGGCGATATATTTTATACGGTTGATAAAATAATTATACACCAGATACAGCGGTATGGCGATAGTCAACCCGGCGGCGGTAGTAATCATCGCTTCATAGATTCCGCCGGCAAGCGCATTAACCGTAATATTCGCCCCGGCATGTTCCCAAGACATAAACGCTCGAATCAGTCCGGTAATAGTCCCTAAAAACCCCAACAACGGCTCAACCGCGATAATCGTCGCTAAAAATCCCAATCGTTTTTCTAATCTCTGAATCTGGTTATTACCCACCTGTTCTAAAATTTTTTCCAGCCGATCCGAAGTTAAAGAACGCCTCTCTATGCCCACCTTAAAAATTTCCGCGATCGGGAAATTAATATTCTTTTCACACAGTTCAACGGCAGCCGGCAGCGACTTATTTTTTATATTCCTGAAGATTTGCTGCACGAATTCATGGACATTAACGGAGTTGAGGGTTTTAAAAACCCAAAGCCTCTCTAAAATAATTGCCAGGCCAAAGATTGAGCCTAAGATTATCGGGATCATCACCGGCCCGCCCTTGATCAAAAGAGTAAACATATTAAAACCTCCCCTTTTTCATAAATTAGCAAAAACGTTTACTAATTATAAGCCCAACCCTCGTTGAAAACAACTAATTATTTAATTCAACTGCATCCAATCTTTCAACACCGGCTGATAACCTTTGGCCGCAAGCATCGCCTTTATCTGCTCCACGTCCCTGGTATCCGAAATTTCAAATTGCGGCAAATTTGAATCCCCGTCGTAAATTACCGTATGCCCTCCCACTTTAGTGGAAGACCCCGCGGACATACGCGTGATCCCCAGCGGTAAAAGGTTTTCCCTGAGCCTGGAATCCTCCCGCGTGGACAAAGAAATACCCAAGCGCGGCAGAAAAATCCTTAAAGCGATAATAATCTGCGCCAGATTCCTGTCGCTGACATCATTTACCGGCTCAAATTTTCCCAGATGCGGCCGCAGCCTGGGGATAGAGGCGCCTATCTCTACATCACAAAAATTATCTTGAAGGTATTGCGCGTGCAAACCCAAAAAGAAAATTTCCTTCCTCCAATCGTTTAGGCCCAATAATGCCCCTAGGTTAACGCTCCTGATACCGCCGGAAGCTGCCCTCTCCGGGGCGCCCAGCCTGAAAAGATAATCTTTTTTAGGGCCGGCTTTGTGCACTGATTCATAAACTTTTTCATCATAGGTTTCCTGATACAAAGTCAATCCGTCTACGCCGGCTTGAACAATCTGCGCGTATTCATCCGCGTTAAGCGGGTATATTTCCACGGATATGGAACTAAAATGCCTTTTTAATACTTTTATGCAATCCTTAATATAGGTTAATGGGGTTTTCTCTCTGGATTCCCCGCTAAGAATCAGAATATGCCCTAAACCGGTTGAGGAGATTTGCGCGGCTTCAGCCTCAACTTCCTTCAAAGTAAGTTGTTTACGAATAATCTGATTATTGGCATTAAACCCGCAATAAGCGCATTGATTGTCGCAATAGTTAGATAGATACATCGGGGTGTAGAGCTGAATTGACTTGCCGAAATATTTTTTCGTCAGATCATGCGCTTTTTGCGCCAGGGCCTCCAGGCAATCTTCGGCAGCCGGAGCAAGCAACGCTAATAAATCTTCCGCGGCAGTTTTATCCGCCCGGCTGGCAGCCATAACTTCTTGCGCGGAGATATTAGAAAATGTTTTCGCAAAAGGGAAATCTTTATATTTTAAATAGGCCTGGTAATAACTCATTTTATTTTGGTATTCTTGCTACCTTAAGAAACCGGTAAGCGGCGATGAAGGATTTGCCTGCTTGCTATCGGATGCCAGCCCGGCCAAATACGCGCGCCTTCCGGCGCCAACCGCATCGCTAAATGCTTTGGCCATATTTACCGGATCGCCGGCTATGGCAATAGCGGTATTAACCAGCACGGCTGCGCAGCCAAGCTCCATACATTCGCAAGCTTCGGACGGGCTGCCCAAGCCCGCGTCAACTATAACCGGGATTTTTACCTCGCGCGCCATTATTTCAACCAACTCCCTGGTTTTAATTCCCCGGTTACTGCCAATAGGCGATCCCAACGGCATCACGCAAGCTGCGCCGGCATCCATCATTCTTTTGGCCATAGATAGATCGGGGCTCATATATGGGAATACCGCGAAACCTTCTTGGGATAGGATTTCCGTGGCTTTTAATGTCTCCAGATTATCCGGCAGAAGATATTTATTATCCCGAATAACCTCAATTTTCACCCAATTACTCGCCGGTGAAATAGCCCTGGCCAGCCGGGCAATACGCACAGCTTCATCAGCGTTCCTTGCCCCGGAAGTATTCAGCATAATTACGCATTGTTTAGGTATATAATCCAAAATGTTTTCGGTTTTTGAGCCGGCGTCTACCCTTCTTAAGGCAACTGTAACTATTTGCGCCCGGGCGCTCTCCAGGGCAGACCGCATTAACGCGTAGCTGGAAAATTTACCGGTGCCGATAAACAGCCGGTTAGCGATTAATTTCCCGCCGATATCCAATAAATCTTCCATTTCAACCTCCGCCCATAAAACCAATTATTTCCACCTGGTCATTTACTTGCAAGGTAATCCCCTGCCATTTTTCCTTGGGTATAATCGCGAAATTATGCTCAATCACGATCTTCTCGGAAGACAACTCTTTACTTTCAACTAAAGCTGAAAGTTTTAATTTTTCCGCAATTATTTCGTCTCGGCCGTTAATTTTTATAATCATTGCCCTCCTCCGTTTCCCGATTAGCTGGGAAACAGTTTCCGCTTTGAATTGGAAACAGTTTCCCTGCCTGCCGGCAGGCAGGCAACTCAATCGGGAAACTATTACCAAGCTAAAGCGGAAACTGTTTCGGTTTTAGCTTATTAATTTTATCTTTAAAAATTTTAGAGCGCGAAACAATGTCCTCAGCCTGTATTATACCTCTAATTACTGCTATTGACCTAACGCCTTTTTTTAAAATCTCATCTAAGTTTGATAAATTAATGCCCCCGATAAAAACCAGCGGCTTCTGAGAAATTCCTAACGCAGATTTTATGCCTTGAGCGCCTAAAAAATAATCTTTTGTCTTGGTCGGAAAAACCGGGCCAAACGCTATATAATCAACATCATCCTGATTGGCTTTTTCAATTTCCGATAATGAATGTGTGGATATGCCGATAATTTTATCTTTTCCGATAATATTCCTGGCCTCAATTACGCTACAATTTTTCAAATCCTCCTGGCCAAGATGCACGCCATCGGCGTTGCTTTCTTTAGCGATAAAAGGGTCATCGTTTACGATAAACATAACTTTATTCTCCGCGCAAAGTTTAGCCAGCTCGC
>Ga0172375_10012803_pt1 | contig 10488 bp, 7 predicted proteins | sample LakKiv1m_FD_114537 | JGI IMG/M metagenome (GOLD analysis project Ga0172375, IMG submission 114537) | Freshwater microbial communities from Kabuno Bay, South-Kivu, Congo - kab_092012_11.1m | ecosystem: Environmental > Aquatic > Freshwater > Lake | place: Democratic Republic of the Congo...
AGGGTTGAGACACTGCCGTTTGTCTCCGGCGGTGGAGCAGAAATTAGATTCTGTTACGGCCCATATGGGAGAGGAAAAACACATTTCTTGAAATCACTCCAGGCCCAAGCTCGCAAGGCGGGTTTTGTGACGGCCTATATCGACTGCAGGGCCGAACAGGCACCATTTGCTTCACTTGTCGATACCTATCGGCTGATTGCTGAAAGGGCATTACCCCCAGGAGACGATGAAGATGAGGGGATAGAGGCCGTCATCCGTGCCAGCCTCTCCCGCAGAACCAACACTGGTTCTCTCATTCGATCGGTGAAGAGGGAAGATAGGCTAGAGCTGGGATTCAGAAATCTGGTCATCGCGTACCTCGACGCCATAGTAGCCCAGAATTACGATCTCCTTACAAACCTGGGGTCTTTTCTCAGGGCTTCGACGTCATATCGTTTTCCCATGAGTGAACTCTACCGTACGTATCACACTCTCCCCAGGCCTCTCGGGAAACTCTCTTTGCGAAACGCCAGTCTTTGGATACGCTCTCTTGGCGCTCTGCCGTCTGCCCTCAACTATCCAGGATTCCTGATTCTGTTTGATGAGACGGAAAAAGCAACCACATGGCTAAACTTACCATACGCAAACAGCAGCAACATCTCGCAAACATACGTAATCTCGTCGACCATGTCGCAACAGGGATGTTCAGTGGATGTGCTTTCTGTTTCGCAGTGGTTGAGGAGTTCAAGGAACTGGCGGAAACCAATCTCGAGGCCCTGGCTCAACGCATCGAACGAGTTCATTCCCAAGAGGTAAACCCTCGAGCTGTCTGGACCAGTCTGGATGAACTGACATACCCGTCACCGGAACACTCTGATTTCTTCCAAATCCTCGGGGAAAGGGTAATCGACATCGCAGTGAGAGCAGGCATGAATCAGTCGCATGCGGAAGAGCTGAGGCACAGGTTTGGGAAGATGGCTGTCTCATCAGCCCAGGATATTTCCGTGGGGGCAGTCAGAGAATTCGTCAAGTCGGCTGCAGCGGCAGCTGCGCCGCTTATAACCGCATCGCGGGGAGGAAGTGCTCATGCCTGACGATAACACCTTGGAATTGTGGGCCCGGCTAGGATCGGAAGGAAAGGCCCCCACCGACATAAGCAAAGCTGACGATGCGGTGAACCTTTACTCCGTGGGGATCGAGCCATGGATTGATCGCCTATCACGTACCTATCTGGAGAAACTCTGTAAGAATAACGCCCACTTCAAACTAGTCATTGCCCCATATGGTGGAGGTAAAACCCACTTCCTGGTGTCACTCGGTGCCCGTGGACTACGAGAGCACTATGCGGTTTCATACATTGGCTGCACCGACAACATCAGGTTTGATAATTCCCTGGAGATTTACCGTGCGTTTGTAAACTCTATAGCCATTCCGGGGTTTCAGGACCCCGGCTTGGGCACACTCCTCAGTGACGGGGTGATTGCACACGTAACCAACCTAATTAGCGAAAAGGCTCCAGACCCCGAAGCTGCCAGAAATATGTGGCTGAATACCCTTTTCAGGAAGGAGTATCCTGAACCAACATTCGGGCGAGTTGCTGCCACTGCTCTCAGAGAAATTATTGATCCCGAGAGTGCCAGAACAGGCGACGCAGCCTACCGATGGCTTCGCGGAGAAATAGATACCCTGACCAAGGATGAGAGATCCTACCTCCGTGTTTCAAATATACCAGCCAAGGAACGAAACGAATTCGGGCGACGCATGCTCCTCTCCATGACAAAATTCGTAAAAGAGGCAGGACTCAACGGAGTAGTCGTCCTTTTTGATGAAGTTGAAACGCTGTTCAGCGCCAAAGGGAAAGCTTTGCTGAGGGTGTTGTCGGCCATGAGAGTCCTCATCGACCTTCCCATGGGAGTTGCCGGAGGGGTACCTATGTTCGCTGCATTCTCAGCAGTGCCTGACGTGTTGGAGCAGTTCCCGAAGTACCCTGCGCTGCAACAACGGCTTGCGGTAGTGGGTGCCTCATTCGCTGAAGGGAACGATCTTGCTGCACAACTCGAACTTGGAGCTCTCGGATCACAGAAAGACCTGCTCAATTCGATCGGCCAGAAACTCCTACAGCTGGGTGAACGGGCACGAGACTTTACTTTTAATAAGGAGTTGCAGTACGGGAACATTAAACGCCTGGCCAAGGTCGCCGATGAGTGGGACTTGGATGTCAATGCTCGCCGCCTTTTTGTGAAGGCCTGTGTGAATATCTTGGAGCACCAGGTCATGAGCGGGGAACGCGAATATCCGGAGTCTGAGCTTCGGGATAGATATCGTGGATCGTTTGATCAGATAAAGAACACTGAGCCGGAGGATTTCGAACTGTGAGAGATGGATGGGATGCATTCCGAGGTCTGAAGGACTGGGTGAAGGGAATCTTCGAGTCCGGCGACGAGATAAAAGTCGGTGCCAAGGTAGTCCATCCCAGTTACGGTGAGGGAGTAATCGAGCAAATTCAGGGATCAGGACCCACGGCTCGGATCTGCGTCGATTTTGGATTTGCCAAACCTATCGTATCCTTGTCTGAGCTGCAGTTCGAGGGCAAGCCTGCTGCCCCTAGTTTACCGATGGAGCCCACTGAACCCCAGCAGACCTCGGAAATCCCGCCCCATCCCTCTGAGTCAGGGCCTGACCCTGAACCCGCGGTGGCCGAGACTGTGAGCCCAACCCCTGATGAAGCGGATCACGGAACACCACCGGAACCTCCGAAGCAGATGACCGAAATCGAGATCGAAGCAAGAAAAGGGATTATGGCTCTGAGATTGGGCCAGGTCTTGGAGTCACAAGTGCTCGAACTCAGCGTCGGTACGACGGACCTGGAACAACAACTTCACGATGCAATTACCAAAACAATCGCCAACGGGCCCACCTTCCTGCTCATCGATGCAGCCTGGGGGGCAGGAAAAACCCACGCTCTCACAATGCTGCAGGTGCTTGCACGAGAGACCAAGTTTGCCACATCGTACGTTGTCATGGATGGAGTATCTACTTCCTTGGCATTGCCCATGGAGCTCATGAGTGAGCTGATGTGCAGCCTGCGGTTTCCAGGCAGCACAAAATCAGCAGACCTATGCCATCAGCTTGCAAAGGCTAAGCAGGACGAGCGCATCGAACTATTGGAAAAGCGAGGTGCATTCCTCCTAGCCGACACCCTGAGTTCACTTCCTCTTGAAGCTTTTGATGACCCGGAAGTGCTGGATATGCTGACAGACTTCTTTTCGTTGCGGCTTCCTGCTACTCAGGCAAATAAGCAGCTCGCAAACATGAATTACAGGGCTCGCGTGAAGGGTATTAAGGCATCTCGACTGGCAGATAGGGTGCCTCGGTTTGCGGTTCTTCTCGGCGAATGGACGGTTTTTAATTCAATTATGGGCTGCAACGGGCTTCTGGTAGTAATGGACGAACTGGATGTAGAGTATGGCACCTCGGCTTATGGGACCCAGAGCGATTGGAAAACGATTAGTCGTCGACGAGAGTTGCTCATGGAACTCCGAAAGCTGACAAAGATACCCCTACTGATTGCTTTCGCTGCTGCCCCGGGCGATCCCTCTTTGGAACTCGAAAACGACCCTGTTAGGGATGTCATCGATTGTCTGGGCAATAAAGTCACCCACATCAAAGTGCCTTCACCCGGCGAGAAAGATCTGCGCTCACTGCTGGACCGCCTGGTGGCACTGTATGGCGATGCCTACGACGTTGAAACCGCTCCCTTCAACCAGAGCTCGTCGAACGTGCTTTTTCAAGAGCTCTATGACCATCATCTCCGCAACCCGAATGGTGTTACACGCCGATTTGTTCGCAGTGCGATAGAGCGCATGGATCTATTGCTCGGAACATCTCAGAGCAGGAACCACACCTCCACTAGATAAACTCCAGAAGAGGACCCATGGCATCAGACCGTGAGATCTTCAAAATGCTCGGTGACGCAGGACCTGCCTTCGTAGGGAGGTTCAAATCCCTGACAGAGGTCCAGAGACAAGCCATCCCAGCCATATTGTCTGGAAGAGACGTATTGGTGGCGTCTGCAACGGCTTCAGGAAAAACCGAGGCTATCGTCGCTCCATTAGTCGCCAGAGTGCAGGGGGTGAAGAAGCCAAAGACCGAGAAGGGAATCGTTATTTTAGTAGTCGCACCGACGAGAGCCCTTGTGAACGATCTTTTCAACAGACTCCAATGGCCTTTGTCGGAAACCGGGTGGCGATGCGGACGGCAAACCTCTGATCACAGCGACAAAACCCAAAAACCCCATGTACTCATCACCACACCCGAATCATTTGATTCGATGCTGTGCCGCGATATCGAAACGAAGAATGGATCGCCAGTGGGTCATCTTCTCGCAACAGTGCGGGGAGTGTTCCTTGACGAGGCGCACCTGTATGAGAATTCTGCGAGGGGCGATCATGTAGCGTGGCTTTTGGCACGGCTGAAAAGGCTCAAGAAATATGCCGTGAAGCAGGGGTGGATCTCGAACGAAACTATCCAGGTGTGTGCGGGGAGCGCAACGGTTTCCCAGACCTCGTCTTTGGGGGAAAGATTAATCGGATCTTCGGCTTCAGTTGTCCGTGTCGGGGGTGATCGGGAAATTGAAATGTATGTTCCAGGACCTCCTCGTCAATGGTTGACGATACGGTCTTCAGAGGGGCTGAATCCAATCCAAGAAGCACTTGATTCTATTCTCGCCTTTCAAGGAAAAGAGGCGGAACTGATTTGGGGCGCAATCGAAAACGGAGCTCTAGACGGCTCGCGAAAGGTGTTGATATTCGTCCCTTCGCGCCGACAATGCGATTTGCTGTCAGCAAAGCTCTCCGAGGTATTGGTCGACCGACGAAACGTGTACGTTTCAGGGCATCATGGTAGCCTGGACAAAACCCAACGCGAAGAGGCCGAAAAAATGTTCGCGCAATGCCGCGATGCAGTACTTGTCGCCACATCAACTCTGGAGGTAGGAGTTGACATAGGCGATGTCGACATCATCGTATTGATCGGTGCCCCTCCAGATACCTCAGCTCTCCTTCAAAGGATCGGGCGCGGTGGAAGACGCTCTGGATTGATTAAGATAGTTCCCATCCCCGAAAATAGACATGACCGCACCGCCCTGAGCAGCATGTTGCTCTACGCAACACAAGGCGTGTTGGAAACGGCTCCTCCGAGCAGGCGCTGGGGTGTTTTCGTGCAGCAGATCATAAGCCTCATCATGCAATCCGGCCGCAGGGGCCGCAAACCAGGTGATGTGTTTGAGCTGACTGAGGCGGTGTGGGGCAAGTCTGCTGTTTCAACAGCCGAAGTTGTCATTCAGCATTTGCTTACCGAAGAATTGCTCGTCCAGCAAAGGGATCGGCTTTTCTTGGGTGAGAAATTCTCAGACGGGATCTACAAATACAGGGCCTACTACCATTGTAACTTTGATGCCGGTGGACCAACAACGGCGGTGGTGGATCATTTAACTCACCAAACAATAGGTCATGTCTCGTCAGATCTGGTTGCTAAGAAAGGCCTTGCCATAGGGGGATCCACCGTCGATGTTGTGCATGGCGGAGAACAGATATTAGTCAAGAGACAAAAGGGCAAAGCATCCAATACATTTGCGTACGATGCCCGCCGACCACTGGTCTCCAAGTCCTATGCCGAACACGTCAGGAGAGGCCTTGGATTTGATGAAGATGAAACCGTAGTGTATGAATCCGAGAAATCAGGCCCTATCTGGTTTCATTTCGGTGGTGGATTGTACGAACGAGTACTTCGGCAATTACTGAAAGGGAAGGTTCGCGGCTCCTTTGAGGAGGGCCTAGCCCTTAGAGGAGAAATAGGCGAAGACGACATCCGGGACGTTTCCTCCAGAGGGCAGACTATTCGGGAAGTGGTTGACGAGATGAAACATGGGGTCGCCTATTACGTAGGAGCGGGGCGTTTCCATGCCTATCTTCCCGACCAGGTGCAAGCCGAAGTCATCTCCAGCATCTTCGACATCGATGGATTCATGAAGTGGGCCGCTTCCCGAACCGTCACCCCAGCACCTCCAGGATCTGCGCAGTGGTCCAAAATCACAGGTATTCTTTGACGAAAACCCTTTCGGATATGTGAGGCACAAACATGATTAGCGAGGCTCACGCTTACAAAGTCAGCATTGTACTGTTAACCCGGACAACAATCTCATATATACGGTCCCACGCTATCACTTGCCAGCCTCTTGGTCTCTTGCTTTCTCCTTCTTTAAGAGCTTCGGATATACCCGGCGTGCCACAAGGACATGAGTGGTCTTCCTGCCGCCACGGCCATCAATGAGTTTTGCTATATCAATTGGAGCCCTAAATTCAGGTAACGCTGCACACTCCAGTCCTCCAGACTTGGGATGACAATCCGAGGCAACTTCTCACGTGGTGTTTAAGGCATTCGAGCAGCCAGCCAGGGTCAAATTATGTCGATGAGATGCCCCACCGGCAGCCGTACGAGTCTAATTCTACCGTACAAAGCTCTCTATCATATTGTACTGGCGATATTATGCCTGCGTGTGTGCTTTTTCCTCTTATCTCCGAAGGGAGGTCTAGGAGTCATCAGTTCGAGCCATACCGATTGCGTCGCCTTGATTTTGCTCCTGTAACGCGCGTCACGCGTTCTCAAATTCCTCGCGAGCAATTGCTTGCCTTTCTTGCAAATCGTCCCAAAAAGACCCCCAGGTGCCTTCTCGTTCGTCTCACGCTGCGTTCAGAATTTTATGGATGACCGATATCGAAAAACTCTTACCCTCCCGATTATAGATGGCTTTCTTTTCAAGGTCACGAATGATTTGGCGCACAGACCTGCCCTTGCTTTTCAGTTTTCGTATCGTGAGGAGAGTCTTCTGCTCACACTGATTGGCGACGACCTTTCCTTCTCGGAACTCATACCCGTACGGCGGCTTTCCACTTACACGCTGACCAAGCGCTTTCTTCCTGTCGAGTGCAGCTTTGGTCCTTTCAGAAATCTTGCGGCGTTCTGCCTGAGCAAATCCTGCACGAAGCGTCATCATAAGTTCACCGTCAGCTGATGTACTGTCTACCCGACCTGAATCTGCCAAGTGCAGCTCTACATTCTTCTGACAAAGCAGATTGAGCAGATTCAGCGTGTCGATGGTATTCCGAGAAAGCCTGTCCAATTTCATGGCGATGAGATGCTTGATTTTCCTACCTGAGATGAGCTTCAGAAGTTTCTGGAAGCCGGGTCTGTCGCAAGATTTCCCGCTCATAGTGTCTACGATAACGTCAATTACTTGGAGACGATGGGTCTGGGCGTACTGCATGCAGGTGGCAAGCTGTGCATCAAGGCTTATTCCATTGGTCGCCTGGTCTTCCGTGCTGACGCGAGTGTAGATAACTGCTTTCATTGGCAACCTCATTAAATAATGATGCTGGGGGGTTACAGAACACTGGCATTCTTGTCAAGGGAAATCGAAAAAGAAGAACAATCGCGGTAACTTCCCTGAATTACATGGGATAGTGCGTGTTCGCTAAGGGAACGGTTAGCGAACAGCTTCGGGCTAGAAAATCGTGCCACGCCGAAGGGAGCGGGACCAAATTCATAAAGCCCTCGGCTCTTTTTCTTGTGCGGAGAAACCCCATCATATTTTCAGCAATAGTTCCATGTTCAACAGCGACACCCTGCAATTGCAGACAAACTCTCTCGGTACAATTCTTAGGGTCTCGACGACCCTTCGGTGGCAACGACGCCAATACTCTCGGCTCGTAAGGACGAAACTTCAATGGACTTGACAGAAGGGTCCTGGATGAGCTTGTCTGTGGTGGCTTGCAGCAGGCAGCCCGAACAGGATAACCCAGCGGCGAACCTTTTTTTAGTCCCGTGCGGTTGCCGAAAGAACACTAGACCCTTGGCGTCTTCCCATGGATAAAGAAATCTATCAAGTGGCTTTTCTCTTGTTAAGTGCGATCATTGTACTGTCGATATTTGCCTCACCGGAGATCGTGGTCGCATTCGCAAGGAGACGATGCCCCGCTTTTGGTAACTTAGGGGGTTCTTTTTCTTTATTTCTTGGGGCGGTCTCCATTGCAGGATTCTTGTCCATTGGGTTTCATCTCTCGTTCACATTCTTCATATTGTTGGCATGTGCGACGGCGGCCCTTCTGTTCTTCGTATTGGCTATGCTGGTCAAGAAGAATTATCACCTGTCGGGGTTTTCTTTGGAGAGCTTCTCATCGGAGAAGACCGATTCTGATCATGAGGATTCCAGAACCAATAAAAATGACAAAATTGTTTTCTACTCTGCCGTTACCGCTGCTGCCATTGCTGTCACGTTATTGAACACCAGTGATGCAGACGATGCAATGTACATCTCTGGTGCCTTAAGAATGATCGATTCCAATGCCCTGCACATTTATGACCCATCATTTGATTGCGAATCTGTCAGAGTTCACCCAGCATGGCGATATCTGGTTTGGGAACTCATCGGGGCAGCCCTGTCTAAATTACAGGGTGTTCATCCCGTAGTGCTATTCCATTCCGTGCTGCCTCCGATTCTATTAATTGTCTCGATGGCGGCGTACTTAAAGTTAGCACAAACGATCTTTGGGGATGATTACGCTTACTGGGGAGCCCTAGCCGTCCTATGCTTCTACATATTCTTTCTCGGTAGCCATTGGTCGCACGGTTGCTTCTTATGGACGAGACTTTGGCAAGGGAAAGCCGTATTTCTTCACATTTTATATCCCGTGCTCTGCCTCTCTTTGATCTCGTTCCTGAGGGCTGGTGGCATTCAGGACTACTTGACAGTGTTTCTGTCCCTAGTCGCATGCACTGCGGTTTCGGCTACCGCAATCTATTTGTCGCTCACCGCCACGGTCTTGATTACCATTTCTTTTTTGTTTTTTGCCGATATGAAGACAATGTCGTCTCGAGTTATTCTCATATTACCCTGCATGCTGATCCCGTCAGTAATCCTTATCGACATCACTCAAGGCGTCTTGGCACACTATGAAGTCCCGGCTATAATGAACGTAATAGCGTCGCAGACCTGGAAAGAGATTTTTCAAGGTTTTAGGGGTAATGATTTCGTCATCTCCATTCTGCCCTTGGTTGTTGTGGCAGTCGCATTCTTCGAAAAACGGAATGTTGCGAGACGCTTTCTTTTCACTTATCCAGTCCTGCTGGTCGCCACCGTACTAAACCCCATTAGTGGCGATTTCATCATACGTGAGCTTAAGGTATCTGGAAACTATTTCCGCTTCTTTTGGCTCTTTCCTTGCTCTCTGCTTTTTGCTTGGGGAGTTCTTTTTGTAGCAGACAGGTTAAGAGCATTGGGCTGGATCAAGATTCCGAGAACTCTATGCTACGTCATAGTAATACTGTTGGTAATCGGGACTCTTATTCCTACCAATGGATTCAATGTAAGATGTGGGGGAATAAGCGGCAAGAGTTTGTTGGGCGCAAACGTCTTCAGGCTTGATCCAGAGTACCTCCCTGTGCTTGAGTATATAGAACAGCGAACGAAAGAATCAAGGGCCTCTGTGTTAGCCACTGAATCAATTTCATGGGTAATCCCAATTTATTGTAAAAATGTTTGTCTTGTGTCGGCGAGAACGTCTTATATTGATTATCAATTTGGGCAGAGGGGGAGAGAGGATCAATTCGGAATCCGAAAAAGGCTGAGCAATGCCGTAAACAACCTCGGATGCCACCGAACACTGGAGGCTGATATCAGGAAACTCGAAGTTGCTCTGGTCGTAATCCCGAGCGACCAGCCCGATATTGCTTCCTGTTTCTTGGATCTCGGGTTTGTGAAAACATTTGAATGTCGCCCTTTCTTAGTACTTGAGAGATCAGCTGTTGGAGAAAGCTCCAGCTGCCCGGAAAAATGAAGAAAAAAGAGCTTCTATTTAAGGCTGTTACCATTATTGGCAGCGTGCTGATTGCGGCTGTCTCCAGTGAACTAATTGCAGTTACAATACTCCCAGACAGACACACCTATTGGATCTGGTATCCAAACATAAGAAAGGTCTTTTATCCGGAACCCAACATAATGCCAGGCGTATTCAGAGCGGCGCATTTCACTACAAACTCTCATAACTAAGGTGAGGCACAGCTGGCTTCGTTTTGATGAGACACTTGGTATCTTCCTAAGCTCATCAGCAGTAATGACTTTCTGTTTTCTCAGTACGGGACGCAAAGAAAGCAAGGGATGCGCGTGGCAGTAAACGTTCATTGAGAGAGCTTCTGCCAGAGCTCTTTCTCGGTACTCCTCTATTTGATGTGCAAGCTTCTGTACCATGGTGCACTCTCTATATAAAACATTCGTTCTCCTTGCAACAAAAATCAGTCCAACTTCATAAAACGCTAGTCGATTCTCCGCTGCCGGAGCAGCCTCTTTGCATTTTAGGAAGAAATTGGCTTGTTGAACCGTCGCGATGAATTCAGATGAGCGGCAAAGGTGTGCAAGAGCGTCATTCTCGATTAATCAAAGAAAACCTTACGAGA
>Ga0172375_10012805_pt1 | contig 10487 bp, 9 predicted proteins | sample LakKiv1m_FD_114537 | JGI IMG/M metagenome (GOLD analysis project Ga0172375, IMG submission 114537) | Freshwater microbial communities from Kabuno Bay, South-Kivu, Congo - kab_092012_11.1m | ecosystem: Environmental > Aquatic > Freshwater > Lake | place: Democratic Republic of the Congo...
CTCAAACCTTGCCCAGAATCAGGAACTCCAGCAGCGCCTTCTGGGTATGCAAGCGGTTCTCAGCCTCGTCCCAGACCACGCTCTGCGAACCATCGATCACTTCGGCGGAAACCTCCTCGCCGCGATGCGCCGGCAAACAATGCATGAAGACGGCCTGCGGATGTGCCACCTGCATCATTTCGGCATCGACCTGCCAATCGGCGAAAGCCTTCATGCGCTTCTCGTTCTCGGCTTCGAAACCCATCGAGGTCCACACATCGGTAGTGACGAGATCGGCGCCACGCGTCGCTTCCAGCGGATCGGCGAATTGCTCGAAATGCGCGGTGCCGAATAATCCGGCGCGCTCGGGCTCGACCTCGTAGCCCGGCGGCGTCGAGACATGTACGTTGAAATCGAGCAGCTCGGCGGCCTGCAGCCAGGTGTTGCACATGTTGTTCGAGTCACCGATCCACGCCACCGTCTTGCCCTGGATCGGGCCACGATGCTCGATGTAGGTGAAGATGTCCGCCATGATCTGGCAGGGGTGGTATTCGTTGGTCAGGCCGTTGATCACCGGCACGCGCGAGTGCGCGGCGAAGCGCTCGACAATGGACTGCTCGAAGGTACGGATCATCACGGCGTCGCTCATGCGCGAGATCACCTCGGCGGCATCCTCGACCGGCTCGCCGCGGCCGAGCTGCGAGTCGCGGGTGTTCAGGTAGATCGCCGACCCGCCAAGCTGCTGCATGCCGGCTTCGAAGGACAGGCGCGTGCGCGTGCTGGCCTTCTCGAAGATCATCACCAGCGTGCGATCCGTCAGCGGCCAGTATTTCTGGTAGGCCTTGAACTGCTGCTTGATGACCCGCGTGCGCTCGAACAGATAGTCGAATTCGGCACGACTGAAATCCTTGAACTGCAGGAAATGGCGTACTGCCTTCATGCTGCCCTCCTCAAGCGGCCAGGAAGCGCCGTGTCACCGTCACGACACCATCGACCAGTTCGTCCGCTTCGGCATCCGACATCACCAGCGAGGGCAGCAGGCGGATGACCTTTTCGGCGGTCACGTTGATCAGGATGCCGGCCTCGAGGCCGGCAGCCACCAGGGCAGCGCAGGGGCGATCGAGCTCGATGCCGATCATCAGGCCGCTGCCACGAATATCCACGACACCCGCCTGACCGGACAATTGCTCGGCAAATCGGCTACGGATACGCTCGCCCAGTACGACCGCGCGGGTCAGCAGGTTGTCCTCTTCCAGCACGGCCAGGGTCGTCAAGGATGCGACGCAGGCCAGCGGATTGCCGCCGAAGGTGGAGCCGTGATTACCCGGCTTGAACACGCCGGTCGCGGCACCCGCCGTCAGGCAGGCACCGACGGGCACGCCGGAACCAAGACCCTTGGCAAGCGTCATCACGTCAGGCTTGATGTCGGCATGTTGATGGGCGAACCACTTGCCGGTACGGCCGATGCCGCACTGGACCTCGTCGACCATGAACAGCCAGCCCTTGGCAGTGCAGATGTCGCGCAGGCCGCGCATGAATTCATTGTGGCAGATATTGATGCCGCCCTCGCCCTGCACCGGCTCGAACAGCACCGCGACGACGTTGGCATTATTGGCGGCAACCTGCTCGATCGCCGCGAGATCGTCGAAGGGCACGCGCACGAAACCGGGCACGAGCGGCTCGAAGCCGGCCTGCACCTTGCGATTGCCCGTGGCGGAGAGTGTCGCCAGTGTGCGGCCGTGGAAAGACTGCTCCATGACGACGATGGCGGGCTGATCGATGCCTTTCTGGTGACCGTACAGGCGCGCCAGCTTGATCGCCGCTTCGTTGGCCTCGCAGCCGGAATTGCAGAAGAACACCTCGTCCATGCCGGCCAGCGTCGCCAGACGATCGGCCAAGGCTTCCTGTTCGCGAACCTGGTAGAGGTTCGAGGTATGGATGAGGCGATGCAGCTGGCGCTCGAGTGCCGCGGTCAGGCGGGGATGGTTGTGGCCCAGCGTATTGACGGCGATGCCGGCCAGGCCGTCGAGATAGCGCCGACCGCTCGCGTCGAAGAGATGGCAGCCTTCGCCATGGGTGAATGCCACGGCCTGCCGGGCATAGTTGTTCATCAGGTGCGACATGATCCGCTCCGCGGTTTCAAACAATCAATCGGCATCCGGAAAACGCGACGGCGGCCTAGATTGCCTTGGCCGCCGTCGTGTCTTGATGCGGGGAAAAGATCATAAGTGAAAATCCGCGGGCTGTATAGATTTCGTTTCGATGCCACCATAAAGAAAACGGCGCGGGCACCTTGCAGTACCCGCGCCCGTTGCGGCGAATCTCGCGAAACCAGCCAGTGGCAGCTTACAGCGCCTTGATCGCGGCGGAGAGGCGGCTCTTCTGGCGCGCGACGGTGTTCTTGTGCACAACCTTCTTGTCGGCGATGGAATCGATCACGCTCTGTGATTCCTTGAAGACCGCCTGAGCGGCAGCCTTGTCGCCGGCGAGAACCGCCTTGCGCACCTTCTTGATCGCAGTGCGCAGTTCGGAACGCAGGCTCATGTTGTGGGCGCGCAGTTGGGTGGCTTGATGGGCGCGCTTGCGGGCTTGGGCAGTATTGGCCATGTGACGAAGCTCAGTTGGTAATCGGAAAGCGCGCGATTATATGAGGAGTTGCGCAGCAATGCAAGGTGCTTTTCCATGCTTGGGAAAGCAGGTGCAAGGCTAACATCCTGCCCCATGAACCTGCTTCGCACACCATGAACCTGCTGCGCACGTTGGCCACCGTCAGCAGCCTGACGCTGCTGTCACGCATTCTCGGCTTTGTCCGCGATTTTGTCATCGCCCGTTCTTTTGGCGCCGGGATGCTCACGGATGCCTTCTTCGTCGCCTTCCGCCTGCCCAATCTCCTGCGGCGCATGTTCGCGGAGGGCGCGTTCTCGCAGGCTTTCGTGCCGCTGCTGGCGGAATACCGCAACCAGCGCGGCGCAGCCGAGACCAAGATACTCGTCGACCGCGTCGCCACGCTGCTCTTCATCGTCGTGTCGGGCGTCGCCGCGCTCGGCGTCATCGGCGCCCCGGTGCTGATCTACATCTCGGCACCCGGCTTCGCCCCGGATGCGGAAAAATTTGCCCTGACGGTGGATCTGACCCGCATCACCTTCCCTTACATCCTGTTCATGGCACTGGTCGCGCTGGCGGCAGGCATCCTCAACACCTGGAGCCGCTTCGCCCTCCCTGCCTTCACGCCGACGCTGCTCAATCTTTCATTCATCGGCATGGCGCTGTTCGCCGCGCCGTATTTCGACCCGCCGGTGCTGGCGCTCGCGTGGGCGGTATTTCTGGGCGGCCTGCTGCAGTTGGCGCTCCAGTTGCCTGCCCTGAAAAGAATCGGCATGCTGCCGCGCTTCGATTTCGCGCCCGGCGATCCAGGGGTGCGCCGCGTGATGAAACTGATGGCGCCCGCAGTGCTGGGTGTTTCCGTCGCGCAGATCTCGCTGCTGATCAACACCATCTTCGCCTCGTTCCTCGCCTCGGGCAGTGTTTCCTGGCTCTATTACGCCGATCGTCTCATGGAGTTTCCAGCCGGCCTGCTCGGCGCTGCCCTGGGCACGATCCTGCTGCCCAGCCTGGCGAAGGCGCACAGCAGCAGCCGGCCGGAGGAGTTTTCCGCCCTGCTCGACTGGGGACTGCGACTCACTTTCCTGCTGACCCTGCCGGCGGCCGTCGGTCTCGCCTTGCTGGGCGTGCCGTTGCTGGCGACATTGTTCCAGCATGGCGCCTTCACGGCACACGACGTGCTGCAGACCCGCGCGGCGCTGGTTGCCTACAGCATCGGCCTGATCGGCCTCATACTCGTCAAGGTGCTTGCGCCCGGCTTCTATGCCCAACAGAACATCAAGACCCCGGTCAAGATCGCCCTGCTCACCCTCCTGGCGACACAGGCGATGAACCTCGCTTTCATCGTGCCCTTCAAGCATGCAGGATTGGCTCTCTCGATCGGACTGGCTTCCTGCCTCAATGCCACACTACTGTTCCGCGGCTTGCGTCAGCGTGCCGCGTATGTCCCGCAAGCAGGCTGGACGAGCTTCGGATGGAAGATCGGGTTGGCTTTGCTCGTGCTGACCGCGACGCTCTGGTTCGGCATGGGCAAGGAAACCGAATGGTTCACCGCGCCAACCTGGACTCGTGTGGCGCATTTGTCCGCACTGGTCAGCGCGGGTGCGGCGGTTTATTTTGCGACACTCTGGCTGCTGGGTTTCCGTCTGCGGGATTTCCGACGAAAGGGCACGGATTAATCTCCCGTGCCGTCCTGCCAGCGCCGACTTTTCATCGATCAAGCCAATAAAAAGGGCAGCCCCGTTGCCGGGACTGCCCTCGAAGCCGAGGCTCGCTGTGCTTAAGCGATCAGCGGAACGATCAGCAGAGCAACGATGTTGATGATCTTGATCAGGGGGTTGACCGCAGGGCCCGCCGTATCCTTGTAGGGATCGCCAACGGTGTCGCCAGTCACCGCCGCCTTGTGCGCGTCGGAACCCTTGCCACCATAGTTGCCTTCTTCAATGTACTTCTTGGCGTTGTCCCATGCGCCACCACCGGTGGTCATGGAGATCGCGACAAACAGGCCGGTCACGATCGTGCCCAGCAACACGCCACCCAGCGCACGCACACCGGCGCCGACACCGCCTACTGCAGGCATGAGGAAATTCATGCCGACGGCGACAACCACCGGCACCAGAACCGGCAGCAGTGACGGGATCATCATTTCCTTGATCGCGGCCTTGGTCAGCATGTCGACACAGGTGCCGTATTCCGGCTTGGCCTTGCCTTCCATGATGCCCTTGATTTCCTTGAACTGGCGACGCACCTCGACCACGACAGAACCGGCGGCGCGACCCACCGCTTCCATGCCCATGGCAGCGAAGAGGTAGGGCACCATGCCGCCGACGAACAGGCCGATGATGACCGCCGGGTCGGACAGGTCGAACAGGTAATGGACGCCGGACTTGAAGGCTTCCAGTGCGTGGGTAAAGTCGGCGAAGAGCACCAGCGCGGCCAGACCGGCGGAGCCAATCGCATAGCCCTTGGTCACGGCCTTGGTCGTGTTGCCGACGGCGTCGAGCGGGTCGGTCACGCCACGCACGGAGTCGGGCAGTTCGGCCATTTCGGCGATGCCACCCGCGTTGTCGGTGATCGGACCGTAGGCGTCGAGGGCGACGATGATGCCGGCCATCGAGAGCATCGAGGTCGCGGCGATCGCGATGCCGTACAGACCACCGAGGTAGTACGCGGACCAGATCGCGGCACACACGGAGAGGACCGGCCAGGCAGTGGCCTTCATCGATACGCCGATACCGGCGATGACGTTGGTACCGTGACCCGTGGTCGACGCTTGGGCGATGTGACGCACCGGAGCATATTCCGTCGCCGTGTAGTACTCGGTGATCACCACCATCAGTCCGGTCAGCACGAGACCGATGACGGCGGCACCATACAGGCGCATTTGCGAACCGCCACTGATGCCCATGACCTGGTCGAGCAGGTGATCGTCGATGACCCAGCCGGTCAGCGGGTAGAAGGCCACCAGGGCGAGCAGGCCGGCGACAATCAGGCCCTTGTACAGCGCGGTCATGATCTTCTGGCCAGGCGAGGCCTTGACGAAGAAGGCGCCGATGATCGAGGCGATGATCGAGAAACCGCCGAGGACGAGCGGGTACAGCACGGCGGAATCCGCCATCGCGCCGCTGGCCTTGAACAACAGGGCACCAAGCAGCATCGTCGCGACGGTCGTCACGGCATAGGTCTCGAACAGGTCCGCGGCCATGCCGGCGCAGTCGCCGACGTTATCACCGACGTTGTCGGCGATCACGGCGGGGTTGCGGGGGTCGTCTTCCGGGATTCCCGCTTCGACCTTGCCGACGAGGTCGGCACCGACGTCCGCTCCCTTGGTGAAGATTCCGCCGCCGAGACGGGCGAAGATCGAAATCAGCGAAGAACCGAAGCCCAGACCGACGAGCGGATGGAGGATGTGATCGAGGCTGTGATCGCCCTGCGTCGCCTTGAGGTAGGCGTAGAAGCCTGCGACGCCGAGGAGGCCGAGGCCGACCACCAGCATGCCGGTGATCGCGCCGCCGCGGAAGGCGACGTTGAGTGCATCATTCAGGCCCTTGCTCGCCGCTTCGGCCGTCCGCACGTTGGCGCGCACCGAAACGTTCATGCCGATGAAACCGGCCGCGCCCGAGAGCACCGCACCCAGAACAAAGCCGACTGCCGTCGAGATGCCGAGGAAAATGGCGATCACCACGGTTAGCACGACGCCGACCATTGCAATCGTCGTGTATTGACGCTTGAGATAGGCTTGCGCACCTTCTTGCACAGCCGCGGAAATTTCGCGCATGCGATCGTTGCCGGTCGGTTGCGAAAGAATCCATTGTGCGGAAATCCAGCCATACACAATCGCACCGATTGCGCAGACCAGCGCGAATATCAGTCCTGAAGACATACACCCCCCTTATTCAAGGAAAAAATACCCAACCACTCTGGAAGCCCCGCCCGCTACCGGCCGCGGCCGCAGCTTCCCCTGCTTGCAACGACTTAAAGTTTGAACTCCGGTAACTTCTTCGCCACCGCGACATTCTTCAATGTCACGTACTTCGGCAGCCCGTCGGTGCCGTAGGGCGGATAGTCCTCGCCCTTCATCAACGGCGCGAGGTATTCGCGGCACTTGGCGGTAATGCCGAAACCATCGCTGGTGATGAAGTTCTTCGGCATCATCTTCTCGACGTTGGCGACCTTGGACAGCGGCGCCATGCCCACCTTCCACTTGTAGGGCTTGCTGGAAACGCGTTCGACCGTCGGCATCACCGAGTTGTGGCCCTTGAGGGCGAACTCGACGGCCGCCTTGCCCATCGCGTAGGCCTGGTCCACATCGCTCTTCGAAGCGATGTGACGCGCCGCGCGCTGCAGATAGTCGGCGACACCCCAGTGGAACTTGTAGCCCAGCGCATCCTTGATCATGTTGGCGACGACCGGCGCGGCACCGCCCAACTGGGCGTGGCCAAAGGAGTCACGCGTGCCCTGCTCGGCGAGGAACTTGCCGTCGGGATAGTGACAGCCCTCGGAAACGACCACGGTGCAATAGCCGAACTTCTTGACCAGGCTACCGACCTTGGCGGTGAATTTCTTCTGATCAAACAGCACCTCGGGGAACAGCACCACGATCGGTAATTCCTGATCCTTGGTCGAGGCCATGGCACCGGCGGCAGCAATCCAGCCGGCATGACGGCCCATGACTTCGAGCACGAAGACTTTGGTCGAGGTGGCGCACATCGAGCGTACGTCGAAGGTGGCTTCGAGCGTGGACACCGCGATGTACTTGGCCACTGAACCGAAGCCCGGACAGTTGTCGGTGATCGGCAGATCATTATCGACCGTCTTGGGCACATGGATCGCCTGCACCGGATAACCGAGCGTTTCTGACAACTGAGAAACCTTGTAGCAGGTGTCGGCAGAATCGCCACCGCCGTTGTAGAAGAAGTAGCCGATGTTGTGCGCCTTGAACACCTCGATGAGGCGCTCGTATTCGCGCTTGTTGGCTTCGAGCGACTTCATCTTGTAACGGCAGGAGCCGAAACCGCCAGACGGCGTGTGGCGCAGCGCAGCGATCGCGGCGGCGGATTCCTTGGTCGTGTCGATCAGGTCTTCGGTCAGCGCGCCGATGATGCCATTGCGGCCGGCGTAAACCTTGCCGATCTTGTCCTTATGCTTGCGCGCGGTCTCGACCACGCCACAGGCAGAAGCGTTGATGACCGCGGTGACACCACCCGACTGCGCGTAGAACGCGTTCATTTTCTTGCTTGCCATGTCTTTCGTCCCCCGTCGCTTACTTCAACGCGGCGAAGGCGGCATCGCGCACGGCTTCGACCTTGCCCAGGCCGTTGATCTTGCGGTATTGCGGCGCGCCGGCAGCTCCACTGTCGGCCCACTTGCCGTAATAGCTGACCAAGGCTTCGGTCTGCTGGTGATACACCTCGAGACGCTTCAGCACGGTTTCTTCACGGTCGTCGTCGCGCTGGATCAGCGGCTCGCCGGTGACATCGTCCTTGCCTTCGGCCTTGGGCGGGTTGAACTTGACATGGTAGGTGCGCCCCGAAGCGACATGCACACGACGGCCGCTCATGCGGGCCACGATCTCGCTGTCGGGTACGTCGATTTCGAGCACGAAATCGATCGGCACGCCGGCTTCCTTCATCGCTTCCGCCTGCGGGATGGTGCGGGGAAAACCGTCGAACATGTAGCCGGACTTGCAGTCGGCTTCCTTGAGACGATCTTTGACGAGGCCGATGATGATGTCGTCGCGCACGAGGCCGCCCGCATCCATGATCTTCTTGGCTTCCAGGCCCAGCGGTGTGCCCGCCTTGACCGCGGCGCGCAGCATGTCGCCGGTCGAAATTTGCGGAATGCCGAACTTTTCCTTGATGAAATTGGCCTGTGTGCCTTTGCCGGCGCCGGGTGGTCCCAACAGAATCAAACGCATCGTCTATCTCCTCGTCTCGGTTAGTTGTATTTCAAGTTTCGCGAATATTCGCATCAAAGGACTGTTGCTTGGCTAGATTTTATCTATCCCAAGATAGCCCTCGTGATTAGTGCGGCGCAGCAAACCGCCTGCAAACGCGCTCCAGATCAGCAGGCGTATCAACACCTGCCTCCGGAGCATAAGCGCAATCGATGACATGGATATGGAAGCCATGCCACATGGCGCGCAGTTGTTCCAGTGCCTCCCATTGTTCGATAGGCGCAGGCGCCAAGCCGCCATAGCGATGCAGGAAATCGACGCGATAGGCATACAGGCCGATGTGGCGACGCACGACCAGCTCGGCCGGCAAAGTCTCGCGCTGGCTTGCCAGACCGTCGCGATGCCACGGTATCGGTGCGCGGGAAAAATAGAGGGCACGGCCATTCGCCGCGGTCACGACCTTGACGACATGCGGGTTGAGGAAGTCGGCAATGTCATGAATGCGATGGGCGGCGGTGGCGATGGCAGCCTCGCGATCGGCGTCCAGCGCCCGGGCCACCTCGGCGATCAGGGCGGGATCGATGAGCGGTTCGTCGCCCTGCACATTGACGACGATGTCATCCGCGTGCCAGCCGCGCAGCGCGGCCACTTCGGCAATGCGGTCGGTGCCACTGGCATGATCGCTGCGTGTCATCACGGCGACATGGCCGTGCGCTGCGACAGCCTCCCTGACGCGCAGGTCGTCGGTTGCGACGATAATCTCGGTCGCACCGCTTTGCCGCGCCGCTTCGACGACCCGCACCACCATGGGTTTGCCGGCGATATCGGCGAGCGGCTTGCCGGGAAGCCGCGTGGATGCGTAACGCGCCGGGATGACGACGCGGAAGGGCATCAGTTCTCTTCTGGGCCGAACTGCCGCGCTTCGTCCTCGAGCATGATCGGGATGTCGTCCCTGACCGGGAAAGCCAGCCGGCATGCCTTGCACGCGAGTTCGGCAGCATCTTTACGGTAGTCGAGCGGGCCCTTGCACAACGGGCAGACGAGGATTTCAAGCAGACGCGGATCCATCGGTTTTCTTCTCCAGAATGTCCAGAACGTGGCGGGCGAGATCGGGTTCGATAACCGCAGCGACGGGCAGCACCCAGATCGGCAGTGTCGAAAGGCCGGCGCATTTTAGCGCGTCCTTTTCTGTCATCAGCAGCGCATCGCCGCGAAACTTGAGGTCTTCAGCGGTGTAGCGATGATGATCGGGAAAGCTGTGCGATGCGAAGTGCAGGCCCAGTTGCGTCAGATGATCGAAAAAGCGCTGCGGCTCCCCGATCCCTGCCACCGCATGCAGCGTAAATCCCGCCAGATCGCCCGCTTCGCAGCGGTTGCGTGGATCGTCGAGACGGTAGAACTGCCTCCCCTCCAAACGCATCGTGAAAGTCGACACATCCGGCTGCGGTGTAATCGTCGTGTCGTTCAGCACCAGCGCATCGACACGCGCCAGACGGCTCGCCGGCTCGCGCAACGGACCGGCGGGCAGCGGCCAGCCGTTCAGCAGGCCGCGCCGGTCGACGACGGCGATCTCGACGTCGCGTTGCAACCGGTAATGCTGCAAGCCATCGTCGCAGAGGACCAGGTCACATTCCGGATGGGCCGCCAGCAAGGCATGTGCCGCTGCCGCACGATCGGCACCGACATAGACGGGGCAACCGGCGCGTCGCGCCAGCAGCAGCGGTTCGTCGCCGCAGTCCCGTGCCGTCCCGCCAGCGCCGACTTTTGCAATGTCGTTGCCGACGCGGCCGTAGCCGCGGCTGACGATGCCGGGTTTGCGTCCCGCCGCAGCGAAGCGCTGCGCCAGCCACAACGTCAATGGCGTCTTGCCCGCCCCGCCGGCGATGATGTTGCCGACCACGACGACCGGCACGGGCAGGCGCTCCGACTTGAGCCATCCTGCCCGATAGGCCAACCGCCGCAGGGCCGCCACCAGGGAAAACAGTCCGCCGAGCGGCAGCAGCAGCCAGGC
>Ga0172375_10012807_pt1 | contig 10485 bp, 10 predicted proteins | sample LakKiv1m_FD_114537 | JGI IMG/M metagenome (GOLD analysis project Ga0172375, IMG submission 114537) | Freshwater microbial communities from Kabuno Bay, South-Kivu, Congo - kab_092012_11.1m | ecosystem: Environmental > Aquatic > Freshwater > Lake | place: Democratic Republic of the Congo...
ATGCACGCACGTATGTATCGAAGGCTTGGGGCCGAGTGCCACTCCGCGCGGGCACTCGCATTCACGATCAAGGAGCACACGATGGCAGGAAGACTGGAAGGGAAGGTGGCGTTCATCACCGGCACGGGCGGCGGCCAAGGCCGCGCGGCCGCGCTCCTCTTCGCTCGCGAGGGGGCGCGCGTGGTGGGTGCTGACGTCAAGCAAGAGGGGGGCGACGAGACCGTCGAGCTGGTCGACGCCGCCGGTGGCGATTCAGTCTTCCGCATGGTGGACCTCGCCGAGGGGGACGAGGTGAAGAGCTGGCTCGACTGGGGAATCGACCGCTATGGCCAGATCGACATCCTGTACAACAACGCCTCCGCGCCAAAGTTCGCCCCGGTGGAGCACATGACCTGGGACGATTGGCAGTTCACGATCCGCAACGAGCTCGACCTGATCTACTGGGCATGCCATCACGCCTTCCCGCTTCTCAAGACTCGCGGCGGCGCGATCGTCAACACCGCGTCCACCGCCGGACTCATTGGCTTCGAGGCGCTCGGCGACTTCGCGCATGCGGCGACCAAAGGGGGCGTCATCGCGCTCACCCGCCAGCTGGCGGCGGAAGGTGCGGCGTTCGGTGTCCGCGCCAACAGCATCTCGCCCGGCTTGGTCGCCACTCCCGCAACGGCGCCCATGATGGAGGCCCCGGAGTTCAAGGACACGATGGCAGACCTGCTCCAGAAGCACATGATCAAGCGGGCTGGCACAGGAGACGACATCGCCTACGGAGCCCTGTACCTGGCATCGGATGAAGCGTCCTGGGTGACTGGTACGAACCTGGTCATCGACGGCGGACTGACTGCCTGGTGATTCACCCTTGAGCGCGCGCCCGGGGACGAGGGCGACTCGCCCCGAGGCGAGGCGCAAGCCCGCGCCACGCTGCGACCAACCAGGTGGGCCTCAGCTCGGGCGCTCTCGTGAACGGACGTTCCGCCTGCCGCAGTGGCTCCTGCCAACTACCTCGTGCCAACAGTCTCGGAGCGGTGTTCCTCGTCACCATGCTCCTGACGGGCGAGCATCTGCAGCAGTCTGTCGCCTTCGACGTCGAGGTCGGGCAGGATCCGGTCCAGCCAGCGGGGCAGCCACCAAGCCTTGTCGCCGAAGACCGCCATCAGCGCCGGCGTCAAGGTGATGCGCACCAGGAACGCGTCGATGAGAATGCCCACCGCAAGAGCGAATCCGATCTGCTTGATCATCACGTCGTGGGTGAAGATGAACCCGGCGAAGACGGACACCATGATGACCGCGGCCGCGACGACTACCCGGCTCGCCTGGTCGAAGCCGTGCACGACGCTGGCTTGGCCGTGGTAGCCGTGGACGTAGGACTCACGCATCGAGGAGACCAGGAACACCTGGTAGTCCATCGCCAGGCCGTACAGGATCCCGGTGACGATGACGGGGATGAAGCTCATCAACGGTCCGCCGGTGTCGATTCCGACCAGCCAACCGAACCAGCCCCAGGAGAAGACCGCGGTCGTCACGCCGAAGGTGGCCAGGATGCTGAGCAGGAACCCGAGGGTGGCCTGGACCGGTACGACGATGGACCGAAAGACCACCAGCAGGATCAGCAGTGAGAGTGCGACGATGAGGGCGAGATAGACCGGCACGACCTCGGCGAGCCGGTCCGACATGTCGATGCCGATCGCGGTGAAGCCGGTGACTCCCACCACAACGTCGTAGTCCTGGGCGATGGACGAGGTAGGGGCGCGCAGCGTCTGGACCAGGTCGGCGGTGGCATCGTCGTCGGGACCTGAGGTGGGGATGACGCTCAGCACGGAGATCGCACCGTCCCGGCTGGTGCCGACCGGCACCGCGGCCACGATGTCGTCACGTTGCTGCAGCTGCTGAGTGACCGCGCCGAGGGTCTGCGGGTCGACGGCAGCGTCCTCGGTGGACTCGATAGTCACCAGCAGGGGTCCGTTGAAGCCCTCACCGAAGCCTCGGGTGACAGCCTCATAGCTCTGCCGGGCGGCGGTATCGGTGTTCGCCGTGGCGCCGGTCGGCAGACCGAGATCCAAGCTGGCCGCAGGCACGGCACCCAGCCCGAGGACGGCGACGACGCCGAGGACCACCGGCCAGCGGAACCGCACCACGGCCTTCACCCAGTGGTCGGCCACGGTGTGGGTCCCGTCCTCCTGCTTGGCGTGTCCCTTCTGCCGCGCCTTGGTGGAGACGATCCGCTCGCCAATGAGTCCAAGCAGCGCCGGCAGCAGGGTCAGCGCGATCAGGACGGCCAGCAGCACCGTGCTTGCTGCGACGAGAGCCATCGTGGTGAGCAACGAGATACCGATGACCGTCAGCGCGACCAGCGCCACGATCACGGTCAGGCCGGCGAACAACACCGCGCTGCCCGCCGTACCGACCGCGCGGCCGGCTGCCTCACGCGCCTCCAGCCGCTGGTCGATGATCAGCCGGCGCTGCCGGTTGACCACGAACAGCGCGTAGTCGATGCCCACGGCCAGGCCCACCATCAGTGCCAGCACCGGGGTGGCGTTGTTCATCTCGACCGAGGTCGACAGCGCGAACGCGGACCCCACGCCGATTCCGACGCCGACCAAAGCGGTGATCAATGGCAGCCCCGCGGCCACGAGCGAGCCAAGCGTGAGCACCAACACCACGGCCGCAACACCCAGCCCGACGACCTCGGCAGCACCGACCGGAATCTCGATCGCCTTCAGCGAGTCGCTCGGCAGCACGCGAAGTCCGGCTCCCCCGTTCTCGGCATCCTCGACGACCTCGAGCACCGCCGACACCTCTTCGTCGGTCAACGACGTCGAGGGCACGGTGAACTGGAACTGGAACAGAGCCACGGGCGCCTGGGTGGAGACCAGCACACCCGGCACCGGGGTGCCGTCGACGATGAGCGGCTGGTACGGCGGCGGCTCTGCCCCTGACTGGTCTGGGTTCATCTGACCCGCGTCCGGAGCCTCCGGATCTGCGTCGGGCTGGTCCGTACCAGGAGCAGCCGGCTGCGCTTGGGCGTCGATCAGGTCGGCTGGATTGACCACCTGCTCCAGGGCGTAGACGTCCTGCACGGTCTGCGCGATGGTGGCGAGCCGCTGCGGCGTGTCAAGTCGCTCGCCCTCGGGAACGGTGAAGACCACGCTGGCCTGACCGCCCGATGCCTCCGGCAGTTCTTCCACGACACGGTCGAGGACCTGCTGGGCCTCAGTGTTGTCGATCTTCATCTCCGAGGTGACCTTGACCCCGTTGACCACCAACGCGCCGCCGACCGCGACAAGCACCAGCGCCCAGCCGAGAATCACCGGCCAAGGCTTCCCGTAGATGCCGCGACCGAGGCGGTACAAGAACGTGGACATGCAGGTCTCTCCTTTTGGGGAAGTGGTAAGTCAGGGCTCAGAAACCGGTGCGCAGGTGGTTGAAGGCCACGTCGAGGAACTGGTCGAAGTCGATCGAGTCAGGGCTCACGTCGACGTCCCCGGGAAGGCGAACCTCAACCGACCCTTCGAGCGCGGCTGAGACCATGCCGTAGAGCGCGCCGAAGAGAAGTGGGACATAGGTCGCGTGGTATCGGTCGCCCGCCACCGATCGCACTCGCTGCTCAGCCTCCAGCCGCATCTGATGCTGCACCGCCAAGACGTGCGGACGAAGAGACGGGAATTGATGGGAGAGCCTGATGACCTCCCGCATGCGCGACAGGCTCTCGGTCGTCAACTGCAGCTGGAGCACCGCCTGGATCGCATCGAGCAACGGGACATCCTCCGAGACATTCTCCAGCGCGTCCCCAGCAGCGGTAGTGCCCGCATATGTCACCGCGGCGACAGCCGCCTCTTTGCACGAGAAGTGATTGGCAAACGTTCGGCGCGAATACCCCGCCAACTCTGCCACGTCATCGATCACGAAGCCGTCGAGCCCGCGCGACTTGGTCAGCACGAAAGCAGCCTCGGCGAGGGCCTGTGCGGTCGCCTCACGTTTCAGCTCGCGCAGTCCCGTTCGCGTCATGTCACCAGCGTGGCAGTTCAGTGCCCAAAAGGCAAAACAGCACATTGGGAACCCAATGGGGACGCTGCGCGTCGAGATGAGGCGTTCACCGGTGCTCGACCTCGGCAGCCAGCCCGCGCACGAAAGCCTTGAGCATCTGCGTCAGGACCTGGCGCATGGCGGCTTGGACAACGGCAGAGCCTGAGCGTGGCAGAGGGAGACGTGCCGCCGAGACGATCGTCGGCAACGACCCCGCGTGGTACGACTCGGCGAGGGTCGCATCCTGTACGCGCCCCTCGAGGATCTTCTCTTCGGCTTCGCCCTGGTCCTCACCTCGGTCGTCGCCTGGGTCTGGCTCGGGCGGCGGTCCCGGCCCCGTGAGCCCGAGCCACAGCGGACCAGCTCTGAGAGGCGCGAGTCCACGTGAGTACCACCGCCATTCGCCAAGTCGATGCAGCCCACCGACATCGGCGTCGACGGACCGACACCCTTCGACACCGCAGTGACTCCCCGCCAACGGCCGGGGTGGTCGCATGCGTCATCGCGCAGGTCCCAGAAATTGTCCACCAGCCTGCGCTCGACGTTCGACATGCCCGGAATCATGCACCAGAAGGACGATCGCTCATCGGCTGAGCCATGAGCGTGCACTACAGCGGCCGCGGACGCCCGCCACTCCCCGGCACCTCTAAGCTAAGGCGGCCATTGAACCGCCAACGTTGGCTATCGACGCCCGCGGGCCGACCTCCACCTCTTGATCCGTTACACACGTGGTACAAATGGCTGAACATCCTCGACGTTTGCGCAGGTCAACGTGGGTCAGTCTGTCAGTACTACGACATCTGAGATGTCCTAGACCACGGAAACGGCCCCTGACCTGCGGAAACGTAGGCTCGGGGGCCGTTTTCGTTCGCGTCGACAGGTCCAGGTTCCGCAGGGATTCCGCAGGAGAATGGCTCCACGCGCTGTCCGAGCCAACACCACCTACCGCGGGAGCCCGTCACAGCGGCTCTCGACACTCGCGGGGCATGAGCATTGCGGCGTATGGACGCACTCATCCCGGCTGCTTTTTCCATCGACCAAGGACCGGTGTCTGGTGAGGCTCGGCTCAGGCGCCCGGCTCGTCGCTCTCCTTGCGGCTGCCCACGCTGGTCGTGGGCCTCGTTTTCGAGCGCTGCCGACAGGCTCTCATTTGGCCTGCGTGCGACAACCAGTTGCACACGGCAATGCGCCGCTTCGCGGCCCGCTCAGCAGACGTGGGTGGGGTTCCAGCCCGCGTAGCCCGTGTGCATGCCGGGGTTGTGACTGCCGTCGAACCCCATGACCTGTGCGCAGGACTGCACGTGATGTCCGAACTCCGAGCCAGCGCTGGCGGACGCTGAAGGCGTCGCGGTCAGGGACAGGCCAGTTGCGAGAAACGCGATGCTGACGATCTTGGTCAGTGCGGTGGTCACGGTGGGTCTCCTTAGCGGGTTCGGGGTGTGCGTCTGCTTCCTGACCCTCGCCCTCTTGCTCCGGGAGGACTAGGGCCAATGTCCCCCTCTCGCCTGGTCCATTGGGGGTTGACTTTATACCCCCGGGGGGTATGCTCGACGTCATGGACGGTCACATGCACGACTCGGCTCCGACCACTGCTCGCCAGGTCACCGACCCGGTGTGCGGGATGACGATCGACGCGGCCACGACCGAACACGCCGCCGTCCACGACAGCGAGCATTTCTACTTCTGTTCGGCTGGGTGCAAGGAGGCGTTCCTCGCCGCCCCGGATGCCTACGCCCGCCAGGCCGACGAGCAGGACCACGCCGGGCATGGAGACGCAGCCGGCGGCCAGCCGCCGACGCCGGGAGAGGGGGAGGCGATCGAGTTCACGTGCCCGATGCACCCCGAGATCCGTCAGAACGGACCCGGCGCCTGCCCCATCTGCGGCATGGCCCTCGAGCCCGTCGTCGTCACTGCTGACACCGGCCCGTCCGAGGAGCTGCGGGACATGACGCGCCGGTTCTGGATCGGCGTGGTCCTGTCCGTGCCCGTCCTCATCCTGGGCATGGGACGCGACCTCGTCCCGTGGCTCCACGACAACGTCTCCGCCACGACGTCCGCGGGGACCCAGCTCGTGCTCGCCACGCCCGTGGTGCTGTGGGCCGGCTGGCCGTTCTTCGTCCGCGGCTGGGCGTCGGTGCGCACCCGCAACCTCAACATGTTCACGCTCATCGCGATGGGCACCGGCGTCGCATGGCTGTTCTCCGTCGTCGCCACCCTCGCGCCTGGCATCTTCCCCGAGGCGTTCCGTGAGGGCGGCGCTGTCGCGGTGTACTTCGAGGCCGCTGCCGTCATCACCACGCTCGTCCTCCTCGGCCAGGTGCTCGAGCTCCGTGCCCGCGAAGCGACCTCCGGCGCGATCAAGGCACTCCTCGACCTCTCGCCCAAGACCGCGCGGCGCATCCGCGACGACGGCACCGACGAGGAGGTCACTCTCGACCAGGTCCACATCGGTGACCTGCTCCGCGTGCGCCCCGGCGAGAAGGTGCCGGTGGACGGGCTCGTCGAGGACGGCAGGTCCGCCGTCGACGAGTCCCTGGTCACCGGGGAGTCGATGCCCGTCACCAAGAGCCCCGGCGACAACGCGATCGGCGGCACCCTCAACACCACCGGCACGCTCCTGGTGCGTGCCAACGCGGTGGGCCGCGACACGATGCTCGCCCGCATCGTCAACATGGTCGCCGAAGCCCAGCGCTCCCGCGCGCCCATCCAGCGCACCGTCGACCGCGTCTCGGCGGTGTTCGTGCCCACCGTCATCGGCATCGCCGTGCTCGCGTTCATCGTCTGGGCCGTCGTCGGGCCCGACCCGAAGTTGGCGCACGCGCTCGTCGTGGCCGTCAGCGTCCTCATCATCGCCTGTCCGTGTGCCCTCGGCCTGGCCACACCCATGTCGATCATGGTCGGCGTCGGCCGCGGGGCCCAGATGGGCGTCCTCATCAAGAACGCCGAAGCGCTCGAGCGGATGGAGAAGGTCGACACCGTCGTCGTCGACAAGACCGGGACCCTCACCGAAGGCAAGCCGGCCGTCGTCGCTGTCGAGCTCGCCGACGGCCACAGCGACCTCACCACCGAGGAGCTGCTGCGGCTCGCGGCTGCCGTCGAGAACAGCTCCGAGCACCCGCTCGCGCGCGCCATCGTCGACAAGGCGCAAGCCGACACGACCGGCATCGACAGGCTCCCCGCGGTGGCTGACTTCGACGCCCCGGCCGGCAAGGGCGTCCGCGGCACCGTCGAGGGGAAGCGGGTCCTCATCGGGACCGACGGGTTCCTCACCTCCCAGGGCGTGGACGCTGACGTCCTGGCCGAGAAGGCCGACCGGCTGCGCACCACCGGCGCAACCGCCGTCCTCGTCGCTGTCGACGGCACGCCCGCCGGAGTCATCGGGATCGCCGACCAGGTCAAGGACAGCACCCCTGCCGCCCTCGCGGCGCTGCGCAAGGAGGGCATCGAGGTCATCATGCTCACCGGCGACAACCAGGTCACCGCTGCTGCGGTCGCCGCCGACCTGGGTATCGACCGGGTCGAGGCCGAGGTGCTGCCCGACCACAAGGCCGACGTCGTCAACAAGCTCCGCGGCGAAGGCCGCGTGGTCGCGTTCGCCGGTGACGGCGTCAACGACGCCCCCGCCCTCGCGGCCGCCGACGTCGGCCTGGCGATGGGCACCGGAACCGACGTGGCCATCGAGTCCGCCGGCGTCACCCTCCTGCGCGGCGACCTCAACGGCATCGCCCACGCCCGGCAGCTCTCCCACGCCGTCATGAGAAACGTCCGGCGCGGGCTCGTGCTGGCCTTTGCCTACAACACCGCCGGCATCCCCATCGCAGCCGGCGTGCTCTATCCGGTGTTCGGATGGCTGCTCTCACCGGTCATTGCCGCCGCCGCGATGGCCCTGTCGTCGGTCAGCGTCATCATCAACGCGCTGCGGCTTCGCACCCAGCGACTGGCGTGACAACGACGCCTCCGTACCATCGAAAGGGATGAAGTCCGTGCGTTCCACCGCCGTCGGCACCCGCAGGCTCCTGCGGGTGCCGACGGCTGCCCGGCCCAGCGGACGCACCGCGCTGGCGGCCTTCGTGGCGGCCCTGGTCGTCGGCATCCTCGGCATGCACGCGCTCGCCACCCACGGCACCACGCCCGCCCCCGCCGCCGCCTCGAGCATGGCGATGACGGGCGGCATACCTGCCCACGAGACGACCGCCTCGGGCGACTCGCCGCAAGGGCAAACGCACGCCGTTACCTCCGACGCCGAGACGTCGGCCGCTGACAACGAAACCGACACCGGTTCCGGGTCAGGGCACGACATGGGCGCCATGGCGATGCTGTGCGTCGTCATGCTCGCCGCCGCCGCGTTGACGCTCCTCGTCCTCCTGGCGGTCCGCATCGTCCGACCCCTGCTGCCCACCGCGTTCCGCCCCGCCGCCGCACCCGCACGCGCCCTGCAGTGGGTGCGCGGCACCGGCCCACCGCACGTGTGGGCGTTCTCCGTCATCAGGTGCTGACAGGCCCTACGGCCACCCGCCCCGCCGCTTCGAAGGCGGCGACCCACGGCTGGGGGCCCCCGCCGCCTGCCCGCAAGCCCCCCGCACCTGCCCGCTGACATCAGGAGAACCTCATGCACGCCAAGCCCAAGACCCGTACCCGCGCCCTCAGCGCGCTCGCCCTCACCCTCGCCCTCGGCGCCGGCCTCACCGCCTGCGGCGACGACGCAGGCAGCTCCGGCACCTCCGGCAGCGCGACCGAGGTGAGCACCACCGAGCACAACGACGCCGACGTCACCTTCGCCAGCGACATGATCACCCACCACGCCCAGGCGCTCTCGATGGTCGACCTGACCCTCGACCGCCCCCTCGACCCAGAGGTCCAGGCCCTCGCCGAAGACATCCGCGCCGCCCAGGGCCCCGAGATCGAGACCATGGCCGACTGGCTCACCAAGTGGGGCGAAGAGGTCCCCGAGACCATGCGCGACCACGACAACGCCGGCCACGACATGGACGACATGTCCGACAACATGGACGACATGGGCCACGACGACATGCCCGGCATGATGAGCGCCGACGACATGGACGCCCTCGAGAACGCCTCCGACTCCGAGTTCCAGGACATGTGGCTCGAGATGATGGTCGAGCACCACGAAGGCGCCGTCGAAATGGCCGAGACCGAGACCGAAGACGGCCAGTTCAAGGACGCCGTCGACCTCGCCAGCCAGATCATCGACGCGCAGAAGCAGGAGATCGACACCATGCAAGGCCTCCTCAACTCCTGACGCCGCAACGCAAGCGGACGCCGCCAGCGACGGTGGCGTCCGCCCAAGCGGCGCACGACCGGATCCCACGCCATCAGCGGCCCCGGCGGCCGCCGCGACATCGAAGAAGCCCTCGTGAAGACATCAGACGCCGCCCGGCGGACAACAGCCGCCGCCCTCACTGCGGTCCTCACTCTCCTCCTGGCCGGCTGTGGCGACGACGCCGCCGGCAACGCCACCGGCTCGAGTTCCTCGAGCTCCACGGCGTCACCGTCCGACGAGGAGTCGCTCCCGCCCTGGCCGGCCCCCACCGACGTCGCCGCCCGGGTCGCCGCCGCCGGCCTCGACCTCGGCCCCATGGGCACCGCCGAGCACTACCACCCCCACCTGAGCATCACGATCGACGGCAGCGCGGCGCCCGTCCCGCCCAACATTGGCGTCGACCCGAACACGGGCGCGATGTCCGCGCTCCACACCCACGAGGGCGACGGCACCATTCACATCGAAGCGGACAGCGTCGGTGAGAAGTTCACCCTCGGTCAGCTGTTCACGCAGTGGGGCGTCGCCCTCAATTCCACCCGCATCGGCGGCGTCCGCGCCAAGGCCGGGGAGACGGTGACCGTCACCAGCAACGGCACCCCCGTGCCCGGCGACCCCGCCGACCTCCAGCTCGAACCCGACCAGCAGATCGAGCTGACCATCCCCTGACCCCGCGGCGTCGGACGGGCGTCGGCGAGGGCGCGCTCAAGCGTCCGTACGGTCGCGCTCCGGATTCTCCTCGGCGGCATGGACCGGGCTGTGACGCCAAGGGAAGACCCACCGGAACAGATTCAAGGGTGAACGGTGGCACCAGCAGTCGTCGGCGCAACCGCGGGTCCTCGCGCCCAAGTGCTCAGCGCCCCGGTTGCCAGCCGCGACGACACGCCCGAGGAGGTCGCCGCCCGGAACCCGGACGTGATCGTCTTCTCCGTCTCCGACGACGCCCACGAGCGACAGGTGCGCGACTACCTGCGCAACACCTTCCCGGACGTGACGGCCGTGGCCGAGGACCGACTGGTGCCGATCCCTGCCGCCGACCTCTTCCCCGGCGCGCTGGGGAATGTCACGGCCGTGGAGACCATCGCTGCGGAGCTCTACCCGGGTCGCTCCTGACGGCCGGCCCGGCGCGAGAGGTGCGCAACCACTCGTTCACGGCCACCGCTCGTAGGAGTCTTCAGGAACCTTCC
>Ga0172375_10012808_pt1 | contig 10484 bp, 7 predicted proteins | sample LakKiv1m_FD_114537 | JGI IMG/M metagenome (GOLD analysis project Ga0172375, IMG submission 114537) | Freshwater microbial communities from Kabuno Bay, South-Kivu, Congo - kab_092012_11.1m | ecosystem: Environmental > Aquatic > Freshwater > Lake | place: Democratic Republic of the Congo...
GCTGGTAGAGCAACTGACTCTTAATCAGTAGGTTGTCGGTTCGATCCCGACAGGGCTCACCAAGAATTCAAGGGGTCAGGCAATCCGCCTGACCCCTTAAATTCTTCACCGGGACCGGCGACGCGCGGAAAAACGCCGGACAATCCACCATACCATCAGAGATAGAACGACCAGGACGACGGCCGCGGCCGCGAGGACGGCCCAGGTGATCCAGCCCGCCCCGTGGATCAGGTTCACGGGGTTCCAGGAGGGCACGGCGACGCTGCGCCCGTCCGGGTTGCGGTAGTTCTCCGGAAGATCGGGGATGCCGTTCCCGTTCCGGTCGGGAAGGGACTTCAGGTACCGGGTCAGGGCGACCCACTCCTTCAACTCCTGGATCCCCGCGGCGCCGGCATCGACATCCACCCGTACGGCCTTCCAGTCGGTGACGTGCCTCCCCGCGGCGTCTTTGGGAGCCAATTTGATCAGGCCGTGCGACGCCCGGCTGACGAAGTCGAGCATCCGGGCCATGTAGGCATTGGCGCAGACGCGGTAGATCTTGTCGGGCAGGAGGGGCCGGAAGGCGCCATCTTCATCCTGGACGACGACGGAGACAACCCGATCGAAGGGGATCCGATTGGGATTGAATGTGAACCGGACACCGGAAACCTGCAACTGGGCGTCGTGCTTGATGGGCGCGATCGAGGTCTGGACCTCGAGCATGCTTCGGATCTCCTTCCCGGTCATATAGATCGTGAGGAGGGGATACCCGGCGCGGTCATCCAGCCCCAAGCCGAGGGAGAGGACCTTGAAGATATCCGCCACGGCGATCCCTCCCATCAGGAAGGTGTCGCGGATCTGGCCGTCGGCGGTCACGGCGATGTGAACGTGTCGATAGTTTTTCCCCTCGGCCTGCCGGACGGCAAACCGGAAGGCGTCGGCGACCAGATTCCCCAGCCCCGTTTCCATCAGGGTCGTATGGCGATAGGCCGGGGATGGCAGGTCGAAGGCGGTCTCGGCGACGACCTGGTCATGGCGGTTCCCATACGAAAGCAGATACCGCTGATCGATGAGTCCTTTGAACGCTTCGATCTCCCGCGCGATTCGGGGATCCTCCGCAATCTCGGGAGACACCTTCTCCAGACGATAGGAGGCGACCCGGACGCCCGCTTCCCGGGAGAAATCGAGATTCAGAACGCCGAGATATGCCCCGAAACACCCCGCCGAAACGATGATCGTCTTTCCGACGATTTTGGGTTCGGGCAGGACGGTGTGGGTGTGGCCACTGATGATGACGTCGATCCCGGTGACCTTCCCGGCCAAAATCTCATCCTCGGAGCGGGACTTCACCGGTTTCGTGCCGACATGGGACAGACAGACAACGAGATCGACCTTTTCCCGGTTCCGGAGGCGGTCCACGACGGCCTTGCTTCGTTTCCCAATGTCGGCAAAGGTGACGGGCGCTGCGAAGGGGCTGTCCTCCGCGGCGTCGCGCCCCATGAGGCCGAACAGTCCGATCCGGATGCCGTTCCTCTCCAGGACGGCGTATTCCGTCACCGGGTACTCCGCAAAGGCGGCCTTGAGCGGGGCGTCCCGCGGATTGTCTTGGGTGAATACCACGTTGGACGCGACGAGCGCCGGCAGGCGGCCGCCCCGGGAACGGGCGGTCCGGAGCATGGCGGCAAGCCCCGCGGGATGGAATTCGTAGTCATGGTTTCCCAGCGTCGCGGCATCGTAGCCCATCTCCCCCATGAGGCGCAGTTCCAGGGCCCCTTCGCGGAACTCCGTGTGGAAGAGGGTTCCCATAGCGATATCCCCCGCATCGACAAGCAGGCTCCGCCCGGGGGCCTTCGCCCGCTCCTGCCCGATCAGGCTCGTAAGCCGTGCGTAGCCGCCCTGCGAGGCGTGGCCGCCCCCCGGTTTCGATACCCGGTCAGAAAGAAAATGGGAATGGAGGTCATGGGTAAACAGGATGGTCAGTTTCCCGCCCGCATCCGCCGGGACGACCGCGTCCCCGGAAAACGCCGGCAGCAGACAGAACAGAATGGCCAGGCCGATCAACGTACTGTATCGCCGCATCTCACTTCCCTCCCAAGTTTTGCCTGAGGATAACAAGAAAGGCGCGGCAAAGTCAAAGCAGAACGTGCGATGCTATACCGGACTTTCTGTTGACATCTGCTCATAGTCCTGCGTAAATTCACATAAGAGACCTTTGTGCAACTTGGAAATCGGATCCCGGACGCGCGCATTGGAGATTATGGGGACATCCATGATGCCGCATCGTGTCCCCATAATCACTGCTCCCGCAGCGGAGCGCCCGCAAAGACGACTGTTTAAGCGCGAAACGCGAGTTTCGTCTTTGCAGCGAAGCGAGGAGGCGCAGGGTCGAAAAATGTCCAGCGCGCGGAGGAATCGCGATTTTCAAAGTCTCCTTAAAATATTGAACAAAAGGAGGGACCCATGAAATACTTAAAGTATGTCGACGTCACCCGGGCGATGTTTCCGGATCAGCCCCCTTACCAGTGGACGGAGAATGTATCCGCGCCCTGGACGCCCATCGTGAAGCCCCTGACAGAGAGCAGGGTGGCGCTGATCAGCTCCGGCGGCGTCTATCGCAGGGACCAGCCCCCGTTCAAACCGGACAAGAACGACCTCACTTTCCGGGAGATCCCCGCGGACACGGATGTGCGCGAACTCCGGATCAGCCACGACTTCTACGACCACAGGGACGCCGAACAGGATGTCAACTGCGTCTTCCCCATCGAGCGGATGCGGGAGCTGGCAGCGGAGAGGTTCATCGGAGGTCTCGCGGAGGTCCACTTCACCTTCATGGGCCGCATCTTTCGCAAGACCGGACTTCTTAGCGAGATGATCTCCGGCCTCATCGCGCGCCTGAAGGCGCTCGGAGTTGATCTGGCCTTTCTGGTGCCGGCCTGACCTCTCTGCCATCAATCCGTGGGATTGATCGCCAGGGCCATCGAAGAGGCGGGGATTCCGACCACCTCTCTTTCCTCCGCCTACGACCTCACCGCCCTCGTGAAGCCGCCCCGGAGCTTTTTCGTGAACTACCCCCTGGGGCACACGGCCGGCAGGCCCTTCGACCGTGAAAACCAGACGGCGATTCTCAGGAACGCCCTGGGCCGTGCCGGAGAGATCACAGAACCGGGCGCCATCGTGGAGCTTCCCTTGATTTGGGACGACCCGGCCTGGCAGGCTGGTGTCTGGAGGCACGATTCTTAAGGACTTTCTGTCCTTTTCTATCTCTTCGCAGGGATTTCAAGTGTATGCAAATCTGATCCCCCCGGTACCGAGCGGAATAAAAAATTTTCCGCGACGATCGCATAAAAATGTATAATCACGATATATGATATCCTATGCTTATGTTACTTTCCTTTTTTAGGTGTACTTCTTGCTTATAAATAATGGAAACAACTTGAAAAGGGGAGTATAAGGATCAGAGACACATTTGCCGAAGCAAGTAAGGATTTGAAATATGAAGAAAGCTGTCTGTGCGGTTCTTATTCTCACAATGGCCATCTTTCTCATAAACCCATTGCCCAGCGAAGCAAGAGGCGGCCATGGTGGTGATTGGTGGGTGCCTTGGGCGATAATAGGAGGTGCAGCAATTCTGGGGCCCTATTATTCACCCTATTATGCACCTCCACTGGTGATCATCCGAGAACAGCCTCCGGCGTATTTTCAACCGGCGCCATCGGTAACGCCATCATCGACTGAAAGAGTCTTTGTCTATCCCCGGATAGGCCAGAATGAAGAGCAACAGACGAAGGATCGTTACGAATGCCACAGCTGGACTGTGAGTCAGACCGGCTACGACCCGACTCAACCATCTGCTGGTGACATGTCGGAAGACCAACGGAATCAAATGCGTGCAGACTATAACCGGGCGCAGGGTGCCTGCCTTGATGGTCGCGGGTACACCATGAAGTAGCCGCCGTCATGCAGCCGGGATAAAGAAACAGCCGTGTCTGCTAATGGCCTTTGATAAGAGATTGCTTCAGAAAGAATGAATTCTGTGGGGAACCTCCGGAATGCCCCCCTGCGGAGTTGCGCTATGGAATGGCTCGCCGCCGTGTGTTTGCACATACCTTTATCTATAGGAGCAACGGGTATCCATTAGCAATACCTGGGCAAATAGAGGAAGGAGTTGAGCTTATGAACAGACCCGGCGCCATAAAGTGTTTTTTGCTTGTTAATGTTGTGTGCCTTTCGGTTTTCCTGTCATTTCAGGCCGGAGAGGGTGGCGCATCCCCTACAGATTTATTAACGGATCAGGAGCTTGATAACCTCCTTGCGCCCATTGCTCTCTATCCAGACCCTCTGCTAGCCCAGATATTGCCAGCTTCGACGTATCCGGTAGAAATTGCTGATGCGGAAGCGTGGCTGAATAGCGGCGGGGAAATGTCAAGGATTGACGGGCAAAACTGGGATGAGTCCGTAAAGGCCATTGCTAACTATCCGAACATTCTAAAAATGATGGCTGAGAATGTGGATTGGACTGCCGATCTGGGAGATACCTTTCTCAACCAGCCGGATGATGTAACAAGATCGATCCAACGGCTCAGGTGGCAGGCAAGAAATACAGGCAATCTGGAGAGTACCAGTCAACAGACGGCAATTATCGACGGAGATTCTATCGAGATCATCCCTGCTAACCCACAGTATATGTACATCCCGCAGTATGATCCTTCAGTTGTTTATACACAGAGATGGATCCCAGGCGGATCGCCTTTCATTACCTTTGGCCCCGGTTTGGCAACGGGAGGCTGGTTGAGCATGGACTTTGACTGGGGTCACCACCATGTAATCTATCATGGTTGGAACCGCCCCGGCTGGGTCAATCAAATAAGGCCATATGTTCAAGTAACAAATGTTTATATAAACAGGAGCAGACCATACATAAATGAGACATGGAGGCATGATGCATCACATGGTGACCCCAGAAAATACCGGGTTTCGCGCTCTGGTATTGGCCCCAGCGTTGGCAGGCCAGCACGCATGCCTGAAGTCAGGGGGAGGGCTACAATCTCACCCAAGCCTTCGGTAGGAATGTTCGGTCCCAAGGGCGATACCCATACTTTCAGTAATCGCGGCATAGAAAGCCGTGGCATGGTTCCAACTCGGCCAACAGCACCCACTCAAAACCTTGGTAAGCGGCCGACAATACCGCCCCCGGGTGTCAGCCGACAACCATTACTGCCTGGCCCCGGTATCGGCAAAGCCCCCTCTGAGGTCCGTCCAGCCCGTGAAAGCGTGCAGCCTCCCAAAACACCATCAGTTACCTTTGGTGGTTACAGGGGAGACAAAGAGGCCAGGGGACAGAGTCTTCGCGGCCAGGCCAGCCGCCAGAGCAGTACGATCGCTCGTCCTCCTTCTGCCACCCCCGTAACAAAGGGCACGCCTTCTGGACGGAAGGATAGCGCCAGAGGCGGTGCTCCTGCCGGGAAGGATGCCGCCGGAGGCAAACCGCGCCGGTAGTAGTGGTAGGTTTACTTTAAAAAATTGTCTGACAACGTGGAATACATGAATAAGGAAAGGAAGAAAACTATGGAGACAATTCAGCATAAATCCACATTTCGTCCGTTGCGTGGTATGGCTTTTATCGCTGCATTTTTTGTCACGATGGCAATTGTTTTTGATTGGAGCATGCCGGCACTTGGGGCACCGTCACAGACGCTCTTTTCCTCTCCCGAAGATGCCTTAAAAACCCTTGTTGAGGCTATCAAGTCAAGAGACAAAGTAGCACTCGATCACATATTTGGACCCTTGGAAAAAGACCTTCGATCAGGTGACATGGTGCAGGATACCTCTGAATTTGACGAACTTACCAGACATATAGAAGAGAAAACCAACCTTGTAAAAGAGAGTGATGCAAAGGTGATCCTTCACATAGGTAATGAGAACTGGCCCTTTCCGATTCCCATAGTAAAAAATAATGATCGATGGCTTTTTGATACTGAAGCGGGCAAGGAGGAGATACTGAATCGCCGGATCGGAGAAAATGAGCTTATTTCCATACTGGTCTGTCGCAGCTATGTCAAGGCGCAGCGTGAGTATATCCTTAAGGATTGGGACAGCGACGGGATATTTGCGTACGCACAGAAACTTCGGAGCGATCCTGGTAAGAGGAACGGTCTCTACTGGAAGGCTGCGCCGGAAGAAGAAGTAAGTCCCCTGGGCGAGCTATTGGCAAAAGCCAGGATGGAGGGTTATAAGAAGAAAAGGGCCGTTTTCAAGGAAGAGGAGCCGACACCGTTTCATGGTTATTATGTCAAGATATTGACAGAACAGGGAAAGAATGCACCGGGAGGAAAGTACAAATACATCATCAATGGCAATATGGTTGGGGGTTTCGCACTGGTCGCATTTCCATCGAACTGGGGCAAGTCAGGGATGATGACATTTATCGTCAATCAGCAGGGGAAGGTTTATCAGAAGAACCTCGGACCGAACACGATGACGATCGCCCAAACGATGAAATCATACAATCCAGATAAGACTTGGACACCTGCTAAAGAGTAGTGAGTCCTCTCTCACAATAAATGCTCCATGTTCATAGTACTTATCCGGAACAGCGATAAACGATCTGAATACTTGAATAATTATAACCGGATAAAATCCTAATGCGGCCAGTTTGAGAATTTATTCGATAGGCAATAACGAAATACGCAGAAGTCTGCGCTTTTTAAAATCCAGTCCCATACATCAACGCCCCAAAAGCGGCTCAGAAACCATTCCTTTCCTCATCTTCCCCCATATATTCGTTATCGAGGATTTCCTTGCGTGGATGGTTTATGAAGCCTTGGGATGGTTTTATTCAGATATCATCAGAAGTAAAAAGCAGCTCCGACCATATCTTTCTTCTTACCATTCAGTTAATATGATCCATCCATTTTTAAAAACAATTGAAGAAGTAAAAGAGAGTCGCTATTCAATACGCTTTTAATGATCTATTAAGATTCAGCAATGTCCGGTTAGGATTTTGTATAAACGGGTAAGAATTTTAGTCATCGTAGTTGTTTGGTTTTGGCGAAAAAAATTTGTATTCATATGAAGATTTTAATCATATGCAAATCCTTAACCGGACATCGCTGATTATTTCCGACAAAATACAGGCAGGTTAATCTCTTGAGGTGAGAAGATAACTCTTGAAATGGTAATCAACAAAAGGCAGGATGTCAACAGGCTGTTGAAAAACGCCCATCTGCTGCGTTTCCCTCATCCCTCGCCGTTCAACGTCGCAAGAAGTACGCCTCACGGCTCAGGATTGGCTCCGTTTTGCTCCGCGATTCTGCGAATTCGGGGGCCTTGCATCTGTACATTTTTGAAAAGCCTGCAAAAGAGACTTTTTCAACATGCTGCTGATAGAAAATTGGTGGCAACCAGATTTTTAACCGGAGGTAAGAAACTTGATTTATAATTTCCCCCAAATTTCCCCCAAGCATTTTGGGGTTGATATTCGAGCAATTATAACGTATGGTTACAAAAAGGCGCATGCATTCGATTCTCATGCGCTTCCGCCAATTTTTCAACGATACATCTTCTCAAGGGTGGGGTTCAGCGCCTTTAAAAATTTGCTTGACTTTCCATCCGTCCTGTTTTAAGAGATCGCCCAAGCGGGAATTTAAGGTGAATTGCTCCGCTATACAAATGTGCTAAAGTGCCGGAGAAGGACTCATGACCCGCGCTTTGGCGCGGGTTTTCGCTATTTACCAACCGTCTCCAGAGCGGGTCGATTTAGGTTAATTGCAGCCGCCAAAAAAAGGTGCTAAAAATTCCGGACCCTATGGCGCCTTGCAGGCTTTGCCATAGGGTTTTTTTATGGCCGGTTGGGCAGTGAAAACCTTTTGCGCCGGGGAGAAGCGCATTCAGAATAGGAGAAAATACATGCAGATTTCATCAGAAAGCATCAAAGTCGGGCATCCGGACATCGTCGCGGACATGATCGCGGCCAACATCATCGCCACGATCCTCGATCAGGAACACAAGGAGGGAATGGACATCAACACCATGCCCCACTGCGGCATCGAGGTCTTCCTCGGCAAGGGGCTCTGCGTCGTCGGGGGCGAGGTCAGCACGCGGGCCTGGATCGATCTGGACAAGTGCGTCCGGGAGACGGTCCTCAGCCTCGGCTACAACGACTCGGCCGTCGGCCTCAACGGCAACTCCCTCGGAGTGCTCAATGCCATTATCCCCCAGTCTCCCGACATCAACATGGGTACGCGGGCCGATGCGGGCAGACACAAGGAGATCGGCGCCGGCGACCAGGGGATCATGTACGGCTTCGCCTGCGACGAGACCCCGGAGCTTCTCCCCCTCACCTACGTTCTCGTCAACCGGATGATGCGGGCCTTCGAGAACTGCGGCGACCCGATCTTCGCCCCGGACGGAAAAGGGCAGGTCTCGGTGGACTACGACGACGAAACGGGCAAGCCGCTTCGGCTGGCCAAGGTCCTGATGTCGACCGCCATCGAATACCGCTATACGAATGGGACGGACCATTGCGCCATTGAGAAGAGGGCCAAAAAGATCGCCTTCGACAGCCTGAAGGGTTGTGTCGACAAGAAGACCGAATTCCTCTTCAACCCGACCGGGGAGTGGAACGCAGTCAATTCGTGCAGCGCGGCCGATTCGGGCGTGACGGGCCGGAAGCTCGTCGTCCAGTGCTACGGCGGCTACCCCGGCGCCCAGCTCGGTGGCGGCGCCGTCGTGAACAAGACGCCGGAGAAGGTGGACTGCTCCGCCGCCTTCGGGTCGCGTCATGTCGCCAAGAACATCGTCGCCGCGGGTCTCGCGAAAAAGTGTTCGGTTCAGCTGGCTTATGCGATCGGAATCGCCTGCCCCTTCTCGATTTACGTCGATACCTTCGGCACCGGAAAGATCCCCAACAAGAAGTTAGAGAAGATCATCGAGAAGCTCTTCGACCTTACGCCGGCCGGAATGATCCGGCGCTTCAACCTGCTCAACAGCGACATCTATCGCCGGATCCCGCGGACCCTTTTCCTGGACGACTACCCCTGGGAAAAGACGGATATGGTGAAGCAGCTCAAGAAGGAGGCGGGACAGTAAGAAGGCGCCCGTCTTTTTCGGAAGAACCCGGACGCCCTGCAGGCGCTCTGCCTGCGGGGCGTTTCCATATCCGGCGAACCGGACAGCATCGGGGGAAATGCCCTCGTTTTTCTTTTGCCACCGTATCTCATCTCCTCCGGTCAAAAAGGAGAAGTCTTGATTGACATGTCAATCAAGATCTGTTAGGAAGCCTTTCATGGATAAAACCGATCGTGGAAAAATCATCATCGATGCCGCCCTGAAGGTCTTCAGCCGGAAGGGATACGCCGACACCCGAATGGCCGACATCGCCCGGGAGGCGGACATGTCCTACGGGCTGATCTACCATTATTTCGAAAACAAGGAAAAGCTCTTCGACGCCATCGTGGAGGAGTGGTGGACGGGTTTCTACAACGAATTAGAGGAACTCCGGAAAAGACCCGTACCGACCGGGGAAAAACTCGTTGGAATCATCCGCTACATCCTGAGCGTCTACGGAAGCAAACCGAATCAGATCTCCATTTTTGTGACCGAGGTTTCCCGGGGATTCGTCTATCACGCCCATACCAAGGGCAAGGACAAATTCAACCGGCTTTTCACCCTCTGCCGGGAGATCATCCTGGAAGGACAGGCGAAGGGTTTTCTGCGCAGCGACATCCAGGCCCATTACCTCGCCTACGTCTTTCTCGGCTCCATCGACACCTTCCTGTCCGTCATGATCCTCGGGAACGAGACTCTGACCCCCGGCAGGGAGAAACGGATTATCGAAGGCATCACTCAGATATTTCTCCACGGGGCAGCGAAGGAATAATGTCGCAGCCAAAACCGCCGGATACTTTTCCCAAGGTCCGGACAGGCCGCGACGAAATGCCCGGCGTTCATGAGCCATGCAGAGGCGTTTTTGAGACAGGAGAAGGTCATGTTTCTCAAGGGTCAGCTCCACACCCATACGACCTGTTCCGACGGGAACCTGACCCCGCAGGAGGTTGCGGACGCCTATGCCGCCCTGGGGTTCGATTTTCTGGCCTTCACGGATCATGATCATCTCCTGAAGCCGTCCTACCGGGAGGTCGTCGCTTCCGTCCGCTCTGAGATGCTGATCTTCACCGGCGTCGAGCTGACCGTCCAGAGCCGCAAGGGGTATGTTCACGTAAGCCGGATCGAAGGGGAGCGGGAGGTTCTGCACATCTTCAACCACCCGGCCGATTGCGGCCTTTCCCTGAAAGAGATCCTGCAGTGCATCGCCGAGGTCGCGGAGTGTTATTCCCTGGACGTTGTCGAGGTGACGAGCCACGGTTTCCCGACCCCGCTGTTCGACATCCCCGGAATCGGCTACCCCCGCGTGGCGGCAGACGACTCTCACGACCTTCCGGATTGCGGCCGGGCATGGATCGAACTCGACGGCGACAGGGATAAGGATGCCATCCTGACGACAATCC